>OJNY01000095.1_pt1 | contig 62251 bp, 69 predicted proteins | sample 1597931 | NCBI WGS metagenome assembly OJNY01 (sample SAMN01915209, study PRJEB22387) | human gut metagenome | isolation source: stool | host: Homo sapiens | place: USA
TCGAACTCCTCTTTCAAGAATGAAAATCTTGCGTCCTAACCGATAGACGAATGGGCCGACATGCGCTGTGCGCAAAAGCGAGTGCAAATATAGATACTTTTTTTTATTCTCGCAAATAAATCGCGATAAATAGCTCATTTAATGAAATTTTTCATGGCAATGACTATGTTTTTAGTAACTTTAGGGTCGTTTTATGACTGTAAATCCACTATGTTGACCCATCTGAATTGCATCGCTTTGCGCACTGTGAAATACAGTGACCGCAACAATATACTCACAGCCTATTCGCGTGAGATGGGGCGTGTCGCGCTGTTGATGTCGGCGGGCGGCAGCCGCGAGGCCGTTCGACGCAGGGCTGTCACCATGCCTTTGACCCCCTTTGAGTGCATAGCCGATGTGAGGCCTGGGCGTGACATATATAATGTACGCGAACCCCGGGCGTTGTTGCCGCTGCACGGATTGCACTCCAATCCGGTAAAGGGCGCTGTTGCCATGTTCATGGCCGAGCTGCTCGGAGCGGTGCTCACCGAGAACCAGGAGGATGCAGCCCTATATGCCTTCCTGGTCGATTCGGTGGGGCGGTTTGACTCTATGTCACGCGGTGTGGCCAATTTCCATCTTGCGTTTCTCTATCGTCTTGGTCGTTACATAGGCATTGAGCCCGATGTGTCGACCTACGCTCCCGGGCGTGTGTTTGACATGGTCGACGGTACATTCCGCTCCGCTCCGCCGCTTCATCGTCGCTTCCTTCCTCCCGAGGATGCCGCCACGGTAGCCCTGTTGTCACGCATGACATGGGATAATCTGGCTGCGTTCCGTTTCAGCCGCAATCAGCGTAACTCTATTCTCACGGCGATTCTGGAGTACTACACTTTACACTATGCGGCGTTGTCGGGGCTTAACTCGCTTGATGTTATGCGCAGGCTGTTTGATTAGCCTTGGCTATTGGCGGCCGCACTTGCATATTAATGTGGAAATGCTTAACTTTGTCGTGGTTCAACCGATGGCCTGGTAGTTCAACGGATAGAATAGAGGTTTCCTAAACCTTAGATAGCGGTTCGATTCCGCTCCGGGCTACAATATCAAACATGTATTAACCGAATATCCGATTCTTGCTTCCATGAACATCATTCGCAAATCTCTCATCACTGCAATTTTAGCCTCCGGGCTTGCGTTCAACGCCACCGCATCATCGGCAGCTCCCGATGAAAAGGACTATGTGGCCTATCTCTTCACCTACTTTACGGGCAATCACATAAAGCAGGAGGCCGTGTGCTATGGCATAAGCCTCGACGGCTATAACTACTATGCCCTCAACGACAACAAGCCTGTGCTCGACTCAAAGGTCATCAGCTCGACAGGCGGCGTGCGCGACCCCCACATTCTGCGCGGCGCCGACGGAAAAACATTCTATATGGTTCTTACCGACATGGTTTCGGGCAACGGCTGGGACTCCAACCGTGCCATGGTGCTGCTGAAGAGCAACGACCTCATCAATTGGAAGAGCTCGGTAGTGAATATGCAGAAGCGTTACGACAATCAGGAAAAGCTTAAGCGAGTGTGGGCGCCTCAAACAATCTATGACGACAAGGCCGGAAAGTATCTCGTTTACTGGTCAATGAAGTATGGTGACGGCCCCGATGTCATATACTACGCCTATGCCAACGATGATTTCACCGACTTCGAGGGCGAGCCGAAACCTTTCTTCCTCCCTGCCGACAAGAAGTCGTGTATCGACGGTGACATTGTCTACAAGGACGGTGTGTACCACCTTTTCTACAAGACCGAAGGTCACGGCAACGGCATCAAGGTAGCCACAACCGACAATCTCACTTCGGGGAAGTGGACCGAGCAGCCCGACTATAAGCAGCAGACAACCGATGCTGTCGAGGGTGCCGGAACATTCAAACTTATAGGCGAGGACAAATATATATTGATGTATGATGTCTACACCAACGGCCGTTATGACTTCACCGAAACAACCGACCTCACCAACTTCAAGAAGGTTGAGCGCCCCGTGACTATGGACTTCCACCCGCGTCACGGTACGGTGATTCCCATCACCAAGGACGAGCTTGATGCCGTGACTGCACGTTGGGGAATGCCCGAAGCTCTTAAGAAGAAATGATGTGATGTGCCCGGAATGTCGGGTGCACATATAATAAATAACAGGCGAGAGCCGCAGCGAATATTGGAAATCGTTGCGGCTCTCGTGGCTTTTGTTAACAATCGGCATATTTTATCGGGCATTTTGTTAAGATAAATAATTTTATTTAGTACTTTTGCAAAATAATTTGCTGAATTAGCAGCAAAGGTTAAACAATATGTAAGGTATATAACGTTTATTTGTTGTCAAGAATAAAATAATATGTCAAAAGTAACCAAAGAAATGGCCCTCGAGTATCACCGCGAGGGCAAGCCGGGCAAAATCGAAGTAGTGCCCACGGTGCCTTATTCATCACAGCAGGATCTCGCATTGGCTTATTCGCCGGGCGTGGCTTATCCCTGCCTTGAAATTGAACAAAATCCCCAGGATGCCTATGAGTACACGAGCAAGGGCAATCTTGTAGCGGTGATTTCCAATGGAACAGCCGTACTCGGTCTTGGCGACATAGGCGCTCTTGCCGGAAAACCCGTAATGGAAGGTAAGGCGTTGCTGTTTAAGATTTTTGCCGGACTTGACTGTTTTGACATTGAGGTAAATGAGAAGGATCCCGAAAAATTCATACAGATTGTCAAGGCTCTGTCGCCCACATTCGGCGGCATCAACCTTGAGGATATAAAGGCTCCCGAATGTTTTGAGATAGAGCGTCGCCTCCGTGAGGAGTGTGACATCCCCGTGATGCATGACGACCAGCACGGTACGGCAATCATCTCGGCTGCCGGATTGATCAACGCCCTTGAGATACAGAAAAAGAACATAAGCGACATCAAGCTTGTCGTAAATGGAGCCGGTGCCGCCGCAGTGAGCTGTACGCGCCTCTATATCGCGCTCGGCGTGCGTCCCGAAAATGTCGTGATGTGCGACTCCAAGGGAGTAATCAACCGCAAGCGCACCGGATTGAACGCTCAGAAGCTCGAATTTGCCACCGACCGTGACATCGACACTCTTGAGGATGCAATGAAGGGCGCCGATGTGTTCCTCGGCCTTTCGGTAAAGGATGTGGTGACACCCGAGATGCTCAAGTCGATGAACGACAGGCCCATTGTGTTTGCCCTCGCCAATCCCGATCCCGAGATTGCCTATGATGTGGCAATGGAGTCGCGTCCCGACCTGATATTCGCTACGGGCCGTTCCGACTATCCCAACCAGATAAACAATGTGCTCGGATTCCCTTACATATTCCGCGGCGCTCTCGATTCGGGTGCTACCGTAATCAACGAAACGATGAAGCTCGCTGCCGTAAAGGCCATCGCCGCTCTCGCCAAGGAGCCCGTGCCTTCGGTGGTAAATGCCGCATACGAGATGTCAAATCTGCGTTTCGGACGCGAATACATACTTCCCAAGCCTCTTGACCCCCGACTTATCACAACGGTTGCTCCCGCAGTTGCACGCGGAGCCATGGAGTCGGGCGTGGCTCGTCGTCCCATCACCGACTGGGATGCTTATAACGACAAGCTCCGTCAGCTCATGGGCTACGACAACAAGCTCATGCGTCGCTTCACCGAGGAGGCTCAGCGCAATCCCAAGCGTGTCGTATTTGCCGAAGCTAATACCGACAACATGCTTCGCGCAGCCGTAAACGCTTACCAGGACGGTATCTGCATACCTATCCTGCTTGGTAACGAGGAGATGATTCAAAAGCGTGCCGCCCGACTCGGTGTCGACATCACCGGACTTGAGATCGTGAATCTGCGTCACGACCGTGAAGCCGACCGCCGCGCCCGTTATGCTATGAATCTCGCCGAAAAGCGTCAGCGTGACGGAATGACCTATCCCGAGGCCCTTGAGATGATGTTTGACCGCAACTATTTCGGTATGATGATGGTTGAAACGGGCGAAGCCGATGCATTTATCGCCGGAACCTATTCGGGAAGTCACACTCCCGCCGAAATAGCGCGTGAGGTGGTAGGCATACGCCCAACTTACAACCATTTTGCCACAATGCACATCCTCAACACCAAGCGTGGTGTGTTCTTCCTTGCCGACACGATGATAAATCACGAGATGGACGAAGAAACGTTGCTCGACATCACCCGTCTTGCACGCAATTCAGTTGAGTATTTCGCTCACGAGCCTGTAATGGCCATGGTGTCATACTCCAATTTCGGTTCCAACAAGGAGGCCGAGCCGCGACTTGTGCATAATGTTGTCGAAAAGATGCACAAACTCTATCCCGAGTTGCCCATCGACGGAGAAATGCAGGTGCACTATGCCATCAACAAGAAGGTGCGTGACAACAACTTCCCCTTCAGCCGCTTGAACGGAAAGGATGTCAACACGCTCATATTCCCCAATCTCAGCGCGGCCAACACCGCCTATAAGATGATGCTTGAGATGGGTCTTGCCGAAGCCATCGGTCCCATCCAGATGGGTCTTAACAAGCCTATCCACTTCATCAATGTCGATTCGCCGGTGCGTGACATTGTCAACCTCGCTACTGTGGCCGTACTTGATGCCGCCGTACTTGAGAAGATAGGCAACGACCATGACAAATAATTATCGCTATAATTAAAAGGTCTCAAAAATAAGTGGGTACAGACGATTTGTAAAAACATCTGTGCCCACTTTGTTTGTTATATTTAGAAAAACAATTGCAATATGCGACTTAACGGACGACGCGAAAGCAACAACGTTGACGACAGGCGCGGACAACGCAGGATCGGAGGTATTCCGATGAAAGCCGGTGGCATGAGCATCGGAGCCATTGTGATAGTAGGAATCCTTACATGGATCATGGGCGGTAATCCGCTCGAAGTGCTCACGGGAAGTTCCGGCATGATGGGAGGCCAGGAGGCTACTGCATCCTATACGCCTTCGGCCCAAGAGGAGGAGATGGCTACATTCTCGCGGCAGATTCTTGCCGCTACCGAGGATGTGTGGACCGAGGAGTTCCGCAAGATGGGAAAGACCTATCGTCCGCCTACTCTTGTTCTCTTCACGGGATCCGTGCAGAGCGGATGCGGTAATGCATCGGCATCTACGGGCCCGTTCTATTGCTCGGCCGACGAGAAACTTTACATCGACCTTTCGTTCTTTGAGCAGATGCGACAGTCAATGGGTGCGGGAGGCGACTTTGCCTATGCCTATGTGATTGCCCACGAAGTGGGACACCATGTGCAGCACCTGCTCGGAGTGCTCGACGATGCTCACTCCCAGATGTCGCAGATGAGCCAGTCCGACGCTAACAAAGTGAGCGTGCGCATTGAGCTGCAGGCCGATTTCCTTGCCGGAGTGTGGGGCTATCATGACAATCGCCTTTTCCAGTCGCTTGAAGAGGGTGACCTTGAGGAGGCTATAAACGCCGCCTCTAAGATCGGTGACGATTATCTTCAGAAACAGGCGCAGGGCTATGTAGTGCCCGATGCCTTCAATCACGGCCGTTCCGATCAACGCATGCGATGGCTGAAACGCGGATTGACTACAGGCGACCTTCGTCAAGGCGATACATTCAGTATGTCTTATAATTCGCTTTAATTGGTGATTAATTTGGTCAAAAGTTCTTCTTTTGAATAAAAATAACCATATTTTCTCGCTCGATTTAAACGTTTATGGCATATTTGTATCTAATCCAGTAAAAGATTATAAGTCATGAAAAGATTAATTCGCATTTTTGTCATTGCCTTGGTTAGTATAGCTATGATGGTGCCCCCGATTGAAGCTCAATCGAGGACAACAGGCAATCGTAACGAAAGATCACACAGCACACAGAACTCGCGACCGAATAATTCCGGCCGCCCGAGTAACAGTTCCGGCCGTCCCGGTAATAACAATAACGGCCATCGCCCCGGCAACAACGGTGGCAACAACGGCCATCGCCCGGGTAACAACAACCCCGGTCGTCCCGGCAACAACAATAACGGCCATCGCCCCGGCAATAACGGCGGCAGCAACGGTCATCGCCCGGGTAACAACAACCCCGGTCGTCCCGGCAACAACAATAACGGCCACCGTCCCGGCAATAACGGTCACAATCCCGGCCGTCCCGGTCATGGAGGATATAATCCCGGTCGTCCCCATCGTCCCGGTGGCGATTATCGCCCCAATCGTCCCAATCGTCCTCACCGTCCTACTGTGATTGTACCGCCTCATCGTCCCCATCGCCCGCCTATGCGTCCGTGGTCGCGTCCCGTTCCGCCTCCGTCATGGCGTCCTCGTCCCGCTGCTCCCGTAATCGCCTCAATCCTCGGCATTACTTTTGGAACGGCAATCAATATGTCGCTCGACTATCTGATCAATCGCGGTTATACAATCGACGGTTATGGTAACGATGCCGTATATCTTCGCGATGTCAACGAAATGTCATATTATTGGCCCGATGCTACACTCTATTACGGAGCAGGAGGGCTTGCCCGCTCGGAGTTCCTCTATTCGACAAGCTACCCTGACCCCATGCGTTACAATTCATTGTACACAAGGTTTAACCGCACCTACGGCCCGCCTATCAACATTGTTAGGACAGGAGGCGTATTGTCGGCCACTTGGTTTGCTCCCAACCGAGGTTATGTGACTATCGACTATCGCTCCCAATATTCATTGGGAGGGGATCTGCGATACTTCACCACACTCACCTTCGGACTCTAACTTTTGTTAATTAAATATTGTCGATTTTTGCCTCGAAAAGCTTCAAAAAGGCTTTTCGAGGTCTTTTGTCATAAAATGTTGGCATTTAATTGCAGTTTAGCTGCAAAATATAGCGATTATATGTATTTTTGTTGGTAAATTTGCACACTTGGTATAAATCATTTTACTGTAGTGGATGATGAATAAGAGGAAAAATCGTTTACAGGCTATACTTGAGTTGCTTTCAAGTAACAGCATAGGCAGTCAGGATGAATTGTTGCAGATGCTGGCTCTTCGCGGATTCATGGTCACGCAGGCCACGTTGTCACGCGATTTGAAGTCATTGCGCACAATAAAGGTTGCAACCGATCTTGGCGGTTATCGTTATGTGGTTCCGTCGGCATCGGGACATGCCAATGTAGACGATATTACCGAAAACATTCCATCTACGGTCCAGTCGGGAACGCATCAGGCAGTAATGTCCATGGCGATTTCCGGCAATATTGTGGTGCTGAAGACGCGCACAGGCTATGCCAGCGGCCTCGCTTATGACATCGACCAACTTGCCGCGCCGTTTATACTCGGTACGATACCGGGTGCGGCCGACACCGTCATAGCGATAGTTGCCGAGGGCACTGACAGGGGTGAAATTTTTGAATATTTCCGAGGATTCCTTCCCGATGATGTGATTGATGCGGCACGCGATCAGTTTTTATGATTATCCTAATTATTAATTAATAAATATAGCAATACTTAAAGCAAGAAATGGTAGACCCATCTAAGATTGAAGTAGTCGTTGCTTCGGAGGAGCACATCAAGTATGTCGACGAGATTCTTGACACTATCAATCGCGCTGCCAAGGTGCGCGGCACCGGTATCGCGAAACGCTCTCCCGAATACGTGAAGCAAAAGATGCTTGAACGCAAGGCTGTGGTTGCTTTGTGCGAAGGCGAGTTTGCGGGATTCAGCTACATTGAGTGCTGGAGCAACAAGGAGTTTGTTGCTAATTCCGGATTGATTGTTGCCGATAAATACCGCGGAATAGGTTTAGCTACACGCATCAAGCGACGAATCTTCAGGCTTTCGCGAGAGATGTTCCCCGATGCCAAGATATTTTCTCTCACTACGGGAGCCGCAGTTATGAAAATGAATTTTGAATTGGGCTATCGACCTGTTACATTTGACCAGCTCACCACCGATCCGGCTTTCTGGCGCGGATGTGAAAGTTGCGTCAATTTCGACATATTGCAGCGTAACGGAGGACACAAGTGTTTGTGTACCGGACTGTTGTATGACCCAAAGGAAACACAGTATCATCGTAACGACAATGTCGAGGGCGAGTGACCCGTAATCACAGTTTTAAATAGTTATTAATTAAACATCTGAAATTTACAATTATGGAAAATAATAAGAAAGTAGTACTCGCCTTCAGCGGCGGCCTTGACACATCATTTGCGGTTAAGTATCTTAGCGAGGATTGCGGATACGAGGTGTACACCGCCATTGCCAACACCGGCGGCTTCTCGCCCGAGGAGCTCAAGTCGATAGAGGAGCGTGCGCTTGCTCTCGGAGCCAAGGCCCATGCCACACTTGACATCACTCAGGAGTACTACGAAAAGAGCATAAAGTACATGATATTCGGTAACGTTCTTCGTAACGGTACCTATCCCATATCGGTTAGCTCGGAACGTATATTCCAGGCTATCGCCATCATCGAGTATGCAAAGAAGATAGGCGCTCACTATGTGGCCCACGGAAGCACAAGCGCAGGTAACGATCAGGTGCGCTTTGACCTTACCTTCCAGATTCTCGCTCCTGAAATCGAAATCATCACTCCCACGCGTGACATGAACCTCACCCGCGAGTATGAGATAGAGTATCTTAAGAAGCATGGCTATGTAGCCGACTTCAAGAAGCTTGAATACTCCATCAACAAGGGACTGTGGGGAACATCGGTAGGTGGAAAGGAAACCCTCCACAGCAATGAAACACTTCCCGAGGAGGCCTATCCCACGCAGATGACTGCAACCGCCGACAGCCGACTCACTATCGACTTCGACAAAGGCGAAATCGCTGCCGTGAACGGAGTGCCGTTTGCCGATAAGGTAAAGGCAATTCAGCACATCGAGGAGATTGTCGCACCTTATGCTCTCGGCCGTGACATGCACATCGGCGATACTATCATCGGCATAAAGGGCCGCGTTGGATTTGAGGCCGGTGCTCCTATGGTCATCCTTGGCGCTCACAAGATGCTTGAGAAGCACACTCTCACCAAGTGGCAGCAGTACTGGAAGGATCAGCTCGGCACATGGTACGGCATGTTCCTGCATGAGGCTCAGTATCTTGAACCCGTGATGCGTGACATCGAGAAGTTCCTTGAGTCGTCGCAGCGCAATGTTACCGGACGCGTCATCATCGACTTGAAGCCCTATCGCTTTATCCTTGTGGGAGTTGAGAGCGACTTCGACCTGATGAAGACCTCATTTGGCGAATACGGCGAAATAAGCAAGGGCTGGACGGCCGACGATGTAAAGGGATTCACCCGCATCCTCGGCAACCAGATGAAGATATATTACTCGATTCAGGAGCGTAACAATAAAACTCGTGAAGTATGATAAAGGCCGGAATCATAGGAGGCGCAGGATATACCGCCGGTGAGCTGCTTCGACTGCTTGTAAATCATCCCGATGTGGAGATAGAGTGGGTCAACAGTTCGAGTAACGCCGGAAATCTTGTGACCGATGTACATCAGGGACTTATCGGAGAGATGGACCTAAGGTTCATCTCCGATACTCCGCTCGATAAAATAGATGTGCTATTCTGTTGTACTCCCCATGGCGAAACCCGTAAGTTCATGGATGCGCATGAGCTGCCCGAGTCGCTTAAGGTGGTGGACTTGTCGACCGATTACCGTATAGAGGACGGCACCCATGACTTTGTCTACGGATTGCCCGAGCTCAACCGCAAGCGCATTGTGCGCGGAGCCCGTCACGTGGCCAATCCCGGTTGTTTTGCCACGGCTATTCAGCTCGCCTTGCTGCCGCTTGCCAAGAATCTGTTGCTGAACAGCGACATACACATCACCGCTATAACCGGGAGCACCGGAGCCGGCGTGAAGCCATCGGCCACAAGCCACTTCTCATGGCGCAACAACAATGTGTCGATCTACAAGCCGTTCAAGCATCAGCATCTTGCCGAGATACGCCAGTCGCTGAGCCAGTTGCAGTCGAGCTTCAAGTCCGAGATTAATTTTATTCCGGTGCGCGGTTGCTTTGCACGAGGCATAATGGCAATTGTGTACCTCGACTGTCCGATTGACATCGAGCAGGTGCGCGCACTCTATGAGGATTACTATTCCGACCACAACTTTACTTTCATAACCGACAAGGCTCCCGACCTGAAGGATGTTGTCAATACCAACAAGTGCATCCTGCATCTTGAGAAGGTCGACGGCAAGTTGCTCATCACATCGGTGATCGACAATCTTGTCAAGGGCGCTTCGGGCCAGGCCGTACACAACATGAACCTGTTGTTTGGCCTCCATGAGCGTGTAGGCCTTCAGTTGAAGCCGTCGGCATTCTGATTCACCAATAACACTGAATGAAAAAATGAAACTTTTTGATGTATATCCCTTATTCGATATAGAAATAGTGGCAGGACGCGGATGTCATGTCTACGACAATAACGACTGTGAGTACCTTGACCTTTACGGCGGACATGCCGTTATATCGGTGGGTCACTGTCATCCTGTCGTGGTCAAGGCTATCGACGAGCAAGCTTCAAAGCTGATGTTCTACTCCAATTCGGTTATAAATCCGCTACAGGCCCGCCTGGCCGAGAAGCTTGGCAAGGTGTCGGGCTACGAGGACTACCAGCTGTTTCTTGTCAACTCGGGCGCCGAGGCCAACGAGAATGCCCTTAAACTCGCTTCGTTCCACACCGGAAAGTCGCGTGTCATCGCATTCGGCAAGTCGTTCCACGGCCGCACTTCGGCAGCGGTTGAGGTTACCGACAATCCCAAGATTGTGGCACCGATCAACGACAACGGTCATGTGACATTCCTTCCGTTGAATGATATCGACGCAGTGTGTCGCGAGCTCGCCAAGGGCGATGTCTGTGCCGTTATAATCGAGGGTATTCAGGGTGTGGGCGGAATCCGCATCCCCGACGATGACTTCCTGCGCGTGCTTCGCGAGGAGTGTGACCGTTATGGAGCTGTGCTTATTCTCGATGAAATTCAGTCGGGATATGGTCGCACGGGTCGTTTCTTTGCCCATCAGTATTCGGGAATACGCCCCGACATAATCACTGTAGCCAAGGGCATAGCCAACGGTTTCCCCATGGGCGGGGTCATTATCAGCCCTGAGTTTGTGCCCGCTTACGGACAGCTTGGAACTACCTTCGGCGGAAATCATCTCGCATGCGCCACGGCAATAGCAGTCCTTGAGGTGTTTGAGAATGAAAATCTGGTTGATAACTCGGCTAAGGTAGGTCAATATCTGCTTGATTGTCTTAAGGAGATTCCCGGAATAAAGGAAGTGCGCGGACGGGGCCTTATGATAGGAATCGAGATGGACTATCCCGTAAAGGATCTGCGCAAGCATCTCATCGAGGTAGAGCACGTGTTTACAGGTGCTGCCTCGACCAATATAATCCGTCTGCTTCCTCCCTTGTGCCTCACCAAAGCCGAGGCCGATGAATTTATAGTGCGCTTCAAGCGTGCCCTCGCAGCCAACGGTAAGCTATGAAGATAGGAATAATAGGTGGCGGAAACATGGGAGGCTCCATTGCGCTTGGCCTCGTAAGAAGCGGCTTTATGCCTGCCTCCGACATTGCCGTGAGCTCGCCTCGCAATGTAACGCTTGACGCGCTTTCAGCCGATTGCCCCGGACTGCAGGTGTCGACCGACAACAGCACTGTAGTGCAGGGAGCTGATGTCATTATACTTGCTGTAAAGCCTTGGCTCATAGGCAAGGTGCTTGATGAAATAGCCCCGCGTGTGGCATTTCGCGAGCAGATTATCGTGTCGCTTGCTGCCGGAGTGTCGCTGAGCGATATCGATGCCATGTTGCACCGCTACTCTTCGTCACGCACCCTGTTCAGGGCTATTCCCAATACGGCCATGCTCGTGGGAAGCAGCATGACATTCCTGTGCAGCGACAATGCTACTCCGCAGCAGGTCGACATGGTTAAGTCGATATTTGATGCACTCGGTACGGCTGCCGTGATTGAGGAGCGGCTCATGGGTGCCGCTACTGCGCTGTGTTCATGCGGCATCGCTTATGCAATGCGTTACGTAAGAGCGGCTACCGAGGGAGGTGTCGAGCTTGGTATATATCCGCATAAGGCCAAGGAGTATGTCCTTGCCACATTGCGCGGTGCCGTGGAGCTGCTTGAGGCTACAGGCAACAATCCGGAGGTGGAGATCGACAAGGTCACGACCCCCGGCGGCATAACCATCAAGGGTCTTAACGCCATGGAGGCCCACGGCTTCACTACTGCGGTAATCGAGGGACTGAAGGCATCATCCAACGGATAACTGTATGTCGGTCAATAAGGTCATATTGATAGGTAACGTAGGGCAGGACCCCGAGATACGATATATCGAAACTCGTCCCGTGGCTTCGTTTACGCTTGCGACTACCGAGCGGGCATATACTAACGCTGCGGGAGTGCAGATTCCCGAACGTACCGAGTGGCACCGCATCGTCATGTGGGACCGTGCCGCCGAAACCGCCGAGAAATATATACGCAAGGGTACCAAGCTTTATATCGAGGGGCGGTTGCGCACTCGTGTGTGGGAGGACCGCAATACCATAAAACGCTCGGTAACGGAGATATATGTCGATAATTTCGATATTCTTTCCCGCCCTTCGGCTCAATAAAGGATAATAGATGATATGAAACCGGATGTCGCTGTAGTGGTGTCGCAACTGGTCACGGGCTATCGTGGCCAAGGACATGACACGGTTGTGTCGGGCCCTTTCAGTGCGGAATTGCACTCAGGCGAGCTGACTTGCCTGCTTGGTCCCAACGGAGCCGGAAAGTCTACGCTGTTGCGCACGCTTTCGGCCTTCCAGACGCCGTTACGTGGCGACATATCCATTGTGGGACGCTCGCTTGATTCTTACTCCGAAACCGAACTGGCCAAGGTGATAGGCGTAGTGCTTACCGACAAGATTGGAGCCAACAATATGACGGTGGCTCAGCTTGTAGGTCTTGGCCGCAGCCCTTATACCGGTTTCTGGGGCACGCTCGACGATAACGACCGTGAGGTTGTCGATGAGGCGATGACGCTTGTCGGCATTGCGGAGTTGCGTGATCGCGCCGTGCAGTCGCTCAGCGACGGCGAGCGGCAGAAGGCGATGATAGCCAAGGCTCTCGCACAGCAGACACCCGTGATATTCCTTGACGAGCCTACGGCATTTCTTGACTATCCGAGCAAGGTTGAGATTATGAGGTTGCTGCACTCGTTGTCGAGGTCGGGCGGCAAAACTATTTTCCTGTCGACCCATGACCTTGAACTTGCCCTGCAGATAGCCGACTGTATATGGCTTATGGACAAGAAACTCGGCATCGTTACCGGCTCTCCCGAAGACTTGTCGCTTAACGGCTCAATGTCACGATACTTTGAACGTGACGGCATTCGTTTTGACATGGACGCTGGAGTTTTTCACATCGACTACCGTCCCGGCGCTTCGGTTAAGGTGACAGGGCGCGGTGCGCGTTACAACATGGTGAGGAAGGCTCTGTTGCGCAACGGCATAGGGTGTGACGAAAGCCGCGATGATGTCGTTGTCGAAGTAGGCGACGACGATTATTCGGTTAATGGATGCAAGGTGACGACGATAGCCGAGGTAGTCAATGAGGTTATGCGGTTGTGCTGACACGCGGTTGCTGTGTCAGATGTCCATCTCTATAACGCCTCCGTAGGGAGGTTGCATGTCAAATGCGTTTTCTTTGGTAGCTTGGCCTTGCAGCATCATGGCTTGAAGTATTGTGCCTCCGTGGGCGAATACGATGACGCATTGACATGCGCTGTCACGCAGGTCGTCGAGAAAGTCGGCCACTCTTGCCTGTTGGTCGGCAAATGACTCGCCACCCGTTGCCCTCACATTGAAAAAGTCGTCATACCATTCATTGATTCTCGGATCGGTTATCTCGTCAAACCGCTTCATCTCCCATTCTCCGAAATTAATCTCCATCAATCGTGCGTCACGTAACGCGCTGCTGTAGCCGCAATGCTCGGCGAGCCTGACGCAGCGTGACAGCGGACTTGTGTAGACGCGGTCGGGAGCGTATCGGGCTATGCGTGACGCAACGGCTGCCGCCTCGACGGGAAATGACTCGCGGAGTCCTACATCGCTTTGCCCGTAGCAGGTGCCTGGCGTTACATCGACCGATGTGTGTCGTACCATTATCAGCTTCATCGCAGGATTCCGAATATTATTGTCACGCTTATATAGAACGACATTTCACTTATAAGGAACAAGGCCCCGCAGCAGTCGCCGGTGTAGCCTTGGATGCGGTGTCGCATCATGAGAACCAGCAACAGGGTGGCTATGATGGGTGCCGCCGCACTTATTATATATGTATAGGGAAGCAACAGAAGTGACGGCAAGGCTATGAGCAGAGATATGACCCATGCCAACGGTGACATGCGGTTGTATATCGTGTGGGCCTTTGATTCCTCCTCTTTTCGTGCGTATGGCAGGAGGTTGATGACCTGCGACGCGCAGAATTTGCTCCACACATCGCCGGCGATAAGCGTCATGCACGCGAGATGTAACGGCAGTGACGAGATGAGCGTCACGAAAAGCGTATAATATATAATGAGTGATATGACTCCGTAGGTGCCTATGTGCGAGTCCTTCATTATTGCGAGTATCCGCTCGCGTGATGTGCCGCCGCCAAATCCGTCGCAGAAGTCGGCCAGTCCGTCATCATGAAGTGCTCCCGTCAGGATAAGTCGCGCTGCAATCGCCATCAATGCTGCGACAGTCGCAGGCAGAATCTGTGCCGACAGCCACATCGTCAACGCCATTACGCCTCCCGTCAGCCAGCCGGTGAGAGGCCACAGCTCCACGACGCGCTTGAAATAGTGTGACGGCACTTCGACCATCCTCCACAACGGAAGCCGGGTGAAGAACATGAATGCAGCGAGCACGCGCTTCATGTCAGAAGTATTTTGTCACGGCCACATCGGCAAATGTGTCCATGTCGTTAATCATCTTTACGGCCGATTGCAGGATGGGGTAGGCGCACACCGCTCCGCTGCCCTCGCCAAGACGCAGGCTGAGGTGCAGGATGGGGTGTGCTCCGAGAGCCTGTAGCACGAGTTTGTGTCCCGACTCGTCGCCCTGATGTCCAAACACTGCATAGTCGAGTACTTCGGGATAAAGCTTCGATGCCGCAAGGATGCAGTTGTATAATCGGAAAAACGAAATGTTGCCGAGTTGCACAAACGAAATGTTGTTTAGGAAAAACGAAATGTTGCCGAGTTCAACAGCGCACATCAATAAATAAAAAAAGCTGGAAGCTTGTGCTCCCAGCTTTTTTTTGTGCTTTAGCCCCAAAACGTAATCAAAAGTCACTATCGCGACAAGTCACAACGCTCCGTCCGGCAATGAATCAGCGTCGTTTATGCAAAAGTTAATGTTGCAATCCAACGCATTGGCGATGACCGCGAGAGTGTCAAGTGTGACATTGTATTTGCCTCCCTCTATCCTTGCTATATTGCTGCGCTTAATTCCTGCCTTTTCTGCGAGCGCCTCCTGGCTGAGGTTCATCGCCTCCCTAAGCCCTCTGAGCGCGTGGCCTATGTTTAACCGGGCCTCTTGCTTTATTTTGTCGGAACGTTCTTCCGTCATTCTATGATTGCTTTGAAATTTTCAACACCCTTTGCCGTCCACAAGCCCTGCACATCCTTAAAATCCATTTTCCCAAATTGCGCATCACTTACTACACATCCGGCTAACTCTTGAGGCTTTCGACCTCTTGTCTTCATGAGAATAGTATAAGCTTTTTTTATGTCATCGGCATCGGCTCTCACTTCCTCCATGTTCGCATAATGCTTGGCGACAACCCTTTCGGAACTATCGTAAAGACCCATTATCACAAAACCGATCTTTTCCAATTCGTGTTTTTGACGCTCGCTTATGCATAATGAAGCCTTGATTACCACCCACTTTACAATGTACTTACTAGAATGTGCAATTGTTGACATATTTTTTGTGCAGTATTTAGCGAGTTGCCCCCTCGTTTTAATTAATAACAGTGCAAATATAACAAATATGTATCATATATGATACATATTTGTCTAAAAATTAAGATTTTTTTACTTTAAATAAAATCATTATTACTTTTTCATTATAAATCATGCAACATTGTGCAGCATTATATCTGTATAATGCGCGCCACGATTCATCGATGCGTTAAACTCCTTTCGCGTGGAGCCTATAAAAGGATTGCCGATTTCCTTATTCTTTCCGAGCCAATCGCATAACTCAATGATAGAAGACTTGTTGGAGGTAAAATAAACATATCTGTGGCCAACAAGAACCTTGAACACATCGAGGTAATCAGATAGTTTCCAGTACATGCTATAAGTGCCTACATCCGTGCTCAAATAAGGAGGATCCACGAGGAAAACAACATCATCTCTATCTTTGTATCTATCGAATAATTGCCTGTAATCAGAGCTCTCAATCTCCAAGCCATCAAGATACCCTTCCGCATCATAACCGGAATGCTTGATACGGTTATACATGGTATGCTTGCGCATTTCGTCCAACGTCGTGGCATACTTCATCGAGAACAACAGCGATGTTGACAGCGTGATGTAGTCCACAAAACCAGTTTCCGCCTCTTCCTTTGCCATCATATCGAGGATGCGCTCCTTCACCGGCTTAGACACGGCATTCAATTTCGGCACATCAACCAGAATGTTACGCAAACGATCGAGCAAGGCATTGGTACGCGGTATGTTTTCAATCCGGCGTCGGTAATTGTCAAAATCGTTATACACCACGGTAGCGTCCGGGCGTTGGCGTTTGGTTATATGCGACAGTAATCCAGAACCTCCGAAAAGATCCACAAACACCTTCCCATCCTTAACCTCATCAAGAACCTTGAGATATTCTTTGGCGAACATGCGCTTTTGACCGACGAACGGCAGTGGCGCAGATAAATATTCCTTTTTCATCTTATTTTTTTGTTTTTTCGGCGCAAAGGTCGTAATAATCAGGACAACAAAGCAGCGGTCCCGCAGCATCAATACTGCAAGACCGCTGCACTATAATGGCATTGTCACACGTTCAAATCAAACTTCACACCTTCCTCTCCGGCAAGCAGACGGCGGGTGCGCTCCTCGTTGTTTTCGTATATATGTACGTTGCCCAGATTGAGCGTGATAGACTTTAGAGGGAGGTCAATCTGGCGCGACACGAGGTATAAGTGGTATATGTCGGCCGGAAGGCCAAGGTTGGCGTCTGAACTTCGCTGGTATGCCGACACAACCAATTCGCCTCCCTCAATCTGAAATTGCACCAGGCTAAGGCACGGAGCCTGATTGCTCTCGGCATCCGTGGAACCAAGGAATAGCACATAGTTCTTGCTATTGCGCTTTTCCCTGTTGATCTTGGCGATAAGTGGGGGTAGTTTCTCAAAATAAGTGGGATAGCTATTGACAAGTGTTTGTCCGCAATAATCCCACCAGTTTATACCGGCCTCCCGGTAACGCTCCACCGACCGCTCACCCTCCATGAAGAGCGACAGTTCTGCTTTAAGCTTCTTACGTGCCATGCTGTGGGTTTCAAATATGTCAAGGAGATCTGCCGGTAAAAGCGTAAGACTCTGATTTAGCAAATAGGTTATAACACCTTTCTTATTCTCCTGGCGCTTGCCAACTGTGAGGATTTCATTCAAAATGCAATGATACTTGTTCATGATTAATAGGCTATATGTTGCGGCGCAAATATACTGCATCTATGGCAGTGTAAATGCCATAACGGTGCATTTACACTGCACTGCTTACGCAGTCGCATTGAAAGCGCTTAATCAACGAATAGACCTTGCGTTCACTCATGGCATACTTCTCTGAAAGCACCGCCACGATGTAAGAAACCTTCTCGCCATTGGAGCGCATGTGGGAATAATCAGCATACATGTCGATACAACACGCATCCTCAAGCCTAACCCCAGAGTCATATAACCGTTTCAGCAACTCGCGATGAAAATTTAATATCTCATATATCTTCATATTTACGTAATTATTTGTAATTTTACAGCATCTCACTACGTACGAAAATAGCGCCACAGATGCGACAGAAGGCTTATGCCCCCGGTCTTGCGTCTGTGGCGCTATGCGTTAGTACGTGGTGAGATACTACTAACAGGCCGGGGGCTTTTATTATACCCCCAGCAAGAATAATTCAATACAATTTAAACAATATTTAAATGCCGTTTAAAATTAGCAAAAGTTGGCGGCAAGGAGTTCGAGGCACTCTCGGCGCGACCACTCGTACTTGCCGGTCATTGGATGGGCGACGGCGAGGGTGATTGTCCCATCGGTGCCGATGCATCGGAGAATGCCTTGCAGTTCGGCTGATGACAAGCCCGACGGCTCGTCCACCTCGTCGGCGGCGTGCTTCATGCGTAGGTCGATTTCGGCTTGCTTCAAATCAGCATAGGCGGAGTAAAATGCCTCGCGATCGTCGCGCTCTCGCAACTCTTTTGCTCGCTTGATTTGCTCGTCGGATGGCATCGCCGGGCGCGGGATGTCGTTGCCGTCAGCATCTTTTTGGCCCTCAGTCCAATTGTCATGCTCGGCTATCTGCGCCTCTATGCGTTCCATATCGGCAAATTTCTGCGCCTTTTTGTCGAAATCCTTGTATTTATCGTCCTTTTCTTTTAAAGCTTTAACCGCGTCGGAAATCAGTGCGTTGAAACTCTCAGTCAGTTTAGTATATTTGGCCGAAAGCAGCAGGACGGCTGTTGCCGTTGCGTCGTCGAGGGTGCGGTCGCCCTGCTTGAATGGAACTGACTTCAAAAGAAGCGAGCGGTAAAATGCTTTGTCGTAAGTTATTTTCTTTGCCATAGTGTCAGTCTTTAGATTTGTGAGGGATTGGATGTTGTGATTAAAGCGTTGACACTCGCGATGAAGTTGTTGATGGCCTGATGCGCGGGGATTTCGTCGATGGTCTTGTCGTAGTACTCAAGTCGCTTGTAGCCCATGGAGGAGTCGAATGACACGCCTTGTCCCATGCCGCTGCCTTTGGCAACCAAACTGCCGTTGCTTACAGTTCCCATTGCGCCGTTGGAAACATCGACATCTGCTGCGATGTCGTAGGTGCGGTTTTCGTCGTCGTAGTTGTTGTATCTGATGCGAGCAGATACTGCTTTCACTGTTGTCATTGTGTTCATAATCTCTGTTTTTATAGGTTAATAATTAGTTTCGTGTAATCTGCGCCGTCAGCCACTGTGCGATGACCCAGCTTGCCCCTTGGTCGGTGGAAGCCTCGACGACTATGCCCTTGGTCACTCCGACGGGGATGATGCCCTGTAGGTTCAGGTACACGGTGGCCGTCACGTTTGGCCCGATGGTCACGAGGTTGGTGAGCGTGGTTACATTCCCATTGGAGGTTATGCCCGCTTCCACGGTCTTGCCGTCGTAGGGGGTGTTGTAGATAGGGTCGCCCGCTGTCTGCCTGAAATCGCCCACGGCGTGTGCGCGTAGCATCATGCGCACGTAGGTGGCGTTGGCAAGAGTGCCTCGAGTGTGTACGGCCAAGTTGCGCGTACCCGTATTTTTGATGGATGTCTTGATGCCGAGGTCGGCTGTGTAAGATGTCTTGACCGTCGTGAGGTCGAAGAAGCTCGCCGTAGTGGCAGGAAATGTTACGGTGTATTGCAACCCCGTGAACACGTAGGAGAAGAAGTTGGCGATTGTTATGTTGGCCTGATGTTCGGTGTGCGTGTGGTCGTTCCACGGTGCGAGGTAGCCGAGGCCGGAGAAGTCGGCGTTTACGGCCTTGAAGTGGTCGCCCGATGCCGCCGCTCGGTGGCTCTCGCCCGTCGACGACAGTCCCATGACCCCGTAGATTGCGATTAGCTTCACCTCGCCGTTGTCGATGTCTACGGAGGGGAACTTGGCCTTGAACGCCGTCTTTAGTTCCGACATGGTAATCACGATGGACTGCCCGTCGAACTTTCCCATCGCCGACAGTTTCTTTGTGGACGCCGACCAAAGGAACGGAGTGTCGGACGAGAAGCTGCTGCTGTCCTTGTAGTAAAGCTCCACGACATAGACGAGGTTGGTTTCCGGCCAAAACTCATTTATACCTATTTCGGTGTTTGCATCGGCTTGGATGTAGAAGCGCAGGGAGTTGGATGCAAACCCATTAATGGTAATCTGTGACCCCTTGTTGCCGTCCATTCCGGCGAGAACGGGCTGCACGGCGTTTTGGTTGTAGCCGTCGAAGTCGTCGAGGCGACCGTAGTCGGTAGTGCGCACTGTCAGATAGGTGTAGTTTTTATATCCCGATGCCGCTCCCGCCGCCTTGACATCCATACTGGCGTTCTTCAGCATATTGGTTCCCGTCACTCGCGGGTACTCCATGCCCCAAGTGCCCTCGCCTGAATTGTGTCGAAAGGGCCGGGGCAGTGAGGCGTATGAGCTGTTGCGCAGCGGCTTGGTTCTTGACCACTTGTTTATTGTCGATGCCGATATTGCCGAATAGCTGTCGTAGTAGCCGTCGCTTTTGCGACCGACGCCGAGCGTTCCGCAGATGTCGGGTTCCACGCCTACGGGAGGCGTGATTCTGCCATTGATGTGTCCCATTATGCAATCCTCCTTTCCATTTTGTTTAGCTGTTGTTTAAGCTGTTGATTCTCGTGCTTTAGCTGTCGCACCTCGCGTTTGAGTGTAGATACATCGTCCTTGACACCGAGAAGTTCGGAGGCCATTGAGATTACGCAGGCGAGTGCGACTTTAGAGTAGTCCATACCGAGGAATCCGTTGTCGCGAACATACACCGACAGTGGTAGATGCTTATGCCAATACTGTGCGATAGACCCCATGTCGAGCTTTCCGTTATCGAGCCACGAAAAGACAACATTGGGTGCCTTGGCGATGGTCGTGAGCGGCACGTGGATGTCGCGGAGTATTCGTTTTTGTCGGGCGTCGGATGATGTGTTTTGGCCTCTGAACGACATGTAGCCGTTAGTCCAAATGCCAGTCGCGGCAAACACGACTCCCGATGAATTGGCATAAAACTTGGAACCACCATTGCCGACCTGTATTGTGCCGTCGGTGCGGATGATAGCACTTCCCGCATAGACATTCTTGTTGTTGTAGGTGCGAATCCATGTGCTGTCGGCCATGTGCCAGCCGCCTTGGTAGGTGATGTTGTACCACCCTGTAGCGCCAATCGTGCCGACCCATCCGGCGATGGACAGCTTCTCGGAGGGCGAGGCAGTGCCGATTCCTACCTTGCTGTCGTTGGTAACGAACAGAGCTGTATAAGTCGGGCCTACGCCAATGCCGGTCGATAACGCTTGAACATAGGTGATGTTTCCACCTACATTAAATTTCAGATAAGGATTGTTTGAAATGTTATGCAGCGAGTAGTAGGTTGAGGTTATCGTGCCAACGCCCGTCATATCGCCAGACACGTTGTTGCTGCCATTAAAACTCTGTCCCCAAAGGGTGCGAGAAGCGGAGAGAGCGTCGGCAAATTTTGCGCGGAGGGAGCCATAATTGTTCTTCGAGAGGTCCCAAGTCTGGCAGTGCGACAAGTACCAATATAGTGGATTTGCCGCGGTCGCATTTGCCCCTTTAAGCGACACGTAACCGCCTAAACTGAAAGTGCCGCTTGCTCCGCAATAGACTACTCTCGCATACCATTCCCATTTGCCAGTGCCTGCTGTGCTTGTTATCCATACATCGGAATAGTTGTCGCCCATGGGGTTTGAGTTGGCATTGACATTATAGCCTACAGGAATTTTGGCTCGGAATATTTGCATGAACACAGCATTGGCGCGTGATCGTGGCGATTGCACAAAACCCCCGGTCCAAGGTTCAGCCGCACCCGTGACTTTAATCTGTAAGATGTACCCCGAAGAGTTGGCCGACGCTTGATTGTCGGCTATGCGCGTTACCGTCACGTTGCCGTTTTGTAAGTTATTATAAACACTAACATCGTTGGTGCCGCTTGCAAACTCGGGGTCGATGAACAGCGGGGTGCCGTGCTGCATCCCGAAAGCGTTGAATGGCACGTTACCGACAGCCAGCGAGGAGTTGATTGCAGGGTGTTCGACCCTATAGCCACGTACGGAGTCAAGATGCAGCCCATCCAACAAATCGGCATTCATGTTGGTCACGATGTTGGTGTTGGTCATGCTGCCGCCGGAGCGTGCGAGGTAGTCGGAGGCGGATGCGGTGGCCATAGTGCCGAACCGCCCACGGTCGCAGTACCGTAGGTTGGAGGCTGTGCCATAGAAGCAGCCGTCCCAAAAGGCGAGCGTGTTGATTGTCGCGACCTGACCGCTCGTGCCGCTCCATCCGAGGTTGGTCACGGACGAAAGTGTGTGTTTCGTAGCCACGCTTCCGTCGGCCATGAGGAACTGCGAGGCGGTGCCGCCTGATTTGATGAAAGAACCCATTGTCAAAGACCCATCCTGTGAAATGCGGCCTATATGTCCAGTGTACGAATAGTTGGTGTGGGTGTTGATGCGGAGTGAGCCGTTGGTATCGGGAGCGAAATAGATTCCATCCGAGCCTGCCTTGAACATCGACGCCATTTCATTTTTCACGTAGGTAGTGAATGTTTTTACACCACCAATCTTTTGGTCGCCGTTGCGGGTTACATAGTCACCCGCTGCGATGCCGCCAAGCGAGTTGGCGTTGGCTACGGTGGAGTCGATGAAGGCGAGCGTGTGCCAACCGTAATCAGTGCCACCATGTTTACGGTGCGTGTATATGTTGTCGGAGTGGAAGTCGAACGCAAGCACACGGCTGTAATAAGTGTCGCCGTTGCCATGGTTGAGCTTGATTACACTGTACCAATTCTGTGTCGGAGCGTCCCATGCGTTCCAACTATATTTCTGCATGAACTGAACCGCGCCGCTGACATTGCCGCCATTGTTGTAGTTGACAAGTCTGGCGGTTACCTCTCCATTATGCACTCCGTCGAGCAAGTCCGCGTCGAGGCCGGAGTTGTGCCCGTCGTTGCCTGAGTGCCAAAGCGTATAGGTGTTGTACTTCAGCTCGTTGTTGCCGACGATTAGGTTGTACTTGCCGACGGCATCCACCCACGGCTCGGAAGAGCCGACGGGATTGATGACTATGCGCTTGGCGGTGTTGTGGTAGCCCACCTGTGCGATGATTGCATTGGCTGTATTTTTGAACCCATAGCAAACGTATTGCGAATTATCGGTGCTGTTTTTGAGGTATACATCTTTCGCAAGCATGGTCAGATGACCCGTCATTGTATCGCCCACTTTGTTGACGAACGCCCCGTTAGCCCATGACTGTGTTGCGTAGCCGTGTGAGCTTAGGTAGTTGGAGAGGGATGCTTCGTCAAGGCCGCTTGTAGCGATGGTTGAGTTTACCCATTTTGCACCGTTCCATACCAAGGCTTGCCCTGCGGCGAGGCTGCCGAGCGACACATCCTTGAGGTCGCTGAGGTTGGCGGCACCTGCTACGGCACTGCCACCGCTGCCGTCGTTGGCGCCGCGGAATGAGAGCCAACCGACTGTGTAGAAGTTATACTTTGCCTTTATTGCCCATTTTGGAGCGGCATCGGTGCCGAGATTGACTTTTTCGAACAGGTCGTCGAATGTCGCCTTGTCGAGCTTTAGGTTGAGCTTGTTGTCAACCTCCGTCTTGTTATAAAAGGTATTGGCAAGAATGCTTTGGTAGTTATTGGCGTCAACGACTGTGCGCCACGGATGCCATGATGATGCTCCTAATTGAAATCGATATTGGATGCTGCCCAAAGTATCGCACGGCACGGCGAGTTGCGCTGCCCATGAAAGCGAGTTGTCCCATTCCATGTGCAGGATGTGGCCATCGGTGCCTGGCTTGCTCGTTGTCATCGCCGATGTTGCGAGAAAGTAATGCAGGGCGCAGTCATTGTCGAAGTTTACGTTGGCCGATGTGCGGCGGGTTGTACCTACATGATGGTCGGGGTCGCGCACGGCATCGGCAAATGCGGCGCGCGTTGCGTAGGGGACGGTAATGTTGTTGGTGGTGCCGTTTTTAGTCCACGTGAGATTGTTGCCGGATGTGCCTATTGCGGTCACATAGAGCGCATCGGACTTGGCTTTTGTCAGGTAGTCTTGTGCAGCGACCCACTGCTGTGTAACGTAGTTTTGCGAGTTAACCCACGATTGCGTTGCGTAGCCGTGGGAGTTTAGATAGTTTGATAGCGATGACTCGTCGAGGCCGCTTGTAGCGATGGTTGAGTTTACCCATTTGGCACCGTTCCATACCAAGGCTTGCCCGGCTGCGAGGCTGCCGAGCGACACATCCTTGAGGTCGCTGAGGTTGGCGGCACCTGCGACGGCACTGCCACCGCTGCCGTCATTTGCTCCTCGGAACGACAGCCAGCCGACTGTGTAGAAGTTGTATTTTGCCTTGATCGCCCACTTTGGCGCGGCATCGGTGCCAAGGTTGACTTTCTCGAACAGGTCATCGAAAGTGGACTTTAAGACATAGCGCGATAGGTCGACAGAAGGCGCGGCGACAACCTCCCTCGAGGAGGCCACCGTCGACGCAGTTCCGCCAATTTCGCGCAACCTCTTGTTACGAGATCGTGCCTTTATAATCTTTATTTTGCCGTTATATGTGCTCATTCTGCATGATATTCGTCCGGACGCAACTCGACAAGGGTCACCTCCGATGTATCCGACATTAAATCCTGAACCTCACCCTTTATCATCAATTTTTTGCCCTGTTGATTGAACTCCGTATACGTGCCAAGCCCCGAAGTGTCGAGCGCCATCACACCCGACAGCACGGTGTGGCGTGATGCGTATTGACTGTACAGTGTGCCAATCAACAGCCTCTCGGGGTGGTCAACAACGCCTGCGCGCGTCAACCGCCTTATCTGATCGCCGGAAGATTCCTCAAGATAGATCCCGCGAGCGGAGGGTATGGCAATATTGGCCGTGCCGCATATTGTGTCAATTGCTATCTCATCCTTTGCATCAGGGTGCAGCAGCCCGGTATATTCAACATCCTCCATGGTCGCGCTCTCGAGCGTGAGATTTGATTTTACAATCTCAACCTGCGGAGCTTGATAAAGCAGCCACCTCACCTTGTCATACAAGCCTCGCTCCGTCCACTTTGTGGTGGCGGCAAACATGCTCTCCTCCCCGTATGCGTAGCAATTTACGCCCTGGTATATGGTAATCTCAAGCCACCCACCTTGTGCCGGGTATGGTATGTATTGGCCGTCGTTGGCGTTTTTAAAGCTTGCGGCCACCTCCCACTCGTAAGGCTTCGGCCATGCTCCCGCACTCTGAGGCTTGCGCGATTCCGTGTCCGGGCGTCCAAAATTGTGACGATTGGTGCACCATCCGCCGATGGCCGGCTGCTCCCATTGCTTTTCATTGTCGTAAAATGCCAACCATGTGCAATGTCCGTCCGGCTCTCCCGGTTGCCACCCTGAATAATCGAGATCGACATGTCCCCACCCGGCACCCACTGTCACATCCACATTGTCATAGTGGCGCACAATGCTGCCTTGCTCATTGTCACGGAGGGTGATGTTTGCTGGTACAAATGCCCACGCCGTGTTATACTTAATTTCCTCGCAGTTGGCGCCCTCGTTGTAGTCGCCCTCCTCCTCAAAGGGGTTATAGCGCACATCCATCAACATTTTGAGGGTGATTTTAAGGCGATATTTTGAAGCCTCCTCGGCTGCCATCTTGGGGATAAACACCTTTTGAGTGCGCATTAAAGGGGGATTAAATGCCGTTTGGTCGACCTTTGACGGCTGTATGCCGACAAGCCGGGTGTCACCTGACTCAAGCGAGCAGCACCCCACGCGAAAGCCTCCGTAGATGCCCTCGGAGGCCTCAGAACTGCCGATGACCGGGACAATCTTAAAATAAGGATTGGCCCGGTGTGTAATACCCGAGCCTTGAGGGCTGCAAAAGATATTAAACGACCGCGACAGCAGCAGCGACGACATGCCCGGCGCAACAGGTTGCGAGGTATTTAAGTTGTAATCCTTTAAAAAGGTGTAAAACTCTCCGTAATCGGGGTCGGCGGGGTTGGCTGTACCGAGGTTGGTCGCCTGAGACGACGACGCTCCCTCGTAAACGATTTTGCCATTGTTGGCGGTTGTAGCCTGCAAGTCGCTCTGAGCATACGGCGAAAAGGTGATGCGCACATTGTTTGCCACCTTGTCGACACCGAGCGTCGAGCTGTCGCCCATCCACACCACGCTTTGAGCGTGGCCACTGTTGTATAAACCGTTAAGGTCATATATGTACACCTTGCCTGCGCGCTGAACCATGCGTAGTCCAAGAGGTTGCAGAATGCCGATTATGACATCGCGCATCGACATCACCTCTCCCTCTTCATCCGTAAAATTGTCTGATCGGATTGACAGATTGTCGACCGTGGCCTTTTTGCCACCCTCGGCAAAATAAGTGCTCGCCAGCGTGTCGTAATCGATTCCCATAATATTGATATTGGTGCCGGCGATGGCACGCTCTACAATTGTCAACAACGGTTGCGCTCCGTTGAGGTCATACGTTATGCGATCCAGGACCCCGAAGTCGGAAAATGTAAGGGTGACAACGTAATTGTTGAACCGCTCATAAGGCTCTGAGTAAAATTCAGGGTCGAGCGTACCGGACCAATACAATGAGTCCTCGCAGTACACATCCATACGTATATTGCCCGGTATAATGGTGTACAGGTCCTCATATGTCCTATCACCCGGTGATATGATGTTAAGCGTCGCCGAGGAGCCGACAATCACCTCCTCCTTGTCAATGACCGGCCACTCTATGAGCAGAGCGTCGTTGGACGACAAGTCAAGCTCGCCGACATTAGCAAAGGGTACATCATTTGCCTGCAGGATGTCCACCTTCCATTTTACGTTGTTGCGGCTGTAACAAGTGCCGCTATATCTTAAATGCATCGACATTACGTTGTCCTCCTCCTTAAATTGTCATTATAATTAAGCACTCCTACGAGGTCGCGGCCACGTGCCACAAGGCGTATTTCAGCGGGCATGGCCGCCACTCCCCGCGGCGCTATAAGTTCCTTGAGCTTGTTGAGCGGTGCCACGACTTCGGGGTTATTTGACGCCCCGGAATACTCACCAAACAAGCCAAGTGTCGGGCCGTAGGCTATGCCTCCCTCGGCAAATTTTGGTAATTGCGCAAACGAGGCAATCACTGCCGCAATGGCCGCTCCTGCCGCTATCCATCCGACAATGGGTGTCGCTGCGGCCGATTCCGCAGCCTTGGCTGCCGTAACGGCCATGATTGCCGGCAATGCCCTTGAACAGGCATCGATCACCGAGGCTCCCCATTGTAACCAAGCGCCTGTCGACTCATTTGTCATTCGGGCGACACTGTGTAGCATTCCCGCCATTGAAGACAAGCCCTGCCGTATGGGCGCTATACCATCACCAACATCCTTTGCGAGAGATTCGGCTAAACCTTTCACTCTATCCGACACCTCATTAGGGATTATGTCGGTAGGCCTTAATGTCTTGAAGTTTTTTGTCAGGTCTATTTTCCCGGGCAATATATCGCCACTCTTGAGCGCGCTCGCGTCCGGAAATTTTAGCTCCACCTCGACGCGGTGGCGGTAGCTCTCAAGGCCGTCGAGCCATGACTTGATTTCGGCGAGTTGGCCTACGATTGTGCGGTAGGATTCAGGGTCGAGGGTTGCGTCAATCTTGACCAACTTGTCCTCAAGCTCGCGCTGCAGGGCTTTGTAATAGCCCTCGGTGCCACCCTTGTAGTTGGACTTATCATTTTTGTCGATGCTGCCCGTCGACGATGCGAGGCCGTACTGCTTGCCGAGCTTGTCGTGCCGGGCCTCCATTGCCTTGAGTAATTGTGCCTCCTTGCGTGCCGATTCGGCATTGGCACCGGCAAGGCTCGCAACCTTGGCCTTTTGCTTTTCAATTGCCGCTCCGAGGCGCTCGTAGCTCATTGTCTGCCAATCGACGGATTCCGCAGCCTTGAGCCCGGTAGCAGCGACCTCCCTGTTGGCGTCGGCAACCCTTTGTGTCGCGTCGGCCTGTGCATTGATGGCCGCTGCGGCCTCCTTTGCATCATCGGCCCCGTCGATGCCGAAAAAGTTTTTAACCCACTCCCACGCCTTGCGGATAACCTCACTCGCACGCTCAAATGCCTTTACCAAAAAGTCCCAAACGACGGCTGCAAGCTGTTTTATGACGGCCCAAACCTTGTCGCAAATCTCCCTAAACTCCTCGCAGTTGTTATATGCCGCAATGACGATTGCGACAAGCGCGGCAATGGCCATTACCACTATACCTACGGGGTTAAGACTCATTATTACGTTAAGTGTTGCCTGAGCGACGGACCATGCCTTGGTAGCCGCCGACACTACATGCTGCGCCGCAGCGGCGGCATGACTCGCAAGCTCCAAGGACTTGATGCCGGTGACGAGCTTGCCGGCCATCATAGATAGTTGGCTCATACTCATTGCGGCGGTACCAACGTTGGCACCTATCTCCAGCCACGGTGCCGCAAATGACACCGCCGAGGCTACCCAATCACCCATCGATGCCATCTTATTTTTTATAAGCGTCATCGATGCGTCAAAAGTTGATGACATTTGGTTGTATGCCTCGTCGATGGTGCCGACACTCTCCTCCATCGCGGCGATGTTGTCGGCAAACTTGTCCTTTTGCTCGCCCGTGAGCGAGCCAAGGAGGCGCAATGCCTCCGCGCTACCGAAAAGTTGCCCGTATATGGTCTCGGCCAGCTGCCCGGAACTCGCGGCATAGGCTTGCACGGATGCGTCAAGCTCGACCAAAAAATTGCGAAACCCGCCGCAAGCCTTGACGCTCGCGGCATCAAACCTTATACCCATGGCATCGGCAGCAGCCGTTGCCTCCGAGGTAGGCTTTATAAGTGAGTTGAGCACGGCAGCCAACTGCGTGCTGACCTCTGCGGTATTACCGGTTACACCGGTATTCGTCGCAAATACAGCCATCAGCTCGTTCATTTGCACGCCTAATTGCGACGCCGAGCCGCTGACACGTGGCAACGCCTGGGCGAGCTGCTCAAAAGACGTTACGCCGTTTTTGGCGGTCATCTGTATTTTGTCCTGTATTGCACCGGCAGCATCCCATGACATGCCGTAATTTTTAATGAGAGTGGCGGTCACCGTGACCGTTTGGCCGAGGTCGGCAACGCCACCGACAGCTGCCTTGGTCGACTTTTTAAGGTAATCAATCCAATTGTCCTCGGGCACGCCGTTAGAGATTACCTGATAAAGGCCTCCGGCAATCTCATCGCGCAGGATGGGGATTTCGTTGCCGAGACTCTTAATTTGTCCCTCAAGGGCCTTAAAGTCAGCGCCCGACTTGTTTGCCATGGTGTTAGCCTTGGCCATCGCCTGTTCAAAGCCGGCAAAGGGGGCGACAAGCCCCGACACCATGCCTTTGAGGTTTTCAATTGCACGTGTGGAGGTATCGATTAACACAGATGTAGCGGCCATCTTGCGCAGTCCTGCGCCGGCCTCCTCGGAGCGGCGGGCGACCCCTTGCAAGAGACTGCCGAGGCCGTCAACCTCCATGCGGAGATTGCGCAGTACGCTGCCGTCGGGTGTCTTTAGCCGAATCTCAAAGTCTACACTCTGTGCCATCGTTGTTGATTATTTAAGTCCTGCCGCAAGCTTCGCCTCTTCAAACTTGGCCAAGATTTCGGCGCGGGTTAAATTGTTGTCGTTGTTGATGTTGGTTGTTGTTTTGTCGCCGTCGCGCTCGATTTCCCACGGAAATACCATGACATCCCTGGGCGACAGCGTGTTTTTTGCGTAAGGTTGCAGCATGCACATGCACATCATGCGTGCGCGCTCCCACTGTGCGTGCTCACGGGCGATGCCGTCGTTGAGCCATTGCTCGTGTATGGCGGCTATCTCCGTTGGGGTGCACGACATAAAGTCATCGAGGCTCATGCCCATGCACCCCACGGCGATGCCAAGCAGCCGCTCTATCGGGGGGTGCTCGTTTTTTTTTCGGGGTTGGCGGATTCCGAGGCGCCCATGCCGCCGTAAAACTCGTTTAGCGCATCCGGCTCAAGGTTGTCGGCAAACTCCTCGACCGACATGTCAAAATCGACCTTTTCGGCGACACATGCCGAGGCGACGCAACAGTGTACAAATGTCACCATCTCCTCTATGTCGGCAGTGTCGAGGTTGGAGGCCTCGTGCCCCGTGGCACGCTTAAAGCGTACCATCGCGCCCATCGTGACGCGGCACGGCAACTTGCGGCCACCCACATTGAGCGTCGTTACAGGCTTTTTATCCGGTTGTCTTTTAGCCATGGCGATTAATCTTGTTGGTTAATGTTTGCAGGCGCTGCGCTCTCCGTTAAGCCGGTGCCCACCTTTGAGATTTTGCCGTGGTTGCTCAACTCGACAGTGTACTTTGCGTCATCCCCGGCGGTGCCCTCAAGCGACAGGCTTGTAATCACATACTTGCCCTTGTAGCCTCCGGCAGTCTTGCCCGTGCGCTCGTCTCCGTCGCGCAAGCTGTACTGCCCGTCGATGGGCGTACCGGCAAGCTGCATCTCCTTAAGTTGGTCATACGTAGGCACATTGCTGTCGCCGTTGGTGAGCACACATCCGGATGCCGAGATTTTTTCGCTCAGCTTTTTAAGGTACTGCTCCTCCCATTTGCCGGAGGCGACTTCCTTGGTTACGCGAGTGCCAAATTCTGCGGTCGTGTCGATTTTGCAGGTTGTCGAAAACCCGAGGGCGGCACCGCCCAGAGAGAGTATAAGATTTACACCCTCAAGCACTTTGCGTTCAATTACCTCACTCATTTTTATTGCGTTTAAACGGTTTTAAAACGATGATTAAAAGACACACACAGAGGATTGCAAGAGAGCCAAGCATCCAGCCTAAAGCGTGATTGGGAGGTGTCTTTTTTTGCTCCTTAAGGGCCTCCTGTAACTGCTGTTGTTTGGAGGCGATTTTTGTAATCTCCTTGCGTAAGCTGTCATTGGTCGCCATGTAATCGAGGGCAATGCAGCGGTATATCTCGCACAACCTTGCTACAGAGTCACACCGGGCCTCGAACTTTATATTGTCACCTACGCGCGTCAACTGTGCCGTCGCTCGCCCCTCGGATGCCGTGTAACTTGCTCCGTCGGATAGCTCCGCGACCGCCTCCACCGGGATGTCGACAACGGCAACATCCTCGGCGATGGGCTGCGCCGTGATGGCGTAGTAAGACACGCCGCTAAGCTGCTCGACGGTGCCGCGTGCGGCGGTGTCGACGGTATACACCTCGGTGGTGTCATCTCGCTCGTAATGCGTTGATTCGGTCGTGTTTTTTGACGCCCCGCAACCGACGAGGGCGACGGCTGCCATCGCTGACAGCGCCATTAGAATGGGTTTTGCAAATGCTTTCATTTTTGGTTGGTTGATGTTAATTTTATGATTTCTGCGCGGAGGCGCTTGATTTCCTCTTCGAGCAATTTTTGATTCTGCTTAATCGCCTCCTGATTGGCCATTAGGTTGGCATTCTCCTTGCGCAACTTGATGTTCTCGTCGAGGATTTTTCGATTTTCCTCTGAAAGCATGTTGATTGACTTTTGCAGCTGCACAAGCATGTCGTTGTCCTGTCTGCGGCGGCCTACGAGCCACGCAAACACACTACCCAAAAAGCCACCGGGGAGGCTGTATGTCAGGAGATTCAAAAGGATTTCCATTGCTTTTTGTCATTGATATATGCCTATTTGTCTAAGCCATTTTTGCACATTAAAGCTCGGACACTCCTTGGCCGCCAACTCATTGTGGCCGACAATTCTGACGCCCGGAAAGCGGCGGTGGAAGTCAATCACATAGTCACGCATCGCATCGCGCTGCGCCTGTGTGCGCGTGTCCTTTGCCTTGGTCATGTCGCGAGTCATGCCGCCGGAGTAGACGATGTGACGGCTTACGGAGTTGTAGCCCTTGGCACCGTTGGTCACCTCCCAAGTGTCGACATTGGCATCCTCGTTGTTGTCGACAAGTCGCTCTACCTTGCCATCCAAGTGGATGATGTCGGTGTAGCCCACCTGTCGCCATCCGCGACCGCCCTGTGACAAGGGGGAGGTGTGCCACCGGCGTATGTCGGCGGCAGTGACCTCTCGCCCCTCAGGTGTAGCGGTACAGTGTATTACAAGATACTTGAGCCCGGCCATGGCGGTTACGATCCAACCTTTGCTGCAGGAGTGCCCTGCACGATTGCAGCAACGCCCTTGTTGTCGCTGCGCAGGATGCGGCCACCTGCGCGGACCAGAAACGAGTAGATGTCGCCGTAAAATGTCGGGTCGCCCTCATTTTCAAACGCCTTGACCTCTCCGAGTGCGCGGCACACGCTCTGCTCATGCCATGCGAGAGCGGCGGCGAGGTCGGTTGCGGCGCCCTCGGCGCTCCATGCCTTTTTGGCCTTGGTCGCGTCATACAGGGCAACCGTCGAGCGAGTCATGACATTAAAGCCAAAAAGCTTGCCGACAATGCCGTTGGCCGCGTCGGCGCATGCCAAAAATGCCATGTTTTCCGATTGGGTAAGGTCGGCCAAAAGCTGCGAATACATATAAGCATCGAGCAGCAGATAGCGACCCTCCTGCGGGATGTCCTCGGCGTTAAACTTGGTCATGAGAGCGAGCACATCGGCCTTGCAAAGCCCCTTGCGCTTGCCTGTGGCCTTGGGAGTGTAAGCGTCAACCTCGGCGCCGGTTGTCTCGATGCAGCGGGTTGCGGCGGGCGACCACGCATCGATAAACGACAGCGCCACCTCGTCGGCGAGCTTAAGCTTGTCGTTGCGCAGCACACTCTCGCGCTTGTCGTAGCTCAACTCTACAGTGTCGGCGTGGGGGATGCAGATAGGGTTGGTTGTGTACTCGTCGAGGACAAAGGTCACATCCGTGTCGGTGCGCTTTGCCACGGTTGCCGGCAGCTCGGTGCGATTTTTCTTAACCCCCGACGGCGCACCCGCCTGTGGTATATGCACTGTTTTGCCTTGATTTACGTACTCGTCGGCGTTAAATGCCTTGGATAAAAAGCTGTTCGATGCAAACAGATTCTCAACGATGGCCGCCGTCCAAATTTCCTTTTGTATAGCCATAATTAAATGTTTTATAGATTGTTAGCTTAAATTTGGGGGTCTACGCCGAAGCGCTCCTTGAACTTTTCGGCATAGATTTCGGGCGCCTTGTCCTTAAGCTCGGTGAGCTTGTTGGCCTTGTCGAGCTCGTCCCAACTCTTGCCTTTGAGGTCGGCGAGGTTGGTTGCGCCGGTGCTGTTGATTTGGCGTGCGATGCTCTGACGCTCGGGGATTGCCTCAAGCATGGCCTTGGCGTTGTCAAAGTCCTTGTCAAACATGGCAAGGGTTGCATCCTTGGCCTTGGCATCGAGCTTGCCGGTCAAGATGGCGGCATCGACGAGTCGCACGGCCTCGGCCTTGTTGGCCTCGTCGCGGTCGGCGTTGGCCTTGTCGATGGCATCCGCAAGGGTCTTGTTTTCGGATTTCAGGCGTGCATTGTCATCCATGAGATTTTGCACCGCGCTCACGATTTCGGACTCGTTGGCCGTGTCGTGCAGATTAAGTTTTTGTGTTAAAAGACTCATATTTAATGTTTTTGGTGAGTTGTCCATCAGTCTTACGATTGCGCCGGCAACAGTGAGGTCGATTACCTCCTGTGTGCTCTTGTCGTAAAATGCGAGTGCGTTGTGATTGGCTCCTATGGTGACAATTGAGGCCTCCCTGACCGTCCACTTAGTGACGGTGGGATACCTCTGTCCGGGCAGCATAAGGGAGTAGGCATCGCTCTTCTCCTCGGGCGGCCATGCGCCGATGGATGCCATGCGTATAAAGTCATTGTCAACCTTGCGCATCACCTCCGCCGCGCGTTCGTCCTTTTCGTCAAACACGGCGTCGGCAAGGATTTTTCCGCCCACGATGCGTATGTTTTCCCATCGTCCGATTGGCAACGAATAGTCGTTATGATTGAGCAGCATCACGGGATTTTTGCGGAACTCATCGAGATTAACCCCCGATGTGAGCATACGAAATCCATATGTGTTGACCGACTCGTCGTGTAATATAAATGTCTTAGATTTTGCCATCGCAAGTTGATTTTGACGCAAAATTGGGAGTTAAAAACAGCTTCCGCAAATCACTTTTTAATAACATCCGTTTGATTGTAAACACCATCCAATCAAACGAATATCAGCGCAAAAGGATTATTTTACGCGCGTTATAATGGCTACCTTTGGGCGTAACTTAAAAGCAACTTAAATGGCAACCAATGACCAACTAAACATCACGCAGCGCAAGGAGTGGGCTAAATTAATTTATCTCAAGGAAAATGTGACACAGCAGGAGCTCGCCGAGCGCGTGGGCGTGTCGCGTAACACCGTCAACAAGTGGTGCCGCGAGTGGGAGGGATTGAAATTAAATCTCTTGCAGACACGCGAGGAGCGTATAGCGTCGACATTGTCGCAGCTCAATGAGCTCGACCAATCCATCGCAGCCAAGGAAGAGGGTAAGAGATTCCCGACAACCTCAGAGGCCGACATTAGGCGCAAGCTTACGGCCGACCTTGAGGCGCTTGAGCAGGACGCGTCGGTGCGCGACATATACAATGTGTCGCGAGGTTTGCTTGATTGGCTAAAGGCCCGCGACCTCGACAAGGCAAAGGAGTTGAGCAATTATTTTAACGAGTACATAAAGGAGCGCATACAGTGGGCAAAATAGATGACTTAAAGGCGTATAAGGAGTGGGAAGAGTACTACAAGTCACTCCAAAAAGACAAGGCGGTCGACGACCTCACGCCGGCGCAGCGCCGTGCCGTGCTCGACAAGTTGGAGCGCAACCCGGTTGATTGGATTAGCTTTTTCTTTGTCGAGTTTTGCAAGTACCCGTTTACAGCTTTTCACAGGCGCGCGATTCGGCGCATCTGTGGTAATCCTGAGTGGTACGAGGTGCTGTCGTGGTCGCGTGAGTTGGCAAAATCAACCATCGTGTTTATGTGTGTCATGTACCTCGTATGTACGGGCAAAAAGCGCAATGTGCTGCTCACATCCAACAGCCATGACAATGCAGAGCGACTGCTAAAGCCTTATCGCAAGGCATTTGAGAGCAACTCGTTGCTCAAGGCTTATTACGGCGACTTGCGGCCATACGGCCAATGGACATCCGGAGAGTTTTGCCTTACAAACGGCGCATCGTTTAGGGCGCTCGGCGCCCTTGAGTCGCCACGTGGTACCCGTAATGATGCCGTGCGCCCGGATGTGGTCCTGGTCGACGACTACGACACCGATGCCGAGTGCCGCAATCCCGACATTGTCAAAAAAAAGTGGGAGTGGTTTGAGAGTGCGTTATTGCCGACACGCTCCGTGTCGGAACCCTTTTTGGTTGTGTGGTGCGGTAACATCATAGCGCTTAACTGTTGTACGCGGTTGGCCGGGGAGCGTGCGGACAATTGGGATGTAATAAACATCCGCGACAAGCACGGGCGGTCCACGTGGCCGGAGAAAAACAGCGAGGCGCACATCGACCGAATCATCAAAACGATGTCAACAAGGGCTTTTCAACAGGAGTATTGTAACAATCCACTTGCGGAGGGCGAAACATTCAAGGAACTCACGTGGGGCAAGTGTCCGCCGCTGTCAAAGTTGCGCTTCGCTGTAGCGTACGGCGACCCCGCTCCCTCAAATTCAAAGAATAAGGCGACATCATTCAAGGCGATCTTTTTAATAGGTTATCACGACGGCAATTTTTATGTATATACAGGTTATCTCGACCACGTTACGAATGATGAATATGTAAACTGGTACTACTATATAAGGGATTATGTCGACAATAAGACTCAAGTCTACAACTATATTGAAAACAACAAGCTACAGGATCCGTTTTACGAGCAGGTATTTATGCCCCTGTTTGCCGAAAAGGGCAAGACCAACGGCTTTATAGGCATCATCCCCGATTCTCGGAGGAAACCCGAAAAATTTGACCGTATAGAGGGCAATCTTGAGCCTCTTAACCGTCAAGGTCGCCTTATACTGAATGTCGATGAGCGCGACAACCCGCACATGCGCCGACTCGAAGAGCAATTTTTACTTATAAACCGGGCAATGAAATCACCCGCCGACGGCGTAGACTGCATCGAGGGCGGGGTGTGGATAATTAATCAAAAAATAACAACGCTCACTTCGGGGTCCTACACGATAGGTCGTCGAAGGGCGAATAAAAAACGCTTTTAACCATGGCATTTATAACGACTGAAGAGCTCGCGACACACCTTTATCGCGAGGAGGTTGAAATTATCTCAAGGGATGACGACACACTGTTGACGGCCGCCATCGACGCAGCCATCGCCGAGGCATACGGCTATCTCGGGGCGTATGACCGTGACAAAATCTTTGCCGCCGAGGGACCCGGGCGCAATGCGCTGCTGCTCGTCTTCGTCAAGGACATGGCAGTGTGGCACTTCGTCAACCTGTGCAATGCCGGCAGCGACTTGGAATTGCGCGAAAAACGCTATGATAGGGCGGTACAGTGGCTGCGGCAGGTGCAGAAGGGCGACATAAAGCCCGCATTGCCCATCGTCGATGAAGACGGCGACGGGAAGCCGGATGGCGCTGCTGAATACATCTACGGCTCAAACCCCAAAAGGACGCAGCATTTTTAACTAAACAACTAACACATACAGCAATGTCGAAAGGTAAAAAGACAACCAATAGCAAGCAAAATGCAGGCAACAATGCGCAGCAGGGCATTGTGCTGCAAAACATCATAATCAAGGCACCCACCCGCAAAGTGTATGACGTGGGCGATTGGCGCACGGCGTTGCGCAGCGCCGATTCCGGCCGCGTCAAACAGCTGTACGACTTGTTTGACGACCTGATGGTCGACGGCGTGTTGAGCGATGCCGTACAACGCCGCATAGATGCCGTCACCAATTCCGATCTAAAATTCGTCAACAGTGCCGGGGAGGAGGTCGACGACATGACTCGAATAATCGACAGCATGGCTTGGGAGGCTTTGCTTGTCGAGATTATGCGCTGCAAGTTCTACGGTCGCTCAGGCGCGGAATTAATGTTCAACGCTGATGGCGCCCTTGAAACTATACCACTTCCTGCCAAGCATATCAATCTTAAAAATAAATGCATCCTGATCAATGACTCCGACGACACCGGCATTCCCTATACGGAGGCCGACAACATTTTAATCCTGGGCAAGGAGCGCGATTTCGGGATTTTACTCAAGGCAGCGCCCTATGCCATTTATAAGCGCGGGGGCTTTGGTGATTGGTCGCAATGGTTGGAATTGTTCGGCCAGCCGCAGCGCATTGGCAAATACAACACATTTGATCCTGAAAGCCGAAAGCTGCTTGAGGACGCCTTTGAGCATGCCGGCGGTGCACCCTATGTTGTAATTCCAAAAGAGGCGGAGGTTGAAACACACGACACAAGCTCAAGCAATGGCTCCTCGTTCAACGAATTTCGACAGGCCTGCAATGAGGAGATTCTCATAACCGTGAGCGGGCAGACACTCACCGCCGTGTCCGGGGAGCGCGGGGCACGCTCATTGGGCGAGGTGCATCAGGATGTCGAGGATGCCAAAAATCGGTCCGACTTGCGCTTTGTACAGCGCGTGTTGAATCAGCACGTAATCCCCATCCTTGAGCGTCGAGGCCTACCCGTGGCCGACGGTCATTTTGTTTTTCCAAAATCGGCAGAGCCGTTAACCGTCAATGAGATTGTGCAGCTATCGGACATAATGGAGATACCGCAAAGCCACCTACGCGAAAAATACTCAATTCCGGCGCCCGAGGAGGGCGAGCCGATTGCCCGTCGACAGCATCAATCGGTGCCCATGCAGCTTGACCTCGACGCTGATGACGACGACACCGACGACGATGACGGCGAAAAATCGGTCAAAAATGCCGATACGGGCATCATGCGCCGCTTGAGGGATTTTTTCGCATCAGCCCCCGGCAAGGGGGCATCCGATGGAACATCCCCCATAGCCCTGAGTGACGACACACTCAATGACAGGGTGATTAAGCGCGTGACTACCAGGGAGAGCAAAAAATTTGATGCGGAGCTTTTTTATTACATCGCCAATGACCTTTTAAAGGGCATTTACACGGTGTTTAACAACCGCATAAACAATGTCGATTACGACTACTCAACCACCGACGATGCCTTTGTAACGGCTCTCGAGCAAAACATCTATCACTTTTCGGCTGCAAAGACATTGGCCGAGGTGCGACAGCTTAACCAAGCGATGCGCGATGCCAAGACATATGACGACTTTCGCAAACGAGCCGATAAGGTGTGCGACACTTTTAATACGAGATGGCAAAAAACAGAGTATGATACGGCCATCCTTGCCGCCGAGTCGGCGTCCAACTATCGCCGCTTGTCTCAAAAAGTCAACCTTTTCCCGTATTGGAAATATGTCACAGTGGGCGACGACAGGGTGCGCCCCGACCATGCCGCCCTGAATGGCATAGTGTTATCTCATAAAGACGCAAGGTGGGATAAAATCTGGCCGCCGAACGACTGGAACTGCCGGTGCCGCGTAGCCGGCGTAATGAGTCATGAGGTCAACACTGAGCTACTTGAGGAGTCAAAGGCTGCTGTTGACGACTTTATGAGCAGTGCCGAGTGGGCAAAGGCAAAGGCGCAGCATTGGGATGTCAACCGAGGCAAGCGCAGCGAGATTTTTACGGCGAATCAGATGTATATAAAAAAATTTCCAACCGTTGCCCACAAGATTATGGGCGAGGTTGCCCCGGCAACGTGGGGGGTGGATTCGTCATTTAAAAAGCTGATAAATGGCGATAGGCCGGAGCTCAAGAAATACGAGGGAGACGCCGACACTTATTGGAACGCTCGATGCGTAGAGATTAAAGGCCAAAAATTATTGCCTGTACAGGATTATGCCGGCAGGACATGGTATATGAATCGAAAAGATTACGATTTCCACACAAGCAACAAAAAGAAAAAACGAGCATTCCGCACAGCTTATTTATCCTGCATCGATGAGATAATGAGAGACCCTGACGAGGTATGGCTTGCGCAAGAAGACAAAGATACACAGGATGGAGAGTCAAGACTTAATAATTGGTTGATGATTAAGTATTACAAAGGCATTGCCATCGCTTGTGTGTGCAAAATCGAAAAGCAAGCCATGGCCTTTAAGTCATGGTATGATTTACGCGCTCCGAGAGCAAAGAGGGCGGGCATATTAGTCAAAAAGAAGTAGGTTTCCCGTAGCCATCCGTTGCATGATTCATAGCAGTATAGATATGCCGCCGCCACCTACAGGTCAGGTCATTTTACGGGACAGCCACGGGCACCGCAAATATAACACTTTAAAATCAAACAACAATGTCACCCGAGCAATTTAACGATTATCTTGAGCAATTACCCGACAGCATCACAGCCGACTTCGCCGAAATAGTCGCTGAGACAGCAACGGAATATTTTAAAGAATCATTTACCCGTAAAGGTTTTGACGGTCAAAATTGGCAACCCGCCAAGGTGCCTAAAACAACAGGCTCCCTACTTATCGATACCTCGCAACTCGTAAACAGCATCCGGCCTACCGTTGTGTCGCCGGAGCGCGTTGTCATATCTGCCGGCAACGACCATGTGGCCTACGCCAAGACACACAACGAGGGTTACAAAGGCCCGGTGACGGTGCCCGCGCATATGCGTGTCAGCCGTAAAGGCAAGCCCCACACGGTGCGCAGCCATGTGCGCATTGTCGACATCGTGCAACGCCGCTTTATGGGTGCCGCCCGCGAGCTCGACGACCGCTTGCGCGAGCGCATCGAGGCGCGTATACAGGCTATTTTAAACAAACGAAAATAATCAACAACTATGGACGGAGAGATTTTAACCGTAATCATGGACAGACTCGAGGAGTCGGTCCCGGAACTGCAATGGATAGGCATCGACGAGGGGCAGCTTAACTCGCCTGAGCGCCCTGCCGTGGCATTTCCGTGCTGCTTGGCCGACATGGCATATGTGCAGTGTGATGATTATAAAGAGGCGTTACAGAGGGTGCGCGGTCAGATAACATTACGCGTGGCATTTAAGCGACTCGGCAGCACCAACACCGCAGCACCGCGTGCCGTGCGCTCGCGCTCCATGGGCGACTACAGTACACTACAGGCAATCCACAAAGCCCTGCAGTGGTGGGATGGCAACGGCATGTTCGGCAAGCTCCGGCGCTTGAGCGTGCGCCCGGAGCGACGCAGCGACTTGAGAGTGTTTGTCATGGTGTATGAGACGATGTTTGCCGATTAGGCCCAGCTCCAGCCGGGGTATTGGTCACGCAATTTTGCGCGTGTGGCATTGGTGTTTAGCAATTCGCGGAGGTAGTCGTCATAATCGACCAAGATATTGCTAACCGTGCGGTCATCAATAAAAAACTCATTATCGGCAAGGATCTTTATTGTATCGTCAAAGCGCCTACGCTTTAATTCCGCCCAATAGTAGTACCGGGCCACCATGGTACGATTTCTTTTGGCCAATCTGTCACTCCTGGTTATAATTGAGTCGTCGCCCTTGCCGTAAGAGCGGGTGATGCGACGATGGAGTGCCGGCTTGATTTCGGGTAGCTCAAAAAAGTCAAATGAGAGTTGATTGGCCATTGTGTTTTTACGATTTACACAAAATTAAAAAAAAATCCGCTGAATCATCAATTTTCAGCGGATTTTTAATACTACTCGGCCTTATCGGTCGTGGCGTTGTACACAAAGTCAATGTCAGCTTTTATAAACTCCTTAAGCTTGACCCATGACTGCGACAATTGGGGATGCGATGCAACTTTGTTTTGGATGTATTTCGTAACTTCCTCTTTCATCTCCTGTTGCGTCGCTTTCTTTGTCTCGTCCGGGGAGTATAGCCCGGTTATCGTCGTGCTGCGCCCGCCGGGGGTGCGCAGCGTAAACACTACCTTATATATCCTCATGACTCCTTGCCCGGACGATAGGGTGCGACAATTGTAAACACTCTCACTCTTCCTGTGCCCTCGCATTGGCGGCACATGATTTCCATGCGCCCTCGGCGTTGGAATCCCACGCCGCCGCATGCCCGGCACACCGCCAACTTGGTACTCTCTATCTTGCCGTGTGGCCACTCGGAGGAGCATTCAGGTGAGGGTGACAACTCACCGGCAAGTACACTGTCCGCCCTGTAGATATAACCGCCGTCTACGCCGGAGGCGCCGCCCCATCCGGGTGTCGGATTGATTTTATCGCTCTCCATCGTCACTATCTGTTTTATCGTCATTTGTAACTATCGGATTGTCAACATCCGTCATGCTCAGCGGTACGTACACCCACGCTCCAAGCTTGTTGCGATACTCCGCGCGTATATATCGCTTGGTAACCGTTGGCTGATAGCTCTCCTCGATGATGCGCACACCCTCGATAAAGCGGTCATCGCCGCTGTCGTCGGCCATCTTACGCAACTGCAACACACGACTTGCCTTAATGGTGCCGTTTTGATCGCGACTAAGAAGTCGAAGCACGGCGTTAACCAATGCGCGCGTCTGCTCGTCCTTGGCAAGCCCCTCTATATATTCCTTAACCATGGCAATGCCATCCTCCACGGTGTCACGATAGCCGTCAATGGTGTTAACCCCGAGCGTGAGGCGATACTTGCCGTCACTCGTGGTGAACGTGTGGCTACGCTGGGCGTCGATCGACAGCCCCATCAACTCCCGTTTAAGATCGAGGATGGTTTCAAATGTGCAGTATATGCCATTTTTTACAGTAGCCATCGCATTGCTTACAGCCATGAGGTCTACCATCGCCTCTGCAACCTCCTTGTCGACCATTTCACCATACTGCAGGCGTTGAGCTTTGCGCTCCTCCTCCTTGCGTTTTTTCTCCTTTTCAAGCCGATAGGCTTCAAATTCCCGACGCTCTTCAGCGGTCATCTCTACAATTTCTTTCATGATTCTGTTGTTTTTTTAGTTTATTTTATTTATGCCTTGCCGAGCACCCCGGCGAGATTAAGCATGTATATTGGCTCTTTTGTTGTGTCGCGTCGCCACCCCTTTGCCTTTAGCGCAAACAATCGCTTGCGCAACTCCTTGAGTCCGTCAAGATCGATGCGCCCGAATGGCATTTTTGCAATCCTCGCATTTTGGCAAAAGTCGTTGATTTCATGCCAATCGGTCGTGTCAACGCCGAGCTCCTGCATTAGCTTGAGGCATGAGCTTCGCTGCGCTTTCAATTCCACATTGTAGCCGGCAAGCTCCTCGATGCTCTTGCACAGGGCAATGTATTCGGCAGGGCGCATTTCGCGCAAGCTTTCGGTTCGATCGTTGGTGTATTGCAACACCAACACCTTTTTATATTCCTCCTTGTCGCCGGGAATTGTCAAGCGGTTGAATGAGGAGTAAAATCGTGCGTAATTTTTTATTGAGCTCATATTTTTTTATGTTTTATTCAAAATAATTCAAGTTGTTTGTGCATGCTTGCAAATAACATGTGTACAGCATTGTCGAGCGCCGATCCAAACAACAATCCGAAGTCCATTTTGCAATTTCTCACCATCTCGACGCCTTCCAAGAACGCCGACACCTTGTCAGGCATTATATGGCGATTCTCACACAGTCCGCAAATGGAGCCCTTTGTGGGCGTGTCGGCATGATAGCCGACATGATAACCCTTGACCGTCCGCGCAATCATAATGGCGCAATAACACCCCTTGCGCACCGGTACCACCACTTCTATGCGATGATGCACCAGGTTGCCATCCACAACAGGCAACTCCATCTTTGCGAATTGCTCGATAAAAACTTTATTCCGGGCAATCCTCTCCATTATACTTTCACTCATAACGCCATGTAATATTTTTGCACCATTCGACCATTGCGTAAAATTTCAACAGATATGTCACCTTGCCACTCGGTAGCCTCGACGGTTACGACACTGCGTATGATGTCGCGCGTGCCTCGCAGCTTTCGAACTTCCTCCCTGGCAAAATCAAACACATCGTTGATCCTGTTAGGGTCAATGTCATAGCCTCCAAATTCCTGCATGATGACACACTGCAGCTTGAGCATCCAAAGCGGTTTGTCATGCACGCCGTATGTTTCATATTTCAATCTTGCCATGATTCATTTGCTTGTTAAAGTGTAACTATTAATGTATGCCGCCACTTGCCGGGCAGGCTCGGCAACATACAGCTCCATGCCGTTGCGAAATGTTATCTTGGTCGGATTTTCGGGATATTCTCCCGAGCAAGCAACAATGACAACATCGTCCACGCTGATGTAAACATACTCTGCTGTTACTTCTTCGCCGTAATTCTTGAGCTTGCGCTGCTGTAATGCTAACATCTTAACCATAACTTACTATATTTTAATCGTTTGTTTCATTAAACTCTTCATTATCAGTCTCGTTGCCTTGGTCACCCCAATACTTCCGGGCACCGTCGGGATATATGGTAAAATACTCTTCCGTGCCTCTCGACCTGCCGTTGTTGATAGCGCGAAAACCCTGAACATGTATCTTTTGCGTTGCATCATACATCACCGTTTCAGCAGTGCGTCCTTTGGGCTTTTGCCCGTCGGCGTGGCTTGTAAAAATTATCAGCTTGTTAGGATGGCGCATCACAAACTCCTTGTATTTGACGGCGTTTAGCCCGGTGTATTGGAAGCTGTCGATTACGTAGAATTTAGGGCTGCGAGGTTTGTTCATGCGTTCCTCAAGCTCTTCCATCGACGCGCTGTCAAGCAACAAAAACCTACCATTAACCTCGGTCATATTGTGACGCTCAAGCGCGGTTATCATCGTCGCCGACACGCCCTCCTCAAGGCTGTTATACACCACCTTGCCAAACTTCGTCAACTCCTTGCAGAGCTGCATGACAAAGCTCGTTTTGCCGTTGCCTGACGCTCCCCATATCAGCCACACCCCTGTATCTACCGGGGTGCCGAATGTGTCGCGCCACTTGCCGGTTAATTCGATAACCCGGCGCTTCATACTGCACACTTCGCGCGGCGCGTATGCTCTTGCTATCTTTTTTGCCATAATTCAAACAGTGTTTAAATAGTATTTAATCAACTATTAACCCTTTTGCGCAAGCAGTCGCTTTTCGTAGCGGATGGCGTTGCGTATGCAGCGCAAATCAAAGTCAACATCCTGTATCTTTTCGACCACCGAGGCCACTGCATGGCGGTCATCAAGGCCGTTGGCGTGGCATATGGCGATTACATCTACCCCCGTCAGAGGCTCGACATCGAAATATTTCCTGCCTATGCGCGAAAAAATTTCCTCATAACCGCGCTTGATTCTGTAGCCTCGCGAAATTCTCGTCTTGATGTATTCCGTCGACAAAAAGGCAATTCCGCACTTACCCTCAAGGCGATTGTAAAGCGTGATGAAATGGTTAAGCACATTGTCCTCAAGCTTGTCGCCCTCGTCAAATATCAGCAGGGGGCTTTCCATTGTCGACAGTTTTTCTACCACGGAGTTGAGTATGTCGTTTATGCGTAGATTTCGCGTGCGCAAGCCTATCACGCGCGCAATCTCGCGCAAAAAATCGCCTTGAGTCATCGACCTGTAGCACAACACCACAAATACTTCGCGGTGCTCAGCAGCGTATATTGTGGCGGTCGTGGTCTTGCCGGAACCAGCACCGCTCACTATCCAACGCACATTGCAATACTCCTGGGCATCGGCAAGCGCCATGCTGATTTCCTGATACACGGATGTTTCGGCCACATTAAGCCCTGAGATGGTGACAGCCGGCGATACCTGCGCCGACACCGAGCGCCACATCTCCTCACTTATGCTGTCATGCTTGCCGTTAAGCATTTGACTCAGCGTTGCCGCCGACACGCCTTTTAGGCTTTCCGCTGCGCGTGCCTGTGACGGGTAGCGTGCTATGTATTTCTTTAAAGCCTCGATGATGGCTGATTTTTCGTTACTTTTCATTGCTGTTCAATATTTTATGTTTAACCTAATTTTCGCTCTGCCACACTTATGTTTATGTTGACTTTTCCGTTGTTCTTGATTTCGTCCCATAACATGTTGCTGATTTCCTTTCCACGCTTGCCGGGCGACAGATTCTCGACCGTCTCGGAGTATTTCCGCATGCGGCGGGCCGTTTCCCTGTCGATTTCGGCCTGATAGTCCTTTTGCTTCGGCATCGCTATCATCTTGGAGCGGTTAAGTCCCTGCTGTTCCGGCGTAACGCCGTGCTCCATCTCGATGCACCTTGCCGCTATCTGTCGTTCTACGCGCGCACGGGTGTTGGCATCGATGTTGGCTTTGATAAATTTCGCATCCTCGCTCGTTTGCTCCTGTTTTGCGCGGTGTATCTTGATGTATGGCCCGGCTATCGCCGCAAATCTCATGCTGCCGTCGGCATCCTGAGTGTATAGCTTGACCGACAGCATGTCGCTTGGGTCGTACATGACTCTAAACCTACGGCCTCGATTGTTTTCCAAGAAATTGCGGTCAGGCTTGCCGGGTGCCGATTGCACCTCATAGCGGTGCTCGCGCTTGTCGACCGTGATTACAATGCCCATGTCGGTGTATGTGCTCATGCGGTCATGCATAATCCAGAACATGTCCTCCATGTCGTATTCGGTGACCACCTGAGTGTCGGGGTTGACGCTTGAGTTGTACATCTCCATGCGACTTATGCCCGTTTCATGGTGCAGACCCTCGTTCCACTCCCGGCGAGCCTTTGAGTAGGCCTCCTTAAGCTCCTCAAGCGTGTAAAGCTTGTCCTTGTTAGCATCTATGCGTTCGAGATTCGGGCGGCTTGTCGACTTTTTTGCGGTGATGTTTTGGCCTGTAAATCGCCAATCCTTGTGCAAGATTTGCGCTTGGAAACGGCCAAACAGGTTTTCAATTGTCTTGGACTGCCCACTGTAGGGTGCCGTCGGGCGGTGTACATGGCTCGGGATTCTGTCGAGGAATGGACCGATTTTCTTGTGGCCGCCCTGATTGTCATGCACGAGCTCGTAAGGCTTATGGCCCGACACTTGCACGGCCATGCGATAGGCGTTATATTGCGCCTCGTAATCCTCATTGTCCGATATATGGTAGCCCAACAGCACCTCCGAGTAGGCGTCTATCACCTCATACACCGAGGTTGTTTTGACCACCCAGCCCTTGCCCTTTACATAATCCTTATAGTATAGGTTAAGCTTTGTGCCGTCACCGTACCAAAGCGAGTCGCGCATCGTAGGCATCATGGTCATGTTCTTGCGGCTGTAACGCTTGTGCGCCTCAAGCTCTCCGTGTACGGCATCATACCACAACGGCTCGATGTCCGGGCGCTTGAAATACTCGACGACCGAGCGCACGCTGCGCAATTTTTTCCATCCTTTGGCCTCAGCCCTACGGTTGTACTCCTCAAAGATTTGCGAGTCATTGTATACAGGAATCGCCGAGCGCTTGAGCGCGATGAGCAATCGCCCTGCCTCCTCGTTGATGATGGTAGTGTTACTGTTGCCAATCTTTTTGCTGACCAAAGCCGCGTAACCGTCACGCTTGTAGTCGGCCATCTTTGCGCGTAGACGCTCCATGCTGCCGGGGAGGGTGTGGCCGTAAGCGTCGCGCATGCGCTCGTATGTGTCAACTACCGTTGCCCACATGTTTGTGGTGCTGCCATTTCTCGACGCTCTACATGCGGCGCGCTGGGTCATGATTTCAGATAGCCGGTTAAGCACTGAGGCATTTATGGTGTACTCCTTGATTAACTTGTCGGTCAATGACTTTTCGTCACCATCCTTGGTATAGCGATACTCTTCATACCATTTCCGTGCAGTATCATCCATTTTGACTTTCAGCTCCTCCTGTAGGCGCATGAGCTTCATTTTTTCTTCGGGGTCGCCATATTTCGCCTCATAGCGACGGCGATAACACTCACGCAGCGCGTAGTAGTCAATCCGGGCATACCTGTCAAGGCCACCGCCGCGACTGACGCGGAGGTTGGGATTGCGATACAACATTTTACTTAGCGACGCTCTGCTGATAACGGCTTCGCCGCCATCGTTGGAGACAAGCTCGTCAAATGTTACACACATTTTGTTGTTATAATATTCCATTGCTACCCCCCCCCCGTGATTGGTTTAAAGATATGAGTTGGCGAGCTTTTGAGCGCGTTGTTGCATTTGCATAAATTGCTCAAGCGAGGGGTTATTTAACTCCTCCACTATCGCATTGCCATTAATCAAACGTACTACGCCATTGGCAAAATTGGCCATTATGCTAATTCTGTTACCAAACGGTTGTGTCATTATACGGTTGGCGGTGTCGTATGCCGGTTCTGCTTTCGGCGCATTGCCATCTATAAGGATGCCGCCACGCTGCAAGGCAAGCTTGCGGATACGCTTTGCCGAATCAGAGTTGGCGCGGAATGTTATCGCTGCCCAAACGTGCTTGTGCGTGCAGTTAAATGTTTTCATCAAAAATGCACGCGTATCGTCAGATATAACGATTTGTTTTCTAATTGTTTGTGTACTCATTATTATTGTTTGTTTAATTGTTTTTCGATACTTTCAAGAGCCTTGCCGAGGTGATAATTTGCGGCCACCAATGCCTGATAATCTCTTGAGTAAAATGTCTCTGATTCGTTGTGCGATGCCTCGTAAGACTCAAGCACATCGCTTATATCCTGACGATATTTGCCTATTACATATATTATATGCTTAAGGCTGTGCTCAACGACGATTTCCGACCGCTTTTTCATTGGTTACCGCCGTAATGTTACCGCCGCATATAATACTATCGAGCCAAGGGAGAGTTTTAACTAATACCTCCGGCGCATCAAATATCGGCGCTTTGCCATCAAAGATAAATGGGACACCCAAAAGCATTAACTGTTTTGCTATTGCACTCATACCTGCGGATGCTTGCCATTTTTTTACTTTAAAATCCATGTTGTATTTGCGTTAAATTTGTTAATCTCGTCCAAAATGCTTACATTTGGAGGCGGTAAAAGTGTAACCGCATTGCAAAGATAGGTGATAATTTTCAACCACGAAAACTTTTTGATGATAATTTTCAACTAAATGTGTAAAATTTTAGCCCGCATACAGCAAATAGCCTCAGCCGAAGGGATAACTATCGGCGCAATGGAGCGTACAATAGGCGCAAGTAAGGGCGTGTTATCGCGCGCAATAGCAAATAGCACAGACATTCAATCAAAGTGGCTGATGTCTATAATTGAAAATTATCCCCAATATTCGGGCGATTGGCTACTAACAGGAACCGGAGAGATGCTAAAGGGGAAAATTATCCCCACCACAACAACCCAACACGATGTCGAGAGTTACAAGAGGTCAGCACCTCGTCAAAAAGAGGAAATTCCGATAATACCATTTAGCGCTATGGCTGGCTATTTATCCGGAGAGATGTCCATCAACGAAGAGGAGTGCGCAAAACTCTATATACCGGGCCTTAAAGCTGACTTCGTAATAAAAATCAGCGGCAACAGCATGGAACCTCGTTATTACGACGGGGATTATGTGGCTTGCGAAAAGACCTCTCTCAATGACATATTTTTCGAGTGGGATAAGGTATACGTTATAGACACCGACCAAGGCGTCCTAATAAAAAGAGTGAATCCTGGAACTACAGTAAGGGAAATCTTACTCGAATCAGACAATAAGAAATATCGACCAATCCCAATGCCAACTGAATCAATTTACCATATTGCACTCGTCAAAGGCGTTGTGCGCATAGAGTGACACATCAACAGTACCAAAAACGCATTTTTCGGGCCACCCAAGAGCCACACACGCTTTTTACCTTCCAAAATCCACTCTTTAAACATATAAATACCTGATTAAACGATACTTAAACGATTTTATGGGCAATTTAAACGCTAAAACATCGGTGTTAGCTTCTACCTTTTGACATACCATATTTTCAATTATACACTTCTAATGTGTTATGTGCTCAAACGCATGCGCGTGTTAATTTGTGTAAAAATGTCCACCCAAGTTTTACAAAAATGTCCACCCAAGTGTCCACCCAAGTGTCCACCCAACCCGATTTTTGCTCAAATTTTGGAATAAAAATGGGAGCCAATTTGCATCGCTGCACCTTGACTCCCTATGCGAGGCCTCGGAACAAAATAATCGGCCCTCGCAAATACCGTTTAAACACCCCTTAAACACCGTTCAACCGGTCCACCTCACAACATAGCCGGTTGCCCTCTTAACCCCTTAAATCACCGCCAAAACATAAGCCACTTAACCCTTACAACTTACTACCTATCACTTTTTTAAGCAGGACGAGCGCGTCAGCACCTCGGTCTGCTTAACAATCGCTTTCTTGGTGATTACAGTGCCGCCACCGGCCAGCCCTGCGTGCCTTAGCGTATTGAGTGTCATGCCCACCTCTAAGGCCGTCAGAGTGCCGTAAATGGCCGAAATCGTGCTAAAGTAGTAATCCTTCCTTTTGCCCGTCAAATGCACATGTATAATCTTCATGATGATTCAGTGTTGTTTCACCCATAAAGATAACCAAAACATTCCAAATAGCCCATAAAATGGAAGTTTTTCAACAACTTATTAGACCAATTAGCCCCATTAGACCAACCCCATCAACCCCGCTCATGCTCGCCGATGAACGCCATACACCCAAAATGCCAACCCCTGCCAACCATCCACCCCACCATGCCAACCAAATGTCAACTTTTCCAAGGTTTAATGTAAAGCAAATGTAAACCAATGTAAACGTTTCGTTTTTCCTACACCCTCACCATCGACCCGTCTAACCCGCTATCACACAACAACATCCACCAAACTTCCAACTCCCTCAATTCCTACGTTTCGTTTTTCCCCCCGTAGTTGGTCATGATGAAGCCGTCGACGATTATGAGCATTCCGAGTTCGGCGGCACGTAACATTCCTCCCACGGTCATTACCAATTCATATCCGCCAAACCATGCCATAATGTCGGTGACGCTGCCGTCGCCACGATAGTTGTCGAGCGACTCCTTGAGCACTTCATACTTGTGGCGTATGCCGTCATTGTCGAGTCCCGCTCCTGCTCCGATGCAGTCGGCGAGGGGTATTCCGGTGAAAAGATGCATCCACATTGACGACGGAGAGGTGTTGCCGCTGCCCATCTCGCCGAAGCTGACGACATTGCAGCCTGAAGCGTGAACATCGCTCACCACTTTGGCTCCGCGTTGCAGGCACAGCTCCATCTCGTCGGCGGTCATTGCGGGCCCGTAATGGAAGTTGCGGGTCGACCGACGCACTTTCATGTCGATGATGCCGTGTCCGGCAGGTATGTCGTAGTCAACGCCTGCATCTACAAGAACGAGCTTGAATCCATGCTGATTGCACAGGAAGTTTATGCCCGCGCCCCCTTTGGCAAAGTGTCCGAGCTGCTGCCATGTCACCTCCTTGGGCGACACGCTCACGCCGTCGGCTATGATTCCATGGTCGGCTGCAAACAGGATGTTGTGGGGATTGCGCAATTCAGGTGACAAAGTACCTTGTATCAGTCCTATCCTCAATGCCAGCTCTTCCAGCATGCCGAGTGAACCCTTGGGCTTGGTGAGGTTGTCGATTCGGTTCTGTAGCGGCTCCTTTAACGATGCGTCGGGGCGCTTTATGTCAAATGTCATAGCGTGTTATTTTATTTTCATTGATATTCCGGAAATGAGCATGTACGCATCATCGGCCGATGATGCGATGTGACGGTTGATTGAACCTTGCAGATCAGTGAATGTGCGCTGCAATTTGTTGGCACTCGTGCCTCCAAGTCCTATTTCATTTGTTACAATAAGGTAGGTTGCGTCGTGAGCGGTAAACCGGTCAAATTCCTCTTTCATGCGTTTCAAGGCTTCTTGGCCGTCGCCTTCGCAAATGTGAAGCATATTGGAGGCCCACATCGTTACGCAGTCCACAAGCACCACTCGGTTGGTCATGTCGATGCTTCCGAGATGCAGCGGCTCCTCGACGGTTGTCCACTCATCGCCTCGTCGTGAACGGTGGATTTCAACCCTGTGACGCATCTCGTCATCGAGAATCTGTGAAGTGGCTAAATAGACCGGATTGTCCGAAAGGTCACGTGCGGTTTTCTCGGCAAATTCGCTTTTGCCCGAGCGTTGTCCTCCGGTCACCATTATTATTCGGCGTGACATGATTTTTGTGATGATTGGTTATTCTTATGCAAAGTTACTTATTACGTGCAACAAAATTCTCCTATAAGTTGCTTTTTTGGATTAAAAGGAGTAACTTGCACGTTGAAAATAACCAAAATAGGCCGATTAACTGCAAATAAGTGTAAAAAGTACACTTTTATGTTGTAAAACATAAATAAAAGGAGTAGCTATGTCGATTATAAGTGTTATTTTTACACCCAAAATAAAACCAACCATTTTAACAATCAAAAAACGCTATCATGAATTACTGGAAATCTTCCGCATTATGCGTGAGCATAGCTCTGGCTATGAGTGCTTGTGGTAACAAGCAGTCCGATTCACAACTAACAGCTTCAGGTTTGAATCCCGATGACTTCGTGACTGATGTCAACGGAAAGACAACCGGTCTTTACACTCTTACCAATGACAATGGCATGGAGGTTTGCGTTACCAATTTCGGCGGACGCTTAGTGTCGATCATGGTCCCCGACCGTGACGGCAAGTTCCATGACGTGGTGCTGGGCTTTGACAGCATCGCCGATTATCTTCCCCAGAACAATGCAAGCGACTTCGGTGCTGCAATCGGCCGTTACGCCAACCGCATCAACCAGGGACGCATCGTTCTCGACGGTGACACTGTTCAGCTCCCCCGCAACAACTTCGGTCATTGCCTGCACGGCGGTCCCACAGGATGGCAGTATCAGGTTTATGACGTGACTTCGGTTAACGACAGCTCAATCGTGCTCACCATGCATTCACCCGATGGCGACAACAACTTCCCCGGAAACGTAGAAGCTACCGTTACCTATACTCTTACCGCCGACAATGCAATCGACATCGATTACAAGGCTACCACCGACAAGAAGACTGTGATCAACATGACCAATCACTCTTACTTCAACCTCAACGGCGACCCCGATTCTTCAATTGTTGACAATATCCTCTATGTATGCGCCGACACATTTACTCCCGTTGACCGCACTTACATGACCACAGGCGAAATCGTGCCCGTAGAGGGAACTCCTATGGACTTCACCACTCCTAAGGCTGTGGGTCAGGACATCGCAAATACCGATTACGACCAGATTAAGTTTGGTAACGGTTACGACCACAACTGGGTGCTCAACACTGCAGGCGACGACTCACAGGTAGCTGCAAAGCTCGTTGCTCCCACAACCGGCATCACACTTGAAGTACTCACCGACGAGCCCGGAATCCAGGTTTATTCAGGCAACTTCCTTGACGGCAAGGTTACCGGTAAGAAAGGCAAGGTTTACAAGCAGCGTTCAGGCATCTGCCTCGAAACCCAGCACTATCCCGACAGCCCCAACAAGGCAGAATGGCCTTCGGTTGTGCTTGAACCCGGTCAGACCTACTCAAGCCACTGCGTATTCAAGTTTGGCGTAGAAAAGTAATGACTATCAAACAAATCAAACAGTATATTCTTAACTTAAATCGTAACTATTTATGGCATTATTAGACTGGCTTGTCGTAGGACTATTCTGTATAGCCCTCATAGGCATCATAGTATGGGTGATGCGCCAGAAACAAAACAATGCGGAGGACTACTTCCTCGGAGGTAAGGATGCAACCTGGATTGCCATCGGTGCATCTATCTTCGCTTCAAACATCGGATCGGAGCATCTTATCGGACTTGCGGGCTCGGGTGCATCCAGTGGTATGGCTATGGCTCACTGGGAGATTCAGGGTTGGATGATCCTTATTCTCGGTTGGGTTTTTGTACCGTTCTATTCACGAAGCATGGTAATCACCATGCCTGAGTTCCTTGAACGCCGCTATAACTCACAGTCACGTACCATTCTTTCGCTGATTTCTCTTATCAGCTACGTTCTCACCAAGGTTGCCGTTACAGTTTATGCCGGCGGTCTTGTATTCCAGCAGGTGTTCGGTATCGATACACTTTGGGGCATAGATTTCTTCTGGATTGCCGCTATCGGCCTTGTTCTCATCACCGCTCTCTACACCATATTCGGAGGTATGAAATCGGTACTCTACACATCGGTGCTGCAAACACCCATATTGCTGCTCGGTTCACTGATAATTCTTGTGCTTGGTCTTCGTGAACTTGGAGGCTGGGACAAGATGATGGAAATCTGTTCGGCTGTTGAGGTTAACCAATACGGCGATACAATGTCCAATCTTATCCGCGACAACCGCGATCCCCAGTATCCTTGGCTCGGAGCCTTGATCGGTTCGGCTGTTATCGGTTTCTGGTATTGGTGTACCGACCAGTTCATCGTTCAGCGTGTGCTCTCGGGAAAAAATGAAAAAGAGTCACGCCGCGGTACAATCTTCGGCGCTTATCTCAAGCTCCTTCCCGTGTTCTTGTTCTTGATTCCCGGTATGATCGCATTTGCGTTGCACCAGACTCAGGGCGACTTCTTGCCTATGCTTGCCAACGGCAATCCCAATTCTGATGCCGCTTTCCCGACTCTCGTGGCCAAGTTGCTTCCCGCCGGAGTAAAGGGTCTTATCGTGTGCGGTATCCTTGCAGCTCTCATGTCATCTCTTGCTTCGCTGTTCAACTCATCGGCAGCACTCTTCACTATCGACTTCTACCAGCGTTTCCGTCCGAAGACCGACCCCAAGAAACTCGTTCGCATCGGTCAGGCTGCAACAGTGGTAATTGTGGCTCTCGGTATACTTTGGATTCCGGTTATGCGTTCGGTAGGTGATGTGCTGTATCTATATCTCCAGGATGTACAGTCAGTCCTTGCTCCCGGTATCGCAGCTGTATTCCTTATGGGTATCTGCTGGAAGCGTGCAACTGCCCAAGGTGGTATGTGGGGTCTTATCGCGGGTCTTGTGATAGGTATAACCCGTCTTTGCGCAAAAATATACTACAGCAATGCCGATGTAATTCCCGGCGGTGATACAAGCAACATATTCCAGTACCTCTTCTATGATGTTAACTGGTTGTTCTTCTGCGGATGGATGCTTGTATTCTGCTTGCTCGTAGTATTTGTAGTCAGCTTGTTCACCAAGGCTCCCGAACCTGAAAAGATCAAAGGTCTTGTATTTGGCACATCTACCGCTGAACAGCGTGCTGTAACCCGCGAAAGCTGGAACCATTGGGATATAATCCACACTGTCATCATCCTTGGTATCACAGTGGCATTCTACTGGTACTTCTGGTAATCATCTATTTTCATGCTGATCTGTCATGACTGATTTCTATAAAAGCAATCCGCAATTCTTTGTAGGTGTCGACTGTGTAATTTTCGGGCTCAACAAGGGCGAGTTGAGCATTCTGCTCGCCAAGCGTAACTTTGAGCCTGAAAAGGGTAAGTGGTCGCTTATGGGTGGCTTCGTGCAGGAAGGCGAGAGCGTCGATGACGCCGCCAAGCGCGTGCTCCTTGAGCTGACCGGACTCAACGATGTCTACATGGAACAGGTGGGTGCCTTTGGCGCTGTCGACCGCGATCCGGGCGAGCGTGTAATATCGGTGGCATATTATGCATTGATAAATTTCGATGAATACGACCGTATACGCGTGATGGAACACAATGCCCAGTGGATCAGCATCCACGAAATGCCTCAACTGGGCTTTGACCATCCGAGCATGATTGAAAAAGCCCGTGAGCTCATACGCCGTAAACTGACGCATGAGCCCATCGGGTTCAATCTGCTGCCCAAGCTTTTTACGCTTACTCAGCTCCAGTCGCTTTACGAAACGATACTGGGCGAGAATATTGACAAACGTAACTTTCGCAAGCGCATAGCCGAAAATTGCTGCATAGAGAAGACCGACCAAATCGACAAGACAAGCTCGCGTCGTGGTGCGTCGCTCTATAAGTTCAATGACAGGGCTTATCGCCGCGACCCTAAATTTAAAATCTAATAGAAAAATATGCTTGAAGATTTGAAACAAAAAGTGTTTCAGGCCAACCTCGACCTGGTGAAACACGGATTAGTAATATTCACCTGGGGCAATGTGTCGGGTATCGACCGTGAAAGCGGCCTCGTGGTGATTAAGCCCAGCGGTGTCGACTATGACACCATGAAAGTGTCGGATATGGTAGTCGTTGACCTCGACGGTAATGTTGTTGAAGGCGACCTTCGTCCTTCGTCCGATACTCCCACTCACCTTGCCTTGTACAAGGCGTTCCCTGAAATAGGCGGTGTGGTTCACACTCACTCAACCTATGCTACCGCATGGGCTCAGGCCGGCATCGACCTTCCGAACATCGGAACAACACATGCCGATTATTTCCATCAGGCAATTCCCTGCACTGCCGACATGACCGAGGCTGAGGTAAAAGGCGAATATGAACTTGAAACAGGCAACGTGATAATCGAGCGTTTCAAGGGCATGAATCCCGTCCACACTCCCGGTGTCCTGGTTAAGAACCACGGTCCCTTTGCCTGGGGCAAGGATCCTCACGACGCTGTGCATAACGCCGTTGTGATGGAGCAGGTGGCCAAGATGGCGAGCATAGCCTATTCGGTAAATCCCAACTTGACAATGAATCCTCTGCTGATCGAGAAGCATTTCAACCGCAAGCACGGCCCTAATGCCTACTACGGTCAGAAGAAGGCTTGATAATCAACCCAAAACAAACAATAAAACCAACAAAATACAAATACCTAAACTAAATTACAATGAAAGCTTTTGAAAACTTAGAAGTATGGTGGGTAACCGGTGCACAGTTACTCTATGGCGGAGATGCAGTAGTAGCAGTTGACGCTCATTCCAAAGAAATGGTTGACGGCCTGAACAACTCGGGCAACCTCCCTATAAAGGTGGTGTATAAAGGCACTGCCAACTCATCAAAGGAAGTTGAGGCTGTAATGAAGGCAGCCAACAACGATGAAAAGTGTGTCGGCATCATCACTTGGATGCACACCTTCTCACCTGCCAAGATGTGGATTCACGGATTGCAGCAGCTTCGCAAGCCCCTTCTCCACCTCCACACTCAATACAACGCCGAAATTCCCTGGGACACCATGGACATGGACTTCATGAACCTCAACCAGTCGGCTCACGGCGACCGTGAATTCGGTCACATCTGCGCTCGCATGCGTCTGCGCCGCAAGGTTGTTGTAGGTTACTGGAAGGACGAGGCAACTCAGAAGAAGATTGCCGTATGGTCACGTGTTGCAGCTGCTTGGGCTGATGCTCAGGACATGCTCATTTTGCGATTCGGCGACCAGATGAACAACGTAGCCGTAACCGACGGTGACAAGGTTGACGCTGAGCTCCGCATGGGCTATCACGTTGACTACTGCCCCGTAAGCGAGCTGATGGAACACTACAAGAAGGTGACCGACGCTCAGGTTGACGAGCTCGTAAAGGTTTATTTCAACTCTTATACTCACGCTCCCGAGCTTGAGCAGCCCGGAACCGAAGGCTACATCTCGGTATGGAATGCTGCCAAGGCTGAGCTCGCTCTTCGTTCAATCCTCACTGCCAAGGGTGCAAAGGGCTTCACTACCAACTTCGACGACCTCGGTACTCAGGACATCAACGATCCCAAGTTTGTAGGTTTCGATCAGATTCCCGGTCTTGCATCGCAGCGCCTCATGGCCGAAGGTTATGGTTTCGGTGCTGAGGGCGACTGGAAGTCGGCTGCTCTTTACCGCACACTCTGGTACATGAGCCAGGGTCTTAACGGCGGTTGCTCGTTCCTTGAGGACTACACTCTCAACTTCAACGGTGCCGAGAGCTCGATTCTTCAGGCTCACATGCTTGAGGTTTGCCCGCTTATCGCTGAAGAGCGTCCTCGTCTTGAGGTACACTTCCTTGGAATCGGTATCCGCAAGGCTCAGACCGCACGCCTCGTGTTCACTTCAAAGCCCGGCGCCGGCATCACTGCCACTGTCGTTGACATGGGCAACCGCTTCCGCCTCATCGTGAACGATGTAGAGTGCATCAAGTCAAAGCCGCTTCCCAAGCTCCCAGTAGCTTCGGCTCTCTGGATTCCGATGCCCAACTTTGAGGTTGGCGCCGGTGCATGGATCCTTGCCGGCGGTACTCACCACTCTTGCTTCTCTTACGACATAACTCCCGAATACTGGGAAGACTATGCCGAAATGGCCGGTATCGAGATGGTTCGCATCGACAAGGACACCACCATGCAGGGATTCAAGAAGGAGCTCCAGCTCAACGAAATCTACTACATGCTTAACAAAGCTCTCGTATAAAAAACGACCGCAATGAAAGCAGAAGCAAAAGCAACCATAGAAGCGGGTAAGGCCATCCTTGGTATAGAGTTTGGCTCTACCCGCATCAAGGCAGTCCTTATCGACGAAAACAATCGTCCCATAGCGCAAGGCAGTCACGAGTGGGAAAACCAGCTTGTCGACGGTCTTTGGACCTATAGCATCGAGGCTATATGGTTTGGCGTTCAGGATTGCTACCGTGACCTTCGCGAAAATGTCAAGGAGCAGTATGACACTGAAATCGAAACATTGGCTGCGATAGGAGTCAGCGCTATGATGCACGGTTACATGGCATTTGACGAGAATCAGGAAATTCTCGTGCCTTTCCGCACATGGCGCAACACCAATACCGCACAAGCTGCGGCTGAACTCTCGGAACTATTTGTCTACAACATCCCCTTGCGATGGAGCATCTCACACCTCTATCAGGCCATCCTTAACGGCGAGGAGCATGTAAAGGACATCAAATTCCTCACCACGCTTGCCGGTTACATCCACTGGCAGCTCACCGGTGAGAAGGTGCTCGGTATCGGCGACGCATCGGGTATGCTGCCTATCGATCCCGAAACCAAGAACTATTCAGCCGCAATGGTTGAGAAGTTTGACAACCTCGTTGCTCCCAAGGGCTACGACTGGAAGCTCATCGACATTCTTCCCAAGGTGCTCCTTGCCGGAGAGAATGCCGGAACGCTTACCGAGGAAGGTGCCAAGCGTCTTGACATCTCGGGTCACCTGAATGCCGGTGTTCCCGTGTGTCCTCCTGAAGGTGACGCCGGTACCGGAATGGTTGCCACCAACGCTGTAAAGCAGCGCACAGGTAATGTATCGGCCGGAACATCGTCATTCTCAATGATCGTTCTCGAGAAGGATCTCAGCAAGCCTTACGAGATGATCGACATGGTGACTACCCCCGACGGAAGCCTCGTGGCAATGGTGCATTGCAACAACTGTACTTCCGACCTTAATGCCTGGGTGGGACTGTTCAAGGAGTACACCGAACTGATGGGAGTTCCCGTAGACATGAACGAAATCTACGGCCGCCTCTACAACAACGCTCTCAAGGGCGATACCGACTGCGGAGGCCTCGTGTCCTACAACTACTTCTCGGGCGAGCCTGTAACTGGTCTTGCCGAGGGTCGTCCCCTCTTTGTACGCTCGGTCAATGACAAGTTCAACCTTGCCAACTTCATGCGCGCTCACCTCCACGGTGCGGTAAGTGTGCTCAAGATAGGCAACGACATTCTCTTCAACGAGGAGAAAATCAAGGTTGACCGCATCACCGGTCATGGCGGACTGTTCAAGACCAAGGGCGTGGGACAGCGCATTCTTGCCGCAGCTCTCAATTCACCCATCTCGGTTATGGAAACTGCCGGCGAAGGCGGTGCATGGGGTATGGCTCTTCTCGGATCCTACCTCGTCAACAACACCGGCTCGCGCAACCTTGCCGACTTCCTTGATCATGATGTGTTTGCAGGCGATGCCGGCACAAGCATCACTCCCACCAAGGAAGAAGTTGAAGGTTTCAACGCCTATCTTGAAAACTACAAGCAGTGCTTGGGCGTTGAAATAGCAGCGGTAGAATACAAGAAGTAACGAATTACTTGTTAAATCCTCATTATAGAAGAGCGGCTCCGCTATCATGCGCGAGGCCGCTCTTCGGTTATTTGGAGGCGCCGATTGAATTTATTGGGGATTTATCGGGAATTTATTACCTTTGTAATAATAAAAATCTATATGTCTATGAGCGACATTCAGCAATCAATGCGCAAAATCCTCGAAAGTGAGAGTCGCGCCATCGCCAATATTCCGGTCAGCGATGCCTATGACCGTGCGGTTGAACTTATCGTTGAACACGTTTACCGTCGCGGAGGCAAGCTCGTTACTTCGGGCATGGGTAAGGCCGGGCAGATAGCCATGAATATAGCCACGACCTTCTCTTCAACCGGTATTCCGGCCGTGAATCTGCATCCTTCCGAGGCTCAGCACGGCGACTTGGGCGTGCTTCAGCCCAATGATGTGATGTTGCTGATATCCAATTCGGGCAAGACCTGTGAAATCATAGACCTTGTGCATCTTACACATAACCTTTATCCGCAGGTGCCGTTGATTGTCATTACCGGTAATCCCGACAGCGAATTGTCGGCGATGGCCGATGTCACACTGGCCACCGGAGCCTATCCCGAGGTGTGTCCGCTTGGCCTTACGCCTACTACTTCCACTACCATGATGACTGTGATAGGCGATGTGCTCGTGGTGAATGTAATGCGTATAACCGGGTTTACGCGTGAGGACTATGCCTTGCGCCATCATGGAGGTTATCTTGGGCGCAAATCCAGAGGTTCGGAAAATTAAGAGCTTGTTAATTATATGAGAAAAATAATATCCATAGGTGAATCCTGTCTTGAGGTGCTTTTCCGGGGAGAGGTTCCCGTAAAGTCCTATTCGGGGGGAGAGTTGTTGAACGCATCGGCATGCATGGGCTCCGACGGCGTTACGGTCGATTACGTGAGCGAGGTGGCTCGTGACCGTGTCGGCGACATTGTCTCAGGATTTCTTGAGTCACACGCCGTGAACGTGAGGTCGATTGACCGTTATACCGAGGGAACGACACCCGTAAATCTGCTTTTCATGCACGACGACGGCTCGGTCGATACGGTGCGTTACGGCCGTTATCCCGATTCGAGCTTTGATGTAGTGTGGCCGCGCATCGATCCCGACGACATTGTGATATTCGGCGGCTACTATTCGCTCGACCCGAGGGTCAGGGCGCGATTGTTTGACATCGTGAAATATGCCGCCGAGCGTAAGGCTATAATTGTCTACATGCCCGGATTTGAGCGTGACAGGGCGCCACGCATCACACGCATCATGCCCTCGATACTCGAGAACTTTGAGGTGGCATCGCTCGTTGTTACATTTGACGGCGATATGCCTGCCATATTCAATGAGGACGATGCTGCAGCCTATCGGAATCACATAAGCTTCTACTGCAACAACTGCATAAACATTGACAGCAAGGCTGGAGCTATACGCTTCTACAATCGACAGCTCACGCAATCGGTTGAGTCGGCGTCCGCCGCCAACAGCCTTGAATGGCGCGCCACCGCTCTTGCCGGAGTGATCGAGGGACTGATTGACGGCAACGTGATGACAGCCGACATGGATGCCATCGACTCCGAAACAATGCTGCGAATTGTGGAGAGCGGCGTGAAACGTGCCTCCAATTCATAAACTGACATAAAACATTATTGATGCGACCTACTTCTCTCGAATCCAACTTCATAACCGTAACCGATGACTCGGTGGGGCGTTTGAAATCGCTCTTTGTAAAGAAAGGTGACGCCGAGTTGCGTCACAAGCTCAAAAGCTCACCGTTTAATGTGGCTTACGATGTGGTGCGCTTACGCGCTGCCGAACTTATTGCCGAAGGCGATGCCGACCGTGCCATAATGATGGGTCGACACATCAATGAACTTATTCAGCGAAGTCACGCAACGCTCGACACCACGGTGCTTCATGCCGCCGTGATGCAGGTGCTTACCGCAGTGTTCATCGCAACCGAGTCCTATGAGGCTGCATTGTCTACCGCAGCCGATACACTGACACTGCTCTCGCAGGAGCCGCGTCGCAAGGATGAGCCTTTCCTGCAGGTGTTGGGAGCGTTACTTTACGACCTCTCGTTCCTGCATATCGTAAGAAAGGAGTACAAGGCCGCCGAGCGCACGCTTGAAAAGTCGATGCGCATCTTTGAACGCCTTGCCAAGATGAACCCCGACCGTTACGGCTCGGCTCACATAATGGCTTTGAATGCATCGACATCGGTCTATCGCTCGAGGGTGAAGCAGGTCAATCTGCTTGCTCACTTCCAGGTGGCCACTTCCACCTATCTTGAAATGGTCAACAGCGGCATTCATGATGCAATGGACCGCCTTATCGAGTCGCTGGCCAATGAGGGCGAGATGCTCATGCAGCTCGGGAAGTATCGTGACGCGGTGCAGTACTATTCGCGGGCGTTGAAGTATCTGTCAAAGCTCAGCCCCGAATTTTCGGAGCGTCACCTGAAGCTTTCGATTAAGTTGAGCGAGGCATTGTTGCACACCCGCTCTACACGCCAGAAGGGAGTGCATCTGCTCAACACCTTGTTGCAGAAGGCCGTCAGGATGAAGTCGGATAAGTATGTCAAGGAGATTGAAACTCTGCTTGACGAGAAAACGACGGGAAAATTTGACATCCTCGCCCTGTGGCATAAGGCATTCCCCAAATAACGCATTTAACAACAATAAAATAGAAAAATAGTAACTACATGTCAACATCACTATCGCATAGCGCGCCCGAAAGTGCGCTGCCCGCTATCCCCGAAACCTCAAAGGTGGCCATCGTGACCGCCGAGTGGAATGCTCACATAACCGAAGCTCTCACCAAGGGGGCGATTGATCTGCTTGAGAGCCGTAACGTAGAGTATGATGTCTACCATGTGCCCGGAGCCGTGGAACTCACCTATGGCGCAGCTCAGTTACTCGCTCATTACGATGCGATAATAGTGTTTGGATGCGTGATACGCGGCGGCACTCCCCATTTTGATTATGTGTGCCAAAGTGTCACTCAGGGCATTACGAAGCTTAACGCCGAGTTTGACACTCCCGTCATATTCGGAGTCCTGACGGTTGATAATGAGCAGGATGCGCTTGACCGTGCCGGTGGAAAGCTCGGTAACAAGGGTACCGAGGCAGCCGAAGCGGCAATAAAAATGATACATTTTACTTGCAAGGTAAACGAATTATGATTACCTTTGTGGCGCTTTAGTGTTTTGGGCGAATACCAGAGTGGCCAAATGGGGCAGACTGTAAATCTGCTGGCTTATGCCTTCGGTGGTTCGAATCCATCTTCGCCCACGCTACTACTATTATTTTGATTGCGGAAGTAGCTCAGTTGATAGAGCATCAGCCTTCCAAGCTGAGGGTCGCGAGT
>OJNY01000111.1_pt1 | contig 59113 bp, 53 predicted proteins | sample 1597931 | NCBI WGS metagenome assembly OJNY01 (sample SAMN01915209, study PRJEB22387) | human gut metagenome | isolation source: stool | host: Homo sapiens | place: USA
ACACGATACGAACGATGCTGCGGAGTTATGACAGCCGCGCCAGCGGAGACCTGTTGTGTTCCCATCGTCAGGGGGCGTGGCAAATGTGATGAAAGCTGAGTTATATAAATAGGAAGCGTTTGCAGCTTCCTGTTCAAAATCAGATACCATGCGCTGGCAGTTTCGGCTGCCAGCGTATTCATGTGACTTTGAACAAACACGATGACAAACTTGACAGATTGGAGGAAATATGCTTTATGGAAAAACTTATTACACGAAAAGAAGCAGCAGAAATTTTAGGTATCAGCATTGCAACGCTGGACGCGGCCCGTAACAATGGTCTTATTTCTTATGTGCAATATGTGCAGAATGGCTGTGTGTACTTTACTTCAGCGGGCCTTCAGGAGTATATCGCAAAATGCACCCACAGAGCAAAGCCAGCAGAAAAGAACGCAACTTATCGTAAACCTCGCAGAGCTGGAGCGTGAGCCGGTCCGTATCCTTGTCGAAATCATAATGGTCTGATAAAACATAGATACAGCGCTGGAGTCTATTCTTAGGAGGTGACGGAATTGGCAAAAAGAAAAAGAGCAATTCCACAATACGGTACAGTTACGCTTAACGGCATAGATTATTATAGAACGCGGGTTCAGAACGCAGATGGAAAACTGGTGGCCCTTTATGCGAGAACACCGGAAGAATTATATGATAAAGAGTTGGGTGCATTAGAGCAGATCGACAACGATACATTCTGCCGGAAATCCCCGACGGTTGCAGACTACTGTGAAAAATGGCTTTTGATGCAGTCGGTTCATGTGAGGGCAACCACGCTGATAGATTATACATCAAAGGTCAGACGGCACATTATAAAAGAACTGGGGCAGATGCGGATGGCAGATGTGACACTGGATGACATTCAGCTTGCACTTGTTCCTGTTTCTGAGAAGTCCGCTTCGGTATATAAGTCAGTGGTTATCCTGTATAAATCTATTTTTCGGGCAGCAAAGGAAAGTAAGATTATTGATAACAACCCAACGATTTACCTTACGGCCAAAGGCGGAGGCATTCCGCAAAAGGACAAAGCTGTATTGACAGATGAACAGGCCGCCAGACTGCTGGATGCCATTCAGGGACTTCCGCCGTATGTATTTGTCATGTTAGGGCTGTATGCAGGATTGCGGCGAGAAGAAATTCTTGCCCTAAAATGGGATTCTGTATATCTGAATGTGGACTGCCCTTATTTAACGGTACGCAGGGCATGGCACACGGAAAATAACAGACCGGTAATTATGGATGAGCTGAAAACGAAAGCCGCGCATCGAAATATTCCGTTGCCGGTTTGCCTGGCGGATTGTCTGAAAGAGACAAAAGCTAATTCACAGTCAGAATATGTAGTGCCGAACCGGGATGGTGATCCGCTGTCCTATACACAGTTCAAGCGGCTCTGGCAGTACATTGTAACCCGAACAGTCAAGGAGCGTTTCTATTATCGCTACGAGGATGGAAAGCGTGTAAAGCACACGGTTACGCCGGTCCTCGGTGAAAAGGCAGCACATAACGGCAAAGTGATTTACAGTTTGGATTTTGAAGTGACACCGCATCAGCTGCGGCATACATACATTACGAATCTGATTCATTCGTCCGTGGACCCGAAAACGGTTCAATACCTGGCGGGGCATGAGAGTAGTAAAATTACGATGGATATCTACGCAAAGGTCAAATACAACAGACCGGATGAGCTGGTAAGAACAATGGGTGGTGCATTTGCCCAGTGGGATGCAGCACAGGCATAACAATTATAAAGAGTAGGAAACAAAGCTGGAGCGAGGCAAGGATGTCTCGCTCTTTGTTTTACATAATCCGTACCTTTGATTAAGTGGGTGCTTTCTGATAAAAAGAAGGTGTGAATTTAAGAACACTCATTATCAGGAAAGGAAGATTTGTATGGCTAAGAAAAAACAAAGCGTTCCAGAGTACGGAACGGTTACAAGAAAAGGAACACTGTATTACAGAACCAGAATTACAGATGCCGATGGAAAGCAGGTCAGCTTATATGCGACCACCTGTGAAGAATTATATGAAAAGCAGTTGGAGGCCCGGAGACAGGTGGATGAGATCATCTTTCACCGAAAGCATCCAACGGTTGCCGAGTATTGTGAGAAATGGCTGCTGATGCAGTCAGCAAAGGTGTCTACGGCTACTATAAAAGGATACAGACAGAATATGAAGAATTATGTCATTAGCTCTCTGGGAGATATGTATATGGAGGAAGTGACTGCGGATGATATTCGTCTGGCGCTTGTTCCGCTGTCTCAAAAATCGAAAGGACTGTATGATATGGTAAATATGCTGATTAAGTGTGTGTTTTATTCGGCAGAGCGCAGTCAGCTGATAACCGATAATCCATGTGTGGGAATTTCAGCAAAGGGCGGAAAAGCATCGAAAAAGAAAGATGCCTTAACAGATCAACAGGTTGCGGTTCTGTTGGATACGGTGAAAGAGCTTCCGCCATATCTTTTTATTATGATTGGTTTGTATTCCGGCTTGCGTCGGGAAGAAATTCTTGCATTGCAATGGGATTGTGTATTCCTGGATGAATCCACACCATACATTTCCGTGAGACGTGCATGGCGCGCGGAGCATAACAGGCCGGTGATTTCTACCGTTCTAAAGACAAAAGCAGCTAAAAGGGACATTCCCATTCCGAAGTGCCTGGTGGACTGCCTGCGGGAAGCAAAAGCCAATTCCATATCGGAGTATGTGATTGCGGACAGTGAGGGACAGCCGCTTTCCTATTCTCAGTTTACGAGAGTTTGGCAGTATGTAGTTGTTCGTTCTGCGAAAGAGAGAACTTACTATAAATATGTGAATGGACAGAGCATCAAATATACCGTCAAGCCGACATTAGGAACAACGCAGAGGAACAATCCCAAGATTCGCTATACCCTGAATTTCGATGTAACACCGCACTTGTTGCGGCATACCTACATCACGAATCTGCTCTATGCGGGCGTTGACCCTAAGACAGTTCAGTACCTGGCAGGGCATGAGAATAGTAAGACAACTATGGACATTTACGCGAGGGTCAAGTATAATAAACCAGAGGAACTTTTCGAGGTAGTGAATGATGCTTTGAACCAGGAGAATTTCGATGAAAAATCACCGATTTCCATGGTTAAGGAATAGGACAACCGACAACAGAAAATGCGAAAAAGCCCGTAATATCAAGGAAAAACGCACCATAGAGATGTTTAATACGGTCTCAAAGCAGCTCGTCGCGCTCCGCAGTTCAGCAAGCGTTAATCTGTTTGTCAGATTTTATACGACAGTTTACGCCCAGGATATTTTTCCTGGGCGTTTTTTGTTAGTGAGGAAGGAAACCAAGCGACAGCGCAGCTGTCATTTGGTTTCACCCGAGCGTACAACGAGAAAATCAGAAAGCACGGAGTGCGTCTGATGCGAAGCGGCAGGATTTTCGAGTATGAAAGAGGGAGGAAACCATGCAACAAAATTCTATTTATAAAAAAGCACTTTATCTGGCTGTCCCAATGATGATACAGAACGGGATCACCAATGCGGTCAGTCTGGTAGATAATTTAATGGTGGGAAGTCTGGGCACAGAAAAGATGACCGCGGTTTCTATTGCGGGACAGCTCTTTTTTGTATTCTTTCTTGCTGTATTTGGCGGACTGTCAGGTCCTGGTATTTACAGCGCGCAGTATTTCGGACAGGGAAATAAAGAAGGCTATCAGAAGATATTCCGCCTGAAGGTGTGGATCACAGCACTGTTGACAGTGGTGGGAGTTATTGTCTTTTTAGTCGGCGGAGAATGGCTGATCGGTCTGTATCTGAAGGGCTCAGGCGGTAATCTGGATGCAGGACTGACACTGGAAAGCGCGCTTTCTTATCTGCGCATTATGCTGATCGGTCTTGTGCCGTTTGCGATCACGCAGATATATGCGGGCAGTCTGCGTGAAATGGGAGAAAGTATGAAGCCAATGCTGGCAGGACTGGTTTCCGTCGTAGTGGATATCGTATTTAACTATTTCCTGATCTACGGCAAATTCGGATTCCCACGCCTGGAAGTAAAAGGTGCGGCCATTGCAACTGTTATGGCAAGATTTGCGGAAATGTTTGTTGTGATCATATGGACGCATGTGGAGATTGAAAAATACAGCTTCTTAAAGAATGTTTACCGGACACTTCGTATTTCCCTGCAGGAAATGATGCCTGTCATCATCAAGGGACTGCCTATCTTTTTTAACGAGTTCTTATGGGCAGGTGGCATGGCAGTGCTGACACAGTGCTATTCCATGAAAGGACTTGAGGTAATAGCGGGTCTGAATATATCCAATGCGATCTGTAATCTGCTAAATGTCGTATTTATTGCCATGGGAAATGCAGTCGGCATTATCATGGGACAGTTCCTCGGTGCTTCCAAATTTGAGGAAGCAAAGAAAAATGCCAATAAGCTTATGTGGTTTACAGCTATGCTTTGTGTGGGACTGACTGTTATATTGATTATTTTGTCCGGTGTATTCCCGCGTGCGTATAATACGACCGATGAGATCCGTAATCTGGGAAGATGGTTTATTATCATCACAGCAGCATTTTTCCCTTTACAAGGATTTTTGAATGTATTATACTTTACGCTGCGGTCCGGAGGAAAGACGGTCATCACATTTTTATTTGACAGTGTGTTTACCTGGGTAGTGTCGGTCAGCCTGGCATTTACATTATGTCGGTTTACGGCATTACCGGTTCTGATAGTATATCTGTTTGTACAGTGTGCGGATATCATAAAGGTCTGTGTAGGATATGTACTGGTCAGAAAGGGCATCTGGGTCACAAATCTGGTTACGCAGTAAGCGTGGCTGAATACGAAGGAGGCAGAAATGAAATATCTGCAACAATTTTTACTGATTTTGTGTATTTCATTTGTGGGAGAATTCTTAAAATATGTATTGCCGTTACCGATTCCGGCAAGTATTTACGGAATGGTCATTTTGTTTATCGGGCTGTTGACAGGACTGATCAAACTGGAGCAGGTAAAGGACGTGGGGAAGTTCCTGATCGAGATCATGCCTGTTATGTTCATTCCGGCGGGTGTTGGGCTGATGGAGTCCTGGGGAACGTTGAAACCGTTTGTACTGCCTGTCAGTGTCATTACTGTTATCACGATCGTGACGGTCATGGTAGCAACAGGAATCTGTTCACAATGGGTGATCCGGAAAGAAAAAAAGCAGGAAGGGGGTGCAGCACATGAGTGAGTTATATCAGAATTCCCTGTTTGCAGGTGTAACGATCAGTCTTCTGGCATATGCCCTTGGTATGTTCCTGAGGAAAAAGCTGAAGCTGGGGATTTTTAATCCGCTGCTGATCTCAATCGTGCTGACGATCATTTTTCTGGCATGTACAGGAATTGAATATGATACATATAATCAGGGCGCAGCCTATTTGAGCTGGCTTTTGACACCCGCAACCGTATGTCTGGCGATTCCTTTGTATGAGCAGTGGGAACTTTTGAAGAAAAACCACAGAGCAGTCATTCTCGGAATCACAGCCGGTGTTCTGACGAGTCTTGGAACAGTACTGATACTATGTAAGCTAATGAACCTTTCCCATGAAATGTATGTGACAATGCTGCCAAAGTCTATTACGACAGCAATCGGAATGGGCGTATCGGAAGAACTGGGTGGCTATGTGACGATCACAGTAGCGGTGATCGTGATCACAGGTGTTCTGGGAAATATCTTCGGTGAGCTGATCTGTAAGCTTTTTCGGATCACAGAGCCGATTTCCAAGGGCCTGGCACTCGGTGCAAGTTCACATGCGATTGGAACAGCAAAGGCTATCGAGATTGGTGAGATAGAAGGTGCCATGAGCAGTCTTGCGATCGCGGTGACAGGTATTATGACAGTTGTGCTGGCTTCTCTGTTTGCAGGCTTTTTATAAAATCATGGATGAGAAGAGAATGAAAGAAATGAAAGAAAAAAGGGATGGAACACTATCTGTGTTCTATCCCCTTTGCTTTATAGTATGCGCTTTTTTCCTGATACATGGCGGACTCGGCTTTTGCCATCCAGATATTGACGTCGGAGGCATTCTGATCGTTCCAGCTATAGCCGATCGCAAGATTTACTTCATATTCTTTGGTCAGACGGCGCAGCATGGCAACTTTTTCTTCCAATAATTCATGGGAAATATCCGGGCAGATCACAAGCAGCTCATCACCGCCGACACGAAACAGCCCATAGCCGTCAAATGCTTTCTGCAGACAAAGACCGGCGTTGGAGATCAGTCTGTCACCAAACAAATGCCCTTTTGAATCATTGGCTGCTTTCAGACCGGTAATATCACAGTATACAATACCGACGCTTGCGTAGTGATCGTTTTTTTCCGTGAACAGATGCAGCGCGTGGCGGTTGCCAAGTCCGGTCAGTTCATCCCGCAGACTCATATCCTGCAGCTGGCGCACCAGATTTCGTCTTTTGAGTGCTGCCACAATAAAATGTCCCATAATATGCAGTATTCCGGAAGTGTATTCCAGGGAAGCTGCGGGCGGATTGTCAATGCCGTAAAAGGCAAAGGCTTTTCCGTTATCATAAAGCGGTACGACAACCAGAGAAGAAATATTTTGCTTATGAAGTACATGGTATAAAGCCGGATCATCTTCTCTGATCTTTTCCAGATCTTCTATCATAATATGCTTATTTTCGCTGAATTTCTGATACCAGCTCGCACATACTTCCGGAGGAAGATCCTGCAGATCTTCTTTTTCGGGCGTAACGCCTGCAGCAACCCATTCATAGGTATTGTTATCGCCGCCCGTTTCATTCTTTTCAAAAATATAAGAACGGTCGCCCTTTAAGAGTTTACCGAGATATTCCAATAGAAAGTTCAGAGTAGCATCAGGAGTCGGCTGTTGAAGTGCAACGCGGAGCCCCTCATTGATCAGCATTTCCAGGCTCAGGTAATGACTGTCTGCATTGGCCTGTTTTGGTTCACTTATATCAATTGCGATCTCAAGGCGATAACGATGGCCTTCTTCTTCGATCATCGTATCAATCAGGTATAAGAACTTTTGGAGCCCGGTGTGATAGTAGCTCCATTTCAGAAAAGTACCGGGCCTTAAATTATCGTTATTACAAATGGTACAGGGGGCAGAGCAGTTCTGTAAGAGTGCATGGCATTTATGCTTTCTGACTTCCTCAGGGGAAGACACACCAAACGCTTTTAATGCCGTCTGATTCATATAGACAAGATCGTGTGTATCCATATCAGCGACATAAACATATTCACTTAGAGTATCAAAAAATTCCCATATTTTCCCCATGGCATTGCGCCTCCATATGCAAATAAAATATTCTTAGTGTCAAGTATATATGACAGTACGTGAAATGTCAAAGAAAATGTCGGATCGGAAGAACTGCATGACAGTACGGTAATCTGACACCGGTTCACAAAAAAATGGATGCGCAGGTTTCCCATACGCTGTTGTCGTGCTATACTTGTTGGGAAGAAATTGCAATTATGCAGAGCTATGTGATATGGGATGAATAGCCGTGCTCATATAGCAGCAGAAAACAGAAAGACAGGATGAAATGATGAAAGCACCTGAACTCAGTACACTATGTTATATTGAAAAAGACGGCAAATACCTGATGCTGCACAGAGTGGTAAAGGAAAAGGATGTCAATAAAGGAAAATGGATCGGAGTCGGCGGACATTTTGAGGAAGGCGAAAGCCCGGAGGAATGTGTTCTGCGAGAAGTCAAAGAAGAGACAGGCTATACACTGACGTCTTTTCATTATCGCGGACAGCTCACCTTTATCTGCGGAGATGAGATGGAATATATTTCTGTTTTTACTGCAGATGGCTTTACAGGGGAGCCCATTGCCTGCGACGAAGGCGTTCTGGAATGGATTCCGAAGGAAGAGATCCGGAAGCTGAATCTCTGGGAAGGTGACAAACTGTTTCTGCAGCTTTTGTCAGAAGATCATCCGTTCTTTTCCATGAAGCTGGTATACAGTGAGGATGGTGAGCTGCGACAGGTAGCGGTCGATGGAAAACCGCTTGAATTTTTTGATGTGATCGATGAGAACGGAGAAAAAACAGGAAAGGTCAAGGAGCGTTCCCTGGCGCACCGGGAAGGAACATTGCATGCAACAGTCCATATCTGGGTCAGGCGAAAAAGGCAGGATGGCAGCTTTGATCTGTTATTACAGAAAAGGAGCAGCACTAAGGATTCTTATGCGGGCTGTTTTGATATTTCAGCAGCGGGACATGTAGATGCGGGTGAACCTGCGGCGGATCATTACAGGCAGGCGGCTCTGCGGGAGCTTTCCGAGGAACTGGGCATCCGGGCAGAGGCAGCGCAGCTTCACTATGTGGGCAAAAGGCGCGTGCATCACATATCAGGCAAGGATCATTCCTTTATAGATGAAGAGCTTAGTTATGTATTTATATATGAAGAACCGGTAAATGAAAGTGAACTGAATCTGCAGGTATCGGAGGTAGAAGCGGTGTGCTGGACGGAATACCGGGAACTGCGGAAGGCAGTGGCGGTAAACAGCATAAAGCACTGTATTTACATGGAGGAGCTTGACATGCTGCAGGAAGCTTCAGGAGAGGAAGAAACGGGACAGAAAGCAGAAGCATCAAAACATGATATACCTATACAGGAAACAGCAAGTGAGGAAGAGAAAAGGAAAGAGGTGCGGATCAGGACCGCAACAAAGGCGGATGCACCTGCACTTTTGAACATTTATGCCCCTTATGTGGAGCAGACGGCAATTACCTTTGAATATGAAGTGCCATCCGTGGAGGAATTTGCGGGCAGAATAGAGCACATTCTGGAGAAATATCCGTATCTGGTTGCGGAAGCAGATGGCGAGATCGTTGGCTATGCATATGCAGGTACTTTTAAAGATCGTGCGGCATATGACTGGTCAGTGGAAACTACGATTTATGTAAACCAGAAAAAGAAACGCATGGGGATTGGTGGAAAGTTGTATGCAGCACTCGAAGAAGCCCTGCGCGCGCAGCACATCCTGAACTTAAATGCCTGTATCGGTTATCCGCAAAATGAGGACGAGTATTTAACAAAGGACAGTGAAAAATTCCATCAAAAGCTGGGCTACAGACTGGTGGGCACATTTCATGACAGCGGCTATAAGTTTGGCAGATGGTATGATATGATCTGGATGGAAAAGATGCTGGGAGAGCATACAGAGAGCCCGGCGTCTGTGATTCCGTTTTCAGAGACGGAGTGGGCAGCATCTCATAGATAAATCGATATGTGGACAGGTATCAGACCGGGCAGAACAGGCTCTGCGTTTGGTGGCGCACAGAACACCGGATACCATATACAGAAAATAAAAGAATTGAAGAGAAAAGGATAGGATATGCAGGAAAAACTGATCGCATACTATAATAAATTTAACGAAGATAAAAGACTGTTGTCCCGCCACGGACAGGTAGAGTTTCAGACGACGATGCACTACATTCAGAAATATCTGCCCGGGGACTGGGAGAAGGGCTGCAGTGTTCTGGATATCGGAGCGGGAACAGGCCGCTATAGTGTGGCACTTGCCGAAATGGGACTGGATGTGACAGCGGTAGAGCTTGTCAAAAGTAACCTTGGCATATTGAAGAAAAAAGGCAGCAACGTGAAGGCGTATCAGGGAAATGCCCTGAAGCTTTCCAGATTTGCGGATCAGACCTTTGATGTGACGCTTTTGTTCGGCCCCTTGTATCATCTGCATACCTTTGAGGAAAAATGCAGGGCTTTATCGGAAGCCAAAAGAGTGACAAAAAAGGGCGGCGTGTTGCTTGTTGCTTACTGTATGAATGAATACAGCGTGCTGACGTATGCATTCCGGGAAGGACATATACTCGAAAGCATGGAGAAGGGACTTCTGACAGAGGATTTTCACTGCACGGAAGAAGCAAACGAGCTCTACAGTGTTGTGAGGCTGGAGGATATCAACCGCCTGAATGAAGCGGTAGGACTAAACAGGATTCAGATCATTGCGGCAGATGGTCCGGCGGATCATATGCGTCCGGTCATCAATGCCATGTCGGAAGAAGAATTTTCCTGCTTCCTGCAATATCATCTGGCAACCTGTGAAAGGCAGGATCTGATCGGCGCAAGCTCGCACACAGTTGATATTATCAGAATTTAGGAATCACTTTGCAGAATGATATGACAGTAAGTAGAGGACAACAAAATGGAACTAAAACAGATTGCAACGATCCATACGGATTTTCCGGAAAAGTTCGGAATCCCGAGACAAAGCGGACTGGTCGGACAGCTAAAGGGGCAGATCATATTGGAACCGGCTTACCGGAATCGGGAAGCATTCCGGGGACTTGCGGAATATTCTCATATCTGGGTGCTTTGGGAATTTTCACAGGCGAAGAGAGAAAAATGGTCACCGACCGTTAAGCCGCCGCGCCTTGGCGGAAATAAGCGGATGGGCGTATTTGCAACGCGTTCTCCGTTCCGCCCGAATCCGATCGGGCTTTCCGCACTGAAGCTGGATTCGATAGAATATCATAAAAAGCTTGGACCGGTTCTGCATGTATCCGGTGTGGATATGCTTGATGGAACGCCCGTTTATGATATTAAGCCTTATCTGCCTTACGCAGACAGTTATCCTGATGCAACAGATGGCTTTGCGGGCAGGGTCCGGGGGAACCGGATTGCGGTCAGTATTCCGGAAGAGATGCTGATAAAGATAGAAGAGAAAGAACGGGATACAATCAAGCAGCTTCTTTCGCAGGATCCGCGTACCGCTTATGTACAGGATGCAGAAAGAATCTGGGGACTTTCCTATCAGCAGTATAATATCCGGTTCCGTGTGGAAAATGAAACGGCCTATGTACTGGATGTGGAAATAAAGCAGGGGGCGGACAGGCTGTATAGGAAAGAGAAGCAGACAGGGGAAAAGTGACAGAACAGAAAGATGAGGACAGATCCGATGGGACAACAGACAAAGCAGGAGAAAAATAAGCATATATGTATAGCACTTCTGGCACATGTAGATGCAGGAAAGACAACCTTATCCGAAAGTCTTCTGTATGCCTGCGGGGCACTCAGGAAGGTAGGACGCGTGGATCACAAGGATTCTTTTCTGGATACGGATACGCTGGAGCGGGAACGTGGTATCACGATCTTTTCCAAGCAGGCAAGACTTTCCATGCAGGGAAGAGAAGTGACGCTGTTGGATACGCCTGGCCATGTGGATTTTTCGGCGGAAATGGAAAGAACGTTGCAGGTACTGGATGCAGCAGTGCTTTTGATCAGTGCAGCTGATGGCATACAGGGACATACGCAGACGCTCTGGAATCTGCTTAAGAAGTACCAGATTCCGACGATCCTGTTCATCAATAAAATGGATCAGCCGCTTGCAGACCATGATAAGATTCTGCAGCAGCTGCAGCAGACCTTCAGCAGTGAATGTATTGATTTTGGCGCAGAACGCAATACGATGTTCTGGGAAAGCATTGCTGTAGCACAGGAAGACTCTCTGGAATACTTTTTAGAGCATGGCGACCTGCCACAGGAAGAAATTGCAAGGCTGGTCAGCTGCCGTAGCGTATTTCCGTGTTTTTTCGGATCTGCGCTGAAGCAGGAAGGCATTACAGAACTGATCGAAGGCATTGCGTCCTATATAGAAACACCGCGTTATCCGTCTGCCTTTGGTGCCAGAGTGTACAAGATCACAAGAGATCAGCAGGGCAACAGACTGACCCATATGAAGATCACGGGCGGGCAGCTGCATGTGCGTGACTTGTTATCCTCTGCTAACTGGTCGAAGGAAGAAAAGGTCAATCAGATCCGTCTGTACAACGGTGAAAAGTATGACACAACAGAGCAGGTAACTGCGGGAGAAATCTGTTGTGTCACAGGACTGAGTGAAAGCTTTGCGGGAGAAGGACTGGGGATCGAAAATTATGAGATCGCGCCGGTACTTTCACCGGTTCTCAATTACTGCGTGCAGGGACCGGCGGAAATGGATGTACATACGCTTTTGGCAAAGCTGAAGCTTTTGGAAGAAGAAAATCCGGAGCTCCATATTGTATGGGATGAAGAACTGGGAGAGATCCATGCACAGCTCATGGGTGAGGTGCAGATTGAAATACTGAAATGTGTGGTAAAAGACCGCTTTGGCATTGAGATTTCCTTTGATGACGGAGAAGTGGTCTATCTGGAGACGATCGCAGATACCGTCGAGGGTGTGGGACATTTTGAACCACTCCGTCATTATGCGGAGGTGCATCTTTTGTTAGAGCCGCAGCCGAGAGGAACGGGGCTTATATTTGATTCGGATGTGAGCATGGATGATCTCAGCCTGAACTGGCAGCGGCTTGTGCTGACCCACTTAAAGGAAAGACAGCACAGAGGCGTGCTGACAGGCTCTCCGATCACGGATATGAAGATCACTCTTGTAGCAGGACGTGCCCATACGAAGCATACGGAGGGCGGCGATTTCAGACAGGCAACTTATCGCGCACTCAGACAGGGACTGATGCAGGCGCAGAGTGTTTTGCTTGAGCCGTATTACAGCTTCCGGATCGTGGTTGCGCCGGAGCTGACCGGGCGCGTCATGACGGATGTACAGCGGATGGAAGGAAGGTGCGATCCGCCGCAGCAGACGATGGAGCAGACGATACTGACCGGAAAAGCACCTGTTTCCACGATGCGCAATTATGCCAGGGAGCTTTTGTCCTATTCCAAGGGCAAGGGACGCATTTCTCTTGTGGCAGCAGGCTATGATATCTGTCATGATCCGGAGACGGTCATGGAAAAGCGGGCATATGATCCGGGACATGATCTGCGAAATCCGGCGGATTCCGTATTTTGTGAGCATGGTGCGGGATTTGTCGTGCCATGGGATGAAGTCAAAGAGCATATGCATCTGCCCAGTATTTTTGACACGAACAACGATGAGGATTATACAGCTTTTACCGCTCAGCAGATCCGCAGGGAACAGGAAAAACAAAACCGCATGGAAGCGGCAAGATACGGCAGTGAAGAAAAAGAACTGGCGGCTATTTTTGAGCGGACTTACGGACCTGTGAAGCAGCGTCTTTTGCAGCAGACCAAAAAGGTTATCAGTCCTGTGCAGAGCGAGGCGGCAGAAGCGTGGAAGAAAGCCAAAAAGAAACAGACAGAGCCGGGAGAAAGCTATCTGCTGGTTGACGGTTATAATATTGTATTTGCATGGGAGGAGCTGAAGGAGCTGGCGCAGGTCAATATTGATGCGGCGCGGGGCAGACTGATGGATATTCTCTGCGATTACCAGGGCAGCAAGGGCTGTCATGTCATTCTTGTGTTTGATGCATACAAGGTCAGAGGCGGTATCGGACAGATGCAGCACTATCACAATATTGATGTCGTATATACCAAGGAAGCGGAGACGGCAGATCAGTATATCGCCAAAGCCGCACATACGATCGGGAAAAATTACAATGTAACGGTAGCAACCTCCGATGGCCTTGTGCAGCTCATCGTTTGGGGGCAGGAATGTCTTGTCTGGTCGGCAGGAGAGTTGTTTGAGGAGGTAAACAGGTCAAAATCACAGATCAGGGAACAATATCTGGGAAAGCCTGTCAGTGCGACAAACAGGATGGCAGATGTGCTTCAAAATAGTGAATAAAGAAACTGCTGAAAAACCGTGTTTTTCGGTTTACGGTACATAGCGATCCGTGGTAACATAGTAGTAAATAAAGAGAAAATGATGGGGATACTACAATATGGCAAATGGAGGCTAGTTATGTTTGACTTTAAGTTTGATTGGGAGAAGGACCTGAATACCAGTATTGAAAGTATCGATGTGCAGCACAAGCAGTTGTTTAAATTAGGGAGAGATATGGAACAGCTGCTGCAGATGCAATGTATTGGGGTGACAGATAAGCAGCTTCTTGATATCGTCTGTGGGCTCAGGGATTTTACTGCTTATCATTTTTATGCGGAAGAGACGATCATGGATGAAATGTCGTATCCAAAGATCACGAAGCATAAACAGTTTCATAAGAAGTGTTCGGATTATATCATGCAGATCAATATTCCGAAGCTGAAGCAGGAACCGGCGACGGAGCTGCGCAAGATCGAGGAAGAAGTACAGAGCTGGGTGATGGATCATGTGCTCAACGAGGACATGGAGATGGCGAAAGCCTATCTGGCTTACCGAAAAACAGTGGATGAAAGTAAGCAGAAGACAACCGAAAAAGATCTGGAAGATATTTACGGGGCTTATGTAGCGGATCTGGATATTTCCCGTGTGTATCTGTACTGGGATCAGACCTGCAGGGGCAGAGTGGCAGTGGTATTCAAGGAGCCGGCAAGAGAGCTTTGCAGACTGTCAACACTGGAGCGGAACATGTTCTTTGCAGACATCGCCACAACAGCAAAAACACTCAATAAGCTGTTTGCACCGGATGCGATCAATTATTTTGACAGCGAGGATTACAGTGACAGACTGATCTTTCACGTGGTCCCCAAGTATAAAGAAAACGGAACCTATGGCGTGCCTCAGACACTCGATAAACCGTGTCTGCAGACAGACAACGCGCAATATGATAAAATTTATCAGCAGCTGAAGGAAGCACTGCAATAATCGGAAAAGAGAAATGGCGGGGAGGTCATGCATGGCATGACCTCTGTTTTTGTGTAAGTAGGAAACTTTGTTTCTATTACACAAAAACGATCCGCGGGGATGCGCACTGCGTCGTACAATGCAGGTGTCGTAAGCAAGCTTGCAAAGATGCGCACTGCGTCGTACAATGTAGATGTCGCAAGCATTGTCGCACATTTGCAGAGCAAATGTACGGCGCAATAACCTGCGTAGCAGGTTATAGAAAAGCGACCTTGCATATAGGGAAGAAAACAAATAACATGCAGACATATAGAAAGAAGGCATATCATGTATAATGCAAAATCGTTAAAGGCAGAAGAATTCATTGACCATGACGAGGTCATGGCAACACTGGATTATGCCTGGAAAAACAGGCATAACGAACAGCTTATCGACAAAATTCTGGAGAAGGCAAAGCTGAGAAAAGGCTTATCCCACACAGAAGCAGCAGTACTTCTGGACTGTGATATCCCGGAAAAGAATGAAGAAATTTATGCACTGGCAAAGCAGATCAAGGAAGACTTTTACGGAAATCGTATTGTCATGTTTGCGCCGCTGTATTTATCCAACTACTGTGTGAACGGCTGTGTATACTGCCCTTATCATAGGAAGAACAAACATATTGCCAGAAAGAAGCTGACGCAGGAGGAGATCGTAAAAGAAGTTACCGCCCTGCAGGATATGGGACATAAAAGACTGGCGATCGAAGCGGGAGAAGATCCGGTAAACAATCCGATCGAATATATTCTGGACTGTATCAAAACGATCTACAGTGTCAAACATAAAAATGGATCGATCCGTCGTGTCAATGTCAATATTGCGGCGACTACGGTAGAAAATTACCATAAATTAAAGGAAGCAGGCATTGGTACGTATATCCTGTTTCAGGAAACCTATCATAAGGAAAGCTATGAAAAACTGCATCCGACCGGGCCAAAGCATGATTATGCTTATCATACGGAAGCCATGGATCGTGCTATGGACGGTGGGATCGATGATGTCGGACTCGGTGTTTTGTTCGGTCTGGAATTATACAGGTATGAGTTTACTGCGCTTCTGATGCATGCAGAGCATCTGGAGGCTGTACATGGCGTGGGACCGCATACGATCAGCGTTCCACGTATTAAAAAAGCAGATGATATCGATCCATCCGCATTTGACAATGGTATCGATGATGATACCTTTGCCAAGATCATTGCCTGCATCAGGATCAGTGTCCCATATACAGGCATGATCATTTCGACAAGAGAAAGTCAGGCATGCAGGGAAAAAGTGATCGGTCTGGGCATCTCCCAGATCAGCGGCGGTTCCAAAACAAGTGTCGGCGGTTACGCGGAGCCGGAGCTTCCGGAGGAATGCAGCGAGCAGTTTGATGTAAGTGATACGAGAACACTTGATCAGGTGGTAAGCTGGCTGATCGACGGTGGTTATATCCCGAGCTTTTGTACCGCCTGCTACCGGGAAGGCAGAACCGGAGACCGGTTCATGTCTCTTTGCAAGAGCGGACAGATCTCCAACTGTTGTCTGCCGAATGCCTTGATGACACTGCAGGAATACCTGATCGATTATGCTTCTCCGGAAACGAGAGCAAAAGGTGAAAAGCTGATCCGTGAGCAGCTTGCCAATATCCCGCGGGAAAAGGTGCGTGAGATCGTAGAAAAGAATCTGGTCAATATCGAAAATGGACAGCGTGATTTCAGATTCTGATAAAGATAAAAACAAAAAGGAGTGACAGGTATGGGACTGAATGATACAAGCAGTGCACAGCGTGTGCATATTGGTTTTTTCGGCAGAAGAAACAGCGGCAAATCTAGCCTTGTGAATGCAGTGACCGGACAGGCACTGTCTGTCGTATCGGATGTACTCGGAACGACGACAGATCCGGTACAAAAATCCATGGAGCTTCTGCCGATCGGCCCTGTACTGATCATTGATACGCCGGGGATGGATGATGAAGGAGAGCTGGGACAGCTCCGGGTGGAAAAGACAAGGCAGATTCTGCGCAAAACAGATGTTGCGGTTGTTGTTATGAGCGCGATCAAGGAACCGTCAGAGCAGGAAAAGGAGCTGCTTGCGCTTTTACAGGAAAGAAAAGTACCGACCATACTGGCGGTCAATAAGATCGATCTGGCATTTGAGCAGGATTTTGAAAAATGGAAACATTTTGCACCGGGAACAGCGAAAATATTTGTCAGTGCCAGAGAAAAGAAAAATATAGAAGAACTGAAAAATATGATCGGAAAGCTGGCACAGACTGAAGGTGCGGAAAAACCGATCGTCAGTGATCTGGTGCAGGCGGGAGATCTGGTTGTGCTCGTAACGCCGATCGATGCAGCGGCACCGAAGGGACGCCTGATCCTGCCACAGCAGCAGGTGCTCAGAGATCTGCTGGATCATGGCATGATCGCAGTTGTGACAAGGGAAACGGAGCTGGCACAGACACTTCACCATGTAAAGCCTGCCCTGGTGGTCACAGACAGTCAGGCATTTGGCTATGTAAAGGAAATTGTACCGCAGGAAATGCCGCTTACGTCTTTTTCCGTGCTGTTTGCCAGATACAAAGGACAGCTGGAAACGGCAAAAGCCGCAGCCGGCTGTATCGACCGCCTTAAGGACGGCGATCATGTGCTGATCTCCGAGGGTTGCAGCCATCACAGGCAATGCGGCGATATCGGAACGCAGAAGCTGCCCGCGTGGCTGAAAAAACATACGGGAAAAGAGCTGGCATTTACGTGGACGAGCGGAACGGAATTCGCACAGGATCTGACGAAATATGCACTGGTGATCCATTGCGGTGGCTGCATGCTGAATGAAAGAGAAATGCAGTACCGGAAAGAAGCCTGCCTGCAGGCAGGGGTACCCATGACAAACTATGGCATGGCGATTGCCCACATGAATGGCATCCTGAAAAGAAGCCTGGCTGTTTTTCAGACACCTGTTAAAAGAGGAGAAAAAGAATGAGCCTGACCGAAAAAGAAATGAAATGGGACAAGCTGGATAATACGGCATTGCTTTTCCCGGTCATAGCAAATGAAAGCATGAGCAGTGTTTATCGGATCTCCGTGACACTGACAGAAGATATCATAGAAGAAAAGCTGCAGGAAGCATTAAGCAGAGTGCTTCCCAAATTTGACGTGTTCCATGTCAGACTGCGCAGAGGTCTGTTCTGGTATTATTTTGAAACAAATAACAGACCGGCGCCGAAAGTGCGGGAAGAAAATACCTATCCATGCCTGTATATTCCGGTGTATCAGAACAACAATTATCTGTTTCGTGTGACTTACTATCGGAAACGGATCAATCTTGAGGTATTCCATGTCCTGACGGACGGTATGGGTGGGATAACCTTTCTGCGGGAGCTGGTTTATGAATATCTGCGGCTGACGCATGATGACCTGATGGAGAAGCTTGGTGATGAACTGTGCAGTGATACGTCCCTGAATAAAGAAGACAGCTATGTTAAAAATTATACCGGCAAGAAGTATAAGAAAAAATATAAGACGGAGCGTGCAGTCCGTCTGACGGGAGAATTTCTGCCGCCAAAAGCACTTTCGGTTACCCATGGCTATTTGAATATCCCGATCCTGAAAGCAAAGGCAAAGGAATACGGTGTCAGCATCAATACATTTCTGACCGGTATTTTTGCCTATAGCATTTATAAAGAGCATCTGCACAGCCAGCCATATAAAAAACCGATCAGTATTTGTGTACCGGTTAATCTGCGCCCGTTTTACGGTTCGATCACAACGAAGAATTTCTTTGGCATGACAGCAGCGGTGCTGCGGGCTGATAAAGAAAACTACACGGTAGAAGAAGTGATCGCCAGGATCGATGAGAGCCTGAAGGAGCAGATCACCAAGGAAAATATGGACAGCCTGATCTCTTATAATGTATCGAATCAGAAAAACCTGATGCTGCGTATGGTTCCTTTGTTTGTAAAAAATCTTGCCATGAAGTGGGTGTATCGCAGTTCTGCGCTTGCCAACACATCGACTGTAACGAATGTAGGCAGTCTGCAGATCCGGGAGGATTACCGGCCTTATATCGATAAGATGCATGTCGTGCTTTCCATGACAAAGGGGCAGAATATGAAATGCAGCATCAGCTCTTATGAGGATACACTTGTGTATACGATCAGCTCCAAATTAAAGGATCAGTCGATCCAGAAGTGCTTTTTCCGCACGCTGTCGGAGCTGGGTGTACCTGTGACTATCGAAACGAATGGAGAAGCCTATGAAGTATTGTAAACAATGTAAAATTCAAATATTGGATCAGACAAGTGTCTGTCCGTTTTGCAGGAGCGTGCTCGAGAAAGAGGATGAGGAGCAGACAGAGCCTATGTATCCACAGGTTTCCATTCCGCAGAAAAAATACAGATTTCTGATGCGGATCAGTCTGTTTGTTTCCGTGATCGCCATGATCCTGCTTGGCGTGATCAATTATCTGACGTACGCGGGTCTGATGTGGTCGGTTATCTGTGATGCAGGTATTCTATACTTTTTATTGACACTGCGCTACACGCTTTTCAATCAGGATGAAGGGCATTTGATGAAGATCATGGTGCAGAGTCTGGCCGCAATCCTGCTCTGTGTGCTGATCGATCATATTCTGGGCTATCGTGGCTGGTCGGTCAATTATGCAATCCCCTGTGCGATTTTGCTGGTGGATACAGGTATTATCGTGCTCATGATCGTCAATATGCAGAACTGGCAAAGCTATATCCTGTTGCAGCTTGGCATGATCGTGATCGCAGGCATACAGATGCTTATGTATGTTCTGCATATTGTGACAAGACCGCTTCTGAGCCTGATCGCACTGGTAAGCAGCGGCATACTGTTTTTGGGAACTGTTTTACTCGGTGACCGAAGAGCCAAAAATGAACTAAAGAGGAGATTTCATATATGATCAAAATTTCGGAAGAAGAAGCAAGCTTCAAAGGTCAGCTTGTACGGGAACTGATCGCGCGTGTAACGAGTGATCACCTCATCGGACAGAAATTCAAGAATGGAGAGATGCGGAAGAAGATCGTGGAACCGCCGTGGAGATGTCCGGCGGGATTTGAGATGGAAGAAATCCATCTGCCGCTTTTTTCGATGGAATATCTGACCAAAACAGAAGGGCGAAGAGAAGACCGTGTCCTGCTGCAGCTGCACGGCGGCGGATATGTGGGAAAGATCCACAATACCTATCGGAGCTTCGCCGTATTATATGCGGAGGCAGGAAAGGGAATGGACGTACTCTCTATAGATTACCGCGTTGCACCGGAAAATCCGTTCCCGGCGGCACTTGAAGATGCCATCACAGCATTTGACTGGCTGCGGGAAGTAAAAGGATTTACGGAAGACGAGATCTATCTGGGCGGAGATTCCGCAGGCGGCGGACTCTGCATGGCACTTTGCCATTATCTGAAGGATCATGGCAGGAAACTGCCGAGAGGAATTGTCGCCATGTCACCATGGACCGATATGACGGCAAGTGGACCATCTTATGATGATAATTATGAAAAAGATCCGTTGTTTGGCAAAACAAGGGACAGTCTGATCTATAGCACAGATTACAGACAGGACCACGATCCGAAAAATCCGTATTTGTCGCCGCTGTTCGGAGACTTTACCGGATTTCCGCCGATGCTGATCCAGGTCGGTACTTACGAAATGCTGCTCAGCGATTCGCAGCAGGCAGCAGCCAAGGCAAAAGAACAGGGCGTGCATGTGCGCCTGTCGGAATACGAGGGAATGTTCCACGTATTCCAGATGGCAATGATGCATCTGCCGGAATCCAAAAGAGCATGGCAGGAAGTAGAACACTTTTTTACGGTCGTTGACAGTATGTAAGTCTACTGCCAGCCACCATCCATAGTAATGATCTGTCCCGTCAGGTAAGAAGGAGAATGAATGATCATGCTGACCATTTTGGCAGCCTCGAGCGTCGTTCCGATTCTGTCTGCCGGGATTTCTCCTTTCAGGATTTCCATATCATCTACAGAAAAACATTTATTCATATCCGTATCGATCACACCGCAGGCAAGTGCATTGACCTGGATGTTACTCGGCGCTAACTCCTTGGCAAGTGCTTTCGTAAAGCTGTTCAGCCCGCCTTTGGAAGCAGAATAGGCAACTTCCATGGAAGCCCCTACATTTCCCCAGACAGAAGAAATATTGATGATTTTTCCCTCATGCTTTTTCAGCATCAGAGGAATCGCAAGCTTACTTGTATAAAAGCTGGCAGACAGATTGGTATGCATGACCTGATTCCAGTCGCTGACTTCCATATCGGACAACAGACCGACATAGGAAATTCCTGCGTTGTTGACGAGGACATCCAATGTATTGATTTTGGCAAAGCAGCGTTCCACAAAACTGTAATCTCCGATGTCACCGACAAAACACTGACAGGAAACGGAATAGGTCTGTGAAAGCTCATCAGCCAGAGACTGTAGTCTCTGACCATTTGTCAGACAGGTCAGATAAAGGTGATATCCCTGCGCGGCGAGCTCGTTCGCGATCGCAGCACCGATACCGCGGGAAGCACCTGTGATAAAAGCGTATTTTGGCATAGTATTTCTCCTAAATGGCATGAATCCTCGGATCCATGATACAATAGATGATTTTTTACAGATATAGTTTACACCATGCAGTATGTATTGTCACTTGGTATTACGATACTTTCTTTGCATCTTTTGCCGCCATATCTTGTATAAATTTCCAATAAAAAAGACATACTGATTGTAAAAGAAGGAAAGGAGACAAATGTATGAATGTGACATTAAAAGAAAAAGAGAAGACGGCGGTTAAAGACCTGCAGACACAGGAAAAAAGCTGTATGGAGAAATACAGACGCTACGAACAGGAAGCGAAGGATCCGGTATTAAAGGATCTGTTTCATCAGCTGCATTTAAAAGAGAAAAAGCATTATGATTCCCTTGACCAGTTGCTTTCCGGTAACTGCCCGGAATGCGACTGCAATGATGCGGACGGAAAGAATTATAACCCAAAGGCAACTTACACTTCCATGAGCAGTCCGGAGGATAAGGAAAGCGACTGCTTTCTGGCAACAGATGCGATCGGTACGGAGAAACTGGTATCGGGCGAATATAATACAAATGTCTTTGTGTTTGCAGAGCCATGTGTGAGAAAACTGCTCGCAGACATCCAGATCGAGGAACAGAATCATGCAGAGATGCTGTTTAAATACAAAATGGCAAATGCCATGGCATAAAACGTACGGTCTGCCGGTGCTTTCGGAAGGAGGCACCGGTTTCTTGCTGTATAGATGCGCACACTTTATTATGATGTGTTTTCGTTTGGGAAAATGTGTGGTAATATAATGATGCCAGGGGCAAAAGGTCTAAAACCACATGAGCTTGCTCATAAGTGGTTGAAAGACCTTGGGACCCGCCCCGATATGAGCATAAAAGTGGGATGTTAATCCCACGATATGCGAATATTGGGCAGGATTGTGGGAGTGCAGAGCACGGAACAATCCGCAGGCATCAAAGCCCGGGCTTTTGCCCCCGACATCATAATACATGTTGGGAAAATTATGGTATGAACGGTATAGACGAAAGGATAAAAAGTATGGCACAAATATATGATCTGTTAATTATCGGAAGCGGTCCTGCCGGAATGGCAGCAGCCATTTATGCACAGCGGGCGGGATTAAAAGCTGCTGTTTTGGAAAAGACCGGTATCAGCGGCGGACAGGTCCTGACGACCTATGAAGTCGATAATTACCCGGGACTTCCGGAAATCAGCGGTTTTGACTTGAGCGAAAAATTTAAGGAACATGCTCTGCACCTTGGAACAGAAATACAGACTGCAGAAGTTAAAAAAGTGATAGATCAGGGCGCGACAAAGGTGCTGGAGACAGATCAGGGATGTATGGAGGCAAGGACAGTTCTAATCGCTACAGGAGCCCATCATGCGAAGCTGCATATTCCCGGAGAAGAAGAACTGGCAGGCATGGGGGTTTCCTATTGCGCGACCTGCGACGGTGCCTTTTTCAGAAACCGTACGGCTGTTGTTGTCGGTGGTGGCGATGTGGCCGTGGAAGATGCGATCTTTCTGGCGCGCTTCTGTAAAAAAGTTTATCTGGTGCACAGAAGAGACAGCCTGCGTGCGGCAAAGCTCTTGCAGGAACATATGCTTTCTCTTTCCAATGTGGAAGTGATCTGGAATGCGGAGGTAACGGAAATCGCAGGAGAGGAACAGGTAGAGCAGGTAACTCTCTTCTATAATAAAGAAAACAGAGAAGAAGTACTTCCGACAGACGGCGTTTTCATTGCAGTTGGTACGATCCCGGATACCGCTTTTGTAAAAGGACTGGCAGGACAGGATGAAAAAGGGTATCTGATCGCAGGTGAAGACTGCAGAACATCCGTAAAAGGTATCTACGCGGCAGGCGATGTCAGGACAAAAGCACTGCGTCAGATCCTGACAGCGGCAGCAGACGGCGCCAATGCGGTGACAAGTGTGCAGGAGGATCTGTTAACACTTTAAAACTGCGTAAATACGCCAACTTAATCGTTAAAGGAAATTTTAACCATTTTCTCCAATCGGGTTGACAAGAGAACTGTATGGTGTTATATTTTATTACAGATTTAACAAATTTGTAACAAATGTAAGAAATAATCAACAATTTTGGAGGAAGTATGTTAAACAAAAACAGAAAAATGTTTGCATTCGCACTTGCGGCTGCAATGACAATAAATACAGTAATTCCGGTATCTGCTTCATCTCTTTCAAGTGCATTACCATCTGCCGGAGCTGCAACTACATTAAACGGCAGCGGCATTACGGTTGCATCCAACGGAGATCTGAAGATGACAGCAGGTGCGGTTGTAGCAGATAATCTGGAGAAGGCAACACTGCCACAGGAAGCAGAAGTCGGCGGAGAAACGGTTCTGGATGTCGCAGCGGAAGTTGCGGAAGAAGAGGCAGACATTACCATTTCCGGTGAAGATGCAGTTGCGGAAAGTGCAGAAGCACAATATGCAAATCTTGTTATTGCAAAATGTAACGATTATGTCAATGTCAGACAGGAGCCGAGCGAGGAAGCAGAGATCGTCGGCAAGCTGTATAATAAATCAGTTGGTGATTTCGTATCGGAAGCAGACGGCGGATGGTATCAGATCACATCAGGCAGTGTAACAGGTTATGTTAAAGCAGAGTACTGTGTGACAGGAGAAGCTGCTATTGCACTGGCAAAGGAAGTCGGTAACAGAATCGCAACTGTTACAACAACCACTTTATTTGTAAGAGAAGAGCCAACCGTTGATTCGGCTGTACTTGGTATGGTTGGTCTGGAGGATGATCTTTCCGTATTACAGGAAGATGAACTGGACGGATGGGTAAAGGTTCCGATCGAAGAAGGTGAAGGATATGTATCCACAGAGTTTGTGGAGCTTCATACAGAGTTTGTAAAAGCAGAGTCCAAGGCAGAAGAAGAAGCCAGACTTGCAAAGGAAGAGGCAGAAAGAAAAGCAGCCAATGCAGCAGCCAGCAAGAAGAGCGGTAAGTCCTCTTCAGGAAGCGGATCTTCCGCATCCGTATCAGGCGGCGGTGCAGGCGCGAGCGTAGCAAGCTATGCACTCCAGTTTGTCGGTAACCCATATGTATATGGTGGATCCAGCCTGACAAACGGAACAGACTGCTCCGGCTTTACCATGAGCGTATATGCGAACTTCGGTATCAGCCTTCCACATTCTTCCGGTGCACAGAGAGGCTGTGGTTATGATGTAGGTGGTCTTGCAAATGCACAGCCCGGCGATCTTGTATGCTACAGTGGTCACGTTGGTCTTTACATCGGCGGCGGACAGATCGTACATGCTTCTACAGCAGCAACCGGTATCAAGGTTTCCAATGCAGATTACAGAAGCGTACTTGCAGTCAGAAGAATTTTCTAATCTGAATAAAATAAGAGAAATGATAAGGAGCAGTTACCAGATGGTAGCTGCTCCTTTTAGGTTCCTTTCTCTACTCCGGGAACATCAGCCTGAAAAAGGCTTCTTTAAATGGTTTGCTGTATCCGCGTGCAATCGGAACACGCTGCCCGGATTTCATGAAGATTTCGGACGCGTTGAAATGGTCTACATTAGGAAGGTAGACAAGGTAACTGCGGTGACACTTGAAAAAGTCGTCTTCTTCCAGAAACTGATCTTCCACAACATGAAATGGAGTGATGGTCGTGATGACCTGTCCTGTCCGCAGATAAAAAAGCACTTTTTTATTCTGGGCTTCGGCAAATTCGATGTCATGAAAATACACCCGCTGGTAGCCTTGCGCTGTTTTCAGAACCATATTTTTCTGATGGATGGTGCATGTATGGCTGCATTCATCCAGTGTTTCCTTTAGCTTTTCGTAGGAAACAGGCTTCAAAAGATAGCCCTGTGCCTTAGTTTCATAGGATTCCAGGGCAAATTCAGGAGAGGATGTCAAATAGATGATCTGTACGACATTGTCATGCTGCCTGAGCTCCCTGCCAATATCAATTCCGTTTTGCAGTGGCATAAGAACATCCAGAAATACGATATCCATATGTGTACCTGTGATCTTAGAAAGCAGCGCGTCCCCATTGTCAAAGGGAAACAGCTCTGCTGTGATACCGCTTTCCGCAGCCCATTGTCTGATCAAATTTGCTGTACTCTGTAAAAAATCCTGATTGTCATCACATAATGCTATTCGCAATTTAGACTCCTCCCTGCATCTGTTCTGTTCGTTCGTATTGTACTGTATCTGTACTTCCTTTTCAATATTAAAACTGCATTTCGTGCCAAAAACGCTACATTACACGCGGCAAAGATGTCTAAACTGTTTTACGATTTATAATAAAAGTAACGAGAAATCGTAATAAAAGCAGGGAGGTAATTGCATGAAAACAATAAGAAAGAAATCTGCAGGATGGAAGGGTGCTGCATGGCTGCTTTGTCTGAGCATGCTTATGACAGCTGTAGAACCGCTTGCAGTACAGGCGGAAGAAACGATCGATGTATCAAGTGTGATCGCTTCTGAGACTACGGAGCAGACAGCTTCGGAAGAAGCCGGGCAGGCTGCTTTGGAAGAAACAGAGCAGACGGTTTCAGGGGATGTTGGGGAAGATGTTTTATCTGAGATAGAAAGCGATACAGAAGAGGGGACAACAGCAGGGACAGGTGGAACATCTGAAATGGTATCTTCTGAGATCCCGTCACAGACGCTTCCGGAGTGGACAGCCAAAATAGAAGACAATGTACTCACAGTGGATATAAAAGATGCTGAGGCCGGTTTGCCTAAGACAGGTAATAAGTGGTGTACATATTTTTATGCAACAAGTAAAAAGGTAGGTTATGCTGAGTTTTCAGGGACATCCTGCACCGTAACGGCGAATTTCAATCTTGCAAGTTTGCAGGCACTTGATGATGGACTTTACAATATGATAGCAGATGAGTATGTGAAAAGCGCAACTGCTTCCTATTTTGTAAAGAGAGTTGCCCAGTTTTATATAGAGAAAAAAGACGGAGCAATTTCCTTCCACAGTGTATATCCGGAGGAAAATGCTGCCATTCTGGATACATTAAATGCAAAACCGGAAGAGAATCTTGCAGATTATACGAACCCGGCAACGGTTGCATCTGTACAGGCAGAAAGTTATGAAGAAGTTGTGCAGAAGGCAAAGGATCTCGTGAAATCCTGTAGCACAGATGAGCAGAAAATTGAGACGATCCATGACTGGATCTGTAATACTCTATCGTATGATTACGAGTTGCTGAATAAAGGAGGAAATATAGGAATCCAGCTGGATTACGTCTTTAAGAATAAGCGGGCTGTCTGTTCCGGTTTTGCGACTTTAGCTACTACTATGTTCCGGGCTGCCGGTATTCCATGCTTATCTGTTTCAGGAACAGCATCTAAATGGGGCTTATTTATGGATAATGATACAGCCTCTGATATTGCAGGACATGAATGGAATGTAGTCTATTATAATGGCGCATGGCATTACATGGATCTGACATGGGACTGCAATAATCAATATTGGGGAGAAGGAAATTCTAAAAATGTGACCGGGAAAAAGTGCGATTATTTGTACTATGGAATACCGGCATATCGGATGGGGCTTGGTCATAAGCCAAATGAAAGAGGTGCTGTATCTTATTCCATTGGTGTAAAAGGAATCATTGTAAAAGGCACTAAAGAAACATATGCCTGCGGAGATGACATTTCCAAGGATTATAAGTTATATTTAAAGACTACATACAAGTTTAATACTGGCGGAGATTTCTTCGGAAACGGAGGCTATTATACAGATGAGTTTGAACTTGGAAAAGGTCTGGGAGAACTCAGCGGTTATGATATGAATACACCCGGAAAGCAGACAGTTACTGTAGCCTACAAGGGCTTTACCACAACCTTTAATATTGAGGTAGTAGGTGTAGAGGGAATCAGAGTTGAGCCTGCAGAGAATGCAGTTTATGTCAAGGGCGATCATTTTATTCCGGAATATACCTTATATGCACAGATGACAGATGGTACAGAATCGCAGATCGACGTATCCAAATCGGAATGTACTGGTTTTGATATAACCAAGGCCGGTAAACAGACTGTGAAAGTAACCTACCAGGGACATGAAACAACATTTGATATCAACGTACTGGATGTTGCAAAGCTTGCGGTAGAACCAAAGGCAGATAAATATTATCTGGTCGGAGATACATTTACACCGGATTTCAAATTATATCTGGTGATGGCAGATGATACAAAAACAGCCGTTGAGGATATTTCCAAGGCAGTCTGCACCGGCTATGATATGAGCAAGGCAGGCACACAGACAGTGACAGTAAGCTATAAGGGCTTACAGGCAAGCTATGATATCAAAGTGGTAAGCATTACCGGGCTGAAGGTAGTGCCGAAAGTGACAGAGTACAAATATGGCAAGGCGTTAGATAAGAGTGGTAATGCAGTATATTATGTCCTTTCGGATGGAACGGAAGTGGCTTTGCCCACAAAAGATCTTGCATCTGTAAAATACAGTGGATACAGCAGATACAAGACAGGTACACAGACGGTTACTGTTAGTTATAAAGGATATAAGACAACTTATACAGTAACTGTAACAAAATCGGGCTCCGGTACAACAGGAACAGGTGGGACCACATCAGGCGGAACTACAACAGGAAAACAGGATGATACAAAGAAGCCGGGCAGCGGAACTACCACGAGAGATCCAGCAAAAGATCCGGTAAAAACCCCTGCAGCAGGCACTGTTTTAACAGCTTCCACAGGATCATATAAGGTAACAAAGGCAGATGCAACAGCCGGAGAAGTTGCTTACTATGGACCGAAAAACAAAAAGGTTACCAAAATCACTATTCCACAGACAGTGACGATCGATGGTATTACTTATAAAGTAACTTCTATTGCAGATAAGGCCTGCCAGAATTGCAAGAAATTGAAAACCGTAACGATCGGAAGCAATATTGCAAAGATCGGCAAATCAGCATTCAGTGGCTGTAAAGCGATCAGGACAGTGACGATCAAGACGACAAAGCTGAAAGCAAAATCAATCGGTGCAAAGGCATTTAAGGGCATTACCAAAAAGGCAACCTTTAAAGTACCAAAGAAGCAGAAGAAAGCGTATAAAAAGATCATCTGCAAGAAGGGTGCTCATAAGAAGGCAAAATTTAAATAAGGTACATAATACATAATAAGGTAAGGGCTCCGGGAAAAATTCCCGGAGCCCTTTTAAAGCATTTGCTGTTTGACATGCGTCAAACAGCTTCCATATTCAGTTGTCGTTATACTACTTTCCAGATTTGCGCTGTTTCAGCCGCTCTTTCTGCTGTGCGATCATTGTTTCCAGCTCTGAGATCTCATCTGCTGTAATCGGCTCATTTAGTAAGCCCGCTACCAGATGTGGTACGGAAAGCCCTTCAAAGGAATGGAAATCGCGAATTACCTGGCTGACACCGAAATCCTGCTCGGTGATCAGCGGTCTGTAGCTTCGTGTCAGTACGGTTCCGCTGTATACGATGTCTGCGACTTCGATATACTTGTATTTTAACAGGTTCCGCAGTACTGCCTGTACCGTATTGATTGTCAGATCCGGTTTGAGCGTGGCAATTTCAGATGCGATAAGCGGATGATCCGTGTGCCATAATAATTGCAGGATCTCCAGTTCTCGGTTTGTAATTTTCTGAAAAGGTTGTTTCTTTGGCATGTTATTTATTCCTCCTAACATGGAATCCAGTCAGTAAGCCATTTTTTGTTGGTTCCATCATATAATCTTTTGTACAGCTTTCCGTTGATTGTTTTATAGTACCATCTTGTAATAGGTTTTCTGGCAGTTACGGCAGATGTGGCTTCATCGGCTGTAGCTTCCGTTGTTGCTGCAGGAGCTGCAAAACTTGTGATACTGAGAGATGGCAGAGCCACTGCCAGGGTACTGCAGATGAGTAATGCATAAAGTGTTTTTTTCATGGTAAATCCTCCTTTTCATAAATGGGTATGTCCGGTAAATTTGCCGGATCTTCAAAAGTTCCTATATATGTATTGTCTATATAGAGCTCATACAGGGAATCCCCTGCTTGGATGGCATAGCTGCCTTCTGTTGGAATGGAAAAAGCAGTTGGTTCATCAATGGGTTTGGAATCAGGTTCTATAATCACAGCATACGATAAAAAGGTAACAAGAAGCATCATGGCAACAAAGCCATATTGCCCGCGTTTCCTGCGGGATGTCTGTGGGGCATCGATACTTTCCATGACATTGCGATACCGCTGCGTCAATTCTGAATTTGTATAGCCGTCAAAGGAAAGCCCGGAAGAGGAAAGCAGGGGATTATGGATGCTCTGCTTTGCCACCTTGACCAGACATTCCAGATATTCCATCTTTTCCATATCGTCCAGCAGCTCGGTTGCCAGCAGATCTGCGGATTCCTCAATATATATGCCTATTTTTCTGCGGAACAGGTAAAACAGCGGATTCCACCAGAAAACAACACGGAGAAGCTCGATCAGCCCAATATAAATCGTATCACCGTGCAGATAGTGGGCTGTTTCATGGGATAAAACATAATACCATTCCTGCTGTGACAGGGTGAGCGTTGGAACAACGATCACCGGATGAAGTAGTCCGGTTACAAAAGGAGAACTGAGCGCCCTGCTTTCTCTGATACAGAATCTGGAGCGTGAAAAATGCCTTTCTTCCAGAATGAGGTCAAATTGTGAAAGAACAACCGGATCCTGCGCAGCGGGAAAACGGCGGATGATCATATGCAGCCTGCAATAATGATAGAGCAGGTGCACAGCCGACACAATTATACCAATTATCCAGATGCCTATTATAATATGTGCAATGGTAAAGTGAAATCTGCCAAGCATAAAAGACAAGTTGAAAAAATCGTTTATTGTGGGATATCCTATGGTTACATCTATCGTATGGGTAAAGGAAAATTCATGCGGATACAGGAACCGTACAAGGAGAAGCCCGGTACAGAGTAAAAGTATCCAGATAGAGGCTTTCTTATAGCATTTCAGGAAAAGCCACATCAAAAATCCCATTACACAACAGCAAATTGAAACAGTTATCAGCAAGCGAATATAACCGCCCATGTTTCACCTCTCTCTTTTCCTGTTACGGGAAAATTATAATACGAATGCGCAGAATAATCAATCTAAAATTATTCTGAAAATAAAAAACACAAAAGCTGCAATAACAATGTAAATATAATATTGGTACATATACAGACAGAAGATTGTCTGTATTTTTATAATACAACAGGCACCGGGTTTGGCGCCGGTGCCTGTACATATCTTTACTATTCTGTTTTGTTTTCCTGTAACAATGCCCGCTGTTTTCGGATCACTTCCTCCAGCTCATCAATTTCGGAGGAAGAAACGGGTTCATTCAAAAGGCTGGCTACCAGATGGGATACGGAAAGTCCCCTAAAGGAATGAAAGTCATTGATCACCTGATCAATACCAAAATCCTGCTCAGTAATAAGAGGCCGGTAGCTGCGTGTCAGAACAGTTCCGCTGTATACGATCTTTGCCACCTCGATATATTTGTGCTTCAGCAGATTGCGCAGAACGGATTGAACGGTGTTGACGGTCAGATCCGGTTTCATGGCTGCAATTTCAGATGCGATAAGCGGATGATCTGCATGCCATAAAAGCTGCATGATCTCCAGTTCACGGTTTGTAATTTTCTGAAAGGGTTGTTTTTTAGGCATATTATCTGATCTCCTTTTCGTAAATGGGTATTTCCGGCAGATTGGCCGGATCTTCAAAAGTTCCTATCAATACATCATCCATATATAGCTCATAAAGAGAGTCATTGATCTTGATCGCATAGCTGTTGTCTGTCTGTATGGTAAAGGACGCCGGCTCATCGGCAGGTGTCTTTGTAGAACTTGGTTCCACTATGATACCATAAGAGAGGAAAGTTGCAAGAAGCATGGCGGCTATAAAACCATATTTTGTGATACGATTGCCGAATGTGGCTTCCTGGCGAATACATTTTGTAATACAGGCAAAGCGCTTTTTCAATTCCGAATCCCCGTAGCCGTCAAAGGTAAGGACTGCTGAACGGAGCACAGGGTTATGCCGGCTTTGACGGGCAACCTTTAACAGACATTCCAGATAGTCCAGCTTTTCTGCAGCATTCAGATCTTCTATGGCAAGCAGATCGGCGGACTGCTCGATACAGACAGATATTTTCCGGCGGAATAAATAAAAAAGCGGATTCCACCAAAAAACTACGAGGAGTATCTCGATAAGCAGCTTGTACAAGGTGTCGCCATGTCTGTAATGTGCAGTCTCGTGGGACAATATATAGTACCATTCTTTCTCTGACAGGGACAGTCCCGGAACGACGATGACCGGATGAAAATAACCGGTCACAAAAGGGGACTCCATTTCGGTATCTTCTTTTAAGGAAAAGGTGCATCTTGAAAAGTGTTTTTCTTTCAATATCTGATCAAGCTGCGAGCGGATATTGTCATCGGAGCAGACCGGAAGCCGGGAGATCGATTTTTGCAGAACTATATAATGGCGCAGGAAACGGAAACCGTTCCAAAGGCTTCCGGCGATCCATATACCAAGCAGAAGTGCTGCCACAGGAAATTCAACCCGGCCGATAGAGAGAGTTTGGTTAAAAAATTCATTCAGCGTGGGATATCCCTTTGTGATATAAACGGAGTGCGTAAACGGAAACTCGTAAGGATACAGAAAACGGACAAGGAGCAGACTGCTGCAAAGCAGAAGAACCTCAATGGATGCTTTCTTATTATATAATAGAAAGAGCCACATTAAAAGTCCGGTGATGCAGCAGCATACGGTGATCGTGATCAGTAATCTGAGAGTGTCCGCCAGTATCATGAGTAAGTCCCCTTTTCTGTTCTGTATCATGATGCCGGGGCAAAAACACCGATTTCGGTGCCTGCGGATTGTTCCGTGCCATGCACTCCCACAATCCCGACATCATATCATAACATATTTATCATTATAGTAAGGAAGAGGTAGAAAAACAATAAAAACAAAAATATAACAAGAAACGAATTGACAAACGACAAGCGGATTAGTACAATGAAATTGCGATTTAATTACAATAAAATTGCAGGATTATGTCGAATACATAATATTGTGGGGAGTAGTAAGGATAATCAGGGAAAGTATATATGGATGCGGATTATGAAAGGGAAAATAATCCGGGCGGGACAAGACAGCGCATCTTCAATGGAAGGAGCGCTGTCTTTTTGTTATGGCGACGAGGAAAATGCACGCATTTATGCGGTGCATTTGACGACCGCTAATCAGAGCGAGATTCGCAGAGCGCATCTCGTCTCTGTAACCCATGAACGAAAGCTGTGAGAACTCCGGCAGATTGCTGCGGTAGACAATTTGCACAAAGATCTGAGAATGCAAGACCAAATTGCAGAAAAAGTACAGGTCGGGTCGAAAAAAGTTATCCACATAAGAAAGAACGATTTTAAGGCAAAAAGTGACTTATAAACGAGGTTATCCACATTATCCACATAAAAAGAGGTTAAAAATAAAGGGATTTTATGGTAACTTTCAGAACATCTGTTTTGTGGGATAATCATAAAAAACAGTTATTTGACGAAAAACGTCGAAAAAGGTATTGACTTTTTGAATGTACAAATATTACAGACAATTTGAATAAATATTGCAAATATATATACAAATGTGCTATAATTATCACATAAATCAAAGACAGAAAGGGTGAGCCGTATGAAATATATTATTATTGGCAAAAACATTGAAGTGACTCCTGGTTTAAAGACAGCAGTGGAGGACAAGATTGGTAAGCTGGAGAAATACTTTACGCCGGAGACAGAAGTACATGTTACTTTGAGTGTAGAGAAGGACAGACAGAAGATCGAAGTAACGATTCCTGTAAAAGGCAACATCATCCGTTCCGAGCAGGTAAGCAACGACATGTATGTTTCTATTGATCTTGTGGAAGAGATCATTGAGAGACAGCTGAAGAAGTATAAGAATAAACTGGTGGACAAGCAGCAGGCTGGCAGTTTCTTCAAACAGGAATTCATCGAGAAAGATTATATGGATGAAGAAGATGTCAAGATCATCCGTACAAAGAAGTTCGATATCAAGCCGATGTATCCGGAAGATGCATGTGTACAGATGGAGCTTTTAGGACACAATTTCTTCGTATTCTGCAATGCGGAAACAGACGAAGTAAACGTTGTTTATAAGAGAAAAGGCGGTACATACGGACTGATCGAACCTGAAAATTAAATATAGGATGTCAAAAAACAGGGAGAATTGTGGGAAAAGCGATTCTCCCTCTTGTTTTTGCACTTTTGCTATGTTAAAATAAGTGCAGTGGGCAATGATAAAAAAATAACAATCATTGCCAAGCCCGAAAATAAGGGCGGGAAACAATTATATGGAGGAAAGAAAAATGGCAAAAAAAGTAGTTTTAGCAGGCGCCTGCCGTACAGCAATCGGTACAATGGGTGGATCTCTTAGCACAACTCCAGCTCCGGAACTGGGTGCTATCGTTATTAAAGAGGCTTTAAACAGAGCCGGTGTTAAGCCGGAAGATGTAGATCAGGTTTACATGGGTTGTGTAATCCAGGCCGGACAGGGACAGAACGTAGCTCGTCAGGCAAGTATCAAAGCAGGTCTTCCAAATGAAGTACCGGCTGTTACGATCAACGTTGTTTGTGGTTCAGGTCTGAACTGTGTCAACATGGCAGCACAGATGATCATGGCAGGAGATGCTGATGTCGTTGTTGCCGGTGGTATGGAAAACATGTCTATGGCTCCATACGCTATGATGCAGGGACGTTACGGCTACAGAATGGGCAATGCTAAACTTGTTGATACAATGGTAAATGATGCTCTTTGGGATGCATTCAATGACTACCATATGATCAAGACTGCTGATAATATCTGCGAAGAATGGGGACTGACAAGAGAAGAACTTGATGAGTTCGCATTAAAGAGCCAGTTAAAGGCTTGCGCAGCACAGGAAAACGGTGCTTTCGATAAGGAAATCGTTCCTGTAATGGTTAAGAAGAAAAAAGAAACAATCGAATTCAAGAAGGATGAAGGTCCAAGAGCCGGTTCTACAATCGAAGGCCTTGCAAAACTTCGTACGATCAATCCGGGCGGATTCGTTACAGCCGGTAATGCATCCGGTATCAATGATGGTGCAGCAGCAATCGTTGTTATGAGCGAAGAAAAAGCAAAAGAGCTTGGTGTTAAGCCAATGGCTACATTTGTAGCTGGTGCACTTGCAGGCTGCAGACCGGAAGTTATGGGTATCGGTCCTGTTCCGGCAACAAAGAAGGTTATGGCAAAAACTGGCATGAAGATCGAAGACTTCGATATCATCGAAGCAAACGAAGCTTTCGCAGCACAGTCTGTTGCAGTAGGTAAAGAGCTTGGTATTGATGTAGATAAGCAGCTGAATCCAAACGGTGGTGCAATCGCACTTGGTCATCCGGTTGGAGCTTCAGGTGCCCGTATCCTTGTTACTCTGCTTCATGAAATGGAAGCAAAGGATGCTAAGAAGGGTCTTGCTACATTATGTATCGGTGGCGGTATGGGATGCGCAACAATCGTTGAGCGTGAGTAATTTGCCTGCCTGAATAGTCAATAAGGAGAACAACAATGGATTATATTTTATATGAAGTAAACGGTGCAGTCGGCACTATTACGATCAACCGTGAAAAAGCATTAAACGCTTTAAATTCACAGGTTCTTGATGAACTGAATGCGACTCTTGACGCTGTAGATCTGAATACAGTAAGATGTCTGATCCTGACAGGTGCAGGCCAGAAATCATTTGTTGCAGGCGCAGATATCGGAGAAATGAGCACACTGACAAAGGCAGAAGGCGAAGCATTCGGTAAGAAGGGTAATGATGTATTCCGCAAGCTGGAAACATTCCCGATCCCTGTTATCGCTGCTGTAAACGGCTTTGCACTTGGCGGTGGCTGTGAGATCTCCATGAGTTGTGATATCAGAATCTGTTCTGATAACGCTGTATTCGGTCAGCCGGAAGTTGGTCTTGGTATCACACCTGGCTTTGGCGGAACACAGAGACTGGCAAGACTTGTCAGCCCTGGTATGGCAAAACAGCTTATCTACACAGCAAGAAATATCAAAGCAGACGAAGCATACAGAATCGGTCTTGTAAATGCCGTATATACACAGGAAGAGCTTCTTCCGGCTGCGCAGAAAATGGCAGCAGGCATTGCAAAGAATGCACCGATCGCAGTTCGTAACTGCAAGAAGGCAATTAACGACGGCCTTCAGGTAGATATGGATCAGGCAGTTGTGATCGAAGAGAAATTATTCGGTGACTGCTTCGAGACAGAAGATCAGAAGTATGGTATGGCTTTCTTCCTTGACAAGAACAAAGAAAAAGTAAAAGAGCCATTCAAAAACTGCTAATATATTCAGGTAATATACACACCGGGCTGGCAGAAAATCTGCCAGCCATGTGTGGGTAAAGATAAACAAATATTTAAAGGAGGCACAACAATGAAAGTTGGCGTTATTGGTGCAGGAACCATGGGTCAGGGTATTGCAAAAGCATTTGCCCAGGTTGACGGTTATGAAGTAGCTCTCTGCGATATCAAGCAGGAGTGGGCTGAAGGCGGTAAGGATAAGATCGCTAAAGGCTATGCAAGACTTGTAGAAAAAGGAAAATTGACACAGGATAAGGTAGATGCTATCTTAAACAGCATCACACCTGGTTTAAAGGAAAACCTGTGTGCAGACTGCGATCTGATCGTAGAAGCTGCATTTGAAAATATGGAAGTTAAGAAGACAACATTTGCTGAGCTTGACAAGATCGCTAAGCCGGAATGCATTTTCGCTTCCAACACATCTTCTCTTTCTATCACAGAGATCGGAAATGGCTTAACACGTCCTATGATCGGTATGCATTTCTTCAATCCTGCTGACAGAATGAAGCTTGTAGAAGTGATCGCAGGTGTAAATACACCGGTTGAAACAGTAGATGCTATCAAGAAGATTTCTGAAGAGATCGGCAAGACTCCTGTACAGGTAAATGAAGCTGCCGGTTTCGTAGTAAACCGTATCCTGATCCCAATGATCAACGAAGCTGCTTTCATCAAAATGGAAGGTGTTTCAGATATCGCCGGTATCGATGCTGCTATGAAGCTTGGTGCGAATCATCCAATGGGACCTCTCGAACTCGGTGATTTCGTAGGTCTGGATATCTGCCTTGCTATCATGGATGTTCTCTACAATGAGACAGGGGACAGCAAGTATCGTGCATGCCCACTGATCCGCAAGATGGTACGTGGCGGCAATCTTGGTGTTAAGAGCGGAAAAGGTTTCTATGTATACAACGCAGATCGTACAAAGACACCTGTAGATGCACAGTAAGCTTTGCGCTGAACTATAAATATGGAGGAATTAAAAAATGGATTTCACTTTAAGTAAGAAACATGAAATGGCAAGACAGTTATTTAAAGATTTTGCCGAAAATGAAGTTAAGCCACTTGCTCAGGAAATCGATGAAGAACACAGATTTCCAAGAGAAACAGTAGAAAAAATGGCTAAAGCAGGCTTTATGGGTATTCCTGTTCCGAAGGAATTAGGCGGACAGGGCTGTGATCCTTTAACATATGCTATGTGTGTTGAAGAGCTTTCAAAAGTTTGCGGTACAACAGGTGTTATCGTATCTGCTCATACATCTCTTTGCGTAGATCCGATCCAGACATTTGGTACAGACGCTCAGAAAGCAAAATATTTACCGGATCTTTGCTCAGGCAAAAAGCTTGGTGCTTTCGGTTTAACAGAGCCGGGTGCTGGTACAGATGCACAGGGTCAGCAGACAAAGGCTGTATTTGATGAAGCAACAAATGAATGGGTATTAAACGGTTCTAAGTGCTTCATTACAAACGGTAAAGAAGCTGATGTTTATGTAATCATCGCTGTAACAGGTAAGATCGAGAAACGTGGTCGTGTTCAGAAAGAGATTTCTGCATTCCTCGTAGAAAAAGGAACACCAGGATTTACATTCGGTACAAAAGAAAACAAGATGGGTATCTGTGCTTCTTCCACATACGAGCTGATCTTCACAGACTGCCGTATCCCGGCAGATGCTATCTTAGGCGCTAAGGGCAAAGGCTTTGGTATCGCAATGCATACACTGGATGGTGGACGTATCGGTATCGCTGCTCAGGCTCTTGGTCTTGCAGAAGGTGCTCTTGAGACAACAATCAACTATGTCAAGGAAAGAAAGCAGTTCGGTCGTTCCATTGCACAGTTCCAGAATACACAGTTCCAGTTAGCAGATATGGCTACTAAGGTAGAAGCTGCTAAGTTATTAGTATACAAGGCTGCTATGAAGAAAGCGCAGTATCAGCAGGATCACAAGACTTCTTATTCTGTAGAAGCTGCTATGGCTAAGTTATGTGCAGCAGAAGTTGCTATGGAAGTAACAACAAAATGTGTTCAGTTACATGGTGGTTACGGTTACATCAAAGAGTACGATGTAGAGCGTATGATGCGTGATGCTAAGATTACCGAGATCTACGAAGGAACTTCAGAAGTTCAGCGTATGGTAATTTCAGCTAATCTTTTGAAATAAGGAGGAACATACTGTGAAAATCGTTGTTTGTATTAAACAGGTACCTGATACAAAGGGTGGCGTACAGTTCAACCCGGACGGTACATTAAATAGAGCTGCAATGCTCACAATCATGAATCCGGATGATAAGGCAGGTCTTGAGGCTGCTCTTAGAATCAAGGATCAGACAGGCGCAGAAGTTACTGTTGTAACAATGGGTCTTCCAAAGGCTGCTGACGTTCTTCGTGAAGCAATGGCTATGGGAGCTGACAAAGGCGTCCTGATCACAGATAGAGTATTAGGTGGTGCTGACACATGGGCAACATCTACAACTATCGCAGGTGCACTTAGAGGAATGGAATATGATCTGATCATCACAGGCCGTCAGGCTATCGATGGTGATACAGCTCAGGTTGGTCCACAGATCGCAGAGCACTTAAATCTTCCGATCATCTCTTATGCAGAAGATATCAAGGTTGAAGGCGACAGCGTTGTCGTAAAACGTCAGTATGAAGACGGATTCCATATGCTGAAAGCTAAAATGCCATGTCTGATCACAGCTCTTTCTGAGTTAAATGAAGCTCGTTACATGACTCCGGGCGGAATCTTCGATGCTTGTGATGCAGAAATTACAACACTTGGCAGAGCAGATCTGATTGACGTTGATGATTCTAACATCGGTCTGATGGGATCTCCAACAAAGATCGCAAGAGCTTCTGATAAGGTACGTAAGGGTGCTGGTGAGAAATTTACTCCGGACACAGCTGATGAAGCAGCTAAGATTATTGTAGACGCATTAAAAACAAAGCACATTATCTAATTTAAGAGGTGAATAAAATGGGCGCAATGAACGCAGAAGAATTAGCAAAGTACAAAGGCGTATTCGTCTTTGCACAGCAGGTAGACAATAAATTAAGCGGTATCGCATTCGAACTTGTCGGTGAAGGTTCAAGACTTGCAGAAAAGTTAGGAACAGAAGTAACTGCAGTTTTACTTGGATCAGGAGTTGCCGGTCTTGCAGATGAGCTTGCTGAGTACGGTGCTGACAAGGTTATCGTTGTTGACGATCCTGAATTGAAGGATTACAGAACAGAGCCATATGCACATGCACTTGCATCTGTTATCAATGAGTACAAGCCGGAGATCATGTTAGTTGGTGCAACAGCTATCGGTCGTGACCTTGGTCCTACAGTTTCAGCAAGAGTTAAGACAGGTCTTACTGCTGACTGTACATTACTGGAAATCGGTGATTTCCCTGTTAATCCGATTCCTGGAAAAGAACAGAAACATAACCAGTTATTAATGACTCGTCCTGCATTCGGTGGTAACACGATCGCTACTATCGCATGTCCTGACAACCGTCCACAGATGGCTACAGTTCGTCCGGGTGTTATGCAGAAGCTTGACAGAGTAGCTGGAAAGAAAGCAGAAGTGATCAACTACAATCCTGGATTTACTCCAAATAACAGATATGTAGAAATCCTTGAGATTTCCAAAGCTGTTTCAAACATCAAAGATATCATGGATGCTAAGATCTTAGTATCCGGTGGTCGTGGTGTTGGATCTGCAGAAAACTTCAAGATTCTGGAAGATCTTGCAGAAGTACTTGGTGGACAGATTTCCTGCTCACGTGCTGCTGTTGAAAGCTATGGAATGGCTCCGGAGTTACAGGTTGGACAGACAGGTAAGACAGTTCGTCCTAACGTATACTTCGCAATCGGTATTTCAGGTGCTATCCAGCACGTAGCCGGTATGGAAGAATCAGACATCATCATTGCAATCAACAAAGATGAAGATGCTCCAATCTTCGATGTAGCTGACTACGGTATCGTAGGAGATCTGAATAAGATCGTTCCACTGCTTACAGAGCAGATCAAAGCAGAGCTTGCTAACAAATAATAGTAGGCGATCTGTGAAAAGATGAAATAAAAGGCGGGAGATCGAAAGATCTCCCGTTTTAACGCTGATAGTTGATAGGAGTATATGATAGATGAATCCTGCAGTATTGATGAAACTGATGAGCGCGAAGGCGCAGTTTGAACAAAGTCATCCAAAGGTAATTTCCTTTTTAAAAACCGTGTTTTCACATCCGATCGAGGAAGGAACTATTTTGGAGCTGACTGTAACACGTCCGGGAGAAGAACCGGTCACAACAAATTTGAAAGTAAAAGATTCAGATCTGGCTTTGATGGAAAGTCTGAAGGATCTTATGAAAAATAAATAAGCAGATGAGTAACAGAAAGAAAACAATACAATATGCGTTTCAGAAATCAATTCCGATCATGACAGGGTATATTGTACTTGGTATGGGATTTGGTATTCTGCTGCAAAAGCAGGGCTATGGACTTCTATGGGCGTTCCTTATGAGTCTTTGTATTTACGCAGGTTCCATGCAGTATGTGACGATCGATCTGCTGGGAAGCGGCGCCTCTCTGGTTGCTACGGCGCTCATGACGCTGATGGTAAATATCCGCCATGTATTTTATGGTATTACGATGCTGACAAAATATCAGAAAGCAGGCAGGAAAAAGCCATATCTGATCTTTGCCCTCACAGATGAAACCTTTTCGGTTGTCTGCGATGTGGATCTGCCGGAGGGGGTGGAGGAGAATGCATATTATTTCTGGATCTCTCTGCTGGACCAGATTTACTGGGTATTGGGCAGTCTGCTTGGCAGTATCATAGGCAGCACGCTCCCATTTAATTCAGCAGGTGTGGAATTTTCCATGACAGCATTGTTTGTAGTCATTTTTGTAGAACAGTGGGAAAAGACAAAGCAGCATTTTCCGGCGCTTTGCGGCGTTTTGCTTTCACTGCTCAGTCTCTTTATATTCGGAGCGGATGATTTCCTGATCCCCGCCATGATCGGCATTACGATCGCATTGTTGATCGGGGAAAAATGGATGGAGAAGGGAGAGACAAAGGCATGACATATTTAGGATGTATGGCCGGCGGTACGATCAGCCAGGGACATGCAGCCGGCATTGTGGCAGTTGCAGCACTTGTTACAATGGCGATCCGGTTCTCTCCGTTTGTGATATTTAAAAAACATACGCCGGCGATCGTTTTGTATCTGGGAGAGGTGCTTCCCTTTGCAATTATGGGTATGCTGGTTGTATACTGTCTGAAAGGTGTGACGCCGCTTTCCGGCAATCACGGGATTCCGGAGCTTGCAGCAGTTCTTCTGACAGTTGGTTTACATAAGTGGAAGCACAATACCCTGCTGTCCATATTGGGCGGAACGATCTGCTATATGATCTTTATTCAATGTATTTTCTGACACAAGGAGAGAAAGCAGACGACAAAAATTTTTGAAAAGCGGGAAATTTGCGTAAATAAGAAGAGGTGAAGCGAAAAATGAATACATTTTATTATATCGTAGACAGCATTGATGGCGATTATGCGCATCTTGCCCGAACAACAGAAGCGGGAGAGCGTATCGAAGGGGAAGAAACAAAGCTGGTAGCACGCGCACTTCTGCCGGATACGATCACGGAAGGAACACGGCTGATCTACGAGTGGATGCAGTACAAAGTATTATAAGAAAGAAGGTAATCATATGGCAAAGAAAGAAGTGAAAACAAATGCCATGAGAATACTCGACAGGATGAAGATCCCGTATACGCATCAGGCATATGAATGTGACGAGTTTGTAGATGGCATTCAGACAGCAGATAATCTGGGGCTGCCTCACGAAAAGGTGTATAAGACACTTGTTACACAGGGAAATGACAAACAATATTATGTATTTGTTCTGCCGATCGAAGCAGAGCTGGATCTCAAAAAGGCAGCAAAAGCAGCAGGCGTAAAGTCTGTTTCCATGCTTCATGTGAAGGATATCACGCAGGTAACGGGATATGTGCGCGGCGGCTGCACAGCGATTGGTATGAAGAAGCAGTACAAAACATTTATCAGTGACAGTGCAAAGGCGCTGTCAGATGTATATGTCAGTGGTGGCAGAATCGGCTGTCAGATGAATCTTGCACCGGATGATCTGTGCAAAGCAAGCGGCGGAAGCTATGCGGATATATTAGTATAATATGATACCAGGGGCAAAAGGTCTAAACCTATGTGAGCTTGCTCGTAGGTGGGTGAAAGACCTTGGGATCTGTCCCGATATGAGCATCGAATTCGGGGCTTTTGACCCCTGACATCATTATTATATCAATAAAGAAGAAAGGGCAATCAGAATGAATTATGTAATCGTAGGAGCCGGTGGCTGCGGCGGAAGCATTGCTGCATATCTGGCAAGAGCAGGAAAAGATGTGACGGTGATCGCAAGAGGAAAGCATTTAGAGAAGATGCAGAAGGACGGCATTAAAATGGAAACACCGCATCTGGGTGATTTCACTGTTCCGGTGCATGCCATGGCGGCAGATGACTATGAAGGCATTGCAGATGTGATCTTTGTCTGCGTCAAAGGCTATTCTGTTATGGATATTGTGCCATTTCTGCAGGCACACAGTGATGCCCATACAGTGATCATTCCTATCCTGAATATCTACGGAACAGGCAGTAAGCTGCAGGCACTTTTACCGGAGCCGACAGTGCTTGACGGCTGTATCTACATTGCAGCAGAGATCAAAGAGCCCGGGGTGATCCTGCAAAAAGGCAGCATCTTCCGCATTGTATACGGCGCAAGAAAAGAGCAGGAGCCGAATAAGGAAATGTTTGATATTGCCAAGGATCTGCGACAGGCAGGAATTGAAGCGGTCATTTCCGATAATATTGCAAGAGATGCATTCCAGAAATATGCGTATGTGGCACCGATGGCAGCCTGCGGACTCTATTATGATGCCAAGGCTGACGTATTCCAGCAGGCTGGTGAAGAACGGGAGCTTTTCGTAAAATGCATGCAGGAAATGGATGCGCTTGCGACAGCGATGGAGATCCCATTCCTTGTGGATATCGTAAAGACCAATCTGGATATTCTGGATACGCTTTCCCCGGAGGCTTCCACTTCCATGCAGCGTGATATCTGGGCAGGCAAGGATTCTGAGTTGGAAGGCCTTGTATTTGAGCCGGTCCGCATGGGACGCAAGGCAGGCGTTGCAATGCCAAATTATGAGATGATCGCAAAGAAGTTTGGACTGGAGTAAGCTGCAGTGATTGCTGCCATATAGCAGCATATGCTTGACAATGTCTGATATCTAATCTATAATACGCTTAACAAGAGAACCGAAAGCTAGATGCACCTAGCTGCCGGTAAAATAGTTTGCTACAAAAAGTAACGCCTTATCTTATCAGGACGAGGGCGTTACTTTTTGCGTTGTGTGACAGTAACAAGAGTAATAACAGCGCAAAGCATAATTACAAACGTGAATAAATCTGCATATGTAACCATTGGCACCAGCTCCCTTCATTAGTATCCGGTAACTGCGCATCGCCCCTTCGGTTCCCTAGGTAAGCATATTATGAGATTGTCAAGGTGGGTAAATAGCGATTGAGAAAAATAATTGTTACAGAGTTGAATTAGAATAACGCTTATTGACGATATGATATGACAATAATAGTAGATATGTATAAAAATGTCAATGGGACTTTCGACAAGGAGGAGGGTTAAAAGCCCTCCTCCTTCAAGCTTTCCACAAGCTGTATGTAACATTCTAACACATCAAATCCTTTGATATCTTCTCTTTTCAGATCAATCATATCGCCATGCGAAATGCCGCGCTTTCTGCTTTGCAGCGTCCCCTGAAACTGTCCCCATTTGGCAGAACTTTCTGTCACAAGACCATCGTTTGGCTCGTGGGAAAGCAGCTTCATAAAGAAGTAAGGCACTGACAAAAGCGCGTCACCGAAGCAGTTTTTCATGACAGAAGCATAGCTTTGATAATAGACCTGCGGGCTGTCAGGTGTTGTCTCATTAAACTGGCTACAGAATGCAGGATCAAGCTGTTTGCTGGAATGGTAGCAGTCCGGATGTTCGTCACCAAGCTGAGCGGAAGAACGATCCAGAAGACCGGCGATCCATCGATAGATGTCATCCGGCAGTTTGTTTAAAAAAGGGATCAGCTCGGAACCGCGGTGCGGCGTTGACATTGTTGTCAGACTGGCGATCTTATCTGCGTAACCAAGGTGGCTGATCAGATAACGGCTGTCCAGCCCTCCCTTTGAATGGGCAATGATATTGACCTTATCTGCACCGGTCTCCTGCAGTGCTTTGTCAATCGTCTGTGCGATGGCAGCGGCATTTTCTTCTATGGTTCCCCAGGCTTTCTGATGGCCATAATAGACGCAGGCGCCATTCATCTGCAAAATTCGCGGAATACGGCCCCAGTAATTAAAATATTTCAGATCTCGGAATCCGATACCATGCACCATGATAAGCGGATATTTTGTCTTGCAGGCATTGGAAGAGGGACGCAGCTCTGCGTTTTGCCGTCTGGTGACTGCAATAGCATATTCATCTTTGACAGCCCTGCACATAGCATGGGCAAGAAACAGATTGACCACGGGAATCCAGAGGTTGAGACAGATCAGAACCCGCTTTACAATGCCGAGCCGCCTGCAGGTGCAGATCACACGGATGCCACCATTCAGCAGAAACAACAGGATAAATACGCATGTGTAAATAATATCAAACGTAAAGAACAGCGCAGTCGCAAAGCTGATGCCATAGTCAAGCCTGTCGAACAAAGACGGTAGAAAGAACTGGCTTGTCAGATATAGGATAAGATACAGGAAGATCTGCAGAAAAATGCCGAGAATACCAGCCTTTAACAGAAGCATGCCACCGTATTCGATGCGGATCCGTGTATTGCCGGATTCATCCCTGCGGAAGGGCACAAAATGCATTCGGATCGTGGAATACAGATGAAATGCTGCCAGCCCAAGGGCAAGGAATATCAAAGGAATCAAGGAAAGATCCGAGATCAGACAGCAGTAAAAAATAAATGGAAAATGCGGTACGATCAGAAAATACAGAAACCGCATCGGACCGGTCAGCAGGTCGATCTTTTTGACCGCATCCAGATATAGCAATAACATTAAAATACAAAAAATCAAAATTGTCATTTGTTTTCTCCTTTTCCAAATTATAGCAGAGAATATTCAAGGCGTATAGGTATAAAAAAAGATACAAAATTGTATATAACTATGCTATAGTAGATTTGTATGGTCGATAGAAAATCAAACTACAATCATTTTAGGAGGATTTATAGCATGCAGATGAAGTCGATTGAAAAACAGTTGCAGCAAAATGCATATCCGGGCAGAGGTATTATCATTGGTAAGAGCGCAAACGGTAAGTATGCGGTAACAGCATATTTTATCATGGGCAGAAGTGAGAACAGCCGTAACCGTGTCTTTGTAGAGGACGGAGAGGGTATCCGTACACAGGCATTTGATCCGGGTAAATTAAGTGATCCGAGTCTGATCATCTATGCACCGGTACGGGTGCTGGGCAATAAAACGATCGTGACAAACGGCGATCAGACAGATACGATCTATGAACTGATGGACAAGCAGCAGACATTTGAACAGGCACTGCGCACCAGAGAGTTTGAACCGGATGCACCAAACTACACACCTCGTATTTCAGGTATCATGCATCTTGAAAACGGCGGCTTCAATTATGCAATGTCTATTTTAAAGAGCAATAATGGCAATCCGGCAGCTTGCAACCGTTATACATTTGCTTATGAAAATCCGGTGGCAGGTGAAGGTCGTTTCATCCATACTTACATGGGCGATGGCAATCCGCTTCCGAGCTTTGAAGGTGAACCGGAGCTGATCTCTATCCCGGATGATATGGATGCATTCACAGAGCTTCTGTGGAACAGCTTAAACGCAGATAACAAAGTATCTTTATTTGTCAGATACATTGAGATCGAGACAGGTAAGTATACTTCTAAGATCGTAAATAAGAACCAGTAAAATAAAATCAAACAAATAGGGAGAATACAAATGAACGAATTAGAACTGAAATACGGTTGTAACCCAAATCAGAAGCCTTCCCGCATTTATATGGAAGATGGCAGTGATCTGCCTGTTACAGTACTGAATGGTAAGCCTGGCTATATCAATTTCCTGGATGCTTTTAATGGCTGGCAGCTTGTAAAGGAACTGAAAGTAGCAACAGGACTTCCTGCTGCAACTTCTTTTAAACACGTATCGCCTGCAGGTGCGGCTGTCGGACTTCCGCTGAGTGAAGTAGAGAGCAAGATCTACTGGGTAGATGATCTCGGCGAGCTTTCTCCGCTGGCTTGTGCATATGCAAGAGCAAGAGGCGCAGACAGAATGTCTTCTTTCGGTGATTTTATTTCACTTTCTGATGTCTGTGATGAATCCACAGCAAGGATCATCAAAAGGGAAGTTTCCGATGGGGTCATTGCACCGGGCTATACAGACGAGGCACTTGCGATCTTAAAGGCAAAGAAAAACGGAAATTATAATGTGATCCAGATCGATCCTGATTATGTACCGGCTCCGATCGAGCACAAGCAGGTATTTGGTATTACATTTGAACAGGGCAGAAATGAGCTCAAGATCGATGATGAGCTGCTTTCCAATGTAGTCACAGACAACAAAGAAATTCCGGAATCTGCAAAGATCGACCTTGCGATCGCACTGATCACACTGAAATATACACAGTCCAATTCAGTCTGCTTCGCAAAAGGCGGACAGGCAATCGGTATTGGAGCAGGACAGCAGTCACGTATCCACTGTACAAGACTGGCAGGCTCTAAGGCTGATAACTGGTTCCTGCGTCAGTCACCACAGGTTATGAACCTTCCGTTTGTAGACAATATCCGCAGAGCAGACCGTGATAACACGATCGACCTCTATATCGGAGAAGATTACATGGATGTTCTGGCTGAAGGCGAATGGCAGAAGTTCTTCAAGGAAAAACCACCTGTATTCACCCGTGAGGAAAAGAGAGCATGGCTGGATCAGAATACAGATGTGGCACTTGGCTCCGATGCATTCTTCCCATTCGGAGATAACATCGAAAGAGCACACAAGAGCGGTGTGAAATATGTGGCACAGCCGGGTGGTTCTATCCGCGATGACCATGTCATCGAGACCTGCAACAAATACAATATGGCAATGTGCTTCACAGGAATCCGCCTGTTCCATCACTAATTATTATTTATGTAAAGAAGAATACGAAGAAAACCATATACCAGTCAATCACGCTTGACTACCCTGCGATTTGCTATGAGCACATATTGCCGCGCTCCGGCCGCAAAAAAGCGTTGCGGTCTCTCCGCTGCGGCAAGTGCTTCGCAAATCTCGGTCGTCTGCGCTATCGATTGTCCGGCATATGGTTTTCTTCTTGCATAATTTTATTGCTACAAAATTTTACAAAAACAGCTCCTGCATTATATTTATATGCGATTAGCTACAAATGCGTCTTTCTACTTGGCTAAGTACTGACAATGGATATGGTGCCACGACAGGGATGTCGTGGCAGCGAACCTGAGACAAGGATGTCGAATGTTCGCGTGCCATATTCATGTTAGTACGTGCCTTAGTAGAAAAGCATATGTAGCGTGCATAAAATATAATGCAGGAGCTGTTTGTAGTTTTGTATAGGAAGGCTGTCTCTTAGTACTGCATAGCCTCTTCTTCTCCATTCACAACGCGAAGTCCGCCCTGTGCAAGTGCAAGGAGCTCATCTTCGCCCGGATATACAGTAAATGGAGCGATCCATTCGCAGCGAGCCTTCAGACCGTCTACAACACCCTTGTCGTAAGCAATACCACCTGTTACGATGATCTGGTCAACCTTGCCTTCGAGGACAGTAGCCATAGCGCCGATGTTTTTGGACATCTGCTGAATGAATGCATCACGTACTTCAGCAGCCTTTGTATCGCCTGCGTCAACCATCTTCTCTACATCACGCATATCGTTTGTGCCAAGATAAGCATTGAAACCGCCGTTGCCGACTAATTTCTTGTAAACCTCAGCTTCTGTATATTTGCCGGAGAAGCACATCTTAACGAGTGCACCAACAGGAACTGCGCCTGCACGCTCCGGAGAGAATGCGCCGTCACCGTCAAGAGCGTTGAAGATATCAATGACCTTGCCCTGCTTGTGAGGACCTACGGAAACACCGCCGCCCATATGGACAACGATCAGATTCAGGGAATCATAAGACTTGCCGACTTCCTTTGCATATCTCTTTGCAACAGCCTTCTGGTTCAGTGCATGGAAGACAGAAGTTCTTGGAAGCTCCGGAACACCTGAATAACGGGATGTTGGGATCAGCTCGTCTACAACGACCGGATCAACGATGAAAGAAGGAACACCGATGGAATCGCCGATCTCTCTTGCAAGGATACCGCCGAGGTTGGAAGCATGCTGTCCCTGTTTGCCGATCTTTAAGTCATTTAAAAGATCATCTGTTACTGCATAAGTACCGCCCGGGATCGGTTTTAACATACCGCCGCGGCCGACAACGAAATCAAGGGAGTTGATATCGAAATCTTTTTCCTTTAACAGATTTACGATAATTTCTTTACGGAAGTCTTTCTGATCGAAAATGGTAGCATATTTAGCGATCTCTTCTGTAGAGTGACGCAGCGTTTCTTCGAATAATAATGTTTCATCTTCAAAAACACCGATTTTTGTAGAAGTAGAACCTGGATTGATAATTAAACTCTTCTTAGACATAACTGTTTCCTTTCTTTAATATGAATACACTATTTCATCATCTTTTCTGCCATAACGGCTGCAAGTGCAATGGAATTTACCTTTGTCTCGCATGTATCGGAACGGGATGTCAGGATGACCGGTGCCTGTGTACCGGTTAAGATATTACCGTTTTTGACCGGAACCATATGTACGATTGCTTTGTATACAAGGTTTCCTGCATGGATATCAGGGAACAGAAGGATATCTGCATCGCCTACGATCTTACGGTCGAGCGCACCTTTTTCTGCAGCGGCTTCTTTGTAAAGCGCAATATCAAGGGAGAGAGGTCCGTCAACGATACAGCCTGTGATCTCGCCGCGTTCATTCATTTCTGTCAGCTGCTGTGCATCTACTGTAACAGGCATCTTCGGATTGACGATTTCAACGGCTGCAAGAGGAGCAACCTTCGGATTCTCAACGCCGCAGGCATTTGCAACCTCAACTGTATAGTTGATGATGTTGACTTTATCTTCCAGTGTAGGATATGGGATGAATGCTACGTCAGTAAAGAATAACAGACGGTCGATCCCCGGAATTTCAAATACACAGACATGAGATAATGGTTTGCCTGTACGAAGACCACATTCTTTGTTCAGAACACTCTTTAAGAATGTCTTTGTGTCGAGAAGACCCTTCAGATACATATCGGCTTTCTTGTCATGTACCAGCTTGACTGCTGCAAGAGAAGCTTCAACAGTGTCTTCTACATTGATGATTTCATAATCGGATAAATCCATATCGATCGTAGCTGCGATCTCTTTGATTTTTGCTTCGTCGCCGACAAGAATGGAATCAGCAATGCCGCGTTCCTTAGCAGCCTTGACAGCTTCCAGAACAGCCTTGTCCTGTGCGCAGGCTACAGATAATTTCTTCTTTGAACAAGAAGATACCTTTGACAATAATTCATCAAAATTTTTTGCCATTTTTTTACACCTCATTTGTCATATTCTTCTGGGGAAACCCCATTTGTTAAAATTCTAACACTAAAAGAGCGAAAAAGCAATGATTCCGCGCCTTTCTATTCATAAAAATTTAACTTTCTTAACCATCCTTTCAGGTTGAATCATCTATGTAAATCTGTTACAATGTACATTAGGTTTTATCCGGAATAACTCTGTTTTATGCAGAGAACAGTAGGAGTTAAGGCAAATTATGAAAATGATAGAAAAGGTATTCGGAACCCACAGCGAGCGGGAACTGAAGCGTATCGAGCCAATCGTAGACAAGATCGAATCTTATCGCGATACGATGCGTGCACTGTCAGATGAAGAATTAAGAGGCAAAACAAAAGAGTATAAAAAGCGTCTTGCGGAAGGTGAGACACTTGATGATCTTCTGCCGGAGGCATTTGCTACAGTCCGTGAGGCAGGTAAACGCGTTCTGAATATGGAGCATTACAGGGTACAGCTCATTGGTGGTATTATCCTGCACCAGGGACGTATCGCTGAAATGCGTACCGGTGAAGGTAAGACACTTGTTTCCACACTGCCGGCTTATCTGAATGCGCTGGAAGGAAAGGGCGTACATATCGTTACGGTCAATGATTATCTGGCAAAGCGTGATGCGGAGTGGATGGGACAGATCCATGAATTTCTGGGACTGACGGTCGGTGTTGTACTGAATGACTTAAAGCCGGAGGAAAGACGGGCAGCATACAACTGCGATATTACTTACGTTACGAATAATGAACTCGGATTTGATTATCTGCGTGACAACATGGTTATCTATAAGGAACAGCTTGTACTCCGTGATCTGCATTATGCGATCATCGATGAGGTTGACTCTGTTCTGATCGATGAGGCACGTACACCACTGATCATTTCCGGACAGAGCGGCAAGTCCACAAAGCTGTACGAGGCATGCGATATTCTGGCACGCCAGCTCAAGCGTGGTAAAGATCAGGAAGAGCAGTCCAAGCTGGATATCATGATGGGTATCGAGCAGGAAGAAGACGGTGATTTCATCGTCAATGAAAAGGATAAGCTGGTCAATCTGACTGCGGAAGGCGTGGAGAAAGTTGAGAAGTTCTTCCAGATCGAAAATCTGGCAGATCCGGAAAATCTGGAGATCCAGCATAATATCATTCTGGCACTGCGTGCCCACAATCTGATGTTCCGCGACCAGGATTACGTTGTAAAAGACGATCAGGTCTTCATCGTAGATGAATTTACCGGACGTATTATGCCGGGACGCCGTTTCTCAGATGGTCTGCATCAGGCGATCGAGGCAAAGGAACATGTAAAGATCAAGAGAGAAAGCAAGACACTGGCAACCATTACCTTCCAGAATTTCTTCAATAAGTTCGAAAAGAAGTCAGGTATGACAGGTACTGCTTTAACAGAAGAAAAGGAATTCCGTGATATTTACGGAATGGATGTTATTGAGATCCCTACAAACCGTCCAGTTATCCGTAAGGACTGGGAGGATGCAGTCTATAAAACAAAGAAAGAAAAGCTGCATGCGGTTGTGGAAGCTGTAAAGGAAGCACATGACAGAAATCAGCCGGTTTTAGTCGGTACGATCACGATCGAAGCATCCGAAGAGATCAGTAAACTCTTAAAGAGAGAGGGCATCCAGCATAAGGTATTAAATGCCAAATTCCATGAGCTGGAGGCAGAGATTGTTGCAGATGCAGGTATTCACGGTTCCGTTACGATCGCTACCAACATGGCAGGTCGTGGTACGGATATCAAGCTGGATGATGAATCAAAAGAAGCAGGCGGTCTGCGTATCATCGGTACAGAACGTCACGAGTCAAGACGTATTGATAACCAGCTCCGCGGTCGTGCGGGTCGTCAGGGAGATCCGGGTGAATCTCGTTTCTATATTTCTCTTGAGGATGATCTGATGCGTCTGTTCGGTTCAGATCGTATGATGACGATGTTCAATGCGCTCGGTATCGAGGAAGGACAGCAGATCGAGCATAAGATGCTGACAAAGGCGATCGAGACAGCCCAGAAGAAGATCGAAAGCAATAACTACGGTATCAGAAAGACGCTTCTGGAATACGATCAGGTTATGAATGAGCAGAGAGAGATCATCTACGCAGAGCGTCTCCGTGTACTGAACGGAGAAAGCATGCGTGATGTCATCTATAAGATGATCACAGATATTGTGGAAAATGCGGTAGATTCCAGCATTTCCGATGACAGAAGCAGTGATGACTGGGATCTGGCAGAGCTGAATCAGCTTCTTCTGCCAATCATTCCGCTCCGGCCTGTGATCCATCCGGATATCAAGGGTATGAAGAAGAATGAACTGAAGCATTCCCTGAAGGAAGAAGCAGTCAAGCTGTATGAAAGCAAGGAAACGGAATTCCCGCAGCCTGAAGCGATCCGTGAAGTAGAGCGTGTGATCCTCCTGAAGGTGATCGACCAGAAATGGATGTCCCATATCGATGATATGGAGCAGCTGCGTCAGGGCGTTGGTCTGCAGGCTTACGGTCAGAGAGATCCGCTTGTGGAATACAAGCTGGCGGGATATGACATGTTCGATGCCATGACAGCGGCAATCCAGGAAGATACGGTCAGACTGCTGTTCAATGTCAGGATTGAGCAGAAGGTAGAGCGTGAGCAGGTTGCAAAGGTAACAGGAACAAACAAGGATGATTCTGCACCGAAGGGACCTGTCAGAAGAGAAAGCGAAAAGATCTATCCAAACGATCCATGTCCGTGCGGAAGCGGAAAGAAATATAAGAACTGCTGTGGCAGAAAGCTTTAGAGTGCAACTGTCATGAGCAGGAAAAGTGGGTTTGTGAATCTGTAGCAGACCCGCTTCTATATATAAGAATAAGGTGGTGAGCAGAGTGGTCGAACTCGATCAGTTAAAACAGGAACTTTTATCCTACGAATCTCCACTTGCGGAAGTAAGGGATTCACTTTGACATCGCTAATAAAGAAAAGCGAATCGAAGAATTAGAGCGGGAAATGGAAGCCCCGGGCTTTTGGGATGATGCGGAAGCAGCACAGGAAAAGTCAAAGCTTCTCAAAGGTTTAAAAGACGATGTAGAGACGTGTGCTCATCTGTATCAGCAATACGAGGATATCGAGACGTTGATCCAGATGGGCTATGAAGAAAATGATGAAGAGCTTGCACAGGAAGCGAGAGAAGAATTTGACAGCTTCGTGCAGACGCTGGATAACATCAAGATCCGTACGCTGCTTTCGGGAGAGTATGACAAATGCAATGCGATACTGAAGCTGAATGCGGGCGCAGGCGGAACGGAAAGCTGTGACTGGGCGCAGATGCTGTATCGTATGTATACAAGATGGGCAGAGCGCAAAGGATTTACGGTAGAGGAGCTGGATTTTCTGGAAGGCGAAGAGGCCGGTATCAAATCGGTCACTTTCCAGGTAAACGGCGAGAACGCCTATGGCTATCTGAAATCAGAAAAGGGTGTGCACAGACTGGTGCGTATTTCTCCGTTCAATGCACAGGGAAAGCGTCAGACTTCGTTTGTATCGCTGGATGTAATGCCCGATATTGAAGAAGATGTGGATGTGGAGATCCGTGATGAGGATCTGCGTATCGATACCTACCGAAGCTCCGGAGCCGGTGGACAGCACATCAACAAGACGTCTTCCGCAATCCGTATCACACATCTGCCGACAGGCATTGTGGTACAGTGTCAGAATGAACGAAGCCAGCATATGAACAAGGATAAAGCAATGCAGATGCTGCGTGCAAAGCTGTATATGCTCAAGCAGGAAGCAAATGCGGAAAAACTGTCTGATATCCGTGGTGAGGTGACGGAGATCGGATGGGGCAATCAGATCAGGTCTTATGTCATGCAGCCATATACTATGGTCAAAGACACAAGGACCGGCGCTGAGACAGGCAATGTAGATGCGGTCTTGGACGGCGATATCGATAAATTTATCAATGCATATCTCAAATGGAAAAGCCTGGGCGATTAAGCCCGGGCTATATATATGAATGTAAAACATTTCATATATATAATGATGCGCACTCACGCGAAGCGGAAAATATATGCCATGAGGAAGAACCTCATGGCATATCGCGTTCGGCGCAGGAGTTTCGCTTGCGAAACTCCATTTATATAATATGATACCAACAGAAAAAACATATAGTAAGCAATCGATAGTGTAGACGACCGAGATTTGCATACTATATGTTTTTTTGTTTACATTATTATAAATTCTTATTTTTATTTATACTTTGGAATTCTCTCAAAGTAAGATTTTGTCTCAGCCACGATCACGCCGGATAATGCGATCAGAGCTACCAGGTTAGGCAGAGCCATCAGACCGTTGAAGATATCGGCGATCGTCCAGACTGCGGAGATCGTCATGAAAGGTCCGATCAGGACTGCCAGAATGTAGATCCAACGATATACATGTACGACCTTCTGATTGCCATGGCAGAGGTATTCGAGACAACGCTCGGAATAGTAATCCCAGCCAAGGATCGTTGTAAAGGCAAAGAAGATCAGACAAAGCATTAAAATAAAGGAGCATACCTCATCAGGAAGCGGAAGTCCCCGCTGGAATGCAGCTGTTGTAACAGCAACACCTTCCAGACCGATGTTCCATGTATCTGTGATGACGATGGCAAGACCTGTCATCGTACAGATGATCAGTGTATCGATAATGGTTCCCATCATGGAAACAAGACCCTGTCTTACAGGTTCTTCCGTATGAGCAGCGGCTGCAGCGATGGGCGCACTACCAAGACCGGCCTCATTGGAGAAGATACCACGGGCAATACCCTTCTGCATGGCAAGCAGGACTGCACCGAGTGCACCGCCTGCAGCAGCACGCATGCCAAATGCGCTCTGGATGATCGTAACGAAAGCTCCAGGAATCTTTGTAATATTACAGATCAGGATCGTAATAGCAGCGATCACATAGATCACAGCCATAAATGGTACGACAACCTGTGAAACCTGTGAGATTCTCTTTAAACCGCCGATGACAACAAGACCGACACAGATCGCAAGGATCAGACCTGCGATCACAACGGACCAGGAATAATCACGGCCGAATAATGAAATCATATGCGCATTATTTGGATCAAAGAAGTTGTTGGCTGCACTTGTGATACCGTTTACCTGGGTAAAAGTACCGATACCGAAAAGGCCGACGCCGACACCAAAGAAAGAAAAAAGCTTTGCAAGCCATTTCCATTTTTCTCCCATACCTTTTTCGATATAGTAGAACGGACCGCCCACAATATGTCCGTCTTCTGCAACTGTACGATATTTTACAGCAAGAAGACCTTCCGCATATTTGGTGGCTGTTCCCAAAAAGGCTGCGATCCACATCCAGAATAATGCGCCCGGACCGCCGGCTACGATAGCGGTTGCAACACCGACGATGTTACCGGTTCCGATCGTTGCGGATAATGCGGTACAAAGTGCGGCAAAGCTGGATACTTCACCATCCAGATCCTCGGATTCCGAATGAAACATATAATGGATCGCGCGTGGGAGTTTGGAGATTTGCAGACATTTTACACGAATGGTAAGATAAATGCCTGTGGCAAGGATGAGTACGATCAGGGGAACGCCCCATACGAAGTCATCGATTGCACCAAGTAGATTGTTGATAGTTTCTAACATTTTTGTGTTCCTTCCTCTCTTAGTCATGATTTGACTCTAAAGAGAAGAACATGCAATACGTATCAGATATGTAATGCTCTGTCCTTTATGCCTGAGAGATTGGCTGTAAGCCGTACACCTTCGGCGCTCTCTTCCCAGAATGGAAGAGAGACTCTCCAGAGTGGTTACCCATAGATAATAAATTATCATAGCATAAAGTCTGTGTCAAATAGCATATCATAGTTTTTACACAGTTTTTTCACAAAATCATTTTTCTTTTTTCACAATTCCTCATTAAGATAAGGGCAAATATAAAATGTACAGGGAGGCAGACTATGATAGAAGTAAGTCATCTGACGAAAAAGTATGGGAATCATGTTGCTGTGGATGATTTGTCGTTTTGCGTAGAAGAAGGGCAGATTTATGGCTTCCTTGGTCCGAATGGGGCAGGAAAATCAACCACGATGAATATGCTGACCGGTTACCTGGGAGCAACCTGTGGAGAAATTAAAATTGACGGGCATGATATTTATAAGGAACCGGAAGAAGCCAAGAGAAATATTGGCTATTTGCCGGAGCTTCCGCCTGTTTATGATACCATGACCGTAAAGGAATATCTGGCATTTGTGGCAGAACTGAAGAAAATCGACAAAAAGGAGAGACGGAAACAGATCGTGGAAGTCATGGAGCTTACAAAGATCACATCCATGCAGGATCGACTGATCCAGAATCTTTCCAAAGGTTATAAACAGAGAGTAGGGCTGGCACAGGCAATTTTGGGTTATCCGAAGATCATTATTTTGGATGAGCCGACAGTCGGACTGGATCCGATGCAGATCATAGAGATCAGACAGCTGATCAAAAGTCTGGGCAAGAAACATACAGTAATACTGAGTTCACACATTTTACCGGAAGTCAGTGCAGTCTGTGACCATATCATGATCATTGCACACGGCAGACTGGCAGCAAGCGATACGCCGGAAAATCTGAGCAGGTTGATGAGCGGTGACAACGTGCTCTCCATGCAGCTTTGCGGTACGGAAGATGCGGTCAGAGCAGCGGAAAAGGAACTGAAGGAACGCTATGCAGCGATTGGAGAAATGCATGCTTCGTACAATGCGGAAAATGATCTGTGGCAGATGGAGCTTCATTATAAAAAGGAAGTGGATCTGCGGGAAGAAATCTTCTATTATATGGCAGAGCATAGACTTCCGATTTATGAGATGAAGATGACGAGTAAATCCTTAGAGGATGTATTCCTGGAACTGACGAAGGAACAGGAAAAGAGTGCTGCAGCAGAAGAGATGACCGGCCGGACGGCAAAGGAAAGTGCTGCAGCAGAAAATTCACAGACAGCGGAAACAACGCAGAAGGAGGAGACAGACAATGCTGGCAATATGGAAAAGGGAATTTAAGAGTTATTTACATACGGTGATAGGCTGGCTGTTCATGGCAGTGATCCTCTTTTTTGTAGGACTGTATTTTACCGCAACAAATCTGTTATATGGCAGTGCTTACTTTTCAAATGTGATCAGTGCATGCGGTTTTATTCTGCTTCTGGCGGTTCCGATCCTGACAATGCGGTGCCTTGCGGAAGAACGGAAAAATAAAACGGATCAGCTGATCCTGACAGCACCGGTTTCTCTGGGCAAGATCATTGCAGGAAAATTTCTGGCACTGGCTTCGATTTTTACGATCCCTATACTTGTGATCTGTTTGTATCCGCTGATCCTGATGAAATTCGGTAATATCCCGGTAGCGGAATCGTATACGGCAATTCTGGGATTCTATCTATATGGGCTCGCCTGCATGGCAGTCGGTGTTTTCATTTCTTCTCTGACGGAAAGTCAGGTGATCGCAGCGGTATTATCCTTTGCAGCTCTTTTTGTCTGCTACATTATGAGTGGTCTTTGCAATATGATCTCTTCAGAAGGCAATGTACTGACAAAGATCCTCGGCTGTTTTGATTTTTACACGAGATTTTCCGTTTTCCTGACCGGAACACTGGATCTGAAGGCTGCGATCTATTTTATAACCGTTATTCTGTTGCTTTTGTTTCTCACTTGTCAGTCGATCCAGAAGAGAAGATGGAGCATTTCCGTCAAAAGTCTGAAAACGGGTGTATTCAGCAGCGGAATGATCGCAGCTGCGATCGCAGTGACGGTACTTGTCAATCTGGTTGCGGATCAGCTGCCGCTTTCCGTATCCAGCATTGATATGACGAGCAATCATCTGTATTCTCTGACGGATGATACGGTGCAGTTTTTAAAGAACATGCAGGAAGATGTTACGATTTATGTATATGGAAAGAAGAGTACACTGGATGAAACAATCTCCCGGACACTTTCCAAATATGAAAGCGAAAGCGCTCATATTAAAGTAGAATATAAAGATCCGGTCAAATATCCGAATTTTGCATCGGACTATACAAGTGATACACTGCAGGAAAACAGTCTGATCGTAGTAGGAGAAAAGAGAAACAAAGTCATTTCCTATGCGGATATGTATGAAACGCAGATTGATTATAATACATATTCCCAGCAGACGACCGGATATGACGGAGAAGGCCGGATCACAAGCGCGCTGGATTATGTGACCGCAGCAGAGATGCCTGTTGTTTACCGGATTACGGGACATGATGAACAGGAGCTTGACAGTTCCTTCCGGACTGCTATGGAAAAGGCAAATCTGACTGTGGAAGATCTGAATCTGATGGATCAGGATAAGGTTCCGGAGGATGCGGATGCAATCATGATTCTGGCTCCGCTCAGTGATTTTTCAACTGATGATGCCCAGAAGGTAAAAGACTATATGGCAGCAGGCGGAAAAGCCATTGTTGTGACAACCTATACAGATCAGGATATGACAAATTTTAAATCCATCCTGGATGAATACGGTGTATCTGTAACAAAGGGTATTCTGGCAGAAACAGATAATGGACATTATTACCAGAATCCGTTTTATCTGATCCCGGAAGTTAAGAGCAATACTTATACTTCTGATTTTGCAGATTCCAAATATGTCTTTGCGCCATATGCACAGGGACTGACTGTATCTGAGAATGATGCACTTTCCGTCACACAGATGCTTGTCACAAGTGAAAATGCGGTTGTGAAAGATGATCCGCAGAATATGACAAGCTATGAAGCAGAGGATGGAGATGAGACAGGGCAGTTTACGCTGGGTGCAAAAGTAGAGAAAGTAGCGGGTGAAACAACAAGTACAATGTTTATATTCTCTTCTGAGAATCTCTTTACAGATAAATCCAGCCAGATGGTTGGTGGTTCCAACCTGCAGCTGTTCACACGTGTGATCAATGATCTGTCGGAGGAACAAAGTTCGGTATCAATTCCGGTGAAAGAGTACACACAGGAAAGCATTACCGTTCCACAGAATCAGTTCGTACTTCTTGGATTGACTACTGTGATCCTTCTGCCGGTATTGCTTCTTACAGCCGGTATTGTGATCTGGGTAAGGAGAAGAAGACGTTAGCTGAAAGGCGGCGAACAGAACAGAGACCCGGAAAAGAAGACAAGGAGAAGAAAAATGCGAAAACAGAAAGTTCAAATGGTTGTGCTTGTAGCAGTACTGACGCTGCTCATCGGCGGTTATTTTCTTTTACAGCAATATAATAAAAAACAGGCGGAAAAGGAAGAGGAGAATAAAATACAGGTGGCAGAGATCGATGCGGATGCGATAGAGGCATTTTCCTATCAGCTTGATGGAGAAACCTTATCCTTCACCAAAACGGATGATAACTGGAGTTACGATCAGAATACAGAACTTCATATGGATAACGACCGGATCACGAGCATGCTTGCCAACGTGACAAAGGTAGAAGCGGACGAAGAGATCGATGATGTGACAGATCTGTCCGAATATGGATTGGATGCACCGTCAAATGTCATTACCGTAACAACAGCAGACCAGACCTACACCTTTACGGTCGGTGATCACAATGCGACGGCAAACTGCTATTACTTTATGACGGATCAGCAGCCGGATGTGGTCTATACGATGACAAGCGGTCTTTGTGGCAGTTTCCGGGAAACTGCGGATGAGCTGATCAAGCTGGAATCGGTTGTTTCCGATAACAGTACGGAGAAATAAATGTCTTTTATATAGAATTCCTGCTTAGTGCATGCTTCATGGCAGGGATTCTATATGATATTTGGAGAATTGTTTTTATCGAAATAAATATAAAATATAAAATATCT
>OJNY01000154.1_pt1 | contig 53422 bp, 40 predicted proteins | sample 1597931 | NCBI WGS metagenome assembly OJNY01 (sample SAMN01915209, study PRJEB22387) | human gut metagenome | isolation source: stool | host: Homo sapiens | place: USA
TATCGGTTATTCTCCCCCGCCGATATGATCGCAAGATCCGGGTCGACTGCTCTCAGGAACTCCCCACTCGTAGAATATCTGCTGCCGTGATGTCCGACCTTCAACACATCAGCACTCAGATCACCGCCCTCCGAGATAAGCTCCCGTTCTCCATCTTCTCCCAGGTCTCCCGTAAATAAAACACTGCACCCTCGATACTCCAGACGGATAACCGCAGAAAGATCATTTGCATCTTTTATATCAGTTTTTTCGGACGGATGCAAGAAATTTAACCACATCTTAGCCGCATCCTTGCCACAGGACATTTGAGAACCGCCGTCCATATATATGATATTTACGCCTCTTTTCTCTGCCAGCTCAAGCAGTTCCCCCATATTTTCAATATCACCATACATCGGAACCACAAGATTATCTATTCTGATACCAGAGTTCGCATCGCTTAGAAGATATTGGATACCGGACACATGATCTTTATCTCCGTGTGTCACAAATGCATAGTCTACATGAGCTGCACCATAAAACTTTAGAACAAGCGCCATCACGTACTCACCAACCTTATTGCTACTCGTCGAGCCCCCATCTATCAATATATTTACTCCCATGCCAGACCTTATAAGTATGCCGTCTCCCTGACCAACATCCATAAATACAACTCTGAACTCCCGGTCAAATGAAGCTGCTTCGTAACACACGCAGCACAAGGTCATGATCACAGCAGCGCACAGACAGACCATCCGCATCCTCACCCTGGCGCAGTCTGCACTCTTTGCTCTTACAAGCAGGATCAGCACTCCAACCATAGCCATATAAAATACTACGATCATCATAACCGACACATGGCCTGTATTTATACTGTAAAATGGAAGCTTCATCGCCCATTCGCAAAGCTGCCTGTATATTGCAAGTATCAGCTTCACAGGAAACGCTCCTATGCCCACCGCCATCTCATTGCCCTGTAGTATCCCGGGAAAAATAAGCACAGCCGCAATCACGACGATACTCACGAATATTATCACAGAAACCAATGGCACTATGAGCAGATTCAGAAAGATCGAATACAGCGGAAACTGGTAATAATAGAATATAACAAGCGGTCCGGTGGCAAGTGTTATCGCCAGATTCATTACAAGTGTGCTGACTACCTTATTCTTAGTTGGAATAAGCTTTTTCATAAGTGCTCCAGGCACCGCCATCCCCAGCACTGCAGCAAAAGACAACTGAAATCCGGCATCAAGGATAATACCCGGATCAATCAGCGCCTGTATGACTGACGCGGTTCCCGCGGATGTAAGCATATCAGGGCTTCGCCCCTTTACCTGACCGATCACAGATATCACCATCATTATCATGGCTCTTACAGTTGAACTCGCCATCCCTGTCATAACTCCGTAAAGTACGATCACAGATATAGCCATTATACCTGATGCCATATATGACCCTGTAAGCCTTCGCAGCACGCCGAATAATGTCATTCCTATTATTGCTATGTGCACACCGGATATCGCCAGAATATGAGCTATTCCATTCATCTGAAACAGCTTCTTCGTATCCCTGTCAATGCCGCTCTTATCCCCCAGTAGCATTGCCTTTATCACCGAGCCATCAGTCTCTCCAAACACACTGTCTGTGATCTCCCCGGACTTTATACGCAGCCTGAACAGAATGTCTCCTATACGGCTGTAGTCCTCTCCACACTCCAGAATGGAGATATCCTTTCCTACTATATATATTCCCTTGTGCGAATAATATTCCCGCGCATCGAATTCGCCCGGATTATCTGCAGAGTCCGGCCTTGACAGACTGCAGCTTAAGGTCAGCTTCATTCCGGTCTTCAGGCTTCCCACGTCTTCCATGTACAGCAATACCTTTGATCTTCCCCGGTATTCCACAGTTTCTTCTGAGTCGCCTCCTCCAAATGTTATCCATTCCGCATACACATATACCCGCCATTCATCGCCGGACTGCCTGATCTCGTACACCTTTCCTTCTATACCGCCCGGCTGCTGCCCATCGAGCTCTTCTGCGAGTCTCTCCTGCTTCGACATAGCACAGCCATTCATATAACCGGTCAACGAGATCATTCCAAATATCATCATACTCAGAACGCATCTGACGATCCTGTTCTTTCTATCTTTATCACCATGAGCTTTGCCACTATAAAAAAACATGGCTGTACCGGCTTTGTCCATGTAAACCGACAATACCGGTGCAGCCAATATGATCAGACCAATTATAAGCACTGAACTGTCAGCCGCCTCTTTATACGCCTCTCCAAGCGCAAAGCATACTGCTATCCAGAATAATGGTCTCTTTATATTCGTATCCTCCTGTTTTGTTCAAACTTCTGTTTATCTCTCAAGCTTTGAATAATCAGCAGTAAATTTCCTGCTGAGATCGATGTTGTTCAATCTGTTATTTGTATTATCCACATTTATCTGTACACTCTTGACATCTTCAAGCTCCATGAGGGAATCCACAACAGAATACACAAGTATCTCATCGTCCACACCTGCTGTTCCATCCGCAAAGCTCTCATTAAATGTTATCGTACACACATCGTCAGCATCATCCACAGTGACACTCTTAACCACAGTTTTCTCATTGAACGGTACAACTGTTCCATCGTAACTCATTCTCAGTCCTGCAACCATCTGTTCCTCCAGTGATTCAGGCGCTGATCTGTCCAGATCTATGGTCTTCTGAACCAGCTTCTGTCCTGTGCTGTCCGGCATATATATGTTGTACTCTTCATGTGGATTCATGAAGTTGTCCATATCTGAAAATGAATCATTTGTGAGCTCCTCACGCACGATACTGTTCTCATTTGCAATGTCAGTGTATTCATACACAACCTTCTTCACCGATTCGATCTGTGTCAGAGTTCTCACAAATGCCGCCTTGCTTAGCACCATCTCATATGTGTCAGTGGCCTCCCAGTCAACGTTGAACATAAGATTGATCGTCGCCTGACCGTCATATGTATATCTCTGGTACGTAACGCCCTGGGGAACCGGAACCTGTTTATCCGTCATTTCCCCACTGTCCATCAATGCGTTCATCACAGTGTCGATAAGATTCTCCGTCGTGACGAGCTGGTCTCGGGTGAAAACCTCCGGGAACAGATCAGTCCACGTTGAGTTTGCGTAGTACAGAGTCAGATTTTCATCTGAATTGTCTGCTGAATTTTTCTTTCTACCATTCTTGCTGTCGCTTCCACACGCCACAAGAATCACCACTGCAGCCATGACCACGGCAGTGAGCATAATTCTTTTTTTCGTCGTCATATTAATCCCTTACTCGTGAGCCTGTAATGGAACCTTTACCGTAAATGTAGTTCCTTTTCCCGGTTCACTATACACATTTATAGTTCCTTTGTGCATGATAATTATATTCTTCGTGATGGCTAGTCCCAGACCGGTTCCACCAGTGTCTCGACTTCTCGCCTTGTCTACTCTGTAGAATCTCTCAAAAATATGATTTATGCAATCCTCCGGTATTCCTACACCGGAGTCTGCTACCTTGATATAGAAGTTCCTGTGGTCTGAATTGAGCGAAACCTTTATCCAACCGCCATCAACGTTATACTTTATTCCATTCTCTATCAGATTCGAGATCGCAAGAGTAAACTTCACCTTGTCTATCTCTGCCTTTATGTCTCCAAAGCTCTCAAATGAAAGCTGTATACTTCTCTTCTCCGCCAGAGGCTTAAGTCTCTTGAGTATGAGATCCATAAATTCATTCATATCCACAGGCTCTTTATTCAGGCTGTCAGGGCCTTTGTCAGTCTTAACGAGTGTAAGCAGATCACTTATGATCTCTGCCTCCCTGTCTATCTCCTGAACTATATCCTCCATGAATTCTCTGTACATCTCCGCCGGCACATCACTCTGGGTAAGCAGCGACTCTGACAGGACCTTCATGGATGTTATCGGTGTCTTTAACTCATGTGAAACATTTGACACGAATTCCTGACGGGACTCCTCAAGGAGCTGTGCCTTGTTGAATATATCGTTTATATCCTTTGTCAGCTCCTGTGTCTCCCTGAACATACCGTCCACGCTCATCGGTTCAAGACTGCCGCCTTTCATTCCCTCTATCTCGTTTCTGACATGGTTCACATCCCTGACTGATAACTTAGCCGCAAAATAAGCAGCTATCAATCCAAGTATCAACGATATCGCAAACAGATAAGTTGCATTTCTCTTCATATATATTGACAGGTTCTCGAGAGCATCGGTCTCAAGAGATATCAGTGCCACCGCATCTGTATAGCCCTCACTGTTGATTACTGGAACTATGCGTCTGTACACATTTTCCTCTGTCTCTGATATATACTTCTGCTGCCCCTTCATTACGCTGAACACGTTCTCATCCACCAGATATCTTCCGGTGTCTTTTCCATAGGAGTCCACCACGACCTTGTAATCAGTATCCACTATAACTATACGGGCAGAGAGAGAATAAGCCATGGTCTTTATCTCGTCCACGGCTCTCCCTATATCATCCTCCGCCTTGTGTTCATTCACTATATGGGCAATGTATTCTGCACACTCCTGTGCGTGTCTGTCAAGATTTCTCTCACTCTTCGAATTCACAGTGCCCGCCAGTATCCACAGTGCTGCATAGGCGATCACTGCCACACTTACTGCCACTATAAACGATATGATCGTTCTCTGCCCCACTCTGATACTGACTCTGGATCTCTCCTGGGCGGTATTCTTCTCTTCAAATTTTTCTGTTTCAACTGTTGCACGTTTCTTTTTTTTCATATCAGCCCTTGAAGAAATATCCTACTCCCCATTTTGTATGAATGTATACCGGCTCACCCGGATTAGCTTCTATCTTCTCACGAAGTCTTCTAACATGCACATCAACTGTTCTCGCATCTCCCGGGTAGGAATCTCCCCAGATCGTATTCAGGAGTTCATTTCTTGAATATACCTTGTTTGGATGCGCCATGAGCAGCTCAAGGAGGTCAAACTCCTTGGCTGTCAGATTAAGCTCCTTACCACCGACAAATACACGTCTGCTGTCAAGCTCAACCTTCATTCCGTTGATCTCCATTACATTTGACGGTTTTGCAGGTGCCTGCTTGCGGTTGCTTCTTCTAAGTATAGCCTTGATTCTGGCCTTCACCTCAAGAATATTAAATGGCTTTGTTATATAGTCATCTGCACCATACTCGAGTCCCATGATCTTATCCATATCCTCACCCTTTGCAGTGAGCATGATAATAGGAACATTGGAAAACTCTCTGACCATCTGGCAAACCTCTATTCCTGTGTATACAGGTATCATTATATCCAGCAGAACTATATCGTAATCATTTGCCTTTATCTTCTCTATAGCTTCACCGCCATCGTAGGCTGTATCCACTTCCATATCGTCCTGTTCCAGGCTGAACTTCAGGCCCTTAACAATCAACTTCTCATCATCCACAACAAGAACTTTCTTCATCTTAACATCCTTTCTACCCCGAGACTCATTTACTCTGTCGATATATATGTCTCCAGTTTCTCATATATACTGTCTCCTATGCCGCTGACATTCTTAAGGTCATCTTTGCAAGCAAATGCTCCATTCTTCCGTCTGTACTCAACAATCTGCGAGGCCTTCGTCTCGCCTATTCCCGGTAACGTCATAAGTTCCGCAGCATCTGCACTGTTGATGTTGACCAGTCTCTGTTCCGACGCATCTGTCCCGGCTTCGCTCTCATCCGGAAGCTGTTCACCTCCGACAGGAAAGTACAGCTTCTGACCATCCTCAAGCACATCTGCAAGATTCACCGCAACGGTATCTGCGTCATCGGAGAATCCTCCCGCCGCCTCAAGGCCATCATTCGCCCTGGCTCCGGATTCAAGCTCATATACCCCTTCATTCTTCACTGCTCCACAAACAAAAACTGTTATGTATTCAACATCTTCCGAAGAGATCGTGTCGCTCTCGTCTGCTCCGGCTTCTTCCGCGCCTTGCTGCGAAGCTTTCTCCGTAACATTCTCTTCTGAATTACCGGATATAGTTACCTGTTCTTCTCCACAGCCGGAACACAATAATGTCATTGTCAGCACGCATAAATATGCTAAATTTTTAATTATTTTCTTCGTCGTGTGACACCTCCTGTGTCAGCACAGAATTACACAGGTTTATTGTATCTAAACACCTCTGAATTTACAACAATATATTTCTATTTTATTTCATTTTTGTTACTTTTTTCACAAAAGAGCCCTTTTATCCCTTATTCATTGATACTTTTTACAACACATAAAAATGTAACATTTTTATAAACTCTCCGATTCAGATCAGACATAAAAAAACAGCATATACGCCCGGTGCTCTTCCATCCTTACAGATGGCTGTCCACCATGGTCATATATACTGTTTTATAATTTACTATTTTATTATTTGAAGCTTTGTTATATTCTGCCCCGCATCCTAGAATAAAGGCTCCTTGAGGATAGCAGTTCCGATACCCTTCTGGGTGAAGAACTCAAGAAGCAGGCAGTGCTGGAGACGGCCATCAAGTATATGCACTCTTGAAACTCCATTTTCCATGGCTGCGATACAATTGTTAAGCTTTGGAAGCATACCACCGCCGACAACACCCTTCTCTATGATGTCCTTTGCCTCATGTATATCCATCTCTGAGATAAGTGTTGACTTGTCTGCAGGATCAATAAATACACCTTCGATATCTGTGAGGAATACGAGCTTCTCAGCCTCAAGAGCTGTGGCAACTGCACATGCTGCGTCATCCGCATTGATGTTGTAATCCTCATAATTCTCATCCACGCCTATAGGTGCGATAACAGGAATGAAATCATCCTCGATGAGCGATGTGAGCAGTGATGTATCAACCTTTGTTATCTCTCCCACATAACCTATATCCTTGCCGCCAGGGAACTTCTTCTTGACTGTGAACATACCGCCGTCCTTGCCGCTGATTCCAACTGCCTTAAGTCCGATCTTCTGCATGAGACTTACAAGGCTCTTGTTGACCTTGCCGAGAACCATCTCTGCGATCTCCATCGTCTCTGCATCTGTAACACGGAGACCGTTGATAAATTCTGCCTCCTTGCCAACCTTCTCTACCCACTTGCTGATCTCCTTGCCGCCACCGTGTACGATGACCGGCTTCATGCCGACAAGCTTCAGCATGGCAACGTCCTTGATAACGTTGTACTTGAGATTCTCGTCAAGCATAGCGCTTCCACCGTACTTTACAACCACTGTCTTGCCCTGGAATTTCTTGATATATGGCATAGCCTCTATCAGTGTCTGTGCCTTCTCAATTACCTGATCTACTGTGTAATCACCTATAACCATTTCTCTGTCCTTCTTTCTTCTATTTTATATTATTGACTACAGTCTATTTTCTATAATCCGCATTTATCTTGATATAGTCATATGTGAGATCGCACCCCCATGCTGTGGCTGTCTCATCCCCCATATTCATATGTGCCTTGAGCTTTATCTGTTTCTCTGAGAGTATGTGACTTGCTTCCTTCTCATCGTAATCAGTTGTCACTCCATGCTTTACGATCTCAAGATGTCCTGCCACACTGGCTATCTCTATATCCACCCTGTACGGATCAAACTTCACGCCGCTCTGTCCCATGGCGCACACTATTCTGCCCCAGTTGGCATCAGCTCCGTACATGGCACACTTTACAAGATTGGAGGCCACTATCGCCTTTGCCAGATGTCTTGCAGTATCCTTATCCGGCATGCCCGACACATCCACCTGAAACATCTTGGTAGCACCCTCGCCGTCCGAGGCTATCGCCCTGACAAATGCGCGGTTGATATATCTTATTGCCTCGACAAATGCAGGAAAGTCGTCATCGGTCTCCAGCAGTTCCTCGTTACCCGCCATGCCATTTGCAAATATCATGACAGTGTCGTTGGTGGACATATCTCCGTCCACTGACACCATGTTGTATGTATCGACCACATCAGCCTTAAGCACCTTGCCCAGCAGCTCTGAACTGATATTCAGGTCTGTCGTGATAAAGCTGAGTACGGTTCCCAGGTTAGGATTTATCATTCCTGATCCCTTACACATACCTCCGATGGTGACCTGCTGCCCCTTGATCTCTAAAGTTACGGCTATCTCCTTCTTATAGATGTCAGTCGTCTTGATCGCCTCCGCGGCATCCACTCCGGCATCTATAGAATATGAAAGCTCCGACACCAGCATATCTATACCGCTCTGTATGACATCCATCGGAAGTCTCATTCCTATGACTCCTGTAGAAGCCACCGCAACCGTGCTTGGATCTATGCCAAGGCTCTTACCTACATGGGCCGCCATGGCCTCCGCATCATGGATTCCCTGCTCTCCGGTACAGGTATTTGCCACACCGCTGTTTACCACCAGCGCCTGACACATTCCCACATTCTGGCAAAGCCGCCTGTCGTATATGACCGGAGCCGCCTGAACCATGTTCTGTGTAAATGCTCCTGCCACATGAGCCGGAACATCGCTCACCAGAAGTGCCATATCTTTTTTCAGTTTATTTCTTCTTATTCCAACGTGAAGTCCCGCTGCCCTAAAGCCCGCAGGGGCGGTCACGCCTCCCGGAATTATCTTCATCCTACCACCTTATTTCCAAGTGTCTATTTCGAGGCAAATGCTTCAAACCTGATGTTTATGGGAAAACAGGAGCCATGCGAAGGCCCTCAGCCTCGTCAAATCCAAACATGATGTTCATGTTCTGCACAGCCTGACCTGCTGCTCCCTTTACGAGATTGTCAAGTGCACCCATGGCGATGACTCTGTTTGTTCTCTCATCTATCTTGAAGTTGACATCCACATAGTTACTTCCCTCAACCCATCTTGTCTCAGGACATACATCCTTGTCGAGGACTCTGATAAATCTCTCATTTGCATAGTACTTATCGTATGCAGCTCTCACTGTATCGTAGTCGACCTTCTCCTTGAGGTTGGCATATGCTGTTACAAGTATTCCTCTGTTCATAGGAACAAGATGTGGAGTGAAATTAATGACTATCGGACTGCCATTCGCATATCCAAGCTGCTCCTCTATCTCAGGGGTATGTCTGTGTGTTGTAACACCATAAGCCTTGATGCTCTCGTTGACCTCACAGTAGAGATTTGCGATCTTCGCGCCTCTTCCTGCACCTGATGTTCCAGACTTAGCATCAACGATGATGGAGTTGGCATCAACCAGACCTTCCTTAACCAGTGGGTAGAGTGAAAGGATCGAACAAGTTGTATAACATCCAGGATTTGCAAGAAGTCTGCACTTCTTTATATCCTCCCTGTTTATCTCACAGAGACCATACACAGCCTCGTCAATAAACTGTGGGCTCTTGTGCTCTATCTTGTACCACTTCTCATAAGTAGCAACATCCTTTATTCTGAAATCTGCACTGAGGTCTATGATCTTGACCTTGGACAATATCTCCTCATTTACCAGTGATCCGCACAGTCCCTGTGGTGTGGCGGTAAATATTACATCTACCTGTGAGGCAAGCTCCTCCATGTTGTCATCCATACACTTTGCATCCACGATCTGGAACATGTTGCCGTATACCTGATAATACTTCTGATCTATAAAGCTTCTTGATCCATACCATACGATCTCCGCTTCCTTATGTCCAAGAAGAATTCTTACTATCTCCTGTCCTGCATATCCTGTTGATCCGATAATTCCTACCTTAATCATAACTGCCTCCATAATTTATATGTACTTTTTCTATATCTGTATAAAGACATACTCTGTCTGATTGTATACCTGACAATGTATATCGTCAACATACACTATTTAATATGTAGAAATACACTCATTACCCTGAGCTTTTGTATCTCTGTTCCTCGTTTCCTCTGCGGAAACTTTTATAATTATACATTTGCAGCGTATAATATGCAATGGTTTTTTTGAATATTTGCATATTTGTCCAAAATATACGATTTATCAGCATTTTTGCCACCATTTTGCTCTGTATTTATGCATATTTTTCATGAATAATATACGGTGAACGAATGAATATTTTGAAAAATCACTTGCATAATATACATTTGCGTTGTATAGTTCATGTAGAAAATGTCATATAGAGGATCCCGTTCCGCCGGACAGAGCTCTTGTGATGTGCGTAGATGTATCTTTATTGCATCTACTCTATATTTATAAATAGGAGGATTTATTAAAATGGCTAAAGAAAAAGTTGTACTGGCTTATTCAGGCGGTCTTGATACCACTGCCATCATCCCATGGTTAAAGGAGACATACGGATACGATGTTATCTGTGCATGTATAGATGTAGGTCAGGAGAGTGAGCTTGAGGGACTTGACGAGAGAGCAAAGTATTCAGGAGCTGAGAAGCTTTACATCATCGATGTTGTAGACGAGCTCTGCGATGAGTACATCATGCCAACAGTTCAGGCTGACGCTGTATATGAGAACAAGTACCTTCTCGGTACTTCATTTGCAAGACCTATCATTGCCAAGAAGCTCGTTGAGGTTGCACGTAAGGAAGGCGCTGTTGCCATCTGCCACGGAGCTACAGGTAAGGGTAACGACCAGCTTCGTTTTGAGCTTTCTATCAAGGCTCTTGCACCGGACATCAAGGTTATCGCTACATGGAGACAGCCTGAGTGGACAATGCAGTCACGTGAGGATGAGATCGCATTCTGTAAGGCACACGGCATCGATCTTCCATTTGATGCAAAGCATTCTTACAGCCGTGACCGTAACATCTGGCACATCAGCCATGAGGGTCTTGAGCTTGAGAATCCTGCAAATGAGCCAAACTACGATGACCTTCTGGTTCTCTCAGTTACACCTGAGAAGGCACCTGATGAGCCTGAGTACATCGACCTTGACTTCGAGAAGGGCTACCCTGTAGCACTCAACGGCAAGAAGATGAAGACTTCTGATATCATCCGTGAGCTGAACAAGCTCGGCGGAAAGCACGGTATCGGTATCATCGATATCGTTGAGAACCGTGTTGTCGGCATGAAGTCACGTGGTGTATACGAGACACCTGGTGGAACTATCCTTACAGAGGCTCATAAGCAGCTTGAGGAGCTCACACTTGACCGTGATACCATGGAGTACAAGAAGCTTGTCGGAACAAAGTTCGCAGCACTTGTATATGAAGGAAAGTGGTTCTGCACTCTCCGCGAGAGCCTTTCAGCATTTGTTGCCAAGACTGAGGAGCGTGTAACTGGTCATGTAAAGATGAAGCTCTACAAGGGTAACATCATCAAGCAGGGAACAACCTCTCCATACTCACTTTACTCAGAGAGCCTTGCTTCATTCACAACCGGTGATCTCTATGATCACAAGGACGCTTCAGGCTTCATCAACCTCTTTGGTCTTTCAATGAAGGTTCGTGCTATGATGGATCAGAAGCGTGAGGAGAAGGACAACGCTAACAATAAGTAATTTATAGATTCTTGACAAAAGAAGCGTGTTGAAATAGTATATAGAAAAGGAAACGGGGTTTTACCACATTTTACTGTTGTGGGTTGCTCGTTTCCTTTTTTATTGATCGAATATCATACAGATATTTCTTACCATTTTCTGCATTCTCACTAATTTCATAAAAATCCCCAACATACCCTTTTAAATACCGGGCAACTCTTAATGAATTTATACACATCGTATATCTCGACGATATTTGAATGTATATCTATAAAAAAAGATCCGGAGCCGAAGCTCCAGATCTCCCTAAATACATATCATTTACAATATCGCTGCACCAACGTACATTATTTTAAATTACAGTCTATATATTCCATATATGACTTTTTCCCAACTTCTGATTCATTTTCCACATACCACTCTGCGCATTCTTTCAATCCATCTTCCAATGATATTGTCTCCGGGTATATTTTGTTCTGCTGCTGCACATCGAGATAATATTCATAGTTATAAAAACTGAAATAATTTCTCTGTTCTATATCCTCACTGACATTTACAAACGCAGGGATCTTATCAAAGCAGGCGTAACACATCGTCACCCAGTCTTTTATAGTGACCTGCTCCACATTTCCCACATTCATGATATGAGTCTCCGGCTTTTCCTCTATTACTCTCTCCATCAGGATACAGAGATCCTTCACATGGAAGAACTGCAGCTTCATTCCACCATCTCCGGGCAGATAAAATGGCCTGTCCGCCCTGGCGCAGTCAAATACAAAAGCCTCCCTATATACATTGTTCATAGGTCCATAAATATATGGTGGTCTGAGTATGTAAGCATCACTCACTCTGTCAAGTAATGCATCCTCCGCAGCAATCTTATCCGTACCATATGACCCCCAGTATCTGTTGAGTGCCCGTTCTGAATCTTCACGGAATGGCTGATCTCCATACTCTGGATACACTGCACTTGAGCTGATCATGATATACTGACCAAATGAACCCAGGCTGTCACATAAGTCTGTGATATCTTCCGCATTATATGCGGTTATGTCCGCCACAACATCAAAATAGATGTCTTTGAGTTTGTCTCCCAGGTCATGCCTGTCCGCTTCTATAAGCTTCGCACCTGGAACCTGCGGTCTTGAATTTCTGTTGACCACATACACCTCATAGCCTTTGTCCACAAAATACTGCGCCGCATACCGGCTTACAAATACTGTACCACCCGTTATTAGTATTTTCTTCATGGAAAGCCTCCTTTAAATTGGGATTTTTTATTTACTCACCAAGCTCCAGCACCACGCTCTCATTTCCAGCAAGTTTCACTGAACTGAGGTCTGACACACCTGTCTCACCAGAACTTGAATAAAGTACATTTGTAACTGTTATGTCTCCGCACTCAGCAAGTGATACCGTCTGATCGCCCTCTGCAAAGTTGTGCACTACCAACAGTTTCTGTCCATCCGCCTCACGGAAGTACGCTGTCACACTGTCACTTGTGAGCGCTGCCGCTCTATAGTTTCCTTTCATAAGGGCTGGATTGTCTTTTCTAAGCGCTATCAGTGTCTTGTAATATGAATACATTGAATCCGGATCTTCCATCTGCTGGTCAAGTCCCTTTGTCTCTGCATTCTGATCGTCCTTTTCCCATGACGTGTTGTATGTACTGTCATCTCCCCACAGGAAAGGCGTCCTTATCATCTCATCCGGCTTACTGCCGTACATTCCAAGCTCCTCGCCATAATATATATATGGATTGCCTGGAAGTGTCATATATACCGCCGCTATCTGTCTCGCCTTATCAAGGCTGTTCACTGACGATGCTATCCTGTCCTGATCGTGATTTGCTCCAAATATTCCATTCAGATAGTTGGCATCCACGCCGTCATATTTATTCTGTATATTCTCTATCGCCGCAGAAAGAGAATCGCCAAAGCCCGGCACCGCCATGCCTTTCTGTACGCAGTTCAGTATCTTCTGCTGAATTGCAAAATCAAACTTCGTGTCAAATGGCTGGACATAATTTTCCAGCACCTTGTCATCCTGCCATACCTCACCCACCAGGTATACATCAGGATTTATGCTCTCGCAGTAACCGGCAAATTCGTTCCACCAGGTGATGTTTGCCGCTTCAGAATCTTCCTGCTGCTTGAACTCATGCGCCCCATAGATATGAACTGCGGCGTCCATACGGAAACCATCAAGACCAAGCTCCAGCCAGTGACCGGCGGCATCCTTCGCAGCCTGTCTAACATCCGGATTGTTATAATTCAGATCCGGCATATCCGCGCCGAACACACCATAATAATAGAAGTCTCCTTCCTGGTGCCACACCATATCTCCCCAGCTTGATTTGTCGAGAAGATGATTGCAGTCTTTCTTGTCGGTCTTGTACACCCACCTGTAATAATCTCTGTACTCGCTGTTCTCATCGGACTTTGCCGCCTGAAACCACGGATGATTGATACTAGTGTGATTGATGACCAGATCCATGATGACTTTCATGTCTCTGCTGTGTGCTTCGTCAAGCAATCTCTTAAGATCATCCTCTGTTCCGTAATCGGGATTCACCGCCATGTAATCCGTCACGGAATATCCGTGGTAGGTATCGGATGCAGTGATCGGCATGAGCCATATCCCATCAATCCCGAGCTCCTTCAGATAGTCAAGTTTCTCCGTGACGCCATTCAGATCGCCTATACCATCACCGTCTGAATCGGCAAATGATCTGACAAATATCTCGTAATACACACCGCGATTACCCTCTTCGTCGGTCTTCTTACGAGGCTCTGCCGTAAACTCCGCCACGTCATACGAATCACTTGAGTATGTCCCCTCTGCATAAGGCTCATCCTTGTCTTCCGTAGCTTTTTTTGACTCCTGTCCATCTTCTTCTGATGCTCCGGCATCTGTCTGATCGTTTGTCTGACCATCCGCCAAAGTCTCTGCTTCTGACGACGCAGCACCGTCCGCTCCGTCATCTGTTTTGCCGCACCCTGTACCGACTCCAAGTGTAAGGGCCAGCATAACCACTGCAAGTCTCTTCTGCAGTCTGAGTAAGTTGTTCTGTTTCAGCACTTTCTTTTTAAGCACTTTCTCGTTCCTCCTATACTCCCTCCAAAGAACATTATAACAGACCATGCCTCATAACTTCCAGTGTATTTTCTAAGCCATAGCCCTGCCGGCGGTCTTGTACCTGTCAACGATCACTCCAACAAGTATGAACAGAACGGCAAAGAGCACCTGAACTCCCATGCTCACAAATATTCCTGTCACCGAACTACCAGGTGTGAAATTGTCGATGGCATCCGTTGCATTTGCGTACCAATATGCTGGAAGGAAATGTGCTATCGCCATCACAGTGTCACTTAAGAACTCTCTCGGCACAAATATCCCGCAGAGGAATGCCATTCCAAGTGATATGACATTTGCACACATGGAAAGAATCTGTTCACTCTGGGTAAGCTTGCTAACCAGAAATGCCAGCGAGAGTGCTACACAGGCATACACCAGCATATTGAGTATGAACATTCCGCCCCTTGCTGAGACTATATCATATTTTATAAGTATTCTGGAAAGTACTATAAATACTACAGACAATACGCATCCAGTAAACATCATCCCCAGGACAAGTTCCCTGTTCAGCCTGAAAAATTTGTATGATGAGCACTCTATTCTCGCTCTAAGCTTTTTCCTGTTATATACCTGCAAAACAGGGGCTACCCCAATTATCATAACGCAGATCATGACCCAGCCAAGATAGTTGTAAAAATTATATAACATGGAATGTCCTGAGGTCTTTCCGTCTGCCATATCAACTTCCGCCTTCTGCTCAAGCGCCTCCCTCGCTCTCATATCGGCACTGTTCACATCCTCACCAGCTTTCTTGTACAGAGATACCATATTCATATAACTGTCAAGCCTTGCCTCAAACAGCATGGACGCCTGACTTCCCGGGATGGTCGTTATCTCAAGCAGACCATCCGCAGTATCATTTGCCCATGCATCGCCAAAGCCATCTGGTATCCTGATCACACAATCCACCGCCCTGTTGTAGAGAGCATCCTGGATACCTCGTTCGTCCATATCAACGCCATCTACAAGCTGCTGCGTATCACTCAGGTAAGCCATCAATTTTTTGCTCATCTCACTGCCATCCTCATCGCTAACCGCATATTTGATCGTTTTATCCTTATAATAGTTCTGTGGATCTGTGTTTCCCACATTGATGAACACAATCATGACCCCACACAGGATTCCCACATACATGATCATCTGCCCAATATATTTTCTCAAAACCTTGAAAAAAGATTTAAACACTTGCATATCTGTTCCTCCTTACCATGAGAATTCCAACTGCTATGAGCACCACAGCCTCAATAGTCATTATGACGATATTCTCAGTGAAAACCTGGTGGTCACTGTAAACATTCAGCGCATAGAATGAATCCGATATCAGAGCCGCGGGATTGAGTTTATTTATAATCGGCACGTGCTGCTGTATCTCATACTTTATCCCGTTTATACACAGATCAGAAAGGATGGACATCACCATGGATATTCCGATCACAATCCCTATCTTGGTCCCCTCAGCAAGCTTTGATATAGCCCCAACTATGACTCCAATCGCCAGACCGATAAAGCAGCCCACAAACAGAGTAAGCAGGATCTCCCATACTCTGTCGCCAAAATCCACTCCTATGCAGGACATGTATATAAAGCTTATGACCTCTACCACAAAATGTATAAGCAGCAGCGCAGCAAATTCTGCCAAAACAAATGTCATTTTTCTCTGTGGGGACACATTTTTTCTCTTTCCCGTAGCGCTCACATTTGCCTGAAGATTGCTCATCATCTCTATAGATGAAAGCGATGCAAAAAGACAGCTCATGGCAAATATGGCATAGAAATAATTGTTATACACATTCTGGCTGCCCTCAGTGCTGGCCTTCTCTGTATAATATGATCTCTGTTCTGAGAGTTTTTCCACAAGGTCCGACATATCATCCACGCCGGAACTCCCAGACATATACTGTTGGAGTCCAATGCCATCAGAAGCCATCCCCCCCTTAGGTTCGGTGCCCTCCTTATATATATCCTTAAGTGCATGCTCGTACTGCTTGTACTCAGAAAGCACTGTCTCAAGTATGCTCGCATTGACAGAGCTCTCTGCAACTGTAAGTCTCACATCATCTGTATATATGATGCCCTCGACCTCTTCATCAGCCAGTGACATCTCCGCATCGCTTTCGCTCATCCTCGTAACCGACAGAAGGGCATCATCGCCATCCGACAGCGCATCCAGCATATAATTAAGTCCATTTGCCGATTCATCCTCAGTGACCACTGCCACCTTGATATTCCTGAACATCTCATCCTGTTCATATATGTTGCCAAATGCCATGTACATGAATGTTGCAAGAAGCAGCGGGAATACCAGTGTCCAGAAGATCGACACCCTGCCTCGGACCATGATCTTTATGGTGTATAAAAAGTCCCGTATAAACATAATTCTCTCCTTTTATCCTGATTCATCTCAAGTTTCCATATACAATACGATTTCAACGATCTCATGTATCTGCCCTGAATTTCGTTTAGTCTCTGAGCTCCTTGCCTGTGATCTCCAGAAATACATCGTTGAGCGTCGGGAGTTCCGTAACAACCCTGCCAAATGATATATCGTGCTCCTTGAAGAATTCCATGAGTCTCACCAGATTGTGTCTTCCACCAGAATATCTCAGCGTCAACATACCATCGCTATATTCCTCCTCATACATATGCGGCTGTCTGCGAAGCTCCGATATCTGTTTGCCTGTAAGTCCAAGCACCTCAACCTTGATGGTCTCAGTGTTCTTGATCATCTTCTTAAGTTCTTCCTTTGTTCCTACAGCTACAGACTTTCCTTTGTCCATGATGACTATCCTGTCACAGAGCTGCTCGACCTCCTCCATATAATGGGATGTGTATACGATGGTGGCACCTTCCTCATTCAGACGCTTGATCCCCTCAAGTATTCTGTTACGGCTCTGCGGATCGACCGCCACTGTCGGTTCATCGAAGAATATAAGTTTTGGCTTATGCGCTATTCCGCAGGCAATATTCAGTCTTCGCAGCAGTCCACCCGAGAGCTTCTTTGGAAGGAATTTCCTGTAATCCGCAATATCCACGAAATCCATTGTCTCCTCAACACATTTGCGTCTCTTCTCTTTGTCCTTTATATAGAGGCCGCAGAAGTAATCAATATTCTCATATACAGTCAGTTCATCGAACACCGCCACATCCTGCATTACAACTCCGATCTCTCTCTTGATATCGTAGCTGTCGGGCTTCATCTCTTTGCCAAATACCTTTATATCGCCCTTGTCAAATGTGAGCAGGGACAGTATACAATTTATAGTTGTCGTTTTGCCGGAGCCGTTTGGTCCAAGGAGTCCAAGTATCTCCCCCGCCTTCACCGTCAAACTGAAATGATCCAGCGCCAGTAGATCTTTATATCGCTTTACCAGATTGGTAACCTCTATTGCATTTTCTGAATTACTCATATATATCCTCCTGTTTTGATATCCTGTTTTTTGACCCTCATTATCTTATGAGTGTCGTTCATAACATGATAGTCTGCACGCATCAGCATGCTACATTCTTTATTACATGCTCTCATTATATACACCCTTGATCTGTTTTCACAGTGAACAACGTCATCTTCACAATGTGACATTTGTCATGTTTCTTTTTCCCTCATATTTATTTATAATAATTATTACACTAGGCTGCACACACTGCCTGGCACGGCTATTCAGACAGCATGATATATACTACAGCATTTCCTACATTATGGAGAATAATTATGAAACACCTCATCAACAAAGGACTCCTGCTGGTCTCAGCATTTGTCATGATATATGCGCATAATACTGCCACGGACACCCGGCTCATCATCGCACTGCTCCTGTCGCTCATTGCCGGTGCGGTCTATCCGGCACTTGCCGGGATCTCCGCAGTGGACAGAGCCACCACGAAGGGCGCCGAGAACCACAGCAGAATATATCCATACATATGCGAGGCACTGGTATGCGCGTATCTTGTATCCGCATTCTGGCTGCACCCAGTCTATATGTTCGTGCCCATAGTCAGCTACGACATGTACAGATACAGACAACGGCTGTCACCAGTCATACTTGTACTGTTATCCATATACATGTGCGTCAACTATCCTCTGATGTCAGTTCTCCCGCAGATATGCCTCATCGCATTCTCATTTGCTATGAGCGTGTACTGCTGCCGGATAAATCTGCTGAGGGCGGAGCTTCTTGCCATGAGGGACAATACTGCAGAACACGACATGCTGGTTGCACAGAACACACGCCAGTTGCTGGAAAATCAGGACAACATGGTGCTCACCGCCACCCTGTCAGAGCGAAACAGGATTGCCCGGGAGATTCATGACAATGTCGGTCATATGCTCACCAGATCCATACTTCAGACCGGTGCCATCAAAGTTATCAACAAAGACGAGCGTCTTGAGAAGCCCCTGGCACAGCTGCAATCTACGCTGGATACCGCAATGGACAGCATGAGAAAAAGTGTCCACGATCTACACGATGAATCCATAGACCTGCGCACCGCTCTAGATGATGTGATCAACAACGTCAGCGACATGGACATCTACATGGATTACGACATGTCAGATAAGCTTCCAAGAGAGATCAAATACTCATTCATCAACATAGTAAAGGAAGCCATTAACAATACGCTGAAGCACAGCAACGGCGACCATATGGATATCCGCGTGCGGGAACACCCAGCATTTTATCAACTGTATATAACAGACAATGGACAGAACATCCGCTCCGGTCTATCCCCGGCACAAGGAATCGCTTCTGGCGGGATGGGCTTAAATGGTATCCAGGAAAGAGTAAACAAACTTGGAGGCACAATGAAGATATCAACCGACGACGGATTTTCCATATTGATCAATATCATGAAAAGAGATTTTACAGACTGAATTCCAAACAGATATGCAAAATATCCTAATTATAAATAGGAGGAAACCGACAAATGAATGTAGTTATAATAGATGACGACCAACTGGTGGCACTGTCACTTCAGACCATACTCGAAGCCTGCGACGACATACAGGTATCCGCCACAGGAGGCAGTGGAGCTGATGCGATCAGACTGTACGAAGAATATCAACCGGATGTTCTACTCATGGACATCCGCATGGAGAACATAAATGGCCTTGAGGCTTCTGAGACTATCATGGCCTCTCACCCGGATGCCCGCATTCTTCTCCTGACAACATTTTCAGATGACGAATATATAATCAAAGCACTGAGTATCGGGGCAAAGGGATATATACTGAAGCAGAATTTTGAGAGCATCGCACCGGCAGTAAAAGCAGTATACAATGGACAGACTGTATTCGGGGATGAGATAGTTGGAAAACTCCCTGATCTTATTGGACATATGGACACTACCTCATCAGATGTCCAGCCATCGCCATTTGCCGGAATGGAATACGAACTCAGCTCCAAAGAAATGGACATTATAAGACTTGTGGCGGATGGTCTGAATAACAAAGAAATCTCATCTACCCTGTATCTGAGCGAGGGTACAGTGAGAAACTATATCAGTTCCATCCTTGACAAGCTGCAGCTCAGAGACCGTACACAACTGGCATGCTTCTACTACAAAAAGCTGTTCAGGTAATCATCCCTCGCATGGCAGAATCAGAAACAGAAAAAGCAAGCCGCATGCCATCCTGAAATGACATGCGGCTTGCTTTTTCTGTCTTACTGTGTTGTACCTGGGTGAGGGGTACTCATATACACTACTACTGAAGTGAGGCATCCACACTTACATATTCTGTTGAAATATATCCGATTGAGCCATCATATAACTGAACTCCTATCCAGCTCTCATCCTGTGATACAACGTCGAACATCTCTCCACTGTTCACTGTAGCTATGATATCAGAATCTGATGACTGCTCTGTATGGACATACACACCATCATATATCACTGATGCTGTTACGCCCGGAAGCACCTCTGAAGGGGTCTCTTCTGTTGTCGCTTCCTCTGTTGTCACTGCCTCGGTAGACGCTGAAGTCACAGACTGTATACTACCTGATGCATTGCTGGCAACTCTGGCCGTATCGTTGGCCGATACTGAACTTCCTGCAGGCACCACTGCGTCGATGGCAAGCTGCACACTGCTGTCTGCCATCATCACTGCCTGACTCTTGTTGATAGTCACACTATCATTCGCATATAATTCATCCGCAAGCGGGTCAGCCTTCTCTCCAAAACTTATGACAGCAAATACACAAAGAGCCATTACAACCACAAGTGCTGTCATCAAAATGTTATGTCTTAAATATTTATAACTGAGAACATTCCTTCTCATGTGATCTACAAATCTTCCAAACTTACTGCGTGATCTAGTCATTAATTTTTCCTCTTTTACCCTTAATCCAAGCTATTTTCTATGTAGTATTTCGTAATCTAAATTTTACAAAGTTACCGCATTTGTTACATTTCTGTTAAATATAATACACTACACATGTGCATGTGTCAACTGATTCTGACAAAAAAATACCAATTTCTAGTGGTTTTACACAACTGTTTGTAACGACATGTTGTGTTTTGTAACATTTAACTTTTCTGCTGAAAAAAGCGCATTTTCGTGGTATCATATGACATCATACAGTCAACAAAAGGAGTACATTATGAGACTTGATAAATTTCTAGTTGAAATGGGGATCGGCAGCCGCAGTCAGGTAAAGCAGTATGTGAAAAAAGGCACTGTCACCGTCAATGGTGCCCCGGTTAAATCCTCAGATGTAAAAATAGATGAGAACAACGATACTATAAAATATAATGGCAGGATTCTGAATTATTCCAGATACAGATATTTCCTCCTGAACAAACCTGCGGGGTGTGTAAGTGCCACCAAAGATAACGTGCATCAGACCGTTATCGATCTGCTAAAAGGAGAAAATACAAAAGACCTGTCACCCGTGGGACGGCTGGATATAGACACAGAAGGACTTCTACTTCTGACAAATGACGGAGCACTGACCCACCATCTTCTGTCTCCTGCACACCACATTCCCAAGACATATTACGCAGAGATTGACGGATATGTAACAGATGATACCATAAACCTTTTCGCCACAGGTGTGGATATCGGAGATGAAAAACCTACACTGCCCGCAGATCTGCGCATATTATCTTCCGACAGCACCGCTGCCAGATCGGAGATCGAACTCATAATAACAGAGGGACGTTTTCACCAGGTCAAGCGAATGTTTGAGGCCGTTGGCATGAAAGTTACTTTTCTGCGAAGAATTGCAATGGGTGAGCTGAAGATAGACGAATCGCTTCCAACAGGTGCCTACAGAAGTCTCTCGGAAGAAGAGGTCAGTCTTCTCCGGTTCGATATGCCACAATAAAAATAGAGAACAGGAAATCCTGTTCTCTGTTTTTATTTATGTTACTGACTTCTATTCTGTAATATATTTATCAAGGCCATCTGCTATTCCCTTGGCGATCTTGTTCTGATAATCGTCTGTTACAAGAAGTGCCTCCTCAGATGCTGTAGTCATATAGCCAACTTCCACTATGGTTACTGGAACTGTACTCCAGTTTATTCCGCTCATGGTATCCGTCTCCCATATTCCATCGCTCTTAGCTCCTGTGGAAGCCAGAAGTCCTGATAAAACATCCGTGGCAAGACTCTTGCACTGATCATAGATAGCTGAATTATATGGATTAGATGATGTCTGACATACTGTCATCACACCTGTCGCATTACCGTCTGTCGATCCATTTGTATGGATCTTTATAACTGCATCTGCCTTAAGGTTGTTCGCATATTCTGCTCTCGTCGCATTACTTATATCAACATCATTCGATGTTCTGATCATCTTAACTGTATAGCCTCTGGATGTGAGCTCTGCCTCAAGCTTCTGTGCGATCTGAAGATTCAGCTCATATTCCTTTATTCCTGTTGATACACCTGTGTTGCCAACGGTTGCCTTTACTTTTGTCTCTGTAGCAGCAGGGCCTATCGGCTCGGTCTCTTCATTTGCATTCTGCTGATGTCCGGCATCTATAACTATCATCTTGCCCTCACCAACATTGGATGTAGTTCCCTGTTCTGTGGATGCATCCGATGAATTCTCTGTTGTCGCCTCAGTCGATGCATCAGACTTATCTCCTCCGCCTACGACCTTAAGGAGCTCTGAGAATATATAGTATTCCCCACCATCTATAGATACCTTGCTCCACTCATCGTTATAACCGATTCTGTCCAGCTCAACATCATTTGCAACTTCCTGATATATCTCTCCATCAGTTGATGGGCTCGTTCTGACATTCACATAGTCAAGAGTCTTTACTTTGTCATTACATATTGTAAAGCCATCCTTGTCCTTCTCCGGCTGTGCCTCAGTGGTTGCTTCCGTAGTCGCCACCGTCACTGCCTCTGTGGTCGCCTCTGTCTCCGTCGGATTGGCTGTGGTAGCATCGTCACCTTTGCTTCCGCATCCGGCAAATGCCAGCATGGAAGCAAGTCCAAAGCAGAGCACTGCATATTTTAAATGTTTCTTCTTCATGAGTATCCTCCGTAAGTGATTATTGAAGTTAAAAATACATCATCTTATTGTAACACAATCGTAATAACTGCACAAGTAAATTGCTCAAATACCTGATTTCAACTTACTACATTCCAAATACGGCCCCGCACAGCTTCTCAAGCTGGGCATAATCCTCCGCACTTCCCAGCTCCACCGCTGAATGCATAGCCAGTATAGGTATTCCCATGTCCACAGCCCTGACCGGCAGATAAGATGAAGCTATAGGACCAAGAGTCTGTCCTCCTGCCATCCCCGATCTGTTCACCTGTCGCTGTATCTTTATATCATGTTTTCTCGACAGAGCCATGATAACCGCAGATGCCTCACTGTCAGACACATATCTCTGGCTTGCACTTGATTTGAGTGCCACTCCGCGCCCCATTACAATCTGATTTGTCGGATCACTTTTCTCTGAATAATTGGGATGGGTTGCGTGCGCCACATCAAGTGACAGCATAAATGCATCTCTCATAAGGCGTCTTCCTGCTCCATCCTCAATATCCAAGCCTTCCATGATTCGCTTTATTATCTCTGACAGAAGCACTGAATCTGCTCCCTGCTTCGATCTGCTGCCTATCTCCTCATTGTCAAACAATGCTATAACATTTGTATTATTGCCATTTGTCTCTCTGCACATGGTGTCAACAAGCGCTGACACGGAAGTTACATTGTCAAGTCTCGGAGAAGCTATCATATCCTTATCTGCCCCAACTATCTCCATTCCATCCATGTTATACAGGTATAGATCATAATCAAGAATATCGTCCTTCAAAAGCCCAAGGTCATCTGCCACATACTGTAATATATCTTTGTCTTTCACCTTCTGACCATCCAGACCATATACAGGTATGAGCTCCTTCTGCACATTCATTTTCTCCCCGGGTGCATCCTTTCTCAGATGCGGTGCAAGGCTTGGCACTATGCACATGGCACGCTCTGAATCATACAGATACGTCTTCGGCCTGAACGGATCCGTGGTCTGCGCCATGACCTTGCCCGCGATTCCAAGCGGTCTGTCAAACCATGTCTCCTTGATAAGTCCGCCGTACGGCTCTACATTCAGTGTCTGGTAGCCGCTTCTGTCCATATCCGGCTGAGTCTTTATCTTGAGCATAGGAAAATCTGTATGTGCAAGGCCGATATTCAGCCTGCCATACTCAGGCATCTCCCCTGCGGCAAACGCCACCATCATAGATGAGTATGGCTTCACATAATACCTTCCTCCGGCCGTGAGCTCCCAGCGTTCTCCCATATCAATCTCCATGTAACCGTGATCCTGCAGCATGGCTTCACATTCCTCCACTACATGAAACTGTGTGACACCGGCGTCAAGTAGTCTGCAAAGTGTATCTATCATAATAAATTATCCTCCTTATAATGGTCGGTCGACAAACGCACACATCAGTATACTTTCTTATGTGCATCGTCTGCGTTCTCCACAAAGATTTTAGTACAAATCTTCAGCTTATACAATTCCCTTACTTCTTATTTTAGCTTAATATCCACATCTGATATTCAAGTTTTTTTATCGCAATGTGAATCTTCTCTTGCCCTGTCATTCAAAAGGCTGTATAATCGCCAATAGATACTTTAACGCTTTTATGCGTCAAACTGTTAAAGGAGAACGTAAAATGAATGATTTTTCAATAGGATTTATCGGTCTGGGACTTATCGGAGGATCTATTGCCAAATCCATCCACCGCATTTTCCCTGATTACAGAATAGTCGGCTTTGACAATAATCTATCTACACTCAAGGAAGCTGTCTCCGATGGGACACTGACTGAATATACAGATGATATCCATACCATAGCAGAATGTAACTATATCTTTCTGTGCGCACCGGTCCACTATAATATAGAATACCTGCGCCAGCTAGGGCCATTTCTTACAGACAGCACCATACTGACTGATGTCGGAAGCGTAAAGCTCGACATATACGAAGCAGTCCAGGAGCTTGGGCTTGCCAGGTATTTTGTCGGCGGACACCCTATGGTCGGCTCTGAGAGATCTGGCTACGAGGCGGCCACCGACAGGCTCATAGAGAATGCCTATTACTTCATCACACCTGCAGACGGAGTTCTGCCGGGCAAGACTGAGGAGTTCTCCACATTTATCGGAGATCTGGGCGCAATACCGATCACATACTCACCTGTTGAGCACGACCGTATAACCTCTTACATAAGTCATGTACCCCACGTCATAGCCGCCTCACTGGTCAACCTTGTCGCAGCGGCAGACAGCCCAGACAATATATTTAAGTCACTGGCAGCCGGTGGTTTCAAAGATATAACCAGGATCGCATCCTCCAATCCGGTGGTATGGGAGCACATTCTTCTGGCAAATCCTGACAATATCGTAAACGGTCTTCAGGAATATGTTGAGCTTATAGACAAAATGATTTATCATATTAAGCAGCGCGATGCGGCTGGGATAAATGCTTTTTTTGCATCCGCCAGAGATTACAGGGATTCCATTCCTAACAACAGCAGCGGTGTCATAAGAATGCACCATGAACTGTTTGTAGATATCCCTGACGAGGCTGGTGCACTGGCAAAGGTGACAGCTTTTATCGCAGAGGCAAAGATAAGCCTCAAGAACATCGGAGTCTCCCACAACCGGGAGGATGAGGAAGGGGTTCTCAGACTCTCATTCTACGATGCTGATTCAAGACGGAATGCGCAGGATGTGCTGAAGGCCGCAGGCTATAGAATTTATAACCGTTAAGAGCCGGAGAATAAAATATTTTAACCAGACATATTACACTAGATTAAAGGAATACTGAGAATTTATGAAGATCAACAGAGTAAAATCACTTAACGGAGAGCTAACAATACCGGGGGACAAATCCATCTCCCACCGCTCCATCATGTTCGGTTCAATCGCAGATGGAATAACCGAGGTACACGGATTTTTAAATGGAGCAGACTGTATATCATCCATGAACTGTTTCAGGCAAATGGGTATAGATATTGATTACGACGGCAGTGTCGTTACTGTACACGGCAAAGGACTGCATGGACTGTCAAAGCCTGAAGGCACACTCGATGTCGGCAACAGCGGAACAACCACCAGACTTATATCGGGTATACTTGCCGCTCAGCCATTTGCAAGCAGGCTTATAGGTGATGCTTCTATATGTAAGCGCCCTATGAAGAGAATCATGACGCCTCTCTCCATGATGGGTGCCGACATCACATCCGAACTCGGAAATGACTGTGCACCGCTCCTTATAAACGGAAAGGAACTCCATGGAATACACTACAACTCACCTGTCGCGTCAGCACAGGTAAAGTCATGTGTACTCCTTGCCGGACTCTATGCAGACGGCGAGACAAGTGTCACCGAGCCATATGTGTCAAGAAACCACACTGAACTCATGCTTGAGTCATTTGGCGGCAATATAAAAGCAGACGGAACTACGGCTACCGTAAAGCCTGTGGATAATCTTGTTGGACAGAAGATACTTGTACCTGGAGATATATCATCAGCTGCTTACTTCCTTGTTGCAGGACTTATCACTCCGAACTCATGCATCACCATCAAAAATGTTGGCATCAATCCGACCAGAGATGGAATACTGGAAGTCATCAAAGCAATGGGCGGCGATATGGAATACTCCAATGTAGTGAGCGGATGCGGTGAGCCAACCGCTGACATAACAGTCAGGACATCAAGTCTCAAGGGCTGTGTCATCGAGGGTTCCATCATACCAAAGCTCATAGATGAGATCCCTGCCATAGCAGTTCTCGCATGCTTTGCAGATGGCGAGACTATCATCAGGGATGCCCAGGAGCTCAAGGTCAAGGAATCCAACAGAATAGATGTCATGGTAAACGCCCTCTCATCCATGGGTGCAGACATAACTGCAACTGATGACGGCATGATAATATGCGGCGGAAAGCCTCTTCACGGTGCAGTGATCGACAGCCACCTTGACCACAGGATTGCCATGAGTTTTGCCATCGCAGGACTTAACGCTGATGGCGATACAGAGATCACCGGAGCCGAGTGTGTGAATATCTCATATCCGGGATTTTATGATGATCTGGGTGGACTGGAACGTTAAATTTTTCATCAATAGTAAAGGCGTCACTGCTGTTTATGATGCTTCGCATCCTACGATAACAGTGGCGCCTTTATACTTTTTATTATATATATAATTCATGATTTAAATAGTCTTATTTTATAATTCATTTTACCACAGTTTATGGACTATTCACAACAGCTTACTCCGTTGCCCTCTCAAACTCATCAGTTCCAGTATCTTCCCTTTTTGTCTTTCCACTGCTTATCACTTCTCCACTGGAAAATACATATGCATAGATATCTTCTATTTCGGCGCTGCCATAATCATATGTTCCATCACCGCCTTTTTCAGTACGATACCTTACATACAGACCGCACTTCTCATTTTCTGACTTGCCATCATATACAATGTATTCCACTGTAGTATCACTTTCAGACAATATACATCTTGATGATGACTCCGAGGCGCCGTAATATACTTCGAATTTTCCAACTGTGGCATCTGAATATTTCTCAAAGATCGCCTGATACCCGACTGTAATTTCCTTATTTTCTGGCTGATCATTTACATCAGGATCAACAGAGGAATCAGTGGAGCTCTCTGCATTCTCCCTGCTGTCACCCGAAGCTTTTTCCGTTATCGCAGAGTCTTGTTCGCTGTCTTTTTCTATATCCGTATCTTCTCTTCTATATCTGGTCGTGAGACGTCTACTGCTAATCTGCCCATTAAAACGCATGGTCACAAGCTCGTCACGCTGTTCAGAGCCAGACACTACCACCTCCACACGATCAATATACCATGTCGTCTTTAGATCGCTTTCGTCAAATCTTGCACCATCATTTGCCACTTCAAATGACCTATATGCAACCGTCTTCTCCTTGCCCTTCAGCACCAGTCTTCCATGGGCAGCTCCAAATGGGAAATCCGGGTCGCCAACAGAATAAATCACAAGCTCATAATCACCATCTGGAGACGTTGACACACTTATCTGCTCAGCTTCGTAACGCGTCTTATATCTAACATAACCTAATGGCAGCAACACCACCATTACCAATATGCAGGCTATGATAACAACATACTTTGGTATCTTATTCATGACTATTTCCTGCCTGTCTCCTCATACATTCCTATCTTCTTCATGTTATCCACTATATCTATGTAGTTTCCATCTATCGCATTTATATATACCCTCTGCAATGGCATATCGCATCGGTAGTCTTCATTATATTCATTCTGAGAAAATATCCATGTCGGAACAAAATACTTATTTCCCGACTCATCAGCACATGGTACATAGGCAAGTTCCACATCATTAAATTCCACCGTTCCATAATTTGTCGGGTGATCCTTATAATATTTGGCTATACTCTCGCCCGCAGCTTTAATCATCTCATCCCAGCTTAAAAGCTTGACCTCCTCTTTATCAAACGTATCCTCATCGGCATATACATACACTGTAGATGAGACAACCCCAAACTTATCAACACTTATTACCGCCTTGTCAACTCCACCTTTATAGGTAAGGTTATCGGTATCAATACTATCCACGGTGTCGATATCTGCCACGTATACCACATCTATCCCATCTATCTTCCGTCCGAACTGGAATCTGTATCCATCAGGCTTTTTTATGACATCTTCACCATAAGTACCGCCTGTCCAGGCTCTCACCGCCTCTTCTGTCCCTGTGCAGGCAAATCCGCTTATCCCCAGATCGTCTAGTAACTTCATTGCAGAACTGAGTCCTTCATCTTCTGTGATTGGGTTCTTCTCATCCCCATCATATGTGTCTTCACCGACAACATTAATCTCATACGTACTTTCAGTTCCTGGAACCTCTGATACAAGAGCCTTATCCTCACCCTCAGGTGTCATACCATATGTAAAATAGTAATTGTTATATCCACCTCCATCTTCATTATCCGATGCCGCCATAAATATTCTCTGTACCCCACCGGATTCCGCAACATAATGCTCATTAATCTTATATTCTGTAGCTATTGGTAACTCATCATCAATGCTATTTCTCTCGTCTACCCATCTTTTCATACCTTCCTCTAAAAGCTCTGCATAACCAGGATCATCACTCGCCAAAGCTTTTTCTATGTCCGACTTATATGAAGCTATCGTGTTATCCAGGATTTCCTTTGACTCAGCAGCATCGCCATCCTGCCACCTTATTTCTGATGTCTCGTCAAAAAGTCTAGATATTATAGTTTTAAGTTCATCATCTGAACATGGTGCTTTTACCGCATCAAATCCTACCTTATATACTTTGCCAGCGTCAGGAATCTCTATATCATCATCCTTCAAGGTTATGGATGAGAGTTTTGATTCTCCTATGTCGAAAGTAACATCGCAGTCATCGGGTATATCCAGCTGTCCCTCAAGACCTCCTGCATTACCTGCATCATCACTTCCCCCATTCATTCCGTAATCGACCTTTTTGTTTCCACACGCAGCAAGACTTAATGCCATAACAGAAATAAGTGCTGCACACATTATTTTTTTCTTGTTCATCGTACACCTCCGTTTTGTTTTACCGAAATACCTACCATCTTTACCGGGTAACATTTGACAGATATATGACCGTATGGAATCTTTGATCATCCTCTGAATAATATGCATCAACACTGCCACCATACTTTTCTGCAACCCTTTTCATACTCTTTATTCCAAATCCATGGAATTTTTGATCCGGCTTACCGGACTTTCGTGAATCAGATCTGTGCATACAATCATTTGTCATTGCTATGATTGTTCCACCATCGTTCCCCTGTGAATTCATTCTGAGTTCCACACTGGCACTGTCTATCTCACTCATTGCCTCACTGGCATTGTCCAGCATATTACACAGAAGGACAGTTAAGTCATCTACCTGCAAGTAATCCATACGTGCCCTTCTCACATCAAAATCATAATGAATTCCCGTATCAATGAACCTGCCGGCATATCGATTAAGAATAACATTTACCATATGATCATCCGAAAACCTTATCTTTTCTTTCAACTCGCCGGATTCATATATCCTTTCAATATATTCGACCGCCTTATCGTAATCATGATGTTCGAGCAGATCATGTATCCCGCTGATATGCTTTTTTATGTCATGTATCATTATTTTCTGCTCTTCGTCCTGACTGATCATTTTTTTATAATACTCAATGTCATATTTTTCTCTCTGGGTCTGCAATGTCTTATCCAAATTCTCCTTGTAGGCACTCTGCAGATATCCGTAGATCACAAATGAAATAATAATTATTACCAGACAGATTATTGAACAATACAACACTATTGATTCCTGCATTTTGCTGATGTCAGAAAAGTAACACATGTAATTAAGCAGACACACAACAACTATCACGCACACTGGTATGACAAGAATTACCCAACCCTGTGCTCCCATATGTACATCCACCCTGTGTCTCATCCCGTATCGGCTGATTGCAAACATCACAAGGAAATACACAAACTTACTTAACATTGCAAAAAATAATACCGTCAAAACACCACCAGATGGATCCCAGGCTTTTTGACTGATTCCAGAAAATACCGCCACAACCACCATCTCTGACAATGTCATAATTACTGACATTGCCACACTATGAAAAACTGAGCTTAAAGTTTTTTGTCCATATACGAATTTTATTATTATCCAGTTGAATACTGGAAATGAAATAAAATTAAATATCAATATATTTAGTTCAAACAAACCAAATAAAACAACATAACACGCCAACACCAAAACAAATCTCTTTATCACCGTATATCTTGGTTTTACAAACATCCACTCGAAGTATTGAAATGCTATCAACGCTTCTATCAGAAAAACGATTCCATAAATCATAGCCATTGGCATGTCCTTGCCCCCTCCAAATACATCATAAATGCATGCTTAAAATTTTGATAATTGCGTTTCGTTAGATAGGCTGTTACCCCAGTATCCAGATACACCAATGAATGATCAAACCTTACTACATGTTCCATATTCACAATAAAACTTCTGTGTGTTCTAAAAAACCCCCTTGTATCCAATGTCTTCTCCCAGTAATCCATCTTTCTCACAGAGATGTATTTTCCCTCACTGGTGTTCACAAATAGCGTATGTCCCTGTGCCTCCAGGTAAATAATCTCCGGAGCTCTGAGGATTATATTTTCATTCTTTGTCTCAATCAATATCTTAGTATTTGATGTTGTGTATATCTTAAGTCCATCCTGTATATTTCGGTATATACGGGATTTGTCAAGCGGCTTTGAAATATACCTGAACACCCTCAAGCTCATAGCAGCATCAAGATAGCTGTCGTATGCCGTTATTATATATATCAGACACTCCTCATTCTGCGCCAATAGCCGTCTGCCTATATTTATCCCATTCATTCCCGGAATTACTATATCCAAGAATACAAAATCATATTTCACTTCGCTTTTTATCAGATCCTCGCCATTGTCAAACTCATATATGTTGGGTTCTTCCAAATGATTGGAAACAAAATATTCCTTTATCCATTCACTCAGCTGTTCAGTTACAAATATATCATCATCGCATACCGCTATATTAAGCTTACTTCTTTGGTCCATATGCTCACCCCATTATTATTATACACTTTGTTATATTACCTCTTCAATGCTGAATGCACGAAACGACATTATAGTGCCGATTTTGGACAAAAAAAGGCTTTCCGGTTACGAATAAACCGAAAAGCCTTTTTGCAAACATATTCAATTACAGATTCCAAGGATGATCCAGAGCACTGCTATCATACATCCGACTAAACATCAAGAGGATACTTTCTAAACGCTTTCTAAACAATCTTATTAATCAAAAATGTGACATACTCTTCTGCATCTCCACAATCAAAAGAATACTGTGAAATATCTCCTAATTCTACTGAGGTAACTGGAAATATCGTCACAGTATCCAAAATACTTTCAAATTCTTCTGTTGTCAAATAACCCATTTATTTTCAATACGCTTTCTTGCCTCAAGCATCTTTTTCTTCTTATCAATGGATTCTGATGAAGGAGTTCTTAATACCTGTTTAAAAATTAATTATTATTCTGCGAACAATTGGCCGCATCAATAGCTATCACCAGCATAAGTGCCATGATCTCATCACCCGGATCTGAGATATCAAGTGTGTATGTATCTCCCCAGCTGAGAAGCTGCTTTGCTATATTTGCCACCAGCCTGCTTCCAGCTGTGACATTGTAATTCCACGAAAGGAAATCTCCATCACACTGCCATCCTCCATACTCAATACTGTACGATGGCTTAAATAATGTATCCCGGCACCACCAGTTTCACCACGTAAGACACGACAAATATCCCAAGCCACACATACACATACCACAATCGGAATCTCACAAGCGGTGTCCTGCCATTTGTGGCAAGCCTGATCGTATTGCCTACCAGATAAATGATACAGATGCACGCCAGATACACAGTCGCCACATGGTAATACAAAGCCGTCAGCAGATGTCCGTGGAGCATGGCGAGTACAGCCCTTGTCGTACCGCATGCGGGACATATCACTCCTGTAAACCGGCGTATCTGGCACCCCTCAAGCCATGAGGTATCCGGCAGGACACGAAGGAGCAGTATATATACCGCCGTGCCAATAAGCAGTGTTATGAGCACTGCTATCTCCGCAATATATAACTGCCCCTCCGTATGTCCTAGAAGTTCAAATAGTCTATATACTTTTCCGCTATATCTTTCTGCGTTTTTATGTTCCATAGAATATCCTTTGTCTCTATTGAATGATTTCCGCCCTCGTATGTATAAAGTGGAATACTCTTAGTCTCGCAAAGTCTTGTAAGCTCACCCGTATTCACTAGTGGATCCGCCGTTCCGTGAAAAGCTATGCCATTTGAATTGGCATATTGCATGGTAATCTCCAGTGGTGTGAAATATATATTTCTTACATTCAGTCCTTTCTCCGCCGCATACCTTGCAGATATAGCCGTGCCTATACTCTTTGATAGGAATACTATATCCTCTGCGTCCGAGAAATCCACAGTCTTAAGACAATCAAGTGCTTTATTCCAGCCATCATCAAATACCTTCTGTATCTCCTCCGGAAGCTGTCCCGAAAGCTTGCCATATGTCACATCAACAATCTCATATCCATGTGCCATCATATATTTTTTACTATAGTAAAGTAATGGCTTATCGGTGTGATATCCTATTCCCGGGAATACCACACATATCTTCTTTCCCATGTATCTGTCTCCTCTCCGGATATAAGTCCCATCCAGAGTATATAAATTATCAGCACCCTTATTACATCATGCCTTTATTCTAATCGTCCTGATTCTTCTGCTATTTTATCAGCATAGCATCGCCAAATGAGAAGAATCTGTACTTCTCCTCAACCGCCACCTTGTACGCCTCAAGTATATGTTCCCTGTCGTAGAGCGCAGAAACAAGCATAAGAAGCGTTGACTCAGGCAGATGAAAATTCGTGATGAGCGCATCAATAACCTTGAACTTGTATCCCGGATAAATGAAAATATCCGTCCATTTGCTGCCTGCATGAACTGTTCCATCGTCGTCCGACATAGACTCAAGAGTTCTGGTACTTGTCGTTCCAACGGACACAACCCTTCCGCCTGCAGCCTTTGTCTCGTTGATCATGTCAGCGGCTTCCTGTTCTATGATACAGAACTCAGAATGCATGTGATGATCCAGAATATTCTCCTCCTTAACAGGCCTGAAGGTTCCAAGTCCGACATGAAGTGTCACATGCGCTATCTTGATTCCCTTCGCTTTGATCTGATCAAGCAGCTCTGTTGTAAAGTGAAGTCCTGCTGTCGGCGCTGCTGCTGATCCGTCGTGCTCTGCGTACACAGTCTGATACCTGTTCTTGTCCTCTAGCTTGTGTGTGATATATGGAGGGAGCGGCATCTGTCCCAGCTCGTCAAGGATCTCCTCGAATATTCCATCGAACTCAAATCTGATGAGTCTGTTGCCCTCCTCAACTATATCGACGACCTCACCCACAAGTTTGCCCTTTATAAGTCCTGTCTCAGGGTCAGGTTCATTTGACTCTGAACCAAATACTATACGAGCACCCACCTTACACTTTTTGCCCGGTTTTACCAGAGTTTCCCATGTACAGTCGTCCTTTCTCTTCAGAAGAAGGACCTCTATGGATGCTCCCGTATCCTCCTTGACGCCCATAAGTCTCGCCGGAAGAACCCTTGTATCGTTGATGACCAGACAGTCTCCCGGATTCAGGTAGTCTATCACATCATAAAAGTGCTTGTGCTCTATCGTATTATCTTTTCTGTCCAGGACCATGAGACGTGACTCACTTCTCTTGAGGAGTGGATCCTGTGCTATAAGCTCCTGTGGCAGATCATAGTAAAAGTCTGTTAATTTCATCATATCGTAATTCCTCACATATTTATTCACACAAAAATAACTGTCTGACGCTGGATATATACAATATCTCCGCGCCAAACAGTTACATATTATACTACTATCACAAATATTTCAAGGATAGCGCCTATTACGCTCTGATCTCTATTCCAAGCTTTCCAAGCTCCTTGAGAATCTTGGCAATGATTCCATCGACCTCTGACGTCTCAAGTGTTCTATCCTTAGCACGGAATGTCATTGTGTAAGCCACCGACTTCTTGCCCTTTGCGATCTGCTCACCCTCGTATACATCGAAAAGTTTGTAGCTCTCAAGCAGCTTGCCGCCACATTTCCTTATGACTTCCTCTATCTGTCCGACAAATATTTCCTTGTCCACAACAAGACTCAGATCTCTTGTACTTCCAGGGAACTTTGCAATTCCTTCATACTTAATGTCGAAGCTTGACAGCATAACCAGTGTAGGCATATCTATAACTGCAACATATACCTCGCCCTTAAGGTTGTAGTTGTCACATACCTCAGGATGTACCTGTCCGATAAATCCAATTGTCAGGTTGCCCTTCTTGAGCTTTGCCTGACGGCCCGGATGAAGGAATGTGTACTCTGACTCAGGCTCGTATGTCACCTGTCCCTTGAGACCAACCTTGTCTGTAAGCTCCTCGAGAACTCCCTTGAGATCAAAGAAATCTCCCTGACCATACATACCGATAGTCAGCTTCATTCTCTCCTCTGGAAGCTCTGTGAGTGGAAGTGACTTTGGAAGGTATACATTTCCGAACTCATAAAGTCTTGCGATCTTGTTCTTTCTATTATAATTTGTTGCCAGTGATGTGAGAACACCGTTCAGTGATACAGTTCTCATGATACTGAAGTCCTCACCGAGAGGATTTGCTATTGTAACCGTCTTTCTAAACTCACTGTCAGCAGGCAGTAGCAGCTTATCAAACACCTTAGGGCTCTCGAATGAGTAGCACATGCCGCCAGAGAAACCATTTGCCTCAAGGACATCCCTTGCGATGGCATTGATCATCTGGTCGTATGGGAGCTTACCAACTGTTGCCTCACCTCTTGGAAGTGATACAGGAATGTTGTCGTATCCGTAGAATCTTGCAACCTCCTCTGCCAGGTCTGCCATGCAGTTCAGATCCTGTCTGAAGCTTGGCACATCCAGTGTGTTTGTCTCTGCATCGTATGTGAGTCCAAGTCTGCCGAAGTAGTACAGCATCTTCTCAGGCTCAACATCTGTTCCGAGAAGCGCATTCATCTTGTCTGGCTCAAATGGGAGCTTCTTGTCCTGTACAGGATTTGGATATACATCGACAGCTCCGCCGACTACCTCACCTGCGCCCATCTCCTCGATGAGCTGACATGCTCTGTCTATTGCCTCCATTGCAAGATTTGGATCAAGTCCCTTTGTGAACTTTGCTGCCGCGTCAGTTGCAAGTCCGATTCTTCTCGATGAAAGTCTGATATTTGTTCCATCGAAGCAGGCTGCCTCAAAGAGCAGTGTATCGATACTGTCTGTTACCATGGAGTTCTCTCCACCCATGATTCCGGCGATACCAATCTCTTTCTCACCGTCACAGATCATCAGAACATCATGATCAAGCTTTCTCTCCTGTCCATCAAGTGTTACAAATGTATCTCCATCATTTGCACGGCGTACTACGATCTTGTTGCCAGCTATGGTGCTGAGATCATATGCGTGCATTGGCTGTCCATACTCTTCCATAACGTAGTTTGTTATATCAACCAGGTTGTTGATCGAACGGATTCCCTGTGAAGCAAGTCTCTGCTGCATCCACTTTGGTGAAGGTCCGATCTTCAGGTTCTTGACAACCCTTGCTGTGTATCTAGGGCAGAGGTCAGGATCCTTTACCTCTACTGATATATAGTCATTGACGTCCTCATCATTTCCTGTCTTTGTTACCACTGGTGGGTAAAATGGCTTGTCAAATGTAGCTGCTGCCTCTCTTGCCATACCGATCATTGAGAAACAATCAACTCTGTTGGATGTGATCTCGTATTCGACAACAACATCGTCAAGTCCAAGTGCCTTCACAGCGTCATCGCCTGGCTTCACACCTGACTCCTCTGGAAATACATACACGCCATCCTCCGGTGCCTCCGGGTAGAAGTCTCGTGATGAACCAAGCTCCTCTATACCGCACATCATACCATTTGACTCAACTCCTCTAAGCTTACCCTTCTTGATCTTGATTCCGTCAGGGTATTCATTGTTATCGCCGTGTGCTGCCGCAACCTTACCACCGTCAAGTACAAGTGGGATGAGATCATTGACCTTTACATTCTTTGCTCCGGTCACGATCTGAAGAGGCTCCGCCTGTCCAACATCTACCTGACATACTACAAGCTTGTCCGCATCCGGATGCTTCTCCATAGTGAGAATCTTGCCGACAACGATCTTGTCAAGATTCTTATCCTTCTGTTCATAACCCTCTACATGTGATCCTGAGAGAGTCATGGCATCTACAAACTCCTGAGCTGTCACGTCCAGATCAGGAACATATGCCTTTATCCATGAAATTGGTGTATTCATCTTCTATTCTCCTTTTAATTGTGTAATCTTACTTTCTACATAAACCTCATTGAATCTCTACTACATTACGTCAATCAGCAGACAGCTGCCAGACGTTCGACACATTTAAATCCGCTTAGACTGACCCATTTGTCATAAGCAGACATTTGAGCCCGCCGGTCCTTAGGTGGCGCTCCAGCGGCACCTTAGTACCGCTGCAGGGCGAAACGAGCGGAAGCGTTCTGCGTTGACAATGGGTCAATCTAAGCGACTTCAATACCTCCATCGTCCAGCAGCGTCCCCACAATTAAAACTGGTCTAAGAATCTCATATCGTTCTCGTAGAGCAGTCTCATGTCATCTATCTCATACTTGAGAAGTGTTACTCTCTCAAGACCGATTCCAAATGCAAATCCTGAATATACCTCAGGGTCTATTCCACAGTCGCGGAGAACCTTTGGATGAACCATACCACAGCCAAGGATCTCTATCCAGCCACTGCCCTTACATACTCGGCATCCCTTGCCACCGCACTTGAAGCATGTGATATCACACTCTGCTGATGGCTCTGTGAATGGGAAGTGATGAGGTCTAAACTTGACCTTTGTGTTCTCACCGAAGAACTCCTTTGCCCACTGCGCCAGTGTTCCCTTGAGGTCAGCCATGGTGATTCCCTTGTCTATCACAAGTCCCTCTACCTGATGGAACGATGGTGAATGTGTTGCATCTACCTCATCAGCTCTGAATACTCGTCCAGGTGAGAGGATTCTTATAGGAAGATTGCCCTTCTCCATGATTCTTGCCTGAACAGGTGATGTCTGTGTACGAAGGAGGATATCCTTTGTAACATAGAATGTATCCTGCTCATCCTTTGCAGGGTGATTTGCAGGAATGTTCAGCAGCTCAAAGTTGTACTTGTCATACTCTACCTCTGGTCCCTCAACTATCTCGTAACCCATACCGATGAATACTCTCTCCAGATCTTCAAGTGCTATCTGGTTTGGATGTCTGTGTCCTGTAAGCTTCTTCACTCCTGGAAGAGTTACATCTATGGTCTCTCTCTTCATCTTCTCTGCACGGAGTGCCCTGTTGATGGACTTTGTCTTCTCATCAAGGGCTGTCTCGATGGCCTGACGCGCCTCATTTACCATCTGGCCTACCTTTGGTCTATCCTCCGGTGCTACATCCTTCATGCTTTTGAGAACCTGTGTGAGTTCTCCCTTCTTACCGAGTATCGCCACCTTCACATCGTTAAGTGTCGATACAACCTCTGCGCTCTCGATCTTGGCAAGAGCCTCTGCCTTGATGGCTTCCAACTTGTCTCTCATCGTATTTCTCCTTTTTCTATTTATAGGGATTTCAATGTGGATCCTATATTAATTACTTCCATATATAAGTCACGGAATTGCTCCGTCTTCGGCTCCCGCAATTCCTACAGTAATTCGCGCTCCGCCCTATCGGGCTGCTCGCTCATTTCTCTTTTTGGCGTTTACCGGGATTGCTCCGCGCTGCGCGCTCTCTCAATCCCTGCACGGCATTCACACTCCGCCCTACCGGGCTCCGTGTTTCATGTCGCGCGCGGGTGACAAATGTCTGCTGATGCATGCGAGCAAGCTCGCGCATCGCAGCCGCTTGTCACCCTGTAAACGCAAAAGTCCCTAGCATGTTATACATACTAGGGACGAATTATATCCGCGTTACCACCCTGATTCCAGACACTCTATGTATCTTGTCCATGTCTGACTCTCATTAGACGTTTGTCGCACGTCACACGCCACAACCTACACAGATCAATATCTGTCAACTAATCAGCAGATATCATCAATCCTTCAGCCGTGATGGCTCTGATGTGAAATTAAATACGCACTCTTACCTGACCTGGCTTTCAGCCGCTGACCCGGTCTCTCTGATGGTGACATACGTATCTTTTGCATCGTCACTGCCTGTAGAGATAATATACCTACATGTGGGTGTTAGTCAACATCTTTTTTGTCATACTGTCATGATCAACAACAATTCAATTTTCAGAAATATTATATAACTTGATTGTGAAAATAAACCTTACGAGTACCATACTCCTATTTAATCATCTTCCCGTTTCTTTTTCTTTATTTGTAAAGCAATTGATGCCAAAAGTAATATCCAGCCTATCAATAAGATTATATAAAACATCACCTTACCAAAATCTCCTTTTAAGATAAAATCGATTGCAAACAAACATGCACTAAGTACTAACAGAAGTATAGCTTTTTTTTCTCTCATATATTTTCCCCTTTTTATATCAAAATCGCTTTATATCTTTCACTCTTTATTTTCTTTGTATCTGCAAGTCTTCCTTTACTATTTGTGACTGCCCCATTAGTTACCAAAATATCAATTGCCACTCCAGCACCAAAAGTCACTATTACTTTAATCGTCTTTCCCCCATTATACCTTCTTATGGCATCTTTAGTCCATGTAAATTTGGTTGAATAAAGTGCATTACTAAAAGCAAAACAACTACTTGTATTTTTATATGAGCCACTATGTGTCTCAATCGCAGTATTCTTTAACTTGAATACACTCTACTTTTATTTCATTTATCTACTTCTACATCAACTTCTTCGTCCATCTTTAAATGTCGATTTTTTCGCATCCGCCTCTTCTCCGCACGCTTTTTCTTCCTCTCAAGTCGTCTCTTCTTACGCCCGGCCTTGTGCGCACGCCTTCTTATTCCCCGGATTCCATTATCCATGAATTTGTTGATCTCCGCGCCTATCAGCATGACGTACATACACATGTAAAGCCACAGCGCAAGCAATATCACACTTGCAAGGCTTCCATACATATATGTGTTGATTCCCACTATATTGATATAGCTTGATACGCCAAATGACAAAAACATCCAGAGTATGGTCGTAAATGCAGCTCCCGGCACAGCGGTCTTGATCCTCACCCGCTCAACCGGCAATGCCCAGTATGCCACGATCATAACCCCAAACAAAACCGTAGGGGCAAATGCTATCTTGACGATCGACAGGATATTCGCAACGGTATCCACCAGTTGGAATCTCTCCACCGAATCCAGCCGCACCAGCATTTTTGACACAACTACATCGCCGAGGATATATATGACCATAACCGCCACCAGCATCACACAGAATATCAATGTATACAGAGTGTGTATCGCTCTTCTGAGGAAATAATTGACGCTGTCCTCCTTGCCTGCCATGAAAGTGAGTCCGCGGCCTATAGCCATTGTTCCCTTTGACGCCGACCACACTGTGAGCAATATGGTTGCTGTGGTGGCAAGCAGTGAGCTCTTACTGTTGAAAATCTCTGCAAACATGAATTCAAAATTGGAATTGATCTCCTCCGGGAACAGTTCCTTTATTATCTCCAACACCTGGGTCTCTGTGAATGGCAGATATTTGACAAATGTAAGCAACGTCATCGCCAGTGGAAACAGTGACAGCAGCAGGAAAAAAGCAGACTGTGCCGCAAATGCCGCCACCTGATCCTTATTCATCTCTGCCATAAACAATCTGACTTTATGGTATATGAGCACTATGCGCTTCTTTAACTTCATAATTAGTGATTCTCTCCGTTACTTTTCAACCGAACTGAGAACTGCTCCGTTGTAATAATGGCTTATTATCTGCGCTGCAGTATATCCCAGCTTTGCCAGTTCATTTGCACCATTCTGACTCATTCCGACTCCATGTCCGTATCCGCCGCCCTTAAGTGTGTAGAGTCCTGTGTCATTATCCTTCTTTACATAGTAGAAATTACTTGGAACGCCTGTCCAGCCCGTGAGCTCTGATCCATCCTGCTCTGTTATAGCCTTGCCATCCGTGGCGAACAGGACTCGGATATTGCTCTGGCCGCTGACTACCACGCTTCCCTTGTCGCCTGTTATCGTAACTTCCTTCACAAGTCCACTGTCATCTCTTCCCGTCACCATTATTGACTTGATCTTGCCAACCGATGTCGCAGACACATCCGAGCATCTTGAAAGGCCGGTCTCAACCGCATTTCTCATCTCATCTTCTGTGTATGTAACCGTCCACCTGTACATAGGAAGATTTCTCTCAACCACATCTGTGTCCGTCTTGCCATCCATGAAATCCCTGAATGCCGCTTCATCGCTGAAATATGGGATGTCCAGCGCCGTATTCTGAATACGTGTACAGGTATATGGCATGCTTCCGCCCCACACCTGGTCACTCGTGGTAGTCGTTCCGCACGATGTTGAGAAATATACAGCATTTATTATCTCTCCGTTATATGTAGGTACAATTCCGGATGTGGACTGGACTGCATCTATGGAATTTCCCGTCTCAGGGAAGTTATTGTAGACCTGGCACGATGTTGTGTCATCAAGGTCTGCATTGTATCCCCTGTAGTTACTTCCAAGCTTTCTATATGTAAATCCTCTGGCGCAGATTGCCATAGCCTTGAGCGCCTCCGGGCTGTAGCCCGATGAAACCTCACTTGACACTACCCCATACAGATACTGTTCTATATCTACCTGATTGATGATCATGTATCCCGACGAATCCTTTGTTATCTCAAGGGCTCCGTGATACCTCGGGGTGCCGCTTGATTTGCTGAGACTCGATACTGTTATCATTCCATCCGAACTCTCAGGCTCAACTATGATGGATGAGGCCTTGTTGTCGCTGCCAAGTGATACAAATTCATCCGCCTTGTAGGTTTTCTTCTTGCCATCGCTCGTCACGTTAAATCCTGTACTGCAGGTAAATTCCACATAGCTCTGATAATAATCTCCGCCATTTGTCAGGATGACTCTGACACTGTTCTCCATACCGGATATAACGACTGACGATCCGCCATAGCCGCTACCCCCGCTGGTTCTGTCGGTGCCGGACGAGCTGCTGCCTTTATCCTCTTTCTTCTTTGAAGCCACAGTTCCTGCTCCCTGAATTGTGTAGTCATACTCCGCGATCTCTGTACTGTCCGTGTCGGCTTCAACATATTGCTTCAGATCTCCCACCGGATCATCCGGAGCTTCTATGACTATGGTCTCCACTGAATTGCCATCGTTGTTATCATCAGTCTCTTCGCCTACTCTGTTTTTACCTGTTATCATCATATATCCGACAACACATACCAGAATTATAGTTATGAAACTCACTATCTTAAAATTCTTATTGTATTTGATCTTCTGATACCATTTCTTCCTCTGATCTATTCGCATTCCCCTGTCTCCATTTCTCCGCAAATATATCCACATACAGAGAAAAAGCAGCATATACATGCTGCTTCTTCATCTTGTGTAATAAACTGAAATGCGCCCTTGCTTTTGAGTCCTAGCAGCGCTAGGTGGGCAACCGCAATTGTATATCTGCCTTCCACTAGAACTTATATAACGAGGCTTGACTTCAATAACAATGATATAGGAATCCCGTTTATTCAAATGTAGGTTCAAAATCACAAGAGACTTAATACATCTCAGCTATGAGCACATTATACCTTACCTTTACATCTCTTGCAAGAATTTTTCACGTGAACTTTAACCACTATAATTGACATTATATGCCTTCTTGAAATACCAATCTTACCTGTGTTAGAATGTAGATACTTATGGGAATTTATAATTATTTCCAAACATGAAAGGCAGGTGTTCACCAAATGGATAAAACCAGCTTACAAATGTTATTCGGCGTATTGCTCGGAGTATTTCTGCTTGCACTCATAGTCATGACTGTGGTGTATGTCAGAAGAAAGCTTGCCGATAAGCGCGAGGAGGCACTGAGAGATCTCGATCTCATGCAGGAAGAGGCTATCAGGGAGGAACAGAGCCAGAGCAAGGGGTACTGGATAAACCGTGATGACATCGAGGACGAGAATCAGGCTCATCTGCTCCGTTACTACCACTATTTCGATAATATCGATGAATGTATCCACGATCTCATAGTTGAGATGTATGACTGTGGATTTGTCAGGACAGAAGAGATATTTGTCGCAGCATACGGTGAGGAAGCACTCACACCTGATTCATTCATTTACATGACAGATGCTGACTGCGATCTGGAAAAGGCAAAGGCTGCACTTCCGCCTGTCAGTGAGAAGAACCAGAAGATCATCTATGACCTCTGGTGCTCATATGTCGAAAAGCTTCTGGACACTGTTGAGATACACACAACCGATGCCAACAAAGATATAATCAAGGACGCACTTATGGTTTATGGCCGCAAAAAGATAACCATACTCCTGCGCAGTCCAGAATAAAATAAAACCTTTCAAAGGAGATTTACAAAATGAAAGATAACTGTATAGTAGCTCAGTCAGGAGGTCCTACCGTAGCGATAAATGCTTCGCTGGCAGGTGTCATAGACGGAGTTAAGAAAAGCAACAAATACACCAGAGTTTACGGTGCAATTCACGGGATCCAGGGAGTGCTGGACAATAATTTCATAGATCTGTCCCTCATGGCCCTCTCAAAATTTCCTCTGGTAAATACTCTGGAGCTCTCCCCTGCAATGTACCTTGGCTCATGCAGATACAAGCTTCCTGATTTTGAGGTTGACTCAAAACCTTATGAGATAATATTTGACAGATTTGAGGAATATCAGGTTGCCGCATTCTTCTATATCGGCGGCAATGACTCTATGGATACAGTGGATAAACTCAGCAAATATGCAAAGAAGATCGGATCGGATGTGAAGATCGTCGGCATCCCTAAGACCATTGACAATGACCTGTGCCATACCGACCACACTCCGGGATTTGGCTCTGCAGCTAAGTATGTTGCATCCACCATGCTGGAGATTGCCCACGACACTTACATCTACCAGATACCAAGTGTTGTCATCGTGGAGATCATGGGCCGTGATGCAGGCTGGCTCACCGCTGCATCCTGTCTGGCAAGAAATGACTACAGTCCTGCTCCTCATCTCATATATCTTCCTGAGGTAGACTTCGATGAGGATCAATTTATAGAGGACATCAAAAATGTATTAAAGACTTCAAGATGTGTCATCGTGGCCGTATCTGAGGGTATACATGATAAGGATGGCAACTACATCAGCGCAACTTCTGCTGTGGCAGACAAGTTCGGACATGCCCAGCTCAGCGGAACCGGCAAGGCTCTCGAGAGTCTTGTTAAGGACAGAATGGATATAAAGGTTCGTTCCATCGAGCTCAATGTCCTCCAGAGATGTGCAGCGCATATTTCCTCAAGGACAGATATCAACGAGTCATTTGCACTTGGACAGGCTGCTGTAAAATACGCCGCCGAGGGAATGACTGCTGTTATGTCCACGATCAAGCGAGTTTCTAACGATCCATACCAGTGGATCATTGAACCTGAGAATGTATCTCTCATCGCCAACCAGGCTAAGACAATTCCGCTTGAGTGGATCACACCTGAGAAGAATGACGTCACACCTGAGATGGAAGCATATCTCAGACCTCTTATAATCGGCGAGGTTTCCCTTCAGTACAAGGATGGACTTCCTATGTACCTGCCGGTAAACCACCTGCTTTAAAGGAAAAAATATCCCTAATACCTCAATAATATGGTATTAGGGATATTTTTTATAATTCACTCAGGGAACGAACCAAATACGTCTATCCTTTACTGCAGATTCGTGTATCCGAGCAGCAACTCTTCTACTGCCATGGCGGCCTCACGGCCTTCGCGGATGGCCCATACTACAAGTGACTGGCCTCTGTGCATATCTCCGGCTACGAATACCTTTGGAACATTTGTTGTATATGAGTTTGGACATGGAGTCTTGACATTTGTTCTCTCGTTGAGTTCTACGCCAAAGCTCTCTGCCACATATGTCTGACATCCGAGGAATCCGGCTGCGATGAGTACCACATCACATTCAACGATATACTCGCTTCCCTCTATCTCTGTCATAGTCATTCTTCCTGTCTCAGGATTCTTCTTCCAGTCGAGCTTCACACACTTGGCTGCCTTGACATTTCCGTCCTTGTCCTTGATGAATTCCTTGACTGTAGTCTCATATATTCTAGGATCATGTCCGTATACTGCTATTGCCTCCTGCTGACCGTAGTCTGTCTTGCAGATCTTCGGCCATTCTGGCCATGGATTGTCTGGTGTTCTTGTATCAGGTGCCTTTGGCATCATCTCAAGCTGTGTAACGCTGACAGCGCCCTCACGGACTGCTGTTCCCACACAGTCATTTCCTGTATCACCACCACCGATGACGAGAACATTCTTGCCTTTACAGTTCACGAACTGCTTGTCAGCAAAGCCCGAATTTACAAGGCTCATTGTCGTAGTCTTGAGGAAATCAACAGCGAAGTAGATTCCCTTTGCATCCCTTCCAGGTGCTTTTATATCTCTTGGATTGGCTGCACCACAGGCAAGCACAACTGCGTCGTATTCCTTGAGCAGATCCTCAGCCTTCACATACTTGAGGTTCTTGTTCTTAAGATAACCTGTCATCTGATCATCCTTCGGACACACAGCCTTCGCAGATGCCTTTCCGGTTGCAACCTCTGTGTTCAGTACGAACTTTATTCCTCTCTTCTTCATGACATCTATTCTTCTGTCTATGATCTGCTTCTCAAGTTTCATGTTTGGGATACCATACATGAGAAGTCCACCCGGTCTGTCACTTCTCTCATACACAGTCACATCGTGGCCTCTGCCGATCAGCTGGTCTGCCACGGCCAGTCCCGAAGGACCTGAACCTATGACTGCCACCTTCTTGCCTGAGTGAACCTTTGGCTGTTTATCATTTACAAGGTCATTTGCAAATGCATACTCTATGATGGCTCTCTCGTTCTCACGGACCGACACTGGATCACCGTTTAAGTTACAGGTACATGCCTTCTCACAGAGAGCCGGGCACACACGGCTTGTAAACTCAGGGAAACAGTTGGTCTTGCTGAGTCTTGCAAATGCCTGCTCAAGATTGTCGTTATAGAGCATATCATTCCACTCTGGGATCAGGTTGTTCAGCGGACAGCCCGATGTCATTCCGCATATGTTCATACCTGCCTGGCAGAATGGAACGCCACAGTCCATACATCTTGCAGCCTGCTTTCTCTGCTCATCACGGCTAAGCGGAGTGTGGAATTCATTGAAATTCTTGATTCTGTCCTTAGGAGCAAGCTCTGCGCTTGTCTTTCTCTCATATTCTAAAAATCCAGTTGGTTTTCCCATTCCTACTTACCTCCGTTCTTAACCTTGTAGAATGCTTCGATAGCTGCCTTCTCGCGGCTCAGGCCCTTCTCCTCAAATGCAACTATCATATTCATCATCTTCTTGTAATCCTTTGGTATGATCTTCTTGAACTTTGGAAGATATCCCTCAAAGTCCTCAAGAATCCTCTTGCCTATCTCTGAATTTGTATAATTTACATGATCCATGATGAGCTGCTTCAGCTCGCTCACCTCGTACTTGTCTGTCACAGCCTCTATGGATATCATCTCTTTGTTAAGTCTCTTGTACAGATCGTTGCCCATATCAAGTACATATGCGATACCACCGCTCATTCCGGCTGCAAAGTTCTTGCCTGTTGTTCCAAGAACTACTACTTTACCACCTGTCATGTACTCACATCCGTGATCGCCAACACCCTCAACGACCGCCGTGGCACCAGAGTTACGAACTGCAAATCTCTCGCCGGCAACACCGTTGATGAATGCCTTACCACTTGTGGCACCGTACAGTGCAACGTTTCCTATGATGATGTTATCCTCATGCTTGTACTTAACTGAACGAGGCGGATAAACTATCAGCTTACCACCTGACAGACCCTTGCCGAAGTAATCGTTGCTGTCGCCCACCAGCTCAAGTGTAAGTCCCTTTGGAATAAATGCTCCAAAGCTCTGTCCGCCGGCGCCGTTGCATTTGACGATGTATGTGTCCTCATCAAGTGACTCGCCGTACTTCTTTGTGATCTCTGAACCGAATATCGTTCCAACAGATCTGTCTGTGTTGACCACATCAAGCTCAACGCTCTTCTTCTGTCCCTTCTCAAGTGCAGGTCCAAGCTTCTTCATGAGAATTCTCATATCTACTGTCTTCTCAAGCTGGAAGTCATAGACATTCTTCTCGTGATACTTTACCTTGTTCTGTGGCATATCTATATAAGGATTGTTAATTATCTTATCAAGGATGACATTTCTCTCATCTGCTCTGTCGCTGCTCATGAGGAGATCTGAACGTCCAACCAGCTCATCGACTGTTCTGACGCCGAGCTTGCTCATGTACTCTCGAAGCTCCTCTGCTATGAACAGCATGAAGTTCTTCACGTACTCAGGCTTACCTCTGAATCTCTTTCTGAGTTCTGGGTTCTGAGTTGCTATTCCGACAGGACATGTGTCAAGGTTACATACCCTCATCATGACACAACCCATTGTTACAAGTGGTGCTGTTGCAAATCCAAATTCCTCAGCTCCAAGCATTGCAGCTATCGCAACGTCACGGCCTGTCATCAGCTTACCGTCTGCCTCAAGGATGACCTTATTTCTGAGATCATTCATGATAAGTGTCTGATGTGTCTCTGCAAGTCCAAGCTCCCAAGGGAGTCCTGCGTAATGGATGGAGTTGTTAGGTGCTGCACCTGTTCCTCCGTCGTAACCTGAGATCAGGATGACCTGTGCTCCGGCCTTTGCAACACCGGCAGCTACTGTACCAACGCCAGCCTCAGACACAAGCTTTACTGATATTCTCGCATCACGGTTTGCATTCTTGCAGTCGTAGATGAGCTGTGCAAGATCCTCTATCGAATAGATATCGTGATGTGGTGGTGGAGAGATAAGGCTTACACCCGGTGTTGAAAGTCTTGTCTTTGCGATCCATGGATATACCTTTCCGCCAGGAAGATGTCCACCCTCACCAGGCTTTGCTCCCTGTGCCATCTTGATCTGTATCTCCTTGGCACTAACAAGATATCTCGATGTGACACCAAATCTTCCAGATGCAACCTGCTTGATGGCTGAGCATCTGTTCTTGCCATCCTTGCCGATCGTAAGTCTCTCTATCGACTCACCGCCCTCTCCTGAATTGGACTTGCCGCCCAACTCATTCATGGCGATTGCCATACACTCATGTGCCTCCTGTGATATACTTCCGTAACTCATGGCACCAGTCTTGAATCTCTTCACAATCTCGCTTGCAGGCTCGACCTCATCGAGTGGAACCGGCTTGTCAGCGAACTTGAAGTCCATGAGACCTCTCAGGTGGAACGGCTTCTGCTCATCGTGGAGCGCTGCTGTGTACTGCTTGAACAGCTTGTAATCGCCGCGCCTTGTAGCCTCCTGAAGAAGATGTATAGTAACAGGATTGTACAGGTGCTCCTCCTTGCCGCTTCTGAACTTGTGTGCACCGATGCTTGTAAGGGCAAGGTTTGTGTTAAGTCCAAGCGGATCAAATGCTGATGAGTGAAGATCATCAACTGTCTTCTCAAGCTCCTTTATACCAGAACCGCCAACACGGCTTACTGTATTTGTAAAGTATCTGTCCACAACGTCTTTTGAAAGACCGATACACTCAAATATCTGTGATCCCATGTATGACTGGATCGTTGATACACCCATCTTGGATGCGATCTTTACTATTCCGTGGCATATTGCACTGTTGTAATCATCGACAGCCGCATTGAAATCCTTGTTCAGCAGATGCGAATCTACCATCTGCTTGATCGTCTCTATTGCCAGATATGGATTGACTGCACATGCACCATATCCGAGAAGTGTTGCAAAGTGGTGAACATTTCTTGGATCAGCACTCTCAAGGATGATTGCAACCGCTGTTCTCTTCTTGGTTCTTACCAGGTGCTTCTGCATAGCTGATACTGCAAGGAGTGATGGTATTGCAACATGGTTCTCATCCACACCTCTGTCTGAGAGGATGAGGATATTTACACCGTCCCTGTAGAGCTTGTCGGCCTCGATAAACAGTCTGTCGAGAGCCTTCTCCATGGATGTGTTCTTATAATAAAGAATCGGAAGTGTCGCAACCTTAAGTCCCGGTACATTCATATTCTTGATCTTCAAAAGATCCGTATTTGTCAGTATTGGATGGTTGATCTTCAGAACATGACAGTTCTCCGGCTTCTCCTCGAGGATGTTTCCGTCCTTTCCGAGATATACCGATGTGGATGTGACAACTTCCTCTCTGATAGCATCGATAGGTGGGTTTGTAACCTGTGCAAATAACTGCTTGAAGAAGTTGAACAGTGGCTTGTGGCTGTTCGAGAGAACTGCAAGTGGTGTATCAGTACCCATGGCACTGATTGCCTCTGCACCTTTCTCTGCCATAGGATATATGGTATTCTTGAAATCCTCGTAGGTATATCCAAATGCCTTCTGAAGTCTTGCCCTCTCCTCGTCTGTATACTCCTGAACTCTGATATTCGGGATCTTCAGATCAGCTAGATGTACAAGATTGCTGTCTACCCACTCTCCGTAAGGCTTTGCAAGCGCGTATTTCTCCTTGATCTCCTCATCTGAGATAAGACGTCCGTTCACTGTATCTACCAGAAGCATCTTGCCAGGTCTGAGTCGGTCTTTCTTCACGATCTTGGATGGATCAACGTCCAGGACTCCGACCTCAGACGAAAGTACAAGGTAATCATCATCTGTGATATAGTATCTCGATGGTCTAAGTCCATTTCTGTCAAGGACTGCTCCCATGAGCTCACCGTCTGTAAATAATATAGAAGCAGGACCATCCCAAGGCTCCATCATGGTTGCATAGTACTGATAGAAGTCCTTCTTCTCCTGACTCATGGCTCTGTCGTTCTCCCACGGCTCAGGAATCGTGATCATGACTGCCATAGGAAGCGGTATTCCGTTCAGCACCAGGAACTCAAGACAATTGTCAAGTCTTGCTGAATCCGATCCATCCGGATCAAGAACAGGCATAACCTTGTACATCTCATCCTGCATGATGGTCGACTCCATGGTCTCCTCACGGGCGATCATCTTGTCCTCATTTCCTCTTATTGTATTGATCTCACCATTGTGGCACAGATATCTGTATGGATGCGCTCTGAGCCATGATGGTGTTGTATTCGTTGAAAATCTTGAATGGACAAGTCCTATAGCTGACTCATAGTCTGGATCCTGAAGGTCGTTGTAGAACATTCTGAGTTCACCGACGAGGAACATTCCTTTATATACTATAGTCTTGCTGGAGAGTGACGGAACATACGTGTCATCATTGCTCTCCTCAAATATTCGTCTGACGAAGTAGAGCTTTCTGTCAAAGTCCATACCAGCCTTAACTGTCTCTGGTCTTCTGATAAATGCCTGCATGATGCATGGCATGACATCTATGGCCTTCTTACCAAGGATTCCAGGTGTTGTAGGAACCTCTCTCCAGCAAATGAACTCCAGTCCTTCCTTCTCCACTATGACCTCAAACATTTTCATAGCCTGCTTGCGCGCCAGCTCCTTCTGTGGAAAGAAGAACATTCCTATTCCATAATCGCCTTCCTTTCCAAGGTCATATCCAAGCTCTGCTAAAGCCTTGGTGAAGAACTTATGTGATATCTGAAGGAGTATACCTACACCGTCTCCGGTCTTGCCCTCTGCGTCCTTTCCTGCTCTGTGCTCAAGATTCTCAACAATCTTGAGTGCATTGTTCACTGTGTCATGTGTCTTTATACCCTTGATATTGACAACGGCACCGATACCACAGTTATCGTGCTCAAAGCTTGGGTCGTATAATCCGGTATTCTCCGCTCTCTTATTCTCAATCATGTCCTGTTCCGTCCTTTCCATGTTTTTGTCATTCACAACGATATTTTGCTTTTAACTTTTGTTTCTCAAGTAAATATTGTTATTTTTATATTTTTCTCAAGTCGTTTATCGTTTTTGATATATTACTACCATTTACACTGTTTGTAAACAACTTTTTTCAATAAATTATCTGACAGTTTTCGATTTGAAAACAATGCTCTGTAATGTATATACAATTCTTTATGTTGTAGCCTTTCTTTAAGCATCGGATGTCTCATATCTCAATGTCTCCTATGCATAAAAAAAGGAAGCCCCATATCTGAAGCTTCCTTGCTTAATTATTATGTTTAGTTTTTTATTCCTCGACGATCATTCCCTTTGGAGGAGTTGTTATCGTCCTAAGATCTCCATCCTCGTCGCTTCCATCTGATATTCCATCACCCGGAGCCTCCGTCGTCACCTTGACCTTCTGTGCCTTAACACCTGATATGCTCTCTATATTGCTGCTTATCTGCTTTACTGTGCCTGATATAACGTATTTGTCAGCACCATACAGATATTCATGTAATGCCTCCACATTGGATGCCATATCAGCAGCCACAAGGCAGTTACCCTTGTCCGAGAGTTCCTTTGCCTCATATGCAAATGGGAATCCTGCGGTATCTACAACCTTATATCCAGCCACATCCTTGACAAGAGCATGTATATCGTCCTTGTTAAGACTTGTTGATATACATTTAAATGAAACATCAACAAATGAATCAAGTGAACCTGTGTCTGCACTGAGCAGCTTGTCTATAACCTTCATAAGGACTATTCTCTGTCTCTCGGTTCTTGTTATATCTCCCTGGCCAGTGGATCGTATTCTTGAATATGCAACTGCCTGCTGTCCATCAAGAGTATACTCTCCTGCCTCAGTTATTCCTGATGAATATTTGCCTGACAGGCTTATCTGCTCTGCAAGGTTCTTATTGAAGTTGTTCACCTCTTCATCAACGACCTTGACATCAACGCCTCCAACAGCATCGATTATACTTGCCATTGCACTGAAATCAACTGCCACATAATCTGTGATATTCAGGTCGAGATTGGTATTCAGTGTGTTGATGGCTGTAACCGCACCGCCGAGCTGGTATGCGTAATTCACCTTCTGTGTGGTATCCATGGAACCGCTTGCTATCTCCATCAGAGTATCTCTGTATACAGATACAAGCTTGATCTCCTTGGTGCTCTCATTGATGCTCACTATCATTATACTGTCACTGTTAGTTCCTGAATTCATATTCGAATCTCTGGAATCCACTCCGTAGAGTGCAATGGCACGATATCCCTTGGTCGCATCCTTGACACCGTCATTGACAAGTATCTGATCTGCACTTATCTCATTGATATCCATCTCATTGTACTTCATTCTGGCATAATTCTTGACATATATTATACATATGAGTATAAACAGTGCAAGCAGGACAAAGAACGCTATCGCCCACACTCTTGTACTGATGTTAAGCTTCTTTCTCTCCGGATTGACAACCTTTGGATCAGCCTCATCGAGAAGATTTTCCCTGAAGAACTTTTCGCTGTCTGACTCCTCGTCCTCCTCAGGCTCTTCCTCATCATCCTCAAGCTCCACTTCATCGAAGCCCAATGCTTTGCCTATGTCTCCAAGTCCCAGATCAGCCGTATCTGATTCCGAATAACTGAGCTTATCCTCATCAATATCATTCTCTATACGCTCAAGCTCATCCATGTCCAGCATGTCATCTGTTCTTCCGGATGATACTGTCGAAGCCTCTTCCACAGGCTCTGCCTCTGCAGCTTCCTCGACCTCATCGTCAAGGACAGGCTCCGTATTCTTCTCCAGAATATCTGCCGGCTCAGTCTTCTGTTCATGCTCTTCTACTGGCTGTGTGGCAGTTTCTACAACTTCCGCATCACTCTCCTGCGGCTCAGTGATCTTGTTATCTTCCTCAACAGGCTCTTCCTTTTTCTCAGCTTCTTTCATCTGCTGGCGGCGCTCAAGCTCCTGCTGAACCTTAAGCTTTCTTGCCTCTTCGCGGGCATTCTGCTCTCTCTCGAGCTCCAGCCTCTCAACCTCAGCCTTTGCCTTTGCAACATTTCTCTGGGTGCGTTCCCACGCCTCACGTCTAAGCTCCTCATGTCTTGTCTGCACATCTGTCTCAATATTGTCAACTTCTCTGAGCAGATTGTCCACAGATGAGCTTCCTGTGCTCTGTATACTCCTGCGTGGTCTCTGGGCAGCTTTTGAAGGTCTCTGCACGGTACTCTGATTGCTCTGTGTCCCCGGTACAGTGCCCTGTGTCCTCTTCACCGGACCTCTGTCAACAGCTCTGTCTGCTACAGGCTGTCCGGTCTGTCTCTGCTTTGCCCGGGCCTCACTCTTCACTCTTCTTGCCCTGCTGTCCTCGTGATAATACTCGTCATAATCCTCTTCCGGCTTCACAGGTCTGGAAATATTCTTCTGAGGCTTCTTCTCCGGCTTCTTCTCCGGCTTCTTTTCCGGTCTCTTATCAGTCTTTCTCTCCGGCTCAGGATCACGCCTTTTTTCTTTCTTCTTTTTATCCCCGAACAACAATGATCCTATCAATCCACCATCATCAAGATAATCATCATCGTCATCCAGCCAATCCATGTCCTCATCGTACCTGGATCTCATTCCATTTTTCTTCTTATTATCCATTGGAACTCCTTTTTCAAATATCTAAAAATGTCGTTACCACGCTTTATAATACATTATATTT
>OJNY01000159.1_pt1 | contig 52730 bp, 43 predicted proteins | sample 1597931 | NCBI WGS metagenome assembly OJNY01 (sample SAMN01915209, study PRJEB22387) | human gut metagenome | isolation source: stool | host: Homo sapiens | place: USA
GCATATTAAAAATATTGCGTATATTTGCATCGTAATCGATTTGTAACACGTTTGTGTAGCAAATGTATCAAACAACATCAACATCAAAAATTATCAATTATGGGTTCTACTAATTTTCAAGCTAAGCTTCTCGGATTGCAAAGCAATCTACTGAATTTTGCGTATATCCTCACTTCCAACCGTGACGATGCTTACGATCTTCTTCAGGACACTACTTTGAAGGCTCTCGACAACGAGGACAAGTATGTGGACAATGTAAACTTCAAGGGATGGGTGTTCACCATCATGCGTAACATCTTCATCAACAACTACCGCAAGGTCGTTCGCTCGGCTACAATCATGGATCAGACCGAGGATCTCTATCACCTCAACCTTCCGCAGGATTCGGGTTTTGAAACTCCCGAAGGTTCGGTTGCCGCAAAGGAGATCACTGCAGCCATCAACTCATTCAGCGATGACTACCGCATTCCCTTCTCAATGCACGTTGCCGGCTACAAGTACAATGAAATCGCCGAAAAGATGAATCTTCCCCTCGGAACGGTTAAGAGCCGCATCTTCTTCGCCCGTCAGCGCTTGCAGCAGACATTGAAGGACTATCGCTAAAAAACAGCATTGGAGCCTGTCGCCCCACTAAGGACGGCCCATAATTAAAATTGATACCACAGGCGGATTGTCGGTCGACATTCCGCCTTTTATTTTGCAATATGCCGCCGGTATGCGACAAGAGGCAGCTCGGAATGAGCTGCCTCTTGCTGTGTGTGGATGGATTGTTACAGGCTGTCGCCGAAGTCCATTCGGAATTTTTCGGCGAGGTCCTCCTGCCAGTGGCCTATCTCTTTCATGCGGCCGAAGAAGAATCGCAGCACCTTGGGCTCTTCGGTCCATTGCAGACCGCCTATGAGGTCGCGGTTGTCCCAAACCCATTTTACGCGGTCGGCACAGTATTTCACCTGGCTGAGCGTGAACACTCGGCGCGGCATGGCGAGGCGCAGCAGCTCAAGCTCGGCATAACGCTCCGAGCCGTCGGGTTCGCGCTGCTCCGACACAGTTCCGCGCTCCATGCCTCGGATACCGCCGGCTATGTACAGCGCGGCTGCAACGGCTGCCGCAGAATATTGGTTGTGGGGCAGCTCGGGCAGTATCTCCGAGCAGTTGAGGTGGGCTCCAAGTCCGCCGGCAGGCTTGATTACTGGCACTCCGTAGTCGTCGAGCTCTTTTACGAGGTACTGGATGAACTCGGGGCCCTGGCTGATGTAGTCCATGTCGAGCGATTCGTAAAGGCCAACGGCCACGGCCTCGATCGACCTTACATCCATACCGCCGTAGGTGAGGAAGCCTTCGTAGAGGGGAATGAACTCCATGAGGCTTTTCATGAGGCTCTCATTGTGGCTGGTGATGGCGCCGCCTCGGCCGAATCCAAGTTTTCGGCTTGAGAAGTAGATGATGTCCATCTTGTCGGCGAGCAGGTGATAAATCTGCTTTGTTGTCATGTACTTGCACTGGGCTTCGCGGGTCTTCATGAAGTACACGTTGTCCTGAAGCAGCGAGGCGTCGAGCACGCTCATTACGCCGTATTTGTGACACACATCGGCCACGGCAAGCATGTTCTCGAGCGATACGGGCTGTCCGCCTATGAGGTTTGTGCCGGCCTCTACGCGCACGAATGCCACATTCTCAGGGCCGTACTGTTCGATGGTTTCCTTGAGCACATCGAGATTGAAGTTGCCCTTGAACGGGTCGTCGCTCTGGGGCTTCAGACCTTTGCTGTCGACCACTTCTATAACTTCGCCTCCGCAGCGCGTTATGTGGGCCTTGGTTGTGGTGAAGTGGAAGTTCATGATTGCCACCGAGCCGGGCTTCACGAATGCTTCGGCCAAAATGTTCTCGCATGCTCGTCCCTGATGGGCGGGCAACAGATATTCGGTTCCGAACACCTCCTTGACCGCGCGGCGCAGGCGGTTGAACGTTTCGCTTCCCGCGTAGGAGTCGTCGGCCGTGAACATTGCGGCTGTCTGCTCGTCCGACATCGCGTTTACGCCGCTGTCGGTGAGCATGTCCATGTATATGTCCTTGTTTTGAAGAAGGAATGTATTGTTTCCGGCCCCTTGGATTGCCTGAAGTCGCTTCTCTACCGGCAAGAGGTTGAGTTTCTGTACCACTCTCACCTTGTGCATTTCCAGGGGTACTTGATTTTCCGATTTGTAGAATTTTACTGCCATGTAATTAATGTTGGTTTATTGTCGGTTATTATTTGTGATTTTATGGTTTGATGCAAATTTAAGTACAATAATTATTATTTGCAAGCAAAACGGGGCTAATAGTAGTCGTTATGATACGATGTGCGTGATATGCGTGTCTTTCTGTGTGCCTTAAAAAGAAGTCAGGACACCGTCCCGATGGCGGGATGATGTCCTGACTCTATAAGATGTCGCAATTATTTATGCGTTCTTCACCTTGTCAACTACAGCCTTGAAAGCTGCGGGGTTGTTGAGGGCGAGGTCGGCAAGCACTTTGCGGTTGATCTCGATACCTGCTTTGTGGATAAGTCCCATCAACTTAGAGTAGGAGAGGTTCTCCTGACGGGCGGCAGCGTTGATACGCTGAATCCAGAGAGCGCGGAAGTTGCGCTTCTTGTCCTTGCGGTCGCGGTAAGCGTAGGTAAGACCCTTTTCCCAAGTGTTCTTGGCTACGGTCCAAACGTTCTTGCGGCAACCGAAGTATCCGCGGGTGAGTTTTAAGATTTTCTTTCGGCGTGCTCTTGAAGCAACATGATTTACTGATCTTGGCATCTTGTAAAATGTTTTTTGAATGTCAGCGGCTTAATTGCTCTTTGGTTTTTAGCTGTGCATTCGGTTAATAATAACGATTATAGAAATCACGAATTAAAAACGGTGAAACTCATCGGAGTCCTCCACCTACTACATTGCGAGCAGCTCCTTGACATTGTGGATGTCAGCTTTAGCTACTGTAGAGAAGTGGGTGAGGTTTCTTTTTTGTTTCTTAGTCTTCTTGGTCAGGATGTGACTTTTGAAGGCATGTTTTCTTTTGATTTTTCCTGTTCCGGTAAGGGCGAACCTCTTTTTGGCACCGGAATTAGTCTTTACCTTAGGCATTTCTTTAATTTTTAATTAATTCGAGTTTATATAATATTTCTGAATCGGCTTTGATTGGTTGCGATTACTTCTTCTTGGGCGAAATCATGATAGTCATTCTCTTGCCTTCAAGCACCGGCATTTGCTCAAGCTTACCCAAGTCTTCAAGGGCGGTTGCAAACTTAAGGAGCAACACTTCGCCTTGTTCCTTGAAAAGGATTGAGCGTCCGCGGAAGAACACGTAGGCCTTTACTTTGGCTCCCTCCTTGAGGAATTCCATAGCGTGCTTGAGCTTGAAGTTGTAGTCATGGTCGTCGGTCTGGGGTCCGAATCGGATCTCCTTCACAACCACCTTGGTTGACTTGGCTTTCTGCTCTTTAAGGCGCTTCTTCTGCTGGTAGAGGAATTTCTGATAGTCCAGAATCTTGCACACGGGGGGATTGGCGCTTGCCGAAATCTCGATTAGGTCAAGACCTTCTTCCTCGGCCAGACGGAGAGCCTCCTGAATGGAGTATATTCCCGGTTCCACATTGTCGCCGACGAGGCGTACCTCACGGGCTCTGATGCGTTCATTGATTGCATAAGGGTCTTTCTCTTTTTGAGGCATTCCTTTACGCTGCGGGGTGCCGCGATGCGGCTGATTTCCAGGTTTGTTATCCATTCAGTAGTTTTATTGATTTACCATATTGTTGACTTCGTCGGTCAAATATTCTGCAAAGGTAGCAATTTTCATCGTACCTTTATCGCCTTCGCCTTGTTTTCTTACGGAAATTTCACCATTTTGTGCTTCTTTTTCACCAACAATGAGCAAATAAGGTATTCTCTTAAGCTCGTTGTCGCGGATTTTCTTTCCGATTTTCTCGTTGCGGTCGTCGACAATTGCCCTTACATCGGCGGCGTTAAGCTCCTTTGCAACCTGATAGGCGTAGTCGTTGAACTTCTCGCTGATGGGGAGCACCACAGCCTGGTCGGGGGCGAGCCACAAGGGGAATCGTCCGGCGGTGTGCTCGAGGAGCACGGCCACGAAGCGTTCCATCGAACCGAAGGGTGCGCGGTGAATCATCACGGGGCGGTGCTTCTGGTTGTCGGCTCCGGTGTATTCGAGCTGGAAGCGTTCGGGAAGGTTGTAGTCGACCTGAATTGTTCCGAGCTGCCAGCGGCGGCCTATTGCGTCCTTGACCATGAAGTCGAGCTTCGGGCCGTAGAAGGCTGCCTCACCGAGTTCGGTGCGGGCTTTCAGCCCTTTTTCGGCGCAAGCTTCGATGATGGCCTGCTCGGCAAGGTGCCAGTTCTCGTCGGAACCGATGTATTTCTCCTTGTTCTTGGGGTCGCGAAGTGAAATCTGAGCCTCGTAGTTGTCAAATTTGAGAGCCTTGAAGATGTAGAATATGATATCCATAACCTTAAGGAACTCATCCTTGATCTGCTCGGGGGCGCAGAATATGTGTGCGTCGTCCTGAGTAAATCCGCGCACACGGGTGAGTCCGTGAAGCTCACCGCTCTGCTCGTAACGGTAGACCGTTCCGAATTCGGCGAGTCGCAAGGGGAGTTCGCGATAGGAGCGGGGGAACGCCTTGAATATCTCGCAGTGGTGAGGGCAGTTCATCGGTTTGAGCAGGTACTCTTCGCCCTCCTCGGGAGTGTGGATGGGCTGGAATGAGTCCTTGCCGTATTTTGCATAGTGACCTGAGGTCACGTAGAGCATCTTGTTGCCTATGTGGGGTGTGATTACCTGCAGGTAGCCGTACTGCTTCTGAATCTTGCGCAGGAACTGCTCAAGACGGTCGCGGAGAGCGGCACCCTTGGGAAGCCAGAGGGGAAGTCCGGCACCAACGTTTGACGAGAAGGCAAATAGCTCCATCTCCTTGCCGAGCTTGCGGTGGTCGCGCTTCTTGGCCTCTTCCATGAGCACGAGATACTCGTCGAGCATCTTCTTCTTGGGGAATGTTATGCCATAGACGCGCACGAGCTGGTTGCGCTTTTCGTCGCCGCGCCAGTAAGCGCCGGCAAGCGAAGTTATCTTCACAGCCTTGATGGGGGCGGTGTTGGGAAGGTGGGGACCGCGGCACAGGTCGGTGAACGCACCCTGGGTGTAGGTGGTTATGTGGCCGTCCTCAAGTTCGCTGATAAGCTCGCACTTGTACTCCTCGTTGCGGTCGCCAAACATTTTCATCGCATCGGCTTTGGCTATGTCGGCTCTGACAATAGGCTCTTTCTTTTGAGCGAGCTCAATCATCTTGGCTTCGATTTTGGGGAAGTCGGCGGCTGTTATGGTGTGACCGTTGGGGTCGATGTCGTAGTAGAATCCGTTTTCAATGGCAGGTCCTATACCGAACTTCACGCCCGGGTAGAGCTCTTGGAGAGCTTCGGCGAGAAGGTGGGCCGAACTGTGCCAGAAAGCGTGCTTGCCTTCCGGGTCATCCCACTTGAAGAGTTTTATTTCGGCGTCATCGTTGATGGGACGGCTTATGTCCCACTCTTCACCGTTGACTGTGGCCGCAAGAATGTCTTGGGCCAAGCGCGGGCTTATGCTTTCGGCAATCTGCAGCGGAGTCGTGCCGGCTTCATACTGCCTTGAGCTCTTGTCAGGAAATGTAATTGTTATCATTGTAAATGTTTATAGTGTTTTGCCGGTATTTTTGCCGTATGGGCACACCTATGCAAAAAATCGACTGCAAATTTACGTAATAATTTCAATACTATCCAAACTTTCACATAATTATATTGGAAGTAATTGTCACATTTGGGGTAATGGCATCCATTATTACTGAAGCAACCTTGAAAGTGAACAGTGGCGAGAGCGGAATTGTTTAAATAACATAATTTAACGCGACTATTTATTTATGCCATCAAAAGTTTCATCCCGATATTGGACCGTCGACCGCATCATGCAGCTTGTAATCGGTCTTGCCATAGCTGCGGCGCTCATATATCTGGTGCGTTATCTCAGCAATGTGCTGCTGCCATTTTTTGTTGCGTGCTTCATAGCCTATATACTTCAACCCATAGTCGACATGAACCGCCGGCTCACCCGCACAAAGGGGCGTGTAATCCCGTCGATACTCACGCTCATCGATGTGACGGTGGTCATAGCCTTGGTGGTCTACATATTCCTGCCGTCGGTGATTAAGGAGCTGAACACGCTGGGCGACATACTGAAGAGCGTGTCGTCGGGCGAGGTGAAGCTTCCCAAGTTCTACGTAACGGTGGTGGACTTCATAAACAAGTACTTCAACCCCGACAATATCAGCGGAATGCTCGACGGCACTCACATCGAGGCGTTGCTTAGCAAGGGGTCGTCGCTGCTTGAGGAGTCGATAGGCGTAGTCATGGAGATTCTGTCGTGGTTGCTGACGCTGATCTACATCCTTTTCATTCTCATCGACTATCCTGAGATTTCGCGCGGGTTCAAGCTTATCATACCTCACAAGTATCGTCCGCGCACAATGGTTGTGGTGCGTGACGTTGAGAACAGCATGAACCACTATTTCCGCGGTCAGGGAGTTGTGGCTATGTGTGCCGCCGTGTTCTACTGCATCGGATTTTCAATTGTAGGGCTTCCGCTCGCCATTCCCATGGGCATAATAGTGGGTGTGCTCTACATGATACCCTATTTTCAGTATGTGACGCTCATTCCCGTCGCCGCCATCTGCTTTGTATATTCGCTCGGCGGTTCGGTGGAGTTTCTGCCCGAGATGGGCAAGTGTCTGCTGGTCTATGTGGTGAGCCAGTGTATATGCGACTACGTGGTGACGCCCCACATCATGGGAAAGGAGATGGGGCTGAATCCTGCCATAATATTGCTGTCGTTGTCGGTGTGGGGCAGTCTGCTGGGAATTATAGGCATGATCATAGCACTGCCGGTAACGGCCCTTATCATGACCTACTACGAGCGTTACATAAGTAACCCTGCACCCGAAACCGATGAATCGCAGCCGACCGAGGCCGACAAACCGGGGCCGACCGAAAGCAAATAAAATAAGAGCCGCCCTAAGAGCGGCTCTTATTGTTATTTATCTTATGCGTTGTAGAGATACCTCTTTATCGAGCGTTTGGGTGTCTTCTCAAATTCGTTGGCTATGAGCTGTATGCGGTCGACCTTCTCGTAGGGGGCTACGAGTTTGTTGAGTTCGGCGAGGATGTTGTCCATCTCCTTTGGAAGCTCTTCCAAAGTCAGTCCGTACTGGTCCATCATTTCATAGTCGGGATACACGAGTGCCACAAGACGCTTGTTGCGCTCCACGACAAGGCTTTCCGACACGAAGGGCATGTTGTTGAGCTTTGCCTCGATCTCTTCGGGATATATGTTCTGTCCGTTGGATGACAAAATCATGGTCTTATAGCGGCCTTTTATGAATATCGTGGCATCTTCGGAGCGTGTGCCCATATCGCCGGTGTGGAGCCATCCTTCCTCGTCGAGCACTGCGGCCGTCGCTTCGGGATTCTTGTAGTAGCCCTTCATCACGTTTACTCCTCTTACACATATCTCTCCCGGAATGTTCTCGGGGTCGGGGCTTTCGATTTTGCTTAGCATGAGTCCGGGGAGAGTTCGTCCCGATGAGCCTACGATAAACTGTCGCCACGGGGTGTAGCTGATCAGAGGCCCGCATTCGGTCATGCCGTATCCCACAGTGAAGGGAAATTTTATTCGGTTCAGGAATTCCTCGACTTCGGGGTTGAGCGGTGCGCCGCCCACAATTATTTCCTCAAACTCGCCACCGAAGGCTTCGACGAGCTTGCGGCGTATGATTGAGTAGAAGGCCTTGTCGATGCCGGGGATGGCGAGCACCCACCGCATGGCTTTCTTGGTTATCATGGGGAGAATCTGCTTGCGGTATATCTTTTCGAGAATCAGCGGGACGCAGATTACGAGATTGGGGCGCACTTGCGAGAGAGCTTTAAGCAGCAGATTGGGAGAGGGTATCTTGCCGAAGACGGTTATGTGGGTTCCGGTGGCGAGCGGCACAAGCATGTCGAATGCACATCCGTAGGCATGGGCGAGCGGCAGGAATGAGAGGCATCGCGAGCCCTGGAAATGGAGTCGGGAGTGGATGCCGAATGTCACGTTACCCCACAGGTTGCGATAGGTGAGCATGACACCCTTGGAAAATCCGGTGGTTCCCGAAGTGTAGTTGAGCACGGCTATATCGTCGTCGTTCATGATGGGGTAGTTCACATCGTCGGAGGAGAATCCTTTTTTATAGCGCTTCTTGAATTTGCGGGTCAGGTTTTTCAGCTCACGCTCGATTTTGCGCTCGTTGAGCGGATGCTCGGCGAGTATCTTCCCGTCGGTGAGTGATATCACACCCTTTACCTTGGGCATCTTCTCAAACTCGAATGACTCCCAGATGTTGTTGTCGACAAACAGCAGAATAGACTCGGAGTGATTTATGATGTGCTGTGCGTCGACGGGATTGAAGTCCTGAAGCACGGGCACTATGGTTGCGCCGTAGGTGATGGTGGCCATGAACACGGTTATCCACCCGGGAGAGTTCTTGCCGATAAGGGCTATCTTGTCGCCCTTTTTCACGCCTGTCATTTCATACATCAGATGCATGCGTGCGATTCCCTTGGCCATCTGGGCATAGGTGTCGGTCTTATCGGTGCTGTAGTCGGTCAAAGCAGGCAATGTCCAGTTGTCACGGAAACTGCGTGCATAAATCTCGGTTAGGGTTTCAGAAGTGCTCATTAATCCGGTTTTTAATCTGTCTTTTTCGCAAAAATAGTACAAAATATGCTTATAATAGTACAAATACGGCATAAAAATAGTTTGATTAAAAGCGATAACAGGATAAAAATTGCTAAGTTTGCACCATGATTGACAATTCGACATTTGGCAATAGCACCGCTTTGTTTCACACTTTCGGATGTAAGCTCAATTTTTCCGAGACATCCAGTGTCGCCCGAATGTTTTCAGAGAAGGGCATACGCAGGGTGCAGTCGGGCGAAACTCCCGACATAGTTGTGGTTAATACATGCAGCGTAACCGATGTGGCCGACAAGAAGTGCCGACAGGCCATCAATCGTTTCGCACGACTCTATCCCGAGGCTGTAATCGTGGTTACGGGATGTTATGCCCAGCTCAAAAGCGATGAGATTGCGGCCATTCCCGGCGTAGACATCGTTGCCGGCACCGACCGCAAGCTTGAGCTTCTCGACTATCTTGACCGCTGGCTTGAAAACCGCCGTACCGAATCCTACATAACTCCGCTCACCGATATACGCAAGTTTGATCCCTCGTGTTCGCGCGGCGACCGCACGCGTTACTTCCTGAAGGTGCAGGACGGATGCGACTACTGGTGCAGCTACTGCACGATACCCAAAGCCCGCGGTCGCAGCCGCTCGGGCACTATCGACTCCATCGTCGACCAGGCCCGTCAGGTGGCCGAGGAGGGCGGCAAGGAGATTGTGCTGACCGGAGTCAATATAGGCGACTTCGGCAAGGGGCGTGACGACACGTTCTTCGACCTTATAAAGGCGCTCGACAATGTTGACGGCATAGAGCGTTACCGCATTTCGTCGATAGAGCCCAATCTGCTTACCGACGAGATGATTGAGTGGGTGGCCTCGTCACGGAGGTTCATGCCTCATTTCCACATACCGCTTCAGGCGGGCTCCGACGAGGTGCTGCGGCTTATGCGCCGTCACTACGACACGGCGCTGTTTCGCCATCGCGTCGAGCGGATACGCGAGGTGATGCCTCACGCTTTCATCGGTGTCGACTTGATTGTGGGGGCGCGTGGCGAAACCGACGAACTCTTTGAGCGTTCGCGCGACTATGTGGAGTCGCTCGACATTTCGCGACTGCACGTGTTCCCCTATTCGGAGCGTCCCGGTACACGTGCGCTCGACATCGACTACGTGGTGCCGCAGGAGGTGAAGCATCGCCGTACCAATGTGATGCTGCGCATCTCGGAGCACAAGCTTGCCGACTTCGCCTTGCGTTTCAGCGGAACGGTGCGCCCGGTGCTGCTTGAGCATCAGCGTCCGCGCCGTCCCATGACGGGGTTCACCGACAACTATCTGAAGGTGGAGGTAAAGCCGGTTGCCGAATATGCCAACAAGGTGGTGCCTGTGATGCTCGGTGAGGTAATCGACAATGGTGACATGATGAAAGGACGCATTGAATTATGAAATATTGGCAATATAAACCGTTGGGATGGCTGTTTGGCGGCATATCACGCCTGCCGTTCGGGATGCTCTATGTGCTGAGCGACATTCTCTTTGTGTTGCTCTATCATGTGGTGGGTTATCGCCGCAAAGTGGCGTTGAAAAACATTGCCGACTCGTTTCCCGATAAGAGCCCTGAGGAGCACAAGGCTATATGCCGGCAGTTTTTCCGGAATTTCGCCGACTACTTCTTTGAAACGATAAAGATGAACCACATCTCCGACGACGAGATGCGCCGACACACTGTAATAGAGGGTGTCGAGCAGATCGACCGTTACGTGGAGCAGGGGCGTTCGGTGGCCGTGTATTTCTCACATTGCGGCAACTGGGAGTGGGGTACCTCGATAACCCTGTGGGCACGTAACAACCCCACCAACGGAGTGGTGTACGCCCAGGTCTACCGACCGTTGACCAACAAGTGGTTTGACGCTTACTTCCTGAAGCTTCGCAGCCGTTTCGGCTCGGTGTCGTTTGACAAGCGCATGGCGTTTCGCGACCTGCTGCTGTTGAAGCGTGACGGCGTGTTGAGCGTCACGGGATTCATGAGCGACCAGAAACCGAGCGCCGGCGATGTCACCCACGTGGTCAAGTTTCTGAATCATCCTACGGCCATGATAACGGGCACTGAAACGATTGTGCGCCGCCTCAATCTTGTGGCCTTCTACTGGGATGTCGAAAAGCCGAGCCGAGGACACTACAAGCTCACGTTGCGGCTTATAACCGACAATCCCGACTCGATGCCGCAGTTTGCAATTACCGATGTTTACGCCCGACTGCTTCAGCAGACGATAGAGCGCAATCCGTCGATATGGCTGTGGACCCACAAGCGATGGAAATATCCCGTGCAGTATCCTTCAACCGATGAACATTGTGACTGATGAAAAAGCCCGTAGCTGTAATAATACTTAACTGGAACGGCGAGAAGATGCTCGCCGAGTATCTTCCGCAGGTGATTTCGGCCACCGATGACACAATTGCCGATGTGATCGTGGCCGACAACGGCAGTGACGACGGCTCGCTCGAGTTGCTCGAGCGGTCGTTTCCCGGCATCATTGTGGTGAAGCTTGACCGTAACTACGGGTTTGCCGAGGGTTACAACCGGGCTATAGCGGCCACCGATTATCGCTATACGGTGCTGCTCAACAGCGATGTCGCGCCCGCCACGGGTTGGCTCAATCCGCTCTATGACTACATGGAGGCGCATCCCGATGTGGGTGCCTGTCAGCCCAAAATTCGCTCTTATGTCGATCACAAGTCATTTGAATATGCCGGAGCATGCGGCGGATTCCTTGACCGTAACGGCTATCCATATTGCCGCGGCCGCATATTCGACACCGTCGAGCGCGATTCGGGTCAGTATGACATGGTGATTCCCGTGTTCTGGGCCTCGGGTGCGGCGTTGATGGTGCGTAGCGAGCCGTATGTCAAGGTGGGCGGTCTTGACAAGGATTTCTTCGCCCACATGGAGGAGATTGACCTGTGCTGGCGCATAAAGCTTGCTGGATATGCCGTGGTGGTGATTCCGCAAAGTGTCGTGTTTCATCTCGGCGGCGGTACGTTGCCGGCCTCCAATCCGCGCAAGACCTATCTTAATTTTCGCAACAACCTGTTGCTCCTGCACAAGAATCTGCCCGATTCGTCGCGAAAGAAGCGCCTGCTGGTGCGTCGGTTGTATGATGCGCTTGCGTGGGTGAAGTTTGTCGTGTCGCTTGACTTTGCCGATGCTTCGGCTGTGTTGCGCGCTCATCGCGACTTCCGGAAGATGCGCGCCAACTACACGAGTCACCCCGATGTCGACCTTCTGCCCAAGTCGCCTAACATAGTTGTCGACTACTACCTTCGCCGACGCAAAGTGTACTCCGATCTCGACTGACCCGCCGGCTCTAAAGGGCTGATTGTTCAATAAGTCGGTATTGCTGTTATTAAATGTGTATTAAGGGTCTTAACTACATGATGTGACGGAACCTTTAATGGTTATGGGTTGTTCCTAACTATGGGGAGGAGTTGTGTCCTTTCCTGAATCAGAATTACTTTAAATCAGCTCTCGATAGTGAGGGGTTAATGAAAAATTATGGAACAACAATACATCCTGTCGCTCGACCAAGGCACAAGCAGCTCGCGTGCCATCGTATTTGACCGCAAGGGTTCGATATGCTCTGTGGCGCAACGTGAATTTGAACAGATATTTCCCCGCTCGGGATGGGTTGAGCACAATCCTCATCAGATATGGGCTTCGCAGGCTTCGGTAATAGCCGAGGCTATATCGAAGATCGACATAAACGGAAAGAACATAGCCGCGATAGGCATAACCAACCAGCGCGAAACCACAATCGTGTGGGACCGTGACACCGAGGAGCCGATATATAACGCAATCGTGTGGCAGGACAGGCGCACTTCGGAGTATTGCGACCAGCTTCGTCGCGAGGGAGTGGTGGAGATGATACGCAGCAAGACCGGACTGATACTTGACGCCTACTTCAGCGCGACGAAAATCAAGTGGATTCTCGACAATGTCCCCGGAGCGCGCAAGCGTGCCGACGAGGGTAAGCTGATGTTTGGCACCGTCGACACATGGCTCATGTGGCGATTGACCCGCGGCGAGATTCATGTGACCGATGTCAGCAATGCGTCACGCACGATGCTCTTCAACATCCACACTCTCGAGTGGGACAAGGAACTGCTTGATATGTTTGGCATTCCATTGTCGATGATGCCCGAAGTGAAGTCGTCGAGCGAGGTGTACGGTCACACTACATCGACCCTATTTGCCCACCATGTGCCCATATCGGGAAGTGCCGGCGACCAGCAGGCCGCACTGTTCGGACAGATGTGTATTGAACCCGGTTCGGTTAAGAACACCTACGGCACGGGATGCTTCCTGTTGATGAACAGCGGCGAGCGTCCCATAGAGTCGAAAAACAAGCTGCTCACCACCATTGCGTGGAAGCTTGGCGACAAGGTGACCTACGCTCTCGAGGGGTCGATATTTGTCGGCGGTTCGGTGATTCAGTGGCTGCGCGACTCATTGAAGTGCATAACATCGTCGACCGAGGTGGAGGCGCTTGCCGAGTCGGTGCCCGACACCGACGGGGTGTATTTCGTGCCGGCACTCACCGGACTTGGCGCGCCATATTGGGATCAGTATGCCCGTGGCGCCATATCGGGCATCAGCCGAGGCACCACGACCGCCCACATAGCACGTGCCGCTCTTGAGGGAATTGCCTATCAGACCTATGACATAGTGAAGGCTATGGAACGTGACGCCGAACTGCCTATCGCCAATCTGAAGGTCGACGGCGGAGCGTCGCGCAACAATCTGCTGATGCAGTTTCAGAGCGACATATTGAATACCGATGTCATGCGTCCGCGCATCACCGAAACCACTGCACTCGGTGCAGCCTATCTTGCCGGACTTGCCGTGGGCTATTGGAGCGACCTTGACGAAGTGCGCTCTCAGTGGCAGGTTGAGAAGGTGTTCTCTCCGTCGGGCAATCTTGCCAAGGTGGCGAGTGAAATCGAGGGATGGCACAACGCCGTGAACCGGGTACTTACCGAATATCCTATAAAATAGTGCAGTCATGGAAGTTTCGCTTTTAGTCCAATGCCTTTTTGAGTTCATAGGCACATTCGTTCTCGTGTTGCTTGGTTGCGGCGTGGTAGCATGCGTGTCGCTGCGCAAGTCCAAGGGCGAGGGTGCCGGATGGGTTGTGGTGACGCTTGCATGGGGTCTTGCCGTTATGTGCGGTGTGCTTATAGCCGGGCCCTATACCGGAGCGCACCTTAATCCGGCCGTTACGTTGGGGCTTGCCGCTGCGGGTAAGTTCCCGTGGGAGTATGTGCTGCCCTACATTGTGTCGCAGATTGCCGGTGGCATACTTGGAGCCGTTATTGTCTACGTATTTTATAAGGACCACTTCGATGCCACGGCTGAGGCCGAAACCAAGCTCGGTGTGTTTGCCACCATTCCTGCCATAAAGAATTATCGTCGTAACATGATATGCGAAATCGTGGGTACGTTCATTCTTGTGCTCGTGATTCTGTTTATGGGCGACAAGGAGAACTCCTCGGAGGTGGGACTTGGCAGTGTTGGCGCGTTACCTGTGGCCCTGCTTGTTGTGGTGATTGGTATGTCGCTCGGCGGCACGACGGGTTATGCCATCAATCCGGCACGTGACCTGGGGCCGCGCATCGCCCACGCCATATTGCCGATAAAGGGCAAGGGCTCCAGCCAATGGAGCTACAGCTGGGTACCCATCGTAGGCCCGCTCCTTGGCGGCATCCTCGCCGCCCTCCTCTACCTCCTGGTCAAGGAACTCATGTAACCCCACCTCCTCACCGCCTATCATTAGGTGTTTTGATGGTCAGTGCGGATTGGGGCGCAGTGTAAAATAAGTGAAATTTAAATTAAGTTGCGTCATGACTTTATTGCGGGGAATGGCGGATTGGATTTAAATCGCTAACTTTGCAGGCGATTTTCATTTGATTTGTTGTTCAACCTATGAAGAAAGGATTGTTTGCCCTTGCGCTGGGTACATTCGGGCTCGGCATAACGGAGTATGTCATGATGAGTATTCTGCCCGAGCTGGCGGCTCAGTTCGGCGTGTCGATAGCTTCGGCCGGCCACCTTATTTCGGCGTATGCCTTGGGTGTGTGCGTCGGCGCTCCGTTGATTGTACTGTTTACCCGCAACTGGCCGTTGAAGCGCATATTGTTAATGTTGATGGTTGTCTACATTGCGGGCAATCTCGGCTTTACGTTGTCGAGCGACTATACTGTGGCCTTGATAATGCGATTTATATCAGGATTGCCTCACGGCGCTTACTTCGGCACCGGTGCGTTGGTGGCGAGCCGACTTGTGGGCGTGAACCGCGCCACATCGGCCGTGGCACTCATGTGTATGGGAATGACGGTTGCCAATCTGCTTGGCGTGCCGTTTGGCAGTCTGATAGGCAACACGCTTTCATGGCGTTACATATTCATGTTTGTCGTGGGCTGGGGCGTGATAACGCTGCTGGGCCTGTGGCTTATGGTGCCGCGCATGGCTCCGTTGCCTCCCACCAATATAAAAGGCCAGTTCCGATTCCTTAAGAAGCGTGAACCCTGGCTGCTCATTGCGGCAACGATGCTCGGCAATGCCGGTGTGTTCAGTATGTACAGCTATGTCACGCCGTTGATTACCGATGTCACGGGACTGAGCATGGGGTTCATTCCGGTGCTCATGCTGCTTGTGGGAGCGAGCATGTGCATCGGCACTTACTATGGGGGAGCCTTGAGCGACCGCTTTACGCCGCCGCGCATGTCCTATTACATCGAGATTGTGATTTTTGTAGCACTAATGTCACTGTTCCTGTGGGCGCAGTGTCGCTGGGTGAGCGTGCCTATGGTGTGTCTTTCGGCGGCAGCGTTGTTTGCCGTGTCGCCGCCCATGCAGTTGCTGCTCATCAAGTATTCGCCCGGCGGAGAGCTTATGGGCGGAGCCATGGTGCAGATAGCGTTTAATCTCGGTAACGCCTTGGGCGCTCTCTTTGGCGGATTTCCTGTCGATTCGGGTGCGGGAGTGCGCTATTCGTCATTGATAGGCGCGGGTTTCGCCCTGACGGGAGTAGTGGTGCTATACCTGTTCAGACGACACATAGCGCAACGCCTTGCTACTCCTGACCGGTGAGGCAGTATTTGAGTCGGGCCTTTGCCTCATCCCAAGGGATGTAGATGCGGCTGTCGTCGGGAAGCAGTGGCACGGGACATTCGTTGAGGTCGAAGCGCACGTAGTAGCGGCCCGAAGTGGAGCGGAACACGATGATCTGCAGATTGGAGGCCATGGGTACAACGTGGAAGTTGTGCCAGTGTTGCGCAACGCTCTCCATGTCGTCGGTCACGTAGTAGCATCCCGGAAGACGCATAAGCGACAGCAGCGGCATCATGGTTTCGGCGTGTCCAAACCGCAACATCACTTTAATCGAGTCGTTGCGCCCGGCAATGAAGTCGTCGGTCGTGGTGATGAGGTTGTCGAGCAACTTTGACGCTATCGAGGCGGGGAGTGTCGTCAGTGACGACGCCGTGCGTTGCAGATATTGCTTCAGATTGTTGCACGCCCACAGCGCGTTGAGCTCCTCGATGCTGAAAAAGGCCGTTATGTGCCCGTCGATGCTCATTGCCCTCAATCCGGCAAGCAGCCCGTACTCGGTCATTGACAGTTCCTGCGCCTGCTTGCGGTCGATAGGATAGTCGGCTCCTATGGCCCTGATTATGGGATTGGCCGGAGCATGACTGTCGAAGTAGCTGTCGTAGACGGGTTTCCAGGAGCCATCCTTGCGATAGTCGACATACTCCTTGTTGAGGTCAAACGGACGCATGAGCGGCGAGTTGACGCGTCCCGAGTTGGTCGATATGTCGATGTGGTTGTTGATCGATGCCAGCTCATGGGTGAATGAATACATGCTCATGATGCATCGCGGCACGTAGGAAGAGATTGCCGTCACGGTGCCGTCGTCAAACAGCTGCGGATAGGTTTCGCGCATTCGGCTTGCAATGCCTCGCTGCTCGGCCATTCCGAGCGGGTCGAGGGTTCCCCAGCGTCCGGTGCTATACATGACCACATTGTAGGTGAGCTCGAGCAGCATGCGCCCTGTCGGGGTTATAGTGCCGGCCTTTTCAGCTTTCTGCAGTATGTCGAGCAGTGTCATCGCTCTTTCATCGCTTGCCGGGAATCGGGCACCGTGTCGTCCCACATGATTTATCATTACCGCTTGGAGCGAATCGGGGTGGGTGAGCAGTGAGTCGGGAGCGGGATAGGGCTTGGCACTGCCCATGAGGTCGAGCAATGTGTATCGGTCGGACGCATTGAGGTTCCAAGTGAGCATGGCTGATAAAAGGAGCGCTGCGAAAATAAAAAGGCGTTTCATTCGTTTATAAGTTAAAGCAAAAATTTTATGGCGATGGAAATCCCTTCGGAAATACGACATCTTATTGATAACAACGAATTTGAGGCCGCTATTGTTGGGCTGAATGATGCGATTGAGGCCGATTTATGCAATGTTGCCTGCTATCTTGAACGAGCCAGGCTCAACTGGAAGCTCGGGAGGAGGCGCGAGGCAATAAACGATTACTACAAGGCCGCCGAACTCGATCCCGACGGTCCTGCCCGGCAGGCTCTCGAACACATATCGGGAATCATGCAATTTTACAATAAGGACCTTTACAATCCTTGACCGAAAAAAGGCGAAAACGGGGCTGAAAACGTGTCAGCTATGTTAAATAAAGTTAACTAAGCGAGATAATATTTGCGTGTTTTCATGTTGACCGTTAATAAGATAGAAAAAAATATTAAAAAATGCCGTGTTAAATAAGTTTTTTTGTAGATTTGCAAATGTTTTCTGGTTTAAACATAGAAAGACACTTACATTAAGTTAATTGTGCTATTAGTTTTAGGCGAAATTATGGAAGAATCTGCAAAGAAAAGAGGCGGGCGGCGTCCCGGTGCCGGCCGTAAGAAGTCTACTGTAAAGCGCTATGGCTTTAACGCTCCTGCGACTGTCCACGCGGTTCTGCAACAGGTCGACAGCATTACTGATTTTATCTGTGAAGCTGTATTGAAGCATGGCCAAGACAAGGGTCTGTGCTGATCTGAATGACGATTCCGACGACTAAAAATATCGCAGGCAATGACTCAATGAAAAAATGTCCTCCAAATTTAAGGTTTGGAGGACATTTTTTTTGATTGTCGGTGAATGTATTTCATGAGAAAAATCGTTAAATTGCATCGATTATTAAAAAATGGTCGATAATGGGATTGAATGATGTAAGATTTATAGAAGTTCCCACAGCAAGCGACTCCCGGGGCAGCCTGTCGTTTATCAGGTCGATGACCGAGGTGCCGTTTGAAATCAAGGAAGTTTATTATATATATGATGTGCCGGCGGGAGCTGTGCGGGGCGGCCACTCCCATCGCAAGGCTCATCACGTGCTTGTGGCATTGAATGGCGGCGTGACGGTGAGTCTTGACGACGGTGTCGACAAGGCGGTCTACACGCTCGACTCCCCGAGGAGTGCGCTATACATGCCGGCGGGCATCTGGCTCGGCGAGTTCAATGTTGAATCGATGTGTCTTGTAGTGTCATCGGAGCTGTACTCGGAGGATGAGTATATGCGTGACTATGACGAATATTTGCGATTCAGGGGGCTGCGATGAAGGATGGTGGATTGCGATATCCGTTTCTCGATCTTGGAAAGGTCAACGAGCGTTATGCGGCGCAGCTGAAGGAGGCGTGTGCCCGTGTCATCGACAGCGGGCGTTACATCGGCGGCGATGAGGTTGAGCGGTTTGAATCGGAATTGGCGGCTTATTGCGGAGTGCGACATACCGTGGGAGTGAGCAACGGGCTTGATGCCCTGAGGCTCATATTGCGAGGCTATATCGAGATGGGCGTCATGTCGCCCGGTGACGAAGTGATATATCCTGCCAACACCTACATAGCTACCGTGCTTGCCATAACTCATAACGGGCTTGTACCGGTGCCTGTGGAGCCCGACCGCGTAACCATGAACCTTGACTCCCGATTGATAGAGCGCAGCGTGACATCACGCACCAAGGCGGTGGTGACGGTGCATCTCTATGGCCGCCCATGCTACGACGCGGTGATGCGTGACATTGCGGATCGACACGGACTTAAGGTAATAGAGGACAATGCGCAGGCCATAGGTGCGAGTGTCGACGGCCGCGTGACGGGTTCGCTTGGCGATGCCGCGGCATTCAGCTTCTATCCTACCAAGAATTTCGGAGCGCTGGGCGACGGAGGTGCCGTTACGACCGATGACGATGAACTCGCCTCGGTGGTAGCCGCTCTGCGCAACTACGGCATGACGGCGCGTGACATGAACCGCTATGCGGGATTTAACTGCCGACTTGACACGATACAGGCGGCGATGCTGTGGGTAAAGCTCGGCCGACTCAGGGAGGAGATCGACCGTCGTCGCGAGCTTGCGGCAATCTACGACTCGATGCGCAACGACATGGTGACTCCCGCCGACGCCTCATGTCACGGACATGTCTATCACCAGTATGTGGTCACGGTGGAACATAGGAAGCGTTTCATGGATTACATGGCCGCTCACGGAGTGGGGACTATGGTGCATTACCCGGTGCCGCCCCACAGGCAACCGTGCTATCAGGGTGTCATCGATGCCGAGTGTCCAGTGGCCGAATACCTTGCCGACCACGTAGTGAGCCTGCCCATAAGCCCGTGGTGCACATCGACCGACGATGCGCGTGACATAGTTGACATTATCAATCATTATAAATAAACAGAGCCGCAACCCTGACAGCAGGCTGCGGCTCCATATACTTGAATTTCGGATAATGGGAGAGGAGAATGATTTATAGCATCTTCAATGCGGCTTCGTAATCGGGCTCGTTGGTTATCTCATCGACGAGCTGACGGTAGATTACCTTTCCGTTTTCATCGATGATGACCACGGCGCGGGCCAAAAGACCCTTCAGCGGACCGTCGACAAGCTCTACGCCGTACTCCTTTGCAAATTCGGGTGAACGGAATGCCGATGCCGGTATAACGTTCTTTATGTTCTCAACGGTGCAGAAGCGCTGGGCAGCGAATGGCAGGTCCATCGACACGCATAGCACTATCGCGTCCTTCTTGTCGGCAGCCTTTTCGTTGAACTTCCTTACGCTTGTGGCGCACACGGGAGTGTCGAGGCTGGGAAATATGTTCAAAACGATTTTCTTTCCGGTAAAGTCGCTTATGTGCAGCTCCTTGAGTTCGGGGCCTACTACTGAAAATTCAGGCGCCTTGTCGCCTGCCGAAGGCATTCTTCCGCCGGTGTGGCAGGCGTTACCTTTAAAATATACGGTTTCCATGTTGTTATTATTTATATGTTGTTATACAATGTTACCGGCTCTTTGCTGCAAGAGCCATCTTTTGTATAACAACCGAAGTCAGCTCATTGTTGTAGCCGAGTATCACATCGTCGACAACTCCGTCGGTGCCCACGATTATTGAAACGGGGTAGGAGCTTACTCCGCAGTCGCGAGCGAGCGACTTGGCATTCATCAGTATGTGTTCGCCCATCAGCGGCTGAGGTATTATTTCATCAATTATGTCGGTATTGGTGCTCACGAACGCCCAAATCACATCGGCGTTATAGGGCAACGCCTCGATGCTTTTGCGGATATCGTTGACTGTCGCTCGGGCAAATGTCGATGCCGGGTCGATGATTACGATGAGGGTGGGTGTGCGGAACTTGTCGCCGAGCAGCCTTGAGTAGCGCTCGCCTGTCGTTGTGGGCAGCGAGAAGGCCGGCAACCGTTGCTGCGGCAGATTCTCGATGGCGTAGTTGCTTTCGCGGTACTTCTCGAATATATCGGGGTACATCTCGCGAAGTCCTTCTTCGCTTATCTCGGCGCAAGGTGCCTTGTCGGCCGCGTAGGAGTAGTCGGAAATGAGGGTCTGCTCGGCAAGCGCGCCGGGATTGTTCTCTATTTCGGAATAGAGGGGCATCGAGGTTACGGGGTCGAAAGCGTAGGTAATCTCCTTATATACCTCGCCTCCCATTGTCATTACCGCTTCAATAGCGTTGCAACGGCGGTCGGCCACAACGGTGTCGGCGTGGAACGAGTAGGTGTATTCGGGGCTTGTGACGATGGTCATCAGCTCCTCGGCGATGAACTGAGGCAACAGAGTCGTGAACTGAGCCGAGCGCTGCACTCCGGGAAGGGCGGCAGCCGAGCGTCCGCGCGGTCGGAACGGTATAGAGTCCCACTCGTAGTGATATTCCAGCAGTCGGTCGCCACGGAAATTGTAGGCGTTGCCGTCATAGTAGGCCGAGAAGCCGGTGCTTTCGCCGTCGGGAGTGGCGAGCGACCAGTTGATAAGATAGTCACATGGCGCAAGCGAGTCGCCGGGGGCGTTCATGGAGTTGAGCTTCACGGTGTAGGACACATCGGCCTGAAGCGACATGAGCACCTGATATTTCACGGTCGATTCGTAACATTCAACATTTTTCAAAGACTTGATAATATCGTCTATCCCCTGAGCAGCAATGCTCAAAGGATAGACAATAAGTATCGCCATTAACAATCGCATTTTCCCATTCATAAATAAATAATTGTAACGTTCATTGATATAACGCCGATTTTCCGATAAAAGTTTTGAAGTGTGAAAAAAATATGTTAATAATTCCGCCATGCCATCAGTTGCCGGCTGACAGCGCATTTGTTAAATTGGAATAAAAGGGATGGAGAGCTAAAACCCGTGCCGTGATTGGTTGTTATAACGGTAGTTTTAATTTATAGTTAAAGATTATGGGACATAAAAAAGAGAAATCATTGCTCGAGAGGGCTTTGGCCAAGGAGGAGATAAATCTTGCCGAATATTCGCTTGAAGAGGTGAAGAAGGTAATCGAGGATCTTGTAGAGCTTCAGTTAAACAAAATCCATCGTGAAGAGATAATAAGGCTTCAGGATGCCATGATAATGGCATCGGAGAAGGTCAAGAAGATACTCCAAAGCGAGAAATAATAAGCAAGGGGCGGTTCAGAGTTGAGCCGCCCTTTTTAATGCCTGCATACAATCACGGGGATTGATGCCTCTCGGATACAAGAAAGCCACTTGATTCACATCAAATGGCTTTCGTCGTCTAATCTATTTAGTATGAGATGAATAGTTACGACATCGGTGGCCGGTTATCGAGAACCACCGAAAATCCATACATTTTCAGTGAATAGATAGTTGCCGGCCTCATTTCCGCTGCCAAATGCCGCGGATACGTTGGGATTGGAAACCACGTCGCTGTTGCCGTAGGGCAGTCGGAGCGGCCATTGGTTTTGTCCTCCCGAAGTGTTATTTGGATTTTGCAATGTAATGAATTCCTGACCGAGAGCCTTGCAGCGACGGATGTCGTTGTAGGTCTGAATCTGCTCGTCACGTGCCTGTGCAATGTATTTCTGCACCATGATTTCGGCGAGCGAGGCCGAGCCGATTGAAGCGATGTAGTCGGCAGCCGACGAGGGGTCAAATCCGATCATGCCGCCGTCGCTCAGCGCGTAATCCTCAAATGATGCGGTTACGGCTTCGGCGAGTTCGGCTGAAGCGTCCTGTCCGAGTCGAGCCTTTGCTTCGGCGATGATGAAGTACAATTCGCTCTTGCTCAGCAGGTGCAGTGTAGCGGCTCCGTTTTCAAGCCATGTGGGGAATCCTACGGTTTCGGTGCTCTTGGCGAGAACATCGTCGCCTGCAGGTGCATAATCAATGCCTGTTCCAAACAGGTCGCAAGCATATACATCATATCGCGGGTCGTTACGCTCGGCCATCAGTTCGGCCACTGTTCCGCAGGCTCCGCTGTAGTAGCGGCTCCAGTTGTAGGCCGTCCATGAGTTGTCGCAGTCCACGCCGTTGAATATCGTGAGTTCGGCTCCGTCAAATCCGGCCGACAAAGCTTCGTTGGCGGCGGCAAGCACATCGGTAAGCACCGACGGATTGCGGTAGAGCGTGTTGAGTAGCAGACGCGCTTTCACGGCGTAGGCAAAGCCTTTCCACTTGGTCAGGTTGCCTCCGTAAAGCAAGTCCTGTCCGGCGGCATTGTTCATTCCGGCCGCTTCGGCAGCCTTGATGTTGGCGATTGCGTCGTCGATTCTCTTCAGCAGGTCGGTGTAGATGCTCTCCTGTGAGTCGAGCTTGGGCTGACGGCTTCCTCCGAGAGCTTCAGAGTAGGGTATGTCGCCGTGCAGGTCGGTAAGAGCCTCGAAGCTAAGTGTCCACAGCACCTGTGCCATTCCCTTGAGGTCGAGTTGGCCGCTGTTGACGCCGCCTTCTTCACACTTCTCGATTATCTGCTTGATGTTCATGAGGTTGCCGTAGGTGGCATTCCACTCGTTGTTGTAGGTCGAGCTTGCTGCTGTTTCGGAGCGCATGCGCAGTTCGGCTTTCATGAGCTGGTTGTTGCCTGTTCCGAATATCTGTTCGGTGAAAGAGGCCACATACCATGCGTAGGCACCGCCCCAAGTCGAATAGCCTGTTCCGACGATTGCGTCGGTTATCTGAAACTTGGCGTTAACGCTCGATGCCGGCGGATTGGACTCGTCCTTGTTGATTTCATCCATCAGGTTCTCGGAGCATGAGGTCATTACAGCACCGAGTAAAGCCATATATAGAAATTTCTTAAGCATTGTCTTGTGTTATTAATCAAGTTTATACATTGTGAATATTAGAATGTCACTTTGAGTCCGCCGCCTATAGAGGTGGTGTTGGGAACTGAGAAGCGTTCAAAGTAACCGCCCATGTTGTTGTTGCCTTGCGATGCCTCGGGGTCGAAGTTGGGAAGCTTGGCCCAGATGAGTACGTTGCGTGCAAATCCGAATACATCGATGTCAAATTTGCCGATCTTGGGCAACTTGTAGGTGAGGGTGACATCTCTAAGCTTGAGGAAGCTCATGTCATATACGCCTGATTCGGTTACATCATAGTAGGCCTGGTAGTAGTCCTGCTTGAGCACCTCCACGGTGTTGGGCTGTCCTGTGGCTTCATCGATGCCGTCGACAACCATTGTGCCTTCGTGGAAGGGGATTGACTCCTTGGTGGCACCGAAGTAGTTGAGCGTCATGTTGGTTCCGTGATACATCTTTCCGCCCTGCTGCCAGCTCCATGTGGTTGAGAGTGAAACTCTCTTGTAGCGGCCGCCGAGGTTGAAGCCCATTACAAAGTCGGGCGAGCAGTTGCCGAGGTCCTGGCTGTCGGAAGTGCCCTGGGGAAGACCTTCGCTGAGGAGGAGCTTTCCGGTGGCTTCGTCACGCTTGAATGCGTAACCGTAGATGTTGGGGTAGGTGTTGCCTGCCTGTGCGCGAACCTGAGGCTCAACAAATCCGCCGAGCATGATCGACTCTACGCCTTCGGCAAGTTCCACAACCTTGTTGTCGACTGCGGTGAAGTTTACACCGAGGTTGAGGTCGTAGTCACGGTGCTGGAGCACAGCCACGTTAAGACCGATTTCGTGGGACCATGTGCGCATCTTTCCGGCGTTGGTCATCAGGTACTGGTAACCTGTAGAACCTGCGGTGGGCACCGAGAAAATCTGGTCGGTTACATTCTGGTAGGATACGGTGTATTCAAGACGAACACGGTCGTTGAACATGCGCAGGTCGAAACCTCCTTCAATGTTCTCGGTGTTCTGGGGCTTGAGGTCGGGATCGTAGAGCACGTAGTAGGGAACGTAGGCCGATACACCCTTTATCGGGTAGGTAACGGGGTTGTAGGCATACATGCCCGAACCATAGCTGGGTGTGTAGTAGAAGTTTTCGTAGTAGCTTCCTGCCTGACCAACCTGTGCGTAGGAGAGGCGCAGCTTTCCGAATGTGAAGAGGTCGTTGCCTTTGAGTGCGTCAAGTTCGGTGAATACCCATCCAAGTGACACTGAGGGGTAGAAGAATGAGCGGTTGTTGCGGGGCATTGTCGACACGTAGTCGTTACGGCCGGTGACCGTGAGGAAGAGCATCTGCTTCCAAGCGAGGCTTAAGCTGCCGAAGAAGCCCACTGTGCGTGTCTTGAAGTTGTATTCACTGCTCTGGAAGCTTGTGGCGTTGCCGATTACAGGCATTCCGTAGAAGTTGAAGTTGGTGCCTGAATAGCTCCAGTAGCGTGAGTCGTTCTGGTTGATTTCGTTACCGAGCATTGCGTCGAAGTCCCAGTCCTCGCCCCAGCGAGCTGTGAAGTTGGCTGTGAAGAGGTTGTTGAACACGTTGCGTGAAACTCCGTAGTTGTCGATTGAACCGTTGGCGTTACTTGCCGAACCCACTTCCATTACATCGCTGTAGTTGGAGGTGTAGGAGTCGATACCGGCCTGTTCGCGGAACCAAAGCTCATAGTTCTCGCCCCAATTGATTGTGGGGCGATACTCTACATAGGCATTACCGAAGAATCGGTTGGTGTGCTGGAGATATTGGTTGTTCTCGGCCCACCAGTAGGGGTTGTTGAAGTTGGTTGAGCGGAACGAAATCTGGCTTGAAGGCTGACCGGGAGCGTGGAAGGGAATTCCTGCGAGATTGTACTCCGACGGGGCTGAGTAAACAACGTTCATGATACCGTCGTTGGCTCCGGGGGCCGAGGTGATTTTGGTAGATGCATAGTTGCCTGAGAAACCTGTCTTCCACTCGTTGCTGATTATCCAGTCGACGAGTCCGCGTGCGCTCCAACGGGTCATGCCGGTTGAGGGTATGATACCGTCCTGATAGGAGTTGTTAAGACCGAATGAGTAGCTTGCGCGGTCGGTGCGCTGGCTTATGCTGAAATTAGTGTTTTCGGTGAATCCGGTGTTGAAGAAGTCACCTACATTGTCATAGATTTCGGGAGTAGTCCATCCGTCGAGTCCGGCCTGCTCAAGCTTGGGGTTGCGGTACATGCCCGAGTGTCCCTGGCTGTTGCCTCCGTAGACGGGATCGTTGGGAAGGTCGGTAATCTTGGGACCCCATGTCATGGAGCTTCCTGGGTTGTAGGCTTCGAGGTAGTTACCCTGTGCATATACCGACTGACGCTCAAACTTACGTGACACAACTTCGGCCGAGAGGTTGGTGGAAACGGTAATGGTGGGGCGGCTTGAGTTGAGTCGTCCGCGCTTTGTGGTGATGACGATCACACCGTTGGATGCGCGTATACCGTAGAGAGCCGAAGCGGCCTGACCCTTAAGCACGTTGATTGACTCGATGTCCTCGGGGTTGATGTCGATCGAACGGTCGGCGATGTTGGCGCCTGTCACGGAGTTGCCTGTGCCGTAGTCGGGGGTCGATTCGATGGGCATTCCGTCGACTACATAGAGCGGCTGGTTGTTGCCGTTGAATGAGCGGGCACCACGTATGATAATCTGGCTTGATGCACCGGGAGCGCCTGAAGAGGGACGGATGTCGACACCGGTGAGCTTACCCTGCATGGCACTTGCAAGCGATGTGGTTCCGTCAGTGTTGAGGTCTTCGGCATTGAGGTCCTGTACTGCATATCCGAGTCCTTTACGCTCTTTCTTCACACCGAATGCGGTGACTACCACTTCGTTGAGCTGATTGTCGGAATTTTGTAGCGTAATCGTCATGGGCGATGACGACACATCGACCTGGCGGGTCACCATTCCCACATAGGAAACATTGATTTTAGTTACAGAAGCGGGAATGCGGAGTATAAACTTTCCGTCCAAATCGGTTGCGACACCGCTTCCTCCTCCTGCAGGGATAACGGTAGCACCTACAAGAGGTTCGTTATCGCCTGCGTAAACGACAGTACCTTGGATGGTGCGCATGTCCTGAGCCGACGCATTCACCATAGTAATAACTGCCACAAGCATTAAAAATAACTTTTTCATACTTTGAGTTTGAGTAATGGGTTAATTAAATGTGATTAGCAAATTGTTAGTATAAATTGATGTTGTGCAACAATATTCCATAAAGACGAAGCAAATGTAGCAAAATAAAATTTAAAATAATTAACGACCCCCCCTATTTTTAAATGATATTAACTAATTTAGCGTGATTATTGTTAAAAATATAATCAATTTAACTGTGGTGGGCGGGTGTCTGCGTCGGGTTAACTGGTGGTGCATAGCTGTTTGTGGCTTTGGGGGTGTTAACTCCTTAATTAAAATTAATTAATTATGTTTTTGAATAGCATTTTGACATTTTGCTATTAATGTAAAAGGTTTGCTATGTAATTGAAATCAAAAAGAGTCATGTCAACGGCAATATGACATGACTCTCTACTTTGATTATGTTTCGGGATGATTATTTCAGGACAACAGGGGCGATTTATTGTCGAACCGGCTCTTAAGCTTTTTAAGTCGGTTCAATGCCTCGATATAGTAGTAGTAGGCATATATTATTGAGTAGTCGATTTCGCTTCCTGCAGGCATGTTGCCAACCGAGTGCATCAGGAATGAGGGAACGTTGTCGGGTGCCCGGTAGGAGTCAGATGCAAGTGACATGAGCATTTTCTTGGCCGAATCGAGATAGGTGACGCTCTTCTCGCCGTCGACCATTGTGCTTAGTTCGATCAGTGCCGAAGCCACGATTGCCGCAGCCGAAGCGTCACGTGGTGTTTCGGGAATCGAGGGGTCGTTGAAGTCCCAGTAGGGAATCTTGTCCTCGGGCAGGCGGTCGAGGTAGACATCGGTCACTTTTTGTGCGAAGTCAAGGAATTTCGTGTCGCCGGTTTCACGGTACACCATTGTGTAGCCGTAGATAGCCCAAGCTTGTCCTCTTGCCCACATGGAGTCGTCGGCAAGGCCCTGGTGGGTGCATCCACGCAGGAATTCACCGGACTCAGGGTCGTAGACAGCTACGTGATAGGATGTGTAGTCGGGGCGGAAATGGTGCTTCATTGTTGTTTCGGCATGCTTCACGGCAATGTCATAGAGATAGGGCCTGTCGGCTTCGGCTGCTGCGTGAAACAGCAGCTCGAGGTTGATCATGTTGTCGATTATCGTGTTGTGGCCGCCAAACATGTCGATGTTTCTCGGCCATGACAGCAGAGTGCCGGCTTTGGGGTTGAACAGGGTTGCAAGCGAGTCGGCGGCGTTGACCAGCGCTTCCTTGTATTCGGGCTTTCGGGTGAGGCGGTAGCCGTTGCCGTAGCTGCATTGAATCAGGAAGCCGATGTCGTGGTCGTAGGGGCGGCTGTTGATTATGGTGTCGAGCCTGAGGGTGAAGCGGTCGGCTTCAGTGAGCAGGGCGGAGTCACCGGTCGCTTCGTAGGCATACCACAGTACTCCGGGCCAAAATCCGCTGCACCACTCTTCGGGCGATGATTTGCGGCAATGCCAGGTGGTGTCGCCCGCAGCGATGTTGCGCGGCATCATCGAGTAATCGATGTAGCCTGCTTCGTTTTTCAAATCGTTAAGAGATGCGCGCACGTGACGGTCGCAGAAATCAAGGTCGTTGTCGACATCGGGTTCCGACGATGCCGTTACGCCTGACGATGCGCAGCTGCAAAAGGCGAACATCGAAACGATTGCGAAAGATTGTAGTTTTGGTAGTGTCATTGTGATTAAAAGGTTTCTTATTAGTTTCGGTCAATGATAAAGCTGTCAATGTCGATCCATCCCCGGTCGACTCCATTGGGCTGAATGCTGAATATGCCTGTTTTGGCGCCTATCCATTTGCCTTGTCGCGCCGTAAACGGAATTTTGGTATCGATGAATTTCATGCCGTCGAGGCTATAGCTGAATGTGCATTTGCCGCCCTTGTCCACCCGCACCCGGAGGTAGATGTCACGCTCATAGTTGGGGCGCAGGCCGGCTTCGTATCGGCGTGACGGTAACATGTCGGTGACGAGTGTACGTGTTTCGGCTCCTCCCTGTTCGGCGTCGTGACACACGGTCTGCACCAAGTCAAATTTCTCACCGTTCTTTTCCAGTCCGAGGGTGCAGTAGTCGTGTCCCATTACGATAAGTCCCGATTGTTGGCCGTCGGCTTTGCTCGATATCTTCACTTTGGCCGTCACGGTAAACTCTTCGGCGGGAAATTTCTGCAGCAGCAGATTGGGAACTTCCCACAGATTGACGAAATTTTCCGAAAGTTCGTGTCCGTAGACCCGCATGTAGGCGTAGGGTGTCGGGAATCCGAATTCGGGCCGATAGTTGGCGTGCCACTCCCACTGCAGCCCGAGCCGGGTTGAGCTGAAGTCGTCGCTTTCGGCGGGAGTCGTCACGGGATAGTTGCGCCCTACATCGGGCTTGCGGTATCGGCTTAGGGGATTTCCGCATCCGTCATTGTCGCTGTCGGAGCCTATGACGGGCCAGTCGTCGACCCATGTGACGGGATTAAGGTGAAGCACGCGTCCGTAGAGCCCTTTGTCCTGGAAGTGGATGAACCAAGATTGGCCGGAGTTGGTGTCGACAAGTCCGCCCTGATGCGGGCCGTTGATGTCGGTGTCGCCTTGCTCCATGACGCGGCGCATTTCGTAGGGGCCGAAAGGCGAGCGTGACCGCAGGGCAATCTGCCATCCCTTATCCACACCTCCGGCCGGTGCGAGAATATAGTAGTAGCCGTTTCGCTTGTAGAACTTGGGCCCCTCGACGGTGTGATTTATGCCGTCGTTGCCGTCAAACACCATCACCGGGTCGCCGATGAGGCGCGTGCCGTCGGGCGACATTTCCGATACAGTGACAACGCTGTTGAACTTTGCGCGGCTTCCCGCCCATGCATATACGAGATAGGCTTTTCCGTCGTCATCCCACAGCGGGGTGGTGTCGATGATTCCTTTGGCAGGCTGTACAAGCACGGGCTTCTCCCATTCGCCGTAAGGGTCGGAACTTTTCACCATGAATATGCCCCAGTCGGGGTCGCCCCAATAGATGTAGTACTCTCCGTTGTGATAGCGAATCGAAGGCGCCCACACGCCCTTTCCGTGACGAGGCACCGAATAGAAGTCGGCCGGTTGGAGCGACTTGACGGCATAGTTCACAATCTCCCAGTTGACGAGGTCACGTGAATGCAGGATGGGAAGCCCCGGAGCGCAGGCAAATGATGATGCGGTCATGAAGAAGTCGTCGCCCACGGCAATGACATCGGGGTCGGAGTAGTCGGCGTGGATTATGGGATTGATGTAGGTTCCGTCGCCTTGGTCGGCAACCCACACGCGTGACACATATTCATCGGCATTAGACGATGCCGGGCACAACAATGCCGCGAGCGCGATGATTGTACCTGTCATGATTCGGTGATGTAGATGTGATGGTGACATTGGCGATGCGGGGGCTGAGGGTTATTTGAATTTGATGTCACTGATGAAGCTGTTGGTTACGAAGTCCTTAAGGCTTGTGACTTTCTCGCCGTTGACCGATACGTTGTCAAATGTCACATCGGTAACATCACGCTCGGCGCTGTAGCCCAATATCTCCGACTTCGCCTCGCCGTAGCCGTTGTAGGTTATGTTGCGGAACGTTACATTCTCGATTTTACGGCCGGGAGTCTTGTTGTACTTGGGGTTGAACTGCACTTCAAGGTGAAATAGCATACCCTCCTGGATGCTTTCGACGCGGATGTCGTCAAACGTTATGTCACGTGCAATGTTGTTGTCGCCCACAACGATGCACATCGCACCGCGATAGGGCGGGTCGTCCTCGTCGTGTTCAAGAATGTCGATGTTGTTGAAGCGCAGATGCTCAATCACCTCGCCGGCTTCATTGTCGGGGTCGCCGTGACTTCCTATGTTGATGGGATGGGCTATGTCGGCCCACAGCACCGAGTTTTTCACCGTGATGTTGGATGAGCCGCCTTTCCAGTCCCACCTGTGGTTGTAGAGGGCTATGCAGTCGTCGCTGTTGCGCATGAACACGTTGTCGATGTCGACATTGCTGCAACACATCATGTCGATGCCGTCGCTCCAGCCCTTGATGCTGAACGACTTGAGGTTGCGTATGCGAATGTCGGAGCTGCCTCCGCCAAACACCGTGTAGTGGTCGGGATTCACAACCGTTACGCCGTCGATTTCAACGTTGCGCGAGTTGGTAACTTCGATTCCCCGGATGGGATGGTCGAGCACTCCGCGACCTATTATCCTGACATTCTCGGCGTTGTCAATGAGTAACTTCGCTCTTATCACCGCTCCGGGAGCGAGAAACACCGTGGTGTTGGAGTGTATCCTTATCTGATTGTTGGGCAGGTCGCCAGGACGATGTACGCCCGGACCGAAGTAGAGTACATTGTCGCTTGACTCGGTGTAGGTTTCGGTCATTACGGGATTGGCAAAGAGGTGCAGGTTGTGAAGTCTGTCGCCGTCAAATTCGACCGAAAGGTACTTTGGCTCGTCGATGCGGAATGTCACGGTGTTGCCCTTGCGGTCGCAGGTTATGGCGTTACGCAGCGGACGGATGTCGACTTGCGAGAAGATGCCGTTGTTTTTCTTGACCATAACCTCCACAGGCTCATCCATGTCAAACTGTACCATCGACGCATCCTGAGGATTGTCCATGTCGACCTGAACCTTGTACTCAAAGAGGTCGTGCCACTCGCCGCCTATTGTCCTCACCTTCACCGTGAAGTCGTCGTTGTGGGGCATGTTGGGAGAGCCGGTGGGATATACATTCAACTCGGCGCCGGCAATAAAGGCCAAAGAGCCTAACAGGGTAGTCAAGATAGAGCGTAGGTGATTCATGTCGATGTTATTTTTTATTGTATAACTTTATATTTACGAGGTTGCCGGTCTTCTTTACCGGGGTGTTGATGCCGTTGACAGTCAGCGACGAGGGCGACGACTTCAACTTTAGGTTGATGCGGGGCTGGCCCGTGACCTGAATGTCGAGTTTGCCGTCGTTTTCGTCGACTATGAGGTTCAGCTTCGACAGCGATGAAAAGTAGACATCGCCGTTGCGGCGTAACGCGCTTCCGTGGCCGATGAAAATCTCCTTGGCATCGGCAGGATTTGAGCCTTCGGGATAGCTGACAGCCAGCATATAGGCATCGGTCGACCATCCGTCGGCCTCGATCCAGGAGTTGAGATGCATAAGTCGTCCGTCGGCAAGCTGATTGATGTAGAGGTCGGTCACTTTGCCGTTGTGTTTCACCTGAAGGCCTATCCAGTCCTTGCCTTCACGGCGAGTGATGACGGGAAGCTCCTCTTGGGTGACGCTATCCTTAAGTATTATGGCCGTTACGCCTTTCACACGGTCGGTGATGACCGGCAGGTGGAATGACCAGTACTTCTCAGTGTCCTGCATATTTTCGGCGGGTGCTTCATGTACTTCCCAATAGAGATCGTCGGGATAGTCGTGAACGAAGTCGCTGTAGGCCAGCTGACGGGGATAAAGCGGGCGAATCAGTGCCGATGAGTTGCCGTTGGTTATCTCAAGGTCAAATCCTCGCTTCACGGCATCGCCTCCAGGATGCCATATCCACTCAAATTTTCCCGGCTCGTGACTCAACAGGTCGTCGATAACGTAGATGACATTGTCGATCCAGAGGAAGTGACGGAAGTTGCGAATCATCCATTGCGACATGGGGCCGGTGCCGTCGGCGAGCACATATTTTATATTGCCTCCGTCGAGCAGGTTGCTCATGCTTCCGGGAAGCATGGTGCCGTGATACTGCTGGTGCCGCGACTGACCCTCGCCGTTGAATTTTACGACATTGTGGGCGTCACTTTGGAAGAAGTAATTTCGATACTGTGGTTTCGCGTAGCTGCAGTTGCCCGCATCCTTGATTATGTCGACACCCTTGTGGAAGAGGATCAGGGAATTGGCGTCGGCATGGGAGTGATTCCAAGTCATGCCCGACTTTACGGCAAGCATGGTTGCGTTCTTGTGCCATGAATCGCGCATGGTAGCCCATCCGAAATCCTTCCACAGGCGGGAGTTGGAAAGATTAGGCGTTGACGGTGCCTTGGAGAGGTCGGGGGTGTAGAGAAATCCCATGGGAGTGTTGCGCGGATATCCTTCGCGGTGTTGTCCCGGCTCGATCTGGTTGATGTACCATAACGTATTGGGATTTTCATCGCCCATTTGATAGGCAAGTATCATTGAGCTTTCGCCTGTAACGTTTTTGTGGCTGTCGCCGAAATTGATGCTGTAGAGCTGTCCCGAGCGCGGATAGCACACGTTGACGAAGAAATCGGATATAAGATGAATGTGTGGAATGTCGTCGATTTTCGCTCCGGGATGGGAGTTGAGCCAAGCCATGCGAAACAGCAGCGCCTCACAGACGCCGAAGCTTGCGTAGTTGATGCTCTCGTACATTCCTCCCGACTCGTCGAATGTCTTGGGCTTGCGTTGCAGGACATCGCCTGCAAAGTCAAACCATTCGGGAAGCACCTCAATCAGGGCCTCGGCGCCCTTGCGGGCTTCGGGGAGCTCGTTGGATACGGCCAGTGCGAGCAGACCGCCCATTCCCGCGCAGGATGTCCACCAGTTGTGGCCCATTGAGTTGAGAGAGTGAATGCGAGTGGGTTCAAGTATCCAGTCGCCGAGCAAAGGCTCGATTGCGAGATCGTACATGCCTCGGGCTATCTCCATGCGCTCGGTGGGAGTGAGCTTATTGTATATGACATCATAGGCCACAGCGACTTGGAAGCTCTTGTGAGCCATCTGCAATTCGCTGCGCCAGGCCGGATTACGGGCAAGCATTTCACGGTCGCCCCATGACTTGACCTTGGCGGTGTTCAGCAGTATCTCCTTTATCTTGTCGGCGTATTTGGAGCTGTCGGTCATCATGTAGGCGAGGGCGAGGTATTCCAGACGGCGTAGGTCGCCTTTCAGCCGTTGATTGTCGGCCTCGGCCTTTATGCTTTTCCATCCGTTGGCCAGAACGGTGTCGTTTTTCATCGCCTTGCGGGCGGCAGCCACCCTTTCGGGAGTGAATAGCAACGACGGATGCTTAATGGCGTGAACGGCCGAAGCACAGAAGAGCGACAATAATGTGATGATGATTGTGGTTATTGTTTTGCGCATGGTGATGTGATTCTATGGATTAATACGAATGAAGTGATGAATATACTCAGTCCATCGAGTGATAATAATTGTTAAATACAAATTTATCACTTTTTGATAAAAAGAGCGTGATAAATTATGTCATTTGAAAATCTCATTATAACTTTACGATTAGGCGCAATGAGCGTGATGATGACGCAGTGTCATCGGCATAGTGTGCAATATAGTTTAATGAAATTGACTACCGACTATATATCGAGAAGCCTGTTGGCGATGCGGGTGAGCCGCATAGCGGTCTTGGCCGTCATGCTCGTCATGCCGTCGATCGCACGGGCCAACTCGCATGATCGCATGATGAGGTCGATCACTCAAGGTGACGGGCTTCGTGATGCCACGGTGAGCGTTATCTACAAGGACTCGCTCGGGTATATATGGTTTGGCACGACTTCGATACTTGAACGATTTGACGGCGTAAATATGCGTCACTTCCCGATTCCCGGCGATGAGGAGAGCGCCAAGTGGATAGGGGCGATAGGTGAAACCGACGGCAACTGCCTTTGGGTGGGTACCGGTGGCGGCTTATGGCGTCTTGACAAAAATTTGACGGAGCTTGTAAGATACGGCGAGAATCACATCACTAAGTCGGTAAATGCCTTTGCCAATGATGGAAACGGCAACTTCTACATAGGAGGAGAGGAGGGGCTGTTCATGATGCGTAACGGCAAGCTGTGCAATATAGCAATAGAGAGCAATGTGTTGTCATCGGCCAACAAGGTCAATGACATGACTGTCGATGATGGCTCACGCAGGCTTTACGTGGCTACTGACCAAGGCGTTTATTCGCTTGATATGGACGACGGTTTCAAGGCTGAGAAGCTCGGAGATTCCAACATGACATACAGCGCGATATATAAACGTGACGACATGCTCTATCTCGGAACCCGCAATCAAGGACTTTGGCGTTACGACCTTAAGCGTGACGCGCTGTCGGGCTATGCCGATGTGGGGTCAAACGTGGTAATGGACATGTTTGGTGACGGAAATCGGCTATATGTGGCTACCGACGGAAACGGACTTCAGGTGGTGGACATGGAGAGCGGGGCGGTTGTCGACAGCTACGACATGTCGGGTAGTCACGGCAAGAGCATACGCTCCAATTCAGTATACTCGGCGTTACGTGACCGCGAGGGGCAGATGTGGCTCGGTTTCTATCAGCTCGGTGTAGACTTTACGATGTATAGTAACTCTTTATTTGAAACATACGCCTATCCGCCGCATCTTGATACCGAGGGAGTGCTTACGCGAACGATTCTTGCCGACGGAAGCCGCAGGCTGATAGGATTTCGTGACGGATTCTGCTTTATAGACGAGGACAACGGCACGTTCAAGCGTTACTATGCATCGGACATGAGATCGCCTATGGTTGTGTCGAGCATTCGTTATGACGGAAAGTATCTGATAGGCACCTACGGAGGCGGGTTGTACGTGTTTGACCCCGAGCGGTTGACATTAAGCGACTTTGAGCCGGGTTATGACGATACATTCAAGAACGGCCATATATTTGACTTTGAAATCGACCGTGACGGCGACCTGTGGATATGCACTTCCAACGGATTGTTCCGACATGAGCGTGACGGAAACAACGTATATTACAACCGACTGAACTCGAAGCTGCCCGAAGGCAACATATTCGGCATATTCTTTGACTCGACCGGGCGAGGGTGGATATGCGGCGAGAAGGGGCTGTGCCTGTGGGATGCCGAGTCAAGGCAGCTTGTAGGTGACATTCTGCCCGACAAGTTCATCCATAACACAAGGGTGAGGAGGATATGCGAAACAGGCGACGGCCGATTGCTGTTTATCTATGACAAGAACAAGCTGTTTGGGTCGGATACGGAGATAAAGAATTTCGGAACGCTGACAACTCCGGTGCCGCTTGACAACAAGGATATGGATATGCTCATCGACAAGGAGGGCTGGATATGGCTCATAACGACCAACGGACTCTATCGATGGGACGGCAACAAGGTGTTTTACTCCTACAACTTCAATGACGGACTGCTCAGTCAAACGTTCTTTCACTCGGGAAGCGACATGGATGAAGATGGCCGGCTGTGGCTGTGCAGCTCACAGGGACTCGTCACTGTTGACATAGACAATGTAACGGAGCGTCAGCGTCCTTACCGGATTGCGATAACCGATGCCTCGGTCAACGGGATTGATTCATTCGGGCAATTGGATAGAACGGGTGACAACAGCTACGAGATGCGCCTTGACAATGGGGGAGAGGTGAATCTTGCCGTGAAGGTGTCGGGGTTCAATTACTCACACCCCGGCGATGAGGTGTTTCAATATAAGCTTGACAATGCCAAGACATGGAGTGTAGTCGAGGGGCAGCATTCAATATTGTGTACCGACCTTGGAAGCGGACATCACACACTTGTGTTGCGATACCCCAATGAAGAGAAAAGCGAAGTGACGCTTGATATATTTGTGGCGCGTGACAACAGTGCATGGCTGTGGGTGATTGTGATTGCGCTATCGATTTTCGGCGCGGCCGCGGCAATAAGGGTGAAGCTTAAACATCGCAAAGAGCGTAAGGATAATGACGCAGGCAACGATGCTCAGGCCGACAACGTGCAGGTTGAACGCAAATACCGTAACTTCAACATGAGCGATGACGAGTGCCGTCAGTTGCTTAAAAACGTAGAGGAGATCATGCGCAAGTCAAAGGCGTACACCGACCCCGACCTGAAACTTGCCGGACTTGCCTCGCTCGTCAACACGACACCTCCGGCACTGTCCTACATGTTCAACCAGTATCTCAACACCAATTATTACGACTACATCAACAATTACCGCATAGAGGAGTTTAAAAGACTCGTGAGTGAACCTGAAAGTGAAAAGTACACATTGAGCGCACTCGCCGCCAAATGCGGATTCAGTTCACGCGCATCATTTTTCCGCTATTTTAAAAGAGCCACTTCCATATCGCCGAGCGAATACGTAAAGAGCATAGGTAAAAACAACAGGGAATAGGGCCTTATTGTAGGGCAAATGTAACACAGTCAAGCAGGAATCGATGTAACATACGGCTCAAATAATTTGAGTCAAGGTGTATCATGTAAGTTAATATGCTTATAATCAGCAGTGAATATTGCATTGTGTCTAAGATAATATAATGAGATGCTTAAGCTACAGGAAAAATGCATGTATTGTGATTATTGTAATATCTTTGCGATTGTAATCTAAATCGCAAGACCAATGGAAACAAACAACATCGCCGGTGTAATGCCCGAAAGCCAGTGTTTTCGGAGTGATTCATCGGATGATGTGATTGCCAAGGCATACGTGAGCTATCGTGACGGGATATTGCGTTACATACACTCGGCCATAAACAACAGAGCGGAAGCCGAGGACTTGACTCAGGATGTGTTTTTGCGGATTCTTGATTACAGGATGCTTATAAATGAAGCGACAATAAAGTTCTTCATGTATAAAATCGCCAGGAACCTGATATGTGACTATCTGCGTCGCCATCAAGTAAGGCAGGAGTGTTACGACTACATGTATTATAATGTGTCGTCGCGGGAAACCGAATCGGCCGATTGCCTCGCGATAGCGAAAGATATCGCATCGCTTGAGCGTGACATCATAGCTCGGTTGTCGCCGAAGAGAAGAGCCACCTACAGGATGAAGCGTTTCGGGCTCATGACATGCAACGAAATCGCCTGCCGATTGAAACTGTCGACTCGCACTGTCGAAAATCACTATCGACACGCCTGTCTTGAAATAAGAGATTACATGAAGAGATGTATATGATATTTTAGTATCTACCCAAAATTAATGTCACCGCTTTTTATTTTTGAGATTGATTGAAGAATAGTTTTTTACTGAGCGGAATTAGATGAAGGCTGCGTCGTAATTGTGAATTTGCGACGCAGCCTAATTCTTTTGCGCGGCACCGACCGGGAGTATGCCGATATGCCCGAAAGCAGAAGGAGGCTGCGCCTCAATTAAGACACAGCCTCCCCACTATAAATAGTTGAAACGCTATAAAAGCCTAACGCATTTCGAGGTAGGTGACCTTGTCCATGTCGCCATAGTCGAGGTTTTCACCACCCATACCCCAAATAAACATGTAGTTGCTCGTTCCGGCAGCGGCGTGTATCGACCATTCGGGCGACATTACGGCCTGCTCATTGTGGAGCCAGATGAGTCGGTTCTCCTGAGGCTCGCCCATCAGATGACAGATTGCGTTACCTTCGGGAACGTTGAAGTAGAAGTAGGCTTCCACGCGGCGGTCGTGAGTGTGAGCCGGCATGGTGTTCCAAACGCTACCGGGCTTGAGTTCGGTAAGTCCCATCTGAAGCTGACAGGGGCCTTCCTCAAGCACATTGGCAACGATGAGCTGATTGATTACGCGGTCGTTGCTCTCCTCCATCGAACCTGCGGCAAAAGAGTTGGCCTTTATGGAGCCTTTGCGACCGTCGATCGTTATGAGCTGGGTCTTATAGGCTTTGTGGGCCGGAGTCGAGTTGATGTAGAATCGAGCAGGATTGGCTGCGTCCTTGCTGCGGAAAGTGACATTCTTGTTGCCACGACCCACATAGAGGGCATCCTTGAAGTTGAGCTCATAGTCCTTGCCGTCAACACTTACTATGCCGGGGCCGCCGGTGTTGATGACTCCGAGTTCGCGGCGTTCAAGGAAGTATTCGGCCTTCAGCGGGTCGATAGTTTCGAGTGTCACCGTCTTTGCAACGGGAACCACGCCACCGAAAATGAGTCGGTCATACATTGAGTAGGTAAGGTTTATCTTATCATTCTCCATGACCTTGGGCATAGTGAAGTGAGAGCGAAGCTGGTTGGTGTCGTAGTTCTTGACATCATCGGGATGACATGCTCTCAAAATGGTATAGCTTGTCGACTGTGCGCTTGCTCCAAAAGCAATTGAAGCAGCTATCAGAGCTGACATGAATAAAGATTTCATAGCGGTTGAGTTTTGGGTTGTTTTGTAATGTAGTTATTTGGTGCGACATTCAGCGGCATATCCAATCGCTTCAGCGCACTTGTCGGATATGTATTGCCAGTCGGCGGCTGCTATCTTGTCCTTGGGGAACAGCTTAGAACCCATTCCCACGCAGTAGACGCCTGCGGCAAACCAAGCCGAGATGTTTTCGCGTGTAGGCTCGACGCCTCCTGTCACCATGAGCTTTGACCAGGGCATGGGGGCGGTGAGTCCCTTAACGAATTTCGGGCCGAGGACATCGCCGGGGAATACCTTGCAGAGGTCGCATCCGCACTCCTGGGCAGCACCTACCTCCGACACGGTTCCGCATCCGGGGGTGTAGGGTACTGAACGGCGGTTGCAGACGCGTGCCACTTCGGGATTGAAGAGCGGGCCAACGACGAAGCATGCTCCAAGCTGCAGATAGAGTGCGGCGGTAGCGGGATCAACCACTGAACCCACACCTACGGCGAGCTCGGGACACTCCTTGGCTGCATACTTGACAACTTCGGCAAATACCTCGTGGGCGAAGTCACCACGGTTGGTGAACTCGAATGCCCTCACCCCACCGTCGTAGCAGGCTTTTACCACCTGCTTGGCAATCTCGGGATTGGAGTGGTAGAACACGGGTACGATGCCGGTTATGCGCATCTTGGCCAATACATCTATTTTATCAAAACGTGCCATATAATCAGTAATTTTCGTATTATCGGGTTATTGTTAAATGAATAATACTATCGCTGTACTCGTCCGTTGGCGTTTCCTCCGGCAAGAGCCTCCACTTCGGCTATGCTGACAAGGTTGAAGTCGCCGGGAACTGTATGCTTGAGTGCCGATGCGGCTACTGCAAACTCGAGCGCCTCACCTTGGGTCGACATGGTGAGAAGACCGTGAATAAGGCCGCCTGAGAATGAATCGCCGCCACCTACGCGGTCAACGATGGGGTTGATGTCGTAGCGACGCGACTCGTAGAAGTCGGTGCCGTTGTAGATCATAGCCTTCCAACCGTTGTGGGTTGCCGAGAATGATTCGCGGAGAGTCGACACGACATATTTGAATCCGAACTCTTCGGCCATTGCGCGGAAGATGCCGCGATAGCCTTCGGCTGAAGTTTCACCGGCTTCGACATCGGCATCGGGCTTGAATCCGAGGCATAGTTCGGCATCCTCTTCATTGCCGATGCACACATCGACATATTTCATCAACGGACGCATTACCTGTTGAGCTTTTTCGGTAGTCCACAGCTTCTTGCGGAAATTGAGGTCGACCGATACAGTTACACCGTGACGCTTGGCCGCTTCGCAGGCAAGGCGAGTAAGCTCGGCTGCAGCATCGCTTATGGCCGGTGTGATTCCGCTCCAGTGGAACCAGTCGGCACCTTCCATAATCGCGTCAAAGTCGAAGTCTTCGGGCTTTGCTTCGGCGATTGCCGAGTGAGCGCGGTCGTAGATGACCTTTGACGGACGCATCGAGGCTCCTGTTTCGCAGTAGTAGATGCCCACGCGGTCGCCTCCGCGAGCAATAAAGTCGGTGTTCACGCCGTAGCGGCGGAGTGCGTTTACGGCAGCCTGTCCTATTTCGTGCTTGGGAAGTTTGCTGACAAAGTATGCGTTGTGGCCGTAATTGGCGCAGCTGACTGCGACATTTGCCTCACCTCCACCCCAAATGACATCGAATGAGTCGACTTGAACAAACCGGCTGTTGCCTTCGGGCGACAGACGGAGCATGATTTCGCCTAATGTAACTATTTTACTCATAGCTAATGACTTTTTTTCGTTTCTTAATATATTATATAATGTAAGTTATATTATTCGGTCGTTTCAATGCGCTCGGAATTGTCCTTAATCATTGCACGCTGGTTGCGGATTATGAGCACTCGGTTGTACCACATAAGCCCCATAGTGAAGATGACAAGGATTCCGGCACCTATCCATTTTAACGATTGACAGCATTGGAATATTATCCAAGCGAGCGGACTTGATGCAAAATCAAGGCTTCCACCCTCAAATCCCTGCGGTATCGCTACGGCACTGTCGCCTGTGGCGGCATATACATCCTTGGCTGCAAGCGTGAACCATGAAGCCAGATTGGTGACCATGTACAGACCGATGACGATGACTACAAGACCGATGATGAATGTCTTTACGACGTTACCGCGGGTGAAGGGGAGAACGAGGGGGAATACGTAGAACATTCCCGCAAGCGAGGCGAGGGGAAGGAACTGGTTGCCGGGCAGGAATACCGCAAGCGCGATGGTGACGGGAATCAAGAGCAACGACACCACAAGGGTGGTGGGGTGACCGATGACGAGCGCCGGGCTCATGCCGATGTTCAATCCTTCGGCTCCGCGGAACTTGCGTGCGATGAGGCTGCGCGTGGCATCGCTTATGGGCTTCAGTCCCTCGATGAAAAGCACAGTGACGCGAGGGATGAGTTCCATAACGGCACCCATCTTGATTCCGAGTCCGAGTATGTAAGGTATGCGGTCGACTATTTCGGCCCATGAATTGCAAGTAAGGCAGCCGATGGCTATTCCTACAATCACTCCGAGGAAGAGGGGTTCGCCGAGAAGACCGAATTTTTTCTTCAGGCCTTCGGCATCGACATTCAGCTTGTCGAAGCCCGGAATTCGGTCAAGACCCTTGTTGATAATCCATGCAAAGGGGGCGAATCCTCCGCAGAATGGCTGAGGAATCGAAATGCCGTCCATGCCCTCGTAGAAATCCTGGAATTTCTTGGCGGTCATGTCGGCTATTATAAGCGTGATGGCATAGCATATAATGGCGGCGAAGAATCCCCATGCAAGCGATCCGGATGCAAAGTAGACAACCGCTCCGATGAATGCGAAGTGCCAGTAGTTCCAGAGGTCAATGTTGACCGTGCGTGTAGTCTTGGTGAAGAGCATCAACAGGTTGACTCCGAGGCACACGGGAATGATGAATGCTCCCACGGCCGTGTTGTAGGCAACGGCTGCGGCAGCGGGCCAGCCCATGTCGAATACATGCAGCTGCAGATCGTAGATGCTGACTACCGTGTCGAGAGCCGGGCCGAGGCTCGATGTGAGCAGGGCGGTGATTACCGACAGTCCCACGAATCCTACACCAACCTTAAGGCCGCTTTTAAGAGCGTCGCCGAACTTGATGCCGATGCACAATCCGAGCACGGTGAAGATTATAGGCATCATCACCGCCGCACCAAGTCCGATTATATATTTGAAAACTTCTTCCATTGCTCTGCGATTTTATTTTACGGTGACTTTCAACGGGCTTTGCGACTTGCGATAGGCGCTTTTCAGCTCCTCCTCCCACTCGTCCATAGTGGCGACATCGCCTTTGCTCCATCCTGAACCCCAGTAGTAGGTGAAGGGGGAGTCGGGTGTGTATTCCACAGGCGCGAGAAGATGACCTATGGCATCGCCTGCGGGGGCGTTGAGCGGCTTGTTGATCATGTCGTCGAATTCGCCGGGAACCATTACGCCTACGAATATCACGCCGTTGCCGTTGGCGGCATTGTCGGTAGAGTCGGCATAGGCCATGTAGTGGTTTTCGGCGTCGATCGAGTAGCCGTCGGGGTTCTGTCGATGAACGACTATGCCGGGAGCCACGCGGCCTTTATCGGAGAGTCCCGAGTAGCTGACAGTCGTGCGGTTGAGGTGTGAACCACGGTCAAGGCTTATGACGCGGGTTTCAACTACGTTAGTGTCGCTTGCCACTGTCAACGGGTTGTAGACGAGGCGGGTGGTGAAGCGCAGCGGGCCGTTGTCAAGGACTTCCCACTCCTTGAAGCAGTAGGGGTAGATGATGCTGTCGTTGTCGACAAGGAGAGCGGCTGTGCCGCCTCCAAGAGTGGGACCGACAGCGTAGACATCCATTCCGTTGCCGTGGTCGACATGGAATGAAACGCGATTCACGCGGTCCTCATAGTAACGGTGCTCGAGAATCGGGGTTTCGACCGACTTAGTCCAGATGTCGTAGCCAAAGGCGCGTTCTCCGCTTGCTTGCAGGGCCGGCCCATAGGCACGATAGGCACTCTTGTCGTTCTCCCAGGCCATGTCGTCCTTGCGCTCGGGGAACAGGCGACCGTAGACGAGGGTGTCGACGGGAGCGGGAGTGCCGGGACGAAGGGTGTAGTCGGCGCTGCTGTTGGCAGCTACGGTTGCCGGGAATATGAGCTGGTTGTCGTAGGTGAGCTGATAGGGCACTTCATTGCCTTCGGAATCGACAATCACGAAGCTCTCGCCTGCGGGAAGGTTCAGCGAGGCCATGTCGACGGCGGTGATTTCGTCAAAGCGGTCGATGTCGAGCTGGTTGGTGACTGTGATGCTCTTGGTTGAGTTGCTGCACCCTACAGCTGCCACGCCTATTGCGAGGCAGCTGAATATCTTTGTCAATGCATTCATTACTTGGGCTGTTTACCGATGTAAGCAAGTATGCCTCCGTCGACATAGAGCACATGTCCGTTGACGAAGTCGGAAGCGTCGGAAGCGAGGAATACGGCCGGACCTTTGAGGTCGTCGGGAGTTCCCCAGCGAGCTGCCGGAGTCTTTGCGATAATGAATGAGTCGAAGGGGTGACGGCTTCCGTCGGGCTGGCGTTCACGCAGGGGAGCGGTCTGCTCTGTTGCGATGTAACCCGGGCCGATACCGTTGCACTGGATGTTGAATTCGCCATATTCCGATGCAATGTTACGGGTGAGCATCTTCAATCCGCCCTTTGCAGCTGCATAGGCCGATACTGTTTCGCGGCCGAGCTCGCTCATCATTGAGCAGATGTTGATGATTTTGCCATGTCCTTTCTTTTTCATGCCGGGAATGACGGCTTTTGAGCAGATGAACGGTCCAACGAGGTCGACATCAATCACACGACGGAACTCGTCGGCGGCCATCTCCTCCATAGGTATGCGCTTGATTATGCCGGCATTGTTGACAAGGATGTCGATTGTGCCTACTGTGGCCTCGATGTCGGCTACCATAGCCTTTACCGATTCCTCGTCAGTTACATCACAGAGATAGCCCTTGGCATCGATGCCAAGCTCCTTGTAGGCGGCAGCTCCGCGTTCAAGTGTTTCACGGCGTGAGCAGTTATATACTATTTTAGCTCCGGCTTCAGCAAATGCCTGAGCGATTGCAAGTCCAATTCCATAAGCGGCTCCGGTTACTAACGCCACTTTTCCTTCAAGTGAAAAATTTACCATAATATATTGGTCTATAAAAAATCGGTGTTAAAATAAATCTTTGAATTTCTCGGTTTCTCCCCAGTGATGATCCTTGGGGAAGGGCTGTCCTGACCACGCTTTCTGGCTTGTCCAGGGCTGTTGCGCGTCGGTCCAGAAAGGATGTGTGGCGGGAAGGCCAAGAGGAAGGAATGACAGTGATGTCATGTAGAGGCTGCCGTTGTTGGTGTACCAGTCGGCTATATTGGGCTGGCGGCCTGCAAATCCAATGGTGAGGAAGCCGCCTTCGTTGAAGTTTTCCTTGTCGTCAAACATGCGGTGCATTACAGCGGTAAGGGCCGAGCGTACTTGTCCGTTGGTGAGTCCGGCGGGCAGCTTTTCGTACCAAGCCATGAGCGCGAGAGGCTGCATGGTGGCCATGCGGTAGGGGATTGAGCGTCCGAATACGGGGAACGTACCTTCGGGTGAAATGAGTCGCTCAAGCACGATGCTGTATTTCTGAGCACGGCGTAGTGCGCGGTTGTAGTAGTTGCTGTAGTGGATGCGGGTGTAGGCCTTTGAGTCCTTGAGAGCCTGAAGGGTTTCAAGGTACATGGGGTGGAACACATAGCTGCTGTAGTAGTCGAATGCAAATTCGGGTCCGTCGGCATACCATCCGTCGCCGGTGTACCACTCTTCAACTTTGCGGATGGCTGAGTTTACGCGATATTCATCGTATTGTGCTCCGGCCTTTGCGAGCAGTCCCTCGATGGTTGATGAGAAGAGCAGCCAGTTGGTATAGGGAGGGTCGACACGGCGCAACTGTGAAAACTCCTCGATGTAGCGGCTCTTGGTGGTGTCGTCAAGAGGCACCCACAGTGCATCGTAACCGCGAAGAAAGCTTTCGGCTATATAGGCTGCGTCGACAAGCGCCTGACCGTGACCGCGCCACAACAGGTAGTCGGGGCTCTCGGGGTCAACGGCATTGCGATAGCTTTTAAGAGCCCAGTCGCGAAGCTGCTTACGCTTCATGCCTTCGTCGGTTTCATCGTCGGGTAGGGAAAGCCATGGGGCAATGCCGGCCATGAGGCGTCCGAATGTTTCCATGTAGGTTACGCCCTTGTTGCGTCCGTCCCAGTTGGGGCTTACCTCGACAATCATGTTTTTCTGTAGGTTGCCTTCGGCCATGTTGCTTAGCACGGGAGCTGCCATCTTATAGAGCAGGTCGACCCAGTAGGCTCGGTCTTCGTTGCTCTCCTTTTCAAGGAAACGTACATATTCACATGCGGCGAGGAGGAATGCACCTACACCGAAGTTGGCTGTTGACTTGGAGTCGACTACCTGTCCGGGGATTGCTTTTTCGCCGATGGGCTGAACGTAACCTACTCGACCGTCCTTCTGCAGGGCTACATTCTTGAGGTAGTTCCAACCTTTCTGAGCAGCATTGAGGTATTTGGGATCATTCAGATAACCGTTGTTGATGCCCCACAGCAGGCCGTAGGTGAAGAATGCCGTACCGCTTGTTTCGTATCCGGGGGCGTGCTCTTCGTCGAGCATTGAGCGCGACCAGTAGCCTTCGGGACGCTGCGACTTGACAACGGCGTCGGCCATGTTGCGGTATCTGTCCTCAAAGAATTTTCGGTGTTCATATTCGGCAGGCAGGTCTTTAAGCACCTTTGCGAGTCCGGCGAGAACCCATCCGTCGCCTCGAGCCCAGAAGTCCTTTTTGCCATTGGCGCTTTTGTGCTTGGGATATACGTATTTACCGTCGCGGTAGTAGAGATTCTCCTCGGGGTCAAACATTATGCTGTCGCTATAGGTGATATATTCATAAAGTTTGTCGAGGTATTGCTTGTTTCCTGTGATTTTGTGAAGTTTGGTCATTACAGGCATAACCATGTAGAGTCCGTCGGCCCACCACCAGTAGTCGTGTTTGGGCGTCGACATTTCATATTCCATAACTTCACGTGCGCGGCGAATGCGCTTGTCGTCGGGCAGGATGTTGTAGAGGTCGGCATAAGTCTGGAAGCATATCTGCCAGTCGCCAAAGAGTACGTAGTCATCGCTTTCGCCATAGCTGTATTTCCAGTTGGCGCGGTCGTTGCTCTTGGCGCCTTTCCACTGGTTGTGCTCGGCCCACTTTTCGGAGTATTCACGGTAGGCGTCATTTCCTGTGAGGAAGTAGGCCTCCATGTTGCCGGTGTGATAGGCGGCATTGTCCCAAAAGGCTCTTACCTCGGGAGCGTTGTTGCTCTGCCAATAGGTGTTGACCTTGTCGATGATGACACGCACTTCCTTGGATTGCTTGGTTGTTGCCGAGAAGGCGGCCACTGACGAAGTGAGCGCCAATCCCACAAGGGAGCAGTTGATGAAAGTGTTAAAGTTCATTAGGATACTTGGTTGTTAATAAAGTTAATAAATAATATATAGGTATCCCCGAAATTATTCATTGTCATGGCAAGACTTTTTCCATATAATAACGAAGACACTGAGAAGCATAATTACTATTTTACAAAATTAGTGAATATTTCCTATAAAGGAGTATAAAATTTAATCTTTGTGAGGTGGTTTTTCATTCAAAATCGCTTTATGGGCCTGATAAAGGGTGCTTTTGGGTTTTTGCGTGTTGAAAAAGTAGGCCGGCCCATGTCGCAGTTGGCATGGGCCGGACTATATATTGTGTGTTTTTCTTATATGCTTGTTTTATGTTGGACGACGAATTGATTAGGGTTGTATTAGGAAATGAAATTTTATCGTCTAATACAAACCCACAATGCAAAGATACCAAAAACTTAATTATTGAGCAAATTTATTTTTTGTCGGCCTATTTTTTTTAGCTCGAAATTATGTTGCAAATTGGAGGATGAAGATGATCTTGAGGATTTGGACTATTGATATATAGGGGATTATGTGGTGAGGAGTTGCGACAATTCAGGGTTGATCATCTTTTGGGGGATGACGGCTTGTAATGCGTGAATGACGCTTTTAAGCATGTTCATGCGAATGAAATCAGCTCTAAGGTATATCGAAATACTTCGCTTTGAAACAAATCGCCCTTCGATAGGTCGCACATTCGCCCTTTGCGATTCCGACAGAAAGGGGAGATGCATTTCCGGAATTATAGTAAAGCCGCCGTTGATGTCGACGATGCCTATAAGGGTTTCGATGCTTCCGGCTTCATAGATGTGTCGTCCGATACTGCGCGCTTTGCAGAAGCTGAACGCGCTTTCGCGCATACATTGTGATTCCTTCATAATCCACATCTTTTCGTGAACGAGATCGGCCGGATTGAATGCCGGCTGCTTCATGAGGCAGTCTTTGGCCATATATACGAAGAATGACTCGGTATATAGCGGTATTTCCTTGACTCCTGTCACGGCGTGGCCGCTCATAGCTATGCCTATGTCGATATTGCCAAGGCGGAGTGCCTCGATTATGGCATCACCTTTCATCTCGTTTATGGAGAGTTTGACATCGGGATGGTCATCGGTATATTTCTTAATGAACCAAGGCATTAGGTAAGGTGCTATCGTTGGCCCTATGCCGATTGATAATGGCCCGGAAACCGCTCCTTTTTGTTCGGCGACAATTTCTTCAATTCGGTCGGCTTCGCTTATTGCTGTCTGTGCCTGAAGAAGTATAATCCGGCCAATGGAGGTGGGGACAACGCTTCGATTGCTTCGCTCGAATATTTTTACACCGAGCTCCTCTTCCAGTTTTAGGAGCAGGGCACTTAATGTGGGTTGTGTGATGTCGAGTTCGGCGGCTGCTTTCGCAAAGCTGCGATGGCGGTCGATGGCGATGATGTATTTTAGCTGCTGTAGTGTCATGATAGATAAATTCGATGCAAAGATAGTCAAAATCTGTTGTTGGTCTATCGCGGTGGCAGTAATTTTGCAACATGAAAACAGAAGTAATCACGAAAAAGAAGAGATTTCACCGATATTTCCCGACTAAAGGGTATTCATTATATTGGATATTGTTGGCATACCTTGCGATAGGATATTTCTATCCGGTGATAGGATTGTTGGCGTTGATGTGCATGATCGCTCCGGTGGCTTTCGCTGTGAGTCGCGGCCGATGGTGGTGTGGAAACGCCTGTCCCAGAGGAAATATGTATGACAGGCTGCTGGCTAAATATTCACCCCACAAGCCTATCCCGGCATTTGTTCGCACTCGGCAATTCCGTATTTTCATGGTGCTTTTTATCTTCACCATGTTTGGTGTGCAGATGTATTTCGCCTGGGGCGACTGGAACGCCATGGGACGAGTTTTCTGGACCATCATTCTTGTCACCACGATTGTAGGAGTTACATTGTCGTTTATCTATGCGCCGCGCACATGGTGTTCGTTCTGTCCGATGGGTACTCTTTCGTCATGGGTTACGCCGAAGAAAACTCCGCTGCCTAAGGCTTTCACAAGCGTTAATGTGGATGCATCGTGTCAGATGAAGTGCAAGAGTTGCGCGAGAGTATGCCCTATGCAGCTCACTCCCTACGACAGCCGGGGAGAAGCGGTGGGCTACCTTAATGCCGATTGTATAAAATGTGGCAAATGTGTCGTTTCATGCCCGTTGAAGATAATGAAAATCAAACCTCAAACCATTATAAACCAATGATAGAAGTTGATAGAAAGCTGTGTCCGCATGATCATGTGTGTCCGCTAATACGTATTTGCCCGGTGGGTGCCATAACGCAAGGTGACGACGGCTACCCGATAGTAGACCATGACAAATGTATTGAGTGTGGAAAATGTGTGCGCTCCTGTCCCAAGAAGGCCATGCAGAATGAGCGCGTATAATGCCGTCAGCTTAGGTTTATATTAGCTGAACGTTCCGTTGACCCGGAATCGGGTAGGAAGCGGAGTGTGCTTTGGGGATTGTAAAATTGATGGCGGATGGGATTATCGAGATTTCCGCCTTAATCTTTTGTCAACTAAGGCCAGATATTTTAATCCCGTTTGATCGATTGTGCTTTCCGGTCGCTCAATTCGACATGCTGAGTATATGGCATTTAACAGTCCCGGAATCGCACCTAATACGGGTGAGGCTAAGAATCCCAATCCTGCTGCTATGGTTCCGCATATTGTGCCAAAAACGATGTCCCCAAGATGGCTTTCGTTCATTCTTGCTGATAATTCTTCTTTAGCAGCCTTCATTTCGTCAAGTACCATTGTGAATAGTGGTGATTCAGGGGTAATTGTCGGATTTAGAGCTATTTGCTCTACCTTATTGCTGAATGCGGTCAGTAAATCATGATGCCTGTCCTTAAATCGTCTGAGATGTGTCAAATCTATTTGTTTAGGATACGGTATCATTTCTTTAAGTATTAAATCTCTTTTGTATTGTCTTGTCCGTAATTCAATATCCTTGTTTTGTGCATATATTGTAGAAAAACATTTGCCGGTTATCCGATCTGTGACCGGTTGATAATCTATTTTGCAGGCAACTACTGAAGTTAGGAAAGTCATAAGTTCATAGGCGGTTTTAGGCTCTACACCATACCAATAATCATCGATCTGTTCAGCTAATCCCATCTGAATTAGGTTATAGAAAACGCCATCGTTAAGTTTGTCGGCGTGCATGTGAATCCCATTTTCCCTAAATGAGTATTTTCCCTCATGAATGTGACTGATTCCGTTTCTTTGAATTGGTAATCTTCGCCGTTTCAATATGCTTTTGTTCTGATTCAGGTATTCATCAAACATTCTTGAAACCTCCCACGGATTATCAAGAACATTCATGGGGTTAACAGGAGTAATAAGCTCATTTTGAACCGCCTCCCTCATGAATGGTTCATATCGCTCCGGTTCATGAAAGTATTGGGTAGGTACAATGGCACTTACATTGTCGTAGTAGAGCAAGGTGCGGATAGTCCATTCTGTATCAGGTAGATTTATATACGGGTAATATAATAGATTCATTTCTTGTTTTGATTATTAGTTGTGCTCAGAATCATTCGTAGAAAACGAATATATGAACTTGTCTATTCGTTTAACATAAAACCGCTTCATGTTGTTGCTTTCTGTCATAAAGAAATTTCTTTGGGCTATAAATTTTGAGGATTGATGGAACAATTTCCATCAGGATTGTCTTGGAGGAATTGTGACAAAATATTGAAACTTTCAATAGGCTACGCAGATAGAATGCGTAGCTTGATTGTAATTTTGTCATTGATTTCAGCTTGGAATTTGTCGTAGCGCTGAAAAACCGTTAACTTTGCATCCAAATTCTGAAAAATAAAATTCAAACAATGCCGATGTTGCAACATAACATATCGTCAAGTTGGCGCCGCCGTAGCTACAGCAGCTGCAGCGTAAGTTGCTATAGCTTTCGATTTAATGGCTTTTATAGCCTGCTTGAGGGGCGGTTTCGGCGATATTGCAGTTGCATCTGAAGTCTGACAATTCATTATTCAGACGATAAGGAGATAGTCGGGAAGCTCTGAAAGCTTTCCGATTTTTTTGTGCCCTGTCATGGCCACATGCTCCTTATTGTCACGGCATGGCACAACGTAAAAATTTTCATATTACGATGCATAGTGGAGAACTATTTGATTTTCATCTAATTAAAGCTAATAACTAACGGATGTAACGCCGTTGCATTCAGCAGTTTTCGATATATGGAATGCAACAACTATTCATCTGGCTGATATGCAATCCTTTACGCTTTCTATCGCAAATCGACTGATTTCCTATTGCAAAAATAGCAAAAATCTTCGATTAATCAAAACCATTGTATAAAATTTAGCTCCGAGGATGATGCGTGAGCGGTGGCTGCCGTCGGCTGCTGTCCACTCGTTAGGTTTGAGCGTTCCCTTGACCTCTACAAGGCGACCTTTCTTGATGGCCTCGAACGATGAGAGATTGGTGTTCTTCGCCCACTTCTCCACGGTGATGAGCGATGACTGGCTGGTGGTCTCGCCTGACTTCTTGGAAGTCGATTTGGTGCGGACGGCGAGAGCGAAGCGGATGACGCTTGCCTCAGCGAAGTTGCGGACTACGGGTTCGGTGGCGATGAAACCACGGACTACGGTGTTGTTGACGAGGGTGTTGTTGCCACGATTGGCGGTGCGGATGGTTTTGTTAGCTTCCATAATTACGATGATGCTAAAAGTTATTGAATTGAGTTGTTTGTGAAATCTTGATTTTTCTCCCTCTCTTTTAGATCCCTTTCGGGAGGGTTGCCGAATCAATTTTTTCGGCAAATCCCAAAGGACGTGAACATAGGGGATTTAGACAAGGCTGACATGATACGCAGATACAAGTCCATGTCACGCGCCGTTGGGCCTTGGCATATCCACGCGCGTCCTTAACTTCGCCGACTCAAAAATCGACGGCCACCCTTCAGACAGGCATCGCATGACCGTCAGGCATATAAGCCAAATTTGCAAGTCTAATTCACAAAGACGGTAATATCGTAATTGTATAATTCAATATTTCAGATACATCCACAGGATTTTAATGGCTTATATATACCCGTTTTCTATTAGGGGGTGTAGCCGATAAAACAGGTTATCAACTGAATTTGAACTTACATGGATGTGCTAACAAAATGGTATATCGGGTATTCCTTATATGATTCCTGTTCATCAGGAGTCATTTTATCCCAATATCTTTGTGCCCGGATTGTCTCACCTAATAAAATGTTTGCAGCCCATTTCCCGAAGGCCGGGATATCAGATTCACTTAAATCAAGCAGTTCATTCTTCTCTTCATCAGAGAATAATCCATACAGTCTACGCTTTATCTGAAGCCTGTTTAGTTTATATACAAATGCGATATCTTCCTTTTCTGGAAGATATGCAATCCAATCAGTTAACTTCAATGCATATTTGAGGAGGCGTTCATCCTTAATAGTTGCATTATCGTAACCATTAATCATCCGTAAAACATCATTATTCGCGATGTTAGATATATCTCGACTGTATCTGGCTGCTTCTTCATAAGATTTGATAAAGTTCTTATAATCAATATTTACAAAAGTAGCAAAATCATCTCTCATGAAAACTGCTGAAAATATCGAACTGGCAATTTTTTCTCCAGACGAATTTTCTACAGCGAAGATATACTTACTGCGTATGCTAAAGAAATCAGAAATAGAGTAAGTCTGTTCCGCTACTTTCTTTGTCCATAAAAGCACCTTATACGAGCCAAAATGCATTGTCGTTATATCTGACAGCTCATGTTTTTGGATTATTAATTCCTTATCTAAAATGGCTCTTTTCAGTAAGCTGAGGTTGTCAAAGTCTTGGTCTTCTAATTTTGAGATATCAATTCTACTAAGGTCACAGTGAACCATCCGGAGGGTTTCAATTATATCGGTCCAATATTTGTACTGTCCTACAACATCCTTTAAATCGGATTCTTTAATTGAAGCCATATCCAGCCTGTACTCCCCAAGAAATAATTCTTTATTTTTGTATATGTCGTAAATAAACGAAAGCTGCTCATAGAATCTTTCAAGATTACGATTGTCTAGATTTATTGAGATGCGGCTCTCAGATTCACCAAAATTGTGTGTTAAACGGAAACATTCATCTATACAAATCTCCCAATGCTTATCATCCTGACCTGCACTATATTCTCTAAAGTATGTATTATCACCGCATCGAACATCTTGTTTGACACGAGAAAGCATCATGATTTTATAGGGCTGATCCCCAATCGGGAATAAGACCTTATTATCTTTGTCTCCAATATTAGCATAGAGATAGGTGTAATGTGAAGCTGCGTATTTAGCGGCATCTTCTGAATTAGTTACTCCATGGATTTGATAGTTAATAGGGTATCCTTTTTTGATAACCTCTTCTAACGAGAGAACTTCATTGTTGGAAAAAGAAGTTTGTTTCTTACAATAGTTCGTTAAAAAATTATTCATAGGCTAAGCGGCATCTACCGCCAAGCCAA
>OJNY01000182.1_pt1 | contig 49771 bp, 60 predicted proteins | sample 1597931 | NCBI WGS metagenome assembly OJNY01 (sample SAMN01915209, study PRJEB22387) | human gut metagenome | isolation source: stool | host: Homo sapiens | place: USA
AGACAAAAAGTCCTGCTTCGTGCAGCGCTTTTTCAACCGCTTCATAGTAACGCCCTGTGTGTTCCATCACGACGCGGGTTTCACCGTCAAGAGCCTTCAACTTCTCGACCAGTGAAGCAAGCCCTGCTATATCGTGAGTCACATCAAAAGGCAAGCAAACAACTTCCCCCAGAGGACGAAGCACCGCAACTGTGCTTTTCCTGCTGGAAACATCAATACCTACTGCGTTCATAGAATCACTCCTGTACTGAACTTGTAATGGACAAAGACCATCTTTCCTGTTGCCGGTTCTATCTGTTTGATGACACGAACGCAGTGGCTCTACCTGCACAAATCGAACACTGCGAACAGGAGGATGGTTGACTGACTTTCGGGCGGACGTAAAAGCCCTTGGAGATGAAGGTCAGACCATTACCTCTCTATTCTAACGGTTTAGGCAACGAGATGTCCCATGCCTATGGCTGGCTGCCATAAATCAAGGGGCAAATATATAGTAACAGGAGATCAGTTAAAAAAACAGTCAACGCCTGCAGCAGCACTTCATGACCAACACCACAAGAAAGTGAGGAAACACGATGAATACGCTCCCTTCCAGAATCCACGACAGTAAAAACGGACTGGACTACACCCTCGTCGGGGATTATTACCTCCCCGATCTTGAAATTGAAAGCAGTCAGCCTATCTACAAATACGGCAGATTGAGGCTGGAGTATCTGAAAGAGCATCGTCCCTGGTTGTACAGCCGACTGCTCCTCAGCGGAAAACTGTATGATGATCTGCACGAAGTGGATTCAGAAGCTCAGCGCCTTCTGGATCAGATGATTCCGCAAATGGCAGCAGAGGTAGGCGTTGATGAAGAGTTGAAAACAGCTGATCCGATGAAATGGGTAGGCATAATGAATACCATCAGGGCGCAGGTCGAGGAAATCATCTGTAACAATGTCGTATTCCTCTAAAGGTAGAGAGAATCCCGCATTAAAGCCTAATCAAGCCAATCCTTCATTTGGTTTTAAAAAGGATTCTGGTTTTTCAATTCTCGATGAAGCATCTTTGTGCATCAGTACAGCGCATCAGTTTTGATCAATACGCAAAGCATTTCATAGAAGCCGTCTTCAATAAGCTCCGCACAAAGAACGCCGAACCTTGAGACGCGCATATCGCCCAATACACAGACAGAGCCTGCAGCCTCGCGTACCGGGGAAGCAGGCTCTGTGTTCTAGGCGTCTGGCTCGTCGCTTACAACCATTTTCATCTGCACCACATTGATTCGGTTTTCTTTCTTGCATGTGGAACAAAACAGCGGGAATTTCACCAGCACAGTGTCCTGATATACCCTCGTTCGTGTTTTTCTGCCGCAAATCGGGCAGTAAATCCATCGTATTTCGTTCATATGTCATCTCTACTCTTTCACCAGCGGTCATGGCTCTGCATCGAAGTGTCTGGCTCTTCGCCGCTGTTTTTCAGATTGCATCAAGATGTGCGCGTTTTACGGTCGATCTACTCCGGCTACACGGATGCTCTGAGCATTTGCCCGGCCTCCCTCGGCCTTCGGTACACAACAGCTGTCGATCCTTCGAGCACAGTGGCGATTTCGCATACCGCCATATCCTGATAGTAGTACATCCAGATCACCACGCTGTACTTCCTCGGCAGAGAACCGATCAAGATGCGGAGCAGCACAACCTCCTCAGGCGCTGCCCCTGCCGCCTGGTTAAGCGCATCCAAAGCGCTTTCGCTGTCGGAGAGGCGAAACCAGCTCGTCCGCATCTGATCCCGGCAGACGTTCACCGCGATCTGCATCAGCCGGGCCTTTTCACTCTTTTCGTTTTCTCCCCGAAAGCTCCCGCGCTTCAGGTAGGCTTTCAAAAAGGTTTCCTGTACTGCATCCCGTGCCAGATAGAGATCCCGCAGCAGCCGGAAGCAAAGACCGACCAGCTGGGCACTGTATCGCTCGACCAGGAGCGCCGTATGCTCCTCGCAGGAGCTGATCAAAGCCGGATGGCTCTCCATCATTCGTATCGCCTCACCGTGCCGTCGTTTCAGGACATGCGCGCTCACTGCTTCACAAGATGCAGCTCGCCATCCTCCATCTCATAGATCACATCGCAAGCCCTTGCGATGTCCTCCGCGCTGTGGCTGGCCAGCCGGACGGTTTTGTCCTGCGCCTTGAAGCGCTGGAGCAGGTCATGCACCTCCTCCATGGACGCCTTGTCCATCGCGTTGAACGGCTCATCCAGAATCAGCACGTCCGGGTCCTCCAGGAACGCCTGCGCGAAGCCCAGCCGCTGACGCTAGCAGAGCGAATACTTCCAGCCGGGCTTCTTCTCGTCCGGGTCAAGCCCCAGCTCGATCATGGCGCGCCGGGCCCGGAGCCTGTCCGCCCTGCCGGACATCGCCGCAAGGAGCATGAGGTTCTGCAGACCCGTTTCGTGCGGCAGGAAGCCCGGCGTCTCAATGATCACGCCCGTGTTGGGGGCAAAGTCGGATACCCGGCTGATGATGTCCGGGTCGGCCTTGGCCAGCTCAGGATTTCGCCTGAGCGCGGACCTGCCGCCGATCAGGCAGCCGTTGACGACGACATACCCGGACGTCGGCTGGGAGAAGCCGCAGATGCAGCGCATCAGCGTCGTCTTGCCGCAGCCGTTCGCACCGACGAGGCCGTAGATTGCCACTTCATGCAGATGCACGGAGATCCCCTGCAGCACGCTGTTGCTGCCGTATTGCTTGCTCACATTTTCCACCGTAATCATTCGCCGTTACTCCTTCCCGGAAAACTCGATGTCCATCCGCTGCACGCGCCTGTCCATCAGCGCTGCGAGCATCCCGTTCAGCAGTAGCCAGCCGCCCATGGACCACTATACCTTTCAGACTGGACATATGATCAAGACGATTCAGACATCTTTTGTGGTCGAACATATGCACTCATAGCCGAAGCGCTCAGTAACCTCCTTTTACAATGCCATCGTTTTATTGCAATCAGCATATCATCCGGTTGTTACGCCCGGTCAATACCCGAAAGAAAAAAGTTCCCGCAGGGAACAAGCCCTGCGGGATAGAGAAGAAGAAGAAGGTTTTACTTTGCGTTGATCTCAGCAACAGCAGTCTCAGCAGCGATCTTGCCGGCAGCCGTGTAGAAGCCCAGAGAATAGCCTCCGAAGTAGTAATCGCCAAAGAGCATGGAGGTCGCACACTCACCAACCGCGAAGACATTCGGAATCACTACATCATTTGCATCCAGAACATGGAATTGCAGATCGGTCAGCGCGCCACCGATGGTGCCCCAGGAGGCCGGGAACAGACGGGCCGCATAGTAGCCGCCCTCGCCGGTATAAGCCACCAGCTTTGCAGCGGTCTTGCCAAACTCCGTGTCAACGCCGCTCTGGCAGGCCGCCTGATAGGCGTCATACGTCGCCTTCAGGGTCGCAGGATCCATGTCCAGCTTCACAGCCAGCGCTTCGATTGTATCTGCGTGTACGACGATGTTCTTATTATCAGACGGAGCCCACTCCTTCATCTGCGCGAGGAACGCTTCCGGAGCGGTCGCCTCGTCATAGATGGTGAAGTACATCGGGCTGGCATGGCGCAGCATGTTCTTGGTCAGATACATCTGGTTGTAAGGTGCCTCGTTGGCAAAGCGCTTGCCCTCGGCGTCCACGACAAGCTTGGAACCGTCGGACGGATTATTGCGGAAGGTCTGACGGAAAGCCGGAGAGAAGTCCGGATAGGCAGACTTGATGAACGGACCCGGGCCCATCTTCGCACTGATCTCCTCGAGCATCGCAAAGCCGTCGCCAGTGCTGCTCACAGCAGCCTCTTCGTAGATGGCCGTCACAGCCAGCTCAGGGTTCGCTGCCAGCAGGCGCTCGCGGTCGTGGGACGCGCCGCCGGTCGCGATGATGACCTTATCCGCAGTGATGGTGAACTCTCCACCTGCGTTGGAAACAACCAGACCAATCGCCGCGCCGTCCTCCATGACAATGTGCTCAGCCTTGGTATCATAGAGAATTGTCACGTTCTGCTCTTCCAGAATCCTCTGCAGGCTTGCAGTGAGATCGGCACCCTGACCAAAGTTGGTACGCACATAATCGCCACGGTCGCTGGAAGTATGCTCCAAACCAAAGTGATTGGTCAGGTAGTCGATTGCAATGCCCGTCTGCGGCAGGATTGCTTCAATGAAGTCATAATCCGGCTGCCGGGAGGAGGTGGAGTTGACCTCCTTGAAATACGCCATCACGCGCTCCAAGCTGTCATCTTCCGGTACCGTTTCCGCGCCGACTGTACCCAGACCGCCCCCGGCCAGCAGCAGATAGCCGCCAAGGAAGCTCATCTTCTCAACGAGGATGACATCAGCACCATTATCCGCCGCCGTCACAGCCGCAACGAGACCTGCCATGCCACCGCCAGCGACGACGACCTGCGTCTGCATATCCTCGGCAGCCGGAAGCGGCTTCACGATTTCGACAGCCTTGAGCGCATCGATATCCGCGCCAGCTTGCTTGAGCGCGTCGGTCACAGCGTTGATCACGCCATAGCTCGTCAACGTCGCGCCGGCAACAGTATCCACGTCAAGTGACTGATATGCGATGATATCAGCTGGAATCATGGCGATCGGCGGCTCGCAGATGCCGATGGTATCGGCATGCTCCTTCACCACGATACTCTCGATCTTGTCCTCGGTCACCGTCACTTCCACGGTCATCATGCCACCGCGAGCGTCTGCCGTGCCGATATAGGTGCCAGGGGTCATGGCCATCGCGGTGCAGACCGCAAACGTCAGTGTCAGTGTCAGCATGAGCATCAACATTTTCTTCATAGCTTTTCTCCTTTCAAACTTGAGGATTATTTATCAATCCCTTTCTGGCTAGTATTATAATGTCGGGCGTTAAAAAAGAGAATTGCCGTTTCGTTCTATGGTTTTAACCTTAGGGTTGATACTTTTCCTGAATATGCTCTATATACGCTCGCTTCGCCATCTTCAGGAAGATTTTAACATCTTCCGAAGGTTCATGTGCATGAACAATCTCCAGACTCATGTAGTACGGCCAGTTGACAGGAATGTTCTTCAGTTGAGGATGCACATTCTTCCAATCCTCTACCGTAACCAGAATCTTTCCATGCTCAGCGCACTCATTAAATACATCAATGGTATACGTCTGAAAGTCCTCGATCTGAATCCGATCGTGGCAGGCATAGATATCCCGGCGCAGTCTATTCATCTCATTTGCCCAGCCCTCTCGGATAACCATCAGCGTTTCATCATATAGATTTGTCAGGGAAAGATGTTCCTTTATCGCCAACGGATGATACAATGGAACAGCGCACATGAGTGGAATCCTGCACAATTCCGTTCCGCTGCAGCCGCGCAGTTTCTTAATTCCATCATCATGCATAGTCAGAATCACATCAATGCCAGTGCCTAAATTAGCGAGAATGTCTTTGACATTCTCCTCTGTATTTTCAAAATGAACAACCTTGAGTTTCATACTGGGCATCAAATGCTGAATATGCGGCCAAAGCTCCATAAGCAACCCCGTTGGCGCAAGTGCAGAAACACCAACTCGAATCTCTACCTCTGCGTTTTTCATTGCTTTTTCAGCACGGGTCTTAGCTTCCTGCGCATAACGGATCATAAATTTAGCATCCCGATAATACGATTTACCTGCAGGTGTAAGCAGTAGTCCCTTTGGTGTTCTTTCAGAGAGCTGCATATCAAGTTTTGCTTCCATTTGGTTGATCTGCTTCATCACCGCTGTCGCACTAATAAACATTCTTTCTCCAGCCTTTGAAAAACTGCCTGTATCTGCAACACAGATAAACGTATCCAGATAATGACTGTACATGCGGTCACTTCCTTTGCTTTTTATGTCTCATGGATATCCACCTTTACACCACGATGCTCAGCATAATCAATTGTCTTTTTTGTTCCGCCAGCCGTCCCATTATAAATTGCGATCACTTTCGCCGAATGATCAACCATCCATTCTCGAATTTTATCTGCCAATTGTTCTTCTAAGTACGGTCGAATAGTGTAGCCGATAAGACCATGTATCTTCCGCAATTGATTTGCCGTGATTCGAGACTTGTCACGAGACGCGATTTGTCAAGGGTGAATTAAGACTTTAAGAAATAAGTATATATACCATGAGCAAACCTTTTATATCTGCAATTAACATATAGTGTCTAATGCTTGAGGAATGGGATGGCAGCGTCGTAATTCCTAATCGTCTGCGATCTGACGGCATTAAACAGAGAAGTATATTTGTTCTTCTCGCTGTTCAGGCAAATCAGATAGAAAACTGCGCGGGCAGATTCATCCATGATCGGGACGGTAACGCGCCCGGGGGCGGCGTTTCCCATGTCCACCAGGCGCTGGGATGAGAATACCGGCATGGAGGAGGAACTCACCAATTCTGCCAGGGTCTCCACATTGTTCTGGATCGCCAGGTTCCGGGGTGGAAGGTTTTGCTCGCAAATATATATCCAATATCCGGCGTTTCCTGCGGCGATCAGGCTGACGTCCTGCAAATCAGCGAAGGTGATCGCTTCTTTTTGTGCCAGCGGATGATCCGGCACAAAGGAAACGCACAGGCGGTCTTCAATCAGGCGCTGGCAATACAGATCGCCGTCCTCCGGCAGATCCGCCAGAATGATCAGCTGATACTGGTGATTGCGCAGATTAGCCAGCAATCTTTCCCGGTCAGACAGTTCCGTGGTGATGGCCTTGCCTATGAACCGTTCTTGCAAAAGGGGCAGCACGTCGTAGATCGGAAGGATGGTGCAGGAGCCCATGGTCAGGCTGCGCTCCCGCCGGTCAAAGGCCAGCGTCATTTCGATCATTTCCTGGTTTGCGTCCAAGGCGCGGCGGGCGTATTCCGCGGCGATTTTGCCCGTTTCGTTCAGGGTGATCTTGCTGCTTTCCCGATTGAACAGGGAAACGCCCAGAGTAGCTTCCAGCTTTTTCATGTTGCGGCTCAGGGCGGGCTGGGTGATGTGCAGTTCCTCCGCCGCCCGGCTGAGGGTGCCTGTGCGGGCAAAAGCATCCAGCTGCTCCAACAGAAAAATATCGATCATGGACAAGCCTCCTTCGCTGCAGCATAAATAACATTTATACAATTATACCACAAAAGCATTTTACACGCAAGGATTTGTCTTTTATAATATGTATGGATCAGGGAGGCGTAGCATTGTGAGCGGGCGGTTGGTTCTTTATTTCTCGGTATACGGCACGGCGAAGCGAGTGGCGGAGGAAATCGCTTTCCAAACCGGTGCTGATTTGCTGGCCATCGAACCGGCAGTCCCTTATGACAAAGACCGAAGCCATTACATCGATCTTGCCCGCCGCGCCCAACGGGAGCATGATCAGCAGCTTCGACCTATGATTCTAACCTCCCTGTCCGTTGTCCCTTATGACGAAATCTTCTTGGGATATCCGATCTGGTGCGACACCGTTCCCATGATCCTTCTGACGCTTCTGGAACAGGCTGATTTCAGCGGAAAAACTGTGATTCCCTTTAACACACACCTGGGGGCCAGGGACAGCGGCACATGGCAGATGATTCGGGAAAAGCTACCTCAATCTCAGGTACTGGACGGCCTGGCGATTGAGATGCACGACGCGGAAGTAAGCGCCCCCCAGGCTGTTTCCCGGTGGCTGGACAGGCTGTGCCTGGCGAAATCGTCTGAGCATTCGCTGGTGATATAGAGAAACGGAGGACGAAACCCATGAAACGCATTTTCGCAGGACTGCTTGCGGCAATCTTCTTGTGCGGCATGATCCCGGCGCTGGCCGAGCCCGTAGCGGATGCTGCGCTGCTTCCTCTCCCGATGGGCGATCCCAATCCTGCCTCGCGCTTTATGTTCACCGGGCAAAGCTACATTTTCCGCATGGTGGAGCGGGACACAATCTGGAACGCCGACACCATGATGAACGTCACCTTCGAGCCCTGTTGCCGCACCGACTGGCACAGCCACGCGGGCGGTCAGATCTTGATTGCGGTGGGCGGCATCGGCATCCATCAGGTGGAAGGCCAGGAGCCGGAGCTGCTGCTGCCGGGCACCGTGGCCCGGGTGGAACCGAATGTCATGCACTGGCACGGCTCGGCTGGCGGCTGGTTCCAGCACATTGCCGTGGAAACCAATCCTCAGTTGTCCGGCTTTTCTGTGGGCGATAAGGTCACAGATGAAATATACGAAGCCGCTGTTACGCTGGCTACACAGCTGGCCGATGGGCAGTAAACCTGCAAAAATGAAAGGAGATGTACCTCTATGAAAAAGGAACAGATCACTCGCCGTCAGTTTCTGAAAGGCGCTTTGGCCGGCACTGCCGGGCTCGCCGCCATGAGCATCCTAGGCCCCGCCGCCTTTGCGGAGGGCAGCCAGATCGTCGATCCCGCCATCGGCAATGAAGTGCATGTGATTTCCGACACCCCGTATGTGATGAGCGGCGACCAGACCTATTTTGTGCCGGACAAGGTGCTCTCCTCCGGCTACACCATGCCGGTCATCGGCATCGGCACCTACGCCCTGCAGCCGGATGTGGCGGAAAACTCCGTGTACAGCGCCCTCAAGTGCGGCTATCATCTGGTGGACACCGCCCGTGCTTATTGGAATGAGGACGGCGTGGGCCGGGGCATCAAGCGCGCCATCGAGGAAGGCTACATCAAGCGCGAAGAGCTGTTCGTTACCACCAAGGTGTGGGACAGCGATTTTGCCGACGCCCGGGGCAGCGTGCTGGGCTCCCTGGAGCGGCTGCAGCTGGATTATGTGGACCTGGTGCTGCTGCATCATGTGCCCCGCGACAACGACGAAAACGGCTACCACCAGATGGAACAGCTGGTGAAGGAGGGCAAGATCCGCTCCCTGGGCCTGTCCAACATCTACCGGGACAACGCCACCTTTGATCGCATGTACAATGCCGCCGAAATCAAGCCCGTACTGGTGCAGAACGAGAATCATCCCTTCTTCCATTGGGACGATTTCCAGGCATATGCGGCAGCCAGCAGCATGCAGATCGAATCCTGGTATCCCCTGGGAGGCCGGGGCTTCACCCAGAACTATTTCAACCATCCCACCTTGCTGGAGATTGCCGGAAGGTACGGCAAAACCGTACCCCAGATTCTGCTGCGCTGGCAGGTGCAGAAGGGCTTCATCGCCGTGCCTGGCTCCAGCAATCCCGACCATATCGCCGAGAACTACGACATTTTTAACTTTGTCCTGTCCGATGACGACATGGCCACCATCAACGCCATGCAGACCGGCCACGGCAACTTCAATATGCGCGGCTGATGAAAGAAGAAAACGATCATGAAAAAATGGATGTACGTTTTGGTTTCCCTGATGATGCTCCTGTCTGCTGTTTCTGTCTTCGCGGAGGAGACAGCCGCTCCTCTGACGCTCACCGAGATCGGCATGTTCTCCGCGGGCGGCACCGTGACCGAGCCTGTAGAAGGCGACTATGATCCAACCACCAACTGGATGGACGCCAACCGCCCTGGCAATACCGCCCATGTGGATCACGCCAACGTGCTGTATATGACGCCTGCCAACGACAACGGCAATCCCATCGTGTTTCTCCACGGCTACGGTCAGAGCCGCATGGGCTGGCTGACGACCCCGGACGGACGGGATGGCTGGGCTCAGATGTTCCTGCGCAGCGGTCATGCTGCTTACCTGGTAGATCAGCCCGGACGTGGCGAAGCGGGCGCTGCTGTTACCATGACCCAGGATGGCTTCCTGGACGCCTGGTCTGCCGAATCCAAGGATTACAAGCCCGGCGATCAGGCCTGGTACACCCATTTCCGCATTGGCCGGGTGGCCCCGGAACGCTATGAAGGCAGCCAGTTTCCGGAGGGAGAGGAAACCCAGAACCAGTTCTTCCGTCAGATGACCCCCAACACCACGAATTTCGATCAGGCAAAATCCGCCGCTGCCGTTTCCGCTGTGCTGGCGGAAGTGAAGGAACGCACGGGCAATAAGTCCATCTTTATCACTCATTCTCAGGGCGGCGCGGTCGGTTGGGATGTGGACGTGGAAAATGTATCCGCCATTATCGCCATTGAACCCGGCGGAGCGCCTCAGGTGGACAGCGACCAGTATAAGAAGCTGCTGGATGCCAAGATCCCGATTATCTTCTACTTTGGCGATTATATGGAGAACGGGCCCCAGGACATCATGAGCTCCGGCTTCTGGAGCATGATCAAGGCCGGCGCTGTTTCCTTCGCGGAAGCTTATAACGCCGCAGGCGGCGACGCAACCGTGATCGATCTGCCTGCCATCGGTATCACCGGCAACAGCCATTTCATGTTCCAGGAAATGAACAACCAGGTCATCGCGGATCATATTGAAGCCTGGCTGACGGAAAAAGGGCTGAACTGAACGACACGTATTGAAGGAGACCCGTAAATGAAACGATTTCTTGTATTGATCCTGGCAACCATGCTCCTGCTGTCTGTCGCCTATGCGGAGCAGGAAAGCCGCACGCTGGTGGTTTATTACTCCGCTTCGGGTACGACCCAGGCGATTGCGGAGCAAATTGCCGCCCTGACCGGCGCGGACGTGTTTGCCCTGGAGCCTGTGAATCCGTACACTGATGAAGACCTCAACTGGCGGGACCGCGAAAGCCGGGTGGTTAAAGAACACGAGGCAGGAGAACTGCCGGTGGAGCTGGTCTCGGTTGAGGTAGCGGGATGGGAAAACTATGATACCGTATACATCGGTTACCCCATCTGGTGGCAGGACGCTTCCTGGGTCATGGATGCCTTTGTGGAAGCCAACGACTTTACCGGAAAAACGGTGATCTCCTTCTGCACATCCCAGGCCTCCGGTTATGGAGAGAGCGGCGCACACCTGGCGGAAAAAGCCGGTACGGGAAACTGGATCGATGGGATCAATTTCTTTGGCACAGCTTCGGATGAAGAAATCTCCACATGGCTTGAAACGCTAAAATAATCCAGCTCAAATGATTAAATGAGGAGGGCGGGGATCATGTTTCAGATCGGGTTTTCGGAACTGATGCTCGTCCTTCTCATTGCATTTGTGATCGTAGGCCCGAAGGACCTTCCCAAAGTAGCCCGATGGTTGGGAAGGGCCGTGAAGAAGCTCCGGCGCATGATGGCGGATTTGAAATCGGAAATGGGCCTGGACGAGCTGGAAAATGAAGCAAAGGGTATCCAGCAGGAAATCAAGGATGCCAAACAGGAGCTGGATGTAACGCAGCCTATCCGGCAGGCGGAAGCAGCCCTGAAGGACAGCATTCGCGATGTCAGAGAGACGGTTTCATCGCATCAGGATTCAAAAAAAGAAGGAGGAGAGAACCATGCGTCTGGGAACAACTGAAATCATATTGATCGTGGTACTGGCTCTGGTGCTGTTCGGCGGAGGAAAGCTGGCGGGCGTTGGGAAAGCGCTGGGCAAAAGTATCAAGGATTTCAAAAAGGAAGTCAAGGACGATACAGCAAACGGTGCGGGTGAGGAGAATCAAATGTGAACAGGAAGAAGACAGAGATCACCACAGGTACAGCCGGGACTTTGATGGAACACTGGCTGGCGCTTCGTCGGGTGATTCTGATCTCTGTTTGTGCCCTGGCGGGTGCTTTTTTCCTGGTGTACATGCTGGCAGTGGATCGTCTGATGATCTGGATCGTGCAGCCCATTCAGCAGCGGGGCATCGAGATCATCTATTCCGCCTTATCGGAAGCACTGGTGACAAAATTCAAGGTAGCGTTGATCGCTGGCTTTATTGCCGCCGGCCCGGTGATCCTTTGGGAAGCCTGGAGCTTTATCAAACCCGCTTTGTATGAGGGAGAAAAGCGAAAAGCCAAGGGATTATTCATGATTGCCGTGCTGCTGTTCCTGGCAGGCGTGAGCTTCTGCTATTTTGCCATTTATACGCTGGCGATTGACTTTTTCCTGATCCAGGGCGAAAACCTGGCTACGCCTATGCTGTCCATTGACAAGTATGTGAGCTTCATGTTTGGTTTTATTGTTCCCTTCGGCATAGCGTTTCTTCTGCCTGTGGCCTTGTACCTGACCACCAAGGCGGGGCTGACGGATTACCGGATGCTGGCGGGCAAGCGAAAATATGTCCTGCTGGGCATTTTCGTACTGGCCGCGATCCTGACCCCGCCAGACGTCGTCTCCCAGGTTGCTCTGGGTGTGCCGCTATATTTGCTGTATGAGATCAGCATTCAGGTGGCGCGTTTGACAACGCACAATCATCATTCCCGTTTGATCGAAGGATGAAAACAGGCAGACTGGGTTACCGGTCTGTCTGTTCTGCTATCCAGTATACGCATTGCAAATACTGGTATCAGCCTTTTGTAATGTACATATCAGCATTCTTTCTTTACAATATGATCAGGATCATGAATGGATGATACGGAAAAGGAGTGGATTGAGATGAAAAAATGGGTTGCCGTTTTGCTGCTTTTCTCTTTGCTGGCGTCTGTGGGTATCAGCTATGCCGATGAAGAAGAAAAAGCCTTGATTCTTTATTTCGATTACAGCGAAAACATCGATACCACCGGGTTGGATGCGGATGCTGTCAGCCAGGCCAGCATGGCAGGAACCCGCGCCCGGGACACCAGCAACCTGCTGGTGATGGTGGACGTGCTCACAGAGCGGCTGGATGCCGATGTTTATTCCCTGCGGGTAGCAGACCTGTACGCGCCGGGCTTTGGCGAAATGATGAACCCAGCCCGAGAGCAAAAGGAGAATAACGAAATGCTGGCGTTTCAGGAAGAACTGCCCGATTTTTCCCGGTATGATGTCATCTACCTGGGCACCCCGGTGTGGTGGTATGGAGCACCCCAATCCATATTGACCGTGCTGCAGCAAGCTGATCTTTCCAGCAAAAAGATCGTGTTCTTCGGCATCCATCGGGGCAGCGGCTTTGCCGGAATTCCCGAAGAGATCCTGTCCTATCAGCCGGATGCCGTGATCGTGGATCGCTTTACCGTGGAATGCCAGACGCCCAATGAGGAAACCCGCAGCCAGTTTGCCGCGTTCCTCGATCAGATTGCGTGGTGAACAGTATGAAAGCCCTGATTTGCTTTCTGCTGGCAGGATTGCTGATGCTTTCCGGCGCGCTGGCAGAGAATGAAATCATGTTTCAAATGGATCAGGTATTCATGTCTGATACTGAAGGAACGATCCATTACAACCTGTATGTCCCTGAAAGCTACGACGGAACGGTTCCCTATGCGCTGTATATGGCGCTGCCCGGCTGGGGCGGGCTGTATTTCCAGGGCGTCGGAAGCGACCTGCGGGAGCCCTTCCCTTTTGCGGGGCCGATGTACAATGCCCGGATGATTGTGGTTTCGCCCCAGCTGAACGATTGGGGCGTTACCAGCGCCAGGCAGACCATTGCCCTGACGGAATACATGATCAGCACGTATGCCATTGACCCGGCTCGGGTTTATATCAGCGGCTATTCCGGCGGTGGGGAAACGCTTTCCCTGGTGCTGGGGCTGCGGCCTGAGCTGTACGCCGGCGCGCTGCACGTCAGCTCCCAGTGGGACGGGGAGTTGAATGTGCTGGCGGCGCAGGAAACGCCGCTGTACCTGGCCATCGGTGAGGATGACGACTATTACGGTTCCGATTCCGCGAAGCAGGCCTATGCCACCCTGAAAGCGCTCTATCTTCAAAAAGGACTGACGGAGGAGGAAATCAATCGGCTGCTGGTATTGGATGTGAAGGATGCCGCCTGGTTTGCGGAGCGGAACGCGCGCAGCCAGCATGGCTGCGGCGGGCTGTTTGCCCTGGAGCCCGAAATCATGACCTGGCTGTTCAGCCAGCAAAAAGGAGGAACGATCACCCCATGAAAAAGCTTTTATCATTCTGCTGCGCTTTGATGCTGATGGCCTCCGGCGCAGGCCATGCGGAAGGAGAATCAAACGCTTTGACAATACCGCAAACCGGTTATACCACTCCCGTGCCCGCTGTGTATTCCACGCCGGCGGAGCACCAGGGTACCATTGAATGGATCACCTATGATTCCGAAGATTATCTGAACGGCAACGTACCGGTGCAGAAAACGGCCGCCGTCTATCTGCCCTATGGCTACGACGAAAACGATCTCGAAACCCGCTATGACATCCTGTATCTGATGCACGGCTGGGGAGGCAGCGCCGGGGAGTATTTTCAGCGTGGCAGCAGCGTGACCGCCGTCAAAAATATGCTGGATCACATGATTGAAAACGGCGAAATCAAGCCCATTATCGCTGTGTCCGCCACCTTCTACAACGAGAACAGCGCCCGGGACTTCGGTTCCTCTGAGGACGCTTTGCGGGAATTTCACCTGGATTTCGAGGCGCATCTGATGCCCGCCGTGGAAGGACAGTTCCACACCTTCGCGGTTTCCGCCTCGAAGGAGGATCTGGCGGCTTCCCGGGATCACCGGGCCTTCGGGGGTTTTTCCCTGGGCAGCGTAACCACCTGGATGCAGTTCTGCTATGACACCGATTACATCCGCTATTTCCTGCCCATGAGCGGTTCCAGCTGGTATTACGGCACTTACGGCAATTTCCAGACCGTCAGGAATGTGGATTTCATCCAGCAGCTGGTAGCGGAAAAGAACCTGAATGAGCAGGGCTACTTCATCTATCATGCCGTGGGCACGGATGATGTGGTTCGCAGTCAGACCATCTGGCAGGCGGAGGAAATGCTCAGCCGGGACGGCGCCTTCCCGCCGGAACACTATGTGTTCTATCAGAAGGATGGCGGTCAGCACGATTTTGAAGCCGTACAGGAATTCATGTTTCATGCCCTGCCGCTGTTCTTCCCGAAGTAATTCGCATGGAAGGAGCGAGAATGGATGAAAAGATTCCTTTCTGCTATTTTGACAGTCATCGCGATACTGGGGCTGATCCCCGTGGAGGCGGAACAAGTGACCTGGAACGAGAGCACAAGGATTGATGAAGTGACTTCTTATCCCGCTTTCGGGGACTGGGGCCGGATGATCTTCCCGGTGGACACAGGCTATTATTCCGGCAGCACGCTGGGCAGTCTGCGCCTGACCTGGTACAGCAATATCCAGCCCGCCAAGACGGTGGAGATCGTCAATTATATGAGGGAAAAGGCAGATGCGGGAGAGCAAATTTTCTATCGCATCTATACCGATGTAGAGATAGCAGTTGATCCCTGGAAGGCTGACGCCGGGCTGTTCTTCTTCAAGGGCAATCCCGGCGCAAAGGTCGCCATCTGCAACGCAGGCGGCGGCTTCGCCTACGTCGGGGCCATGCATGACAGCTTTCCTCACGCGCTGGAGCTGAGCAAAATGGGCTATAACGCTTTTGCGCTGATCTACCGTCCCGGATCCCAGACGGCTTGCGAAGATCTTGCCCATGCCATTGCCTTTATCCATGAACACGCGGACGAACTGGAAGTGGACACAGCCGATTATTCCTTGTGGGGCGGAAGCGCGGGAGCGCGGATGGCGGCCTGGCTGGGCAGTTATGGCACAGCGGCCTTTGGCGAAAAAGATTATCCCCGCCCCAGCGCGGTGATCATGCAGTATACAGGTCTCAGCGAAGTATACGGCAACGAACCGCCCACCTATAACTGCGTGGGCACCAATGACGGCATTGCCAGCTACCGCACCATGGAACGCCGGATCGCGGCCATTCAGGCCAATGGCACCGATGTCATGATCGAGGTGTTTCCCGGCCTGTCCCACGGCTTTGGGTTAGGAACGGGCACAGTGGCGGATGGGTGGATCTACAACGCGGTTTCCTTCTGGGAAAGGAACATGAAATAATACTATTTCCAAATTCACCTGCGCCATCTGCTCGCGCCTTTTCCGCGCTTGCGTCCGCTCATTCCACTTAGCGTAGCGCTGCTACGCTGCGTTTCATTCGCGTTAGCCAGCGCGAAAAATTCGCTTCGCATCTTGGCGCATTCTCATTTGGAAATAGTATAAGCGGAGGAATCGAAGGTGAAAGAACAGGTTTTGAAGCAGTCTCAGATATTCTGGAAGGGTCTTGAGCAGGCGGATACGGCTGCCATGCGCTCGGTGTGTGATGATAAATGCTTCTTTGTCCACATCGGCGGTAACTGTGATCTGGATCGGGAAATGGACGCCTTTGAGAAGAAGGTTTTCCAGCCAACGGAAATCGTCCTGCACAGCCAGGAAGCCCGTGCCTTTGGTGACGTGGCCATTGTGATCAGCGATGTGGATTATGGCCTGCTGCTGGACGGTCAGCCCACGACCCATCACTTTACGACCACTGAAATATTCCAGCTGCAAAACGACGAATGGAAGATGATCCAGTTCACCTTTACGGCGCTGGTGCATTGAGAGGCAAGCATGAACAGACCAAAGATTATTTGCCACATCCTGCAAAGCGTGGACGGCAATATTGACGGAGATTTCTTTTCCATGCCCGAACTGCGGCCCGCCTTTCAGGCCTTTGCCCGTATCCGGGAAGAATACGCCTGCGACGCTGTGATCAGCGGCGCTACTACAGCATCGGAAATCTATGCGAACAGCCTGGCGTACGATCTGCCGGAAACGAAAGAACCCTATCCCCGTACCGACTGGCAGGCGGCAAAAGCGGACAAATACGCTGTCATTATTGACGGTGAGGGCACGATCCATTGGGAAAGCGGCATGGTGGAACGGCGGGGCGATAAAATGCACGTTATCACCATTTTGCAGGAGAATATCAGCGACGCTTATATCGCTCATCTTCGTCAGGCAGGCGTATCCTATGTTTTCGCGGGCAAGGACAGCCTGGATCTGCCGCTGGCTGTTCAGAAACTGAAAGAAAAGTTCGGCATTGAAAAGATGCTGTTGTCCGGCGGTGGGATCATGGACTGGGCCTTCCTGCAAGCTGGCCTGATCGACGAAATCAGTTTGGTGATCCCTCCGGTGATTGATGGCGGCACTGGACTTGCGTCCGCCTTTGATGATTCAGTGTTTGCAGCAAATCATAGTTCCAAGTCGCTGTCCCTGATCGATGTACAGCGTCTCGACGGGGATTGCATTTGGCTTCGCTACCAAACAATATAGAGAAGGAGAAATGGCACATGGCAAAGAAACAAACAGCAGGACGGGATCGCCTGGGCAAGCTGGCACCCCAGTTCGCGGCACTGAACGACGATGTGCTCTTTGGCGAAGTGTGGGCACGGGAGGAGCAGCTTTCCGCCCGGGATCGCAGCATGATCACCATTGCGGCGCTGTTCTCCGCCGGACTATATCCGCAGCTCAAATCCCATCTGATCCTGGGCAAAGAGCACGGTATCACCAGGGAAGAAGCCGTCGAGATCGTGACCCAGCTGGCCTTCTACTGTGGCTGGCCCAAAGCCTGGAGCACCTTCCCCATGCTCGCGGAAGTATGGCCGGATGAAGAGTAAAGAGGAGGATACTGTCGTGGAATACAAAACACTCAGCAACGGCGTACAAATGCCCATCCTGGGCTACGGCGTATATCAGGTGACCAAGGACGAATGTGAGCGCTGCGTCAGCGACGCCCTCAGGGCAGGTTATCGACACATCGACACGGCCCAGAGCTATTTCAATGAGGAAGAAGTGGGCAACGCCATCCAGAAGAGCGGCATTCCAAGGGAAGAATTATTCCTTACCACCAAGGTGTGGGTGGAGCATTACGGTTACGACGCCTGCCGGGCCTCCGTGCTGGAATCCATGCGCAAGCTGAAAACCGATTATATTGATCTCATGCTGCTGCACCAGCCCTTCTCCGATTATTACGGGGCCTGGCATGCCCTGGAAGACCTCTACGAGGAAGGCAAACTCCGGGCGATCGGCGTCAGCAATTTCTACCCGGACCGGCTGGTGGATATTTGCTCTTTCGCAAAAATCCGCCCCATGGTAAATCAGGTGGAAACCCATCCCCTGAACCAGCAGATCGAGGCCAAAAAGTGGATGGACAAGTACGGCGTGCAGATCGAAGCCTGGGCTCCCTTCGGCGAGGGCCAGGGCGGACTGTTCCAGAATGAAGCACTTGCCGCCATCGGCGCAAAGTACGGCAAATCCACCGCTCAGGTGATGCTGCGCTGGCATATCCAGCGAGGCGTGGTTGTGATCCCCAAGTCCACCCATTACGAGCGGATGGTTGAAAATTTCAATGTGTTCGATTTTACTTTGACGGATGAGGACATGGCTGCCATCGCCGCCCTGGACAAAAAGCAGTCGAGCTTCTTTTCCCACTATGACCCCAATATGGTGGAATGGTTCGCCAAAATGGTGGAGGAACGCAAGCATCAACATGATTCCAGCAAGGAAAAGAAAAACTGGTGATCGTGAAGGCCGCACAGGTCGGATGTGCAGCCTTCAGTATTTGAATTACCTATACTGATATTGGAAATGTGTAATGTACAAAGACGGGTTTCTCCTATAGAATATCAGTGTAAGTAATGAACACCGCACGGCGGTGATAAGGAGGAACATCATGGAATACTTCAAGCTGAACAACGGAATCCAGATGCCCATGGTCGGGATCGGCGTGTTTACCTTTACACCTGCCGAAGCGCAGGCTGCCATTGAGAGCGCACTCCGGGACGGCATCCGCCTGATCGATACCGCGAACGCCTACCAGAATGAAAAAGCCACAGGCCGGGCTATGAAAGCCAGCGGCGTGAAACGCGAGGACATTTATCTGGTCACCAAGCTGTGGCCCTCTGTCTACGATAGCGAAACTGCCGTGGACGACACCCTGCGCCGCCTGGATACCGACTACATTGATCTGCTTTTCCTGCATCAGCCTACGGACAATTGGCAGGCAGGATACCGGAATATTGAAAAGGCCGTAAAGGCAGGAAAGGTATGTTCCATCGGCATTTCCAATTTCGACACCCTGGGTCTGACGCAGCAGGCTATCGATTTCGCGGAAATCAAGCCCCAGACCGTGCAGGTGGAGGCGCATCCTTATTATCCCCAGACTGAGCTCAAAAAGTTACTGGCTCCTTATGGCATCGGCCTGATGGCCTGGTATCCGTTGGGCCATGGCGATAAGAGCCTGATCGAAGAACCCGTCTTCGCGGAGCTTGGTCAGAAGTACGGCAAAACGCCCGCCCAGATCGTCCTGCGCTGGCATATTCAGAGCGGCAATGTGGTGATCCCTGGCTCCCGCAATCCGGCCCACATCCGGGATAACTTCGACATATTCGACTTTGCGCTGACCACGGATGAAATGGCGACAATCGCGGCATTGAATAAGAACAAGCGTTACTACAACGGCACCCCGGAGCAGATCGCCGGCTATAAAATGTGGGCTCCGGACTTTGACGCACAGGAATAAAAACAGGGAGGTCTGATTATGAGCATTGAATTTGAAGGCAAGAAATCCGTCATCACCCCGGAAGGTGTGTTCATCATCGGCACCTACGATGAAAACGGAACCCCCAACGCCATGAACGCGGCTTGGGGCATGCAGAGCGACATGGGCGAAATCACCCTGATGCTGTCCAGGCATAAGACCACCGAAAACTTTGAAAAGACCGGCGCGTTTACTGTAGCCTTCGGCACTGCGGATACTGTGCTGATCTCCGATTACTTTGGCGTCGAAACCGGCAAAAAGCTCAACAAGATCGAAAAAGCAGGCTGTCACGTTCATAAGAGTGTCCACGTCAATGCGCCGATCATCGAAGAATATCCCCTGACGCTAGAGTGCAAAGTCCGGAATTGGGACCCGGAAACCGGCTACCTCATCGGCGAAATCGTCGCTTCCCAAGTGGATGAATCCATCCTCACGGATGGAAAAGTTGATTTGGGCAAGCTGCGTCCCATTATTTTCGATCCTTCTTTTAACGCTTATCGTGTGGTGGGCGAGATCGTAGGCAAAGCATTCAGCGATGGACTGAAGCTGAAATAAAAAAGTTGAGAGAGAAGGAGACTTCCATATATGGATACTCAGAAAGTCGTATTTTTCAATAAAGCGCTGAACACCCGCCTTGCCGTTTACTGTATATCCCGGACAGCTTTGATTTGAGCAAGAATTATCCGGCCGTTGTGGTGACAGACCCGATGCTCTCCGTGAAGGAGCAGGCTCAATCCGTTTACGCTAAGCGGCTGACAGAAGCTGGTCACGTGACGCTGGTATTTGACGGCACTTACTTTGGCGAAAGCGAAGGAATGCCCCGCGGACAGGAACTGCCAGATGTGAAGGAAACAGACATCGAAGGTGCAGTAGATTACCTCTGCAGCCTGCCTTCGTGGACAGCGAACGAGTCGGTGGTTTGGGTATCTGTGGCTCCGGCTCTTATATGTCCGTTGCGGGCGTAAAGAAACCCCGCCTCAAGGCCATTACAGCCATCGTTCCGGCCATTGCCGATATTTCCACTTCACCCATGATGGGCTTCTTCTGCCCGCAAGAGGAAGTAATCGCCGCAAAGGAAGCCTATGACAAGGGCGGAGGTGAGCTGATGTATCTCAATTTCATGCCCAGAGCATTTGATGAGGGCGCTGCATACTATTACAGCGCAAGAGGCACCCATCCCCGCTGGAGCAATCAGGTAGTGGCCTGGAGCCAGCTGGAATTGATCAAGTACAACGTGCCTGCCATCATGAAGGATATGCAGAAGCCCTACTGCGTCATCACCGGTGAAAACGCCTGGTCGAAGCCTTCTTCTGAAGAAGTTTTCGCAGCCGTACCTGATGGCAAGAAGGAAATCCACGTGATCCCCGAAGCCAGCCACTTCGATATGTATGACCTGGCTCCTTTTGTCTCCGAAGCCTTTGATTACATTCTGCCATTCTTTGAGAAGGTGCTGTAAGGAGGATAAAATGGCGATGAAGCTTGTCCTATATTTCTCCGTGTACGGCACCGCCAAGGCCGTAGCGGAAGAAATCGCTCGACAGACTGGGACGGACATCATGGAAATTGAACCTGTCGTGCCCTACGACAGCAACCGTGCCCATTATAACAACCTGGCGAAGCTGGCCAAAAAAGAACACGACGAGGATCAGCGCCCTGCCATCAAAAACGCGATCCCTATCGGGGACTATGATACGATTTATCTAGGCTATCCCATGTGGTGGTACACTTTCCCGATGATCATTTACACCCTGTTTGATCAGGTTGATTTCAGCGGCAAGACCTTGATCCCATTCAATACCCACATGGGCAGCGGAGATAGGCTGGGATATGTGCAGCTTCACCGCCGCAGCTGCCTGGGTGCGTTCCTCCGAAAAAGCGGCCAGGATTTCCAACAAACGCATTTCGATCATACGATTATTTCTCCTGATTCCCTGTTTGGTCTTCTATCTTCCTGGCTTCTTCAAAAACCCGCTTCATCCGCAAATCTGGAATGATCCACGCCGCAACTGCCACCACCGGCAGAGGGTAAGAAGCATAGTGTGCACCGGGAATAAAGGATAAAGCCAGTTCCAGCACTTCGATGCTGATCGTCCACAGCTCCTTTCGACTTTCATCGACCGCTGCTTTCAGCACATCACATTCACTGGAATGAATGATCGTTTTCTCCAGCAGCAGATAGCTTAATGCGCACGCCAGATTCAACGCTACATACACACGAACCGGAATCATGGCAAAGCCAGATTTTCCAACCCATCCGGAGGGAAACGGGAGCGAAAGACAGAAGAAAAAGAAACAGCAGATTGGCCCACAGCACTTTCCCGTTGACTTCCTGGGTGACCTGAAGCAAGTGATGATGATTGACCCAATTCGTTCCTACGAGAATGAAGCTGATCAGATAGCAGCCGATCAGCGGCATAATCGCCATCAGATCTGCCCATTCGTTTCCTTCCGGCAAATCAATCAATAGGATTGTGATCGTAATGATAATTGCGATGACGCCATCGCTGAATGCTTCCAAACGTCCTTTGGTCATTTTTGTCAATCCTCTACATCGGGGAAAAAATAATCGCAATTGCAAGACAACAAACCAGTTATTTATTTCTACCCAAACGCAAAAAATCCTGTATGGCCTATAGAATTTCTGTGTCACAATCAACGAATCCTATCGAATCCAATCATTCTTTTTCTGTTTTCGTATGGTCAGCGCGCATTGATGAACACCCAACACCTCCGTCCAGCAGTGCTGGTCAAGCGGCCGCCCATTTTCCAGCCGCATGATGTTCATGGTTCCGTTGCCGATGTCCGCCATCATGACGGTGCCCATGAATTTCTGGAAGTCGTTTTCCTTCTTGTCCCAGTCCATCATGGGCACCATCGCAGCATAGCCCTGCGGGAAAACGCTGCACTGGACAAAGTGCAGCTGATAGCCAATGTCGTTGAATACGAACTCCACATCCTTATTGCGCATCATGTATTCGCGGTACGCATTGCGCTGGCGGACAGTCCATGTCGTGGGAAGGCCGATGGCAAGATAGATGTTCGCTTCCGTGATATCCTTTGTCCGAAGCTCAGCGGCAACGGAAGCCAACGAGAGGATGTAGAAGTCCTCATCAGCCGTCTTGTCCGGGTTGAACGCCTTATGGCCTTCGCCGATGCGGTACCATTTGCCATGGTAGTTCAGGATGTCGCCATCAAAGTAGGGCTTGGTGTCCATCGCCGCCAGCCCGGTCGGGAAGATGGCGTTCGCAGTCTTCATGTTGCCGTAGCCGGCGTCCACGCCGACGATGATAAATTCATTGTTGATTCGCATAGGTTTCCTCCTCGTGTTTCTGTTTCCACGCGGCAAGCTCGCGCTTGCCGTCGTCGCTCTCGTAGTATCGTTGTATCATGGGCAGCATGGCACGGGCGATGCGCTCAATGGCTGCATCCGGGATGTCCATGCTGCTGTTGGTCTGTTCAGGTGATTTCTTCAGGTGGGTCATTCACTGCGCCTCCGTCGCGGATATGCCTGCTCATCCATGTGATGAGATTCGGCTTGGTCACCAGCTTCCGCGCACCGAGCTGAAGCGTGGGGAAATCCTCAAGGTTCATCAGGGCGTATGCGCCGGATTTGGAAATGGAAAGTGCCTGTGCCAGCGTTTTGGCATCCAGCACATCGGGCAAGTCAGCAAAGATGGTATTCATCGTTCATCCTCCTTGAATTTTTGGCAACAGAAAACCACCGTCCTCAGGCGGTGGTCGATGTTGTCGGGTTGTTAAGGATTCGTTTCTTTGAGGTTCTCTTCGTCTGTGTATTCCAGGAACTGCCGGGCAATCTGCTTTCTGCGCTTGACGACGGCGCTGTGATTCCGGAATCCCACCTTTTCGGCGATGGCCTGATCGGTGAGCCCCTGCATCTTCAGCTCAAAGATCTGCCGGTCGCGCTCTGGCAGGCGCTGCAGGAATGCTTCCATCTTGATCCTGCTGAGCAGCTCGTCTTCAAACTCGCCCTTCGGATCAGCCGGTTTGTTGTCATCCTCTTCATCGCTTTCGCTGATCTGCTCCAGAGACAGAGGCGTTCCCACGCTGGAACGGCAATGGCTCCACTTGCGATACTGGTCGATTCTGTCTCGGCTCATATGCGTTTCGTCAAAGTCCTCCTCGCTGCGGCTTTGCCACGCCTCGTCGATCATGGGCTGCCAGTGGTTTTCTTCAATGATCTGCATCGTCAGGTTTCCAACCAGTCTGCCAAAGTCGGCAAGAGAAGCCCATGCAATCTCCATGCCCGGCATAAGGCAGAACAGCCTTTGCAGTGTGAAGATGTCCTCGCTCTCCAGCTTTTCCTTGATGAGTGCCTGAATCATGTACGACACACGCCATAGCGGGAAATTGCCGGAGTAATTGTGGGTGCTTCCCGTCATCAGCTTGTGGCCCTCGTCCTTATCCGGGATGGGCAGGTACTGCCAGATGCACAGCGCGTATGCGTCCCAGATGGTTTCAAGGAAGGCATCGTCATTGACGATCTTGTCGTACTTGTCCGTGCGCAGAATCTCATACGGACAGCGGGGCAGCTGCAGATAAATGGGGCGCTGCTGCACGATCTCCCTGGGAATGCAGTAGAACATCGGTAGCCAGGCTTTGTAGGCGCTCTTGGAGATGCGCAGCTTGTTGCCAAGTTCCTTCGTGACAAAGGGCTTGCAGAAATGTTCTGAATCGCAAGAGGAATGAAATACATATCCTCATAAGTTTTTAGATAATTTGTTCTGATATCAAGCAGCATCAATTTATATGAGAGCATTTGTAGCCTCTCATACTTTGCTTTCTCGTCATCTGTTCCATTAGGCCGGGAATTGTTAAGCAACTGGGTGTTAGCGGCATTTGATCAAGAGAGCGTAAGGACAAATCCTTTGCCCAAGGCAGTTGTGCTGTTGAAAAAAGAGAATGGTGCGGTTTACGCCATAACATTTGAACACGCATACTTCTTAATTGATAAATTTTGTGATCGGGATTTTGAATTTGTGTTTGCCAGAAAAATGAATTTCCAAGAAATAAAAACAACAACGCTTACAGCACCCAATTCGCATCGAAATAAAATGGTGAACACCTATGTCAATTATGAAGAATTGGACTTTGACAGCGGCGAATCTTATGCAAAACTGAAAGCGAAAGCAGAATTGCCGGATGAATTTACGCTGTTTAAGCCTATGGTGGAAATTGGAACGTCAATTCGTGTAGATAGTGCAGAAAACTCACTTGAACGGGCAGCTGCCATCATTGCATATATTGAAAATATCGTAGACACAGAGGCAGATAAGCATAAAATTTCTGTATTTACGCACATTAAAGATCAAGAAAGGAAACGGTCTCTGAATGAAAGACTAAATTTGTTTGTTGAGACGCGGCATGAAATTCATGTATCGGAATTGGAGGTAATTGGCGCAACAGAAGTTTTTAATCACAACGACTACGAATTTGTCCTAAAATACAGACAATATAAGGAAACAGTAACGTCACTTTCTGATGATGTGCTTCGGAGTTTCTGCGAAGCGAATCATATTCCTTTAACAGAAGCGCTGAATATCGCTGTGTACAGTGAGTGCGATGGTATGGTTTTTGCTCCAGTATGCGTAAGGGATATGATAGATTACACGGATGATCAGGAACGATGCCTGCTGTCCCAAGGACAATGGTATCAATATAATGATGATTATCTCAGCTATCTGCAAGCGTCAATTAGTGAAATCACTACTTACTACGAACCGCAATACGACTTTTCGGAAGAAAAGTATAACACTTTTATTGAAACGAAATTGCTTGCGGAGCGAACAGAACTCCGGTATTCGGGTAAGAGTGATAAGGAAATCCGAGAGCAGTTGCAAAAGAAATACTATGCAGAACGTGTGTTTAACCTTCTTATGGAGCGGGATTATGGATTTGAAAACCATGATCGCGTTACAGTTCCTGTTGGCAACGGAACGGTTGAAATCATGGATCTCTACAAGGCAGAGACAATGTTTGCGGTCAAAATTGGCAGCACATCGGGAAAGTTGTGCTATGCTGTTGACCAATCACTGGAAGCTCTGAAATTGTACAAGCATAATCAACGGGATAATATGCCTGTAATTAAGTCGGTGGCGATTTGGTTTGTTCTTGATAGAAGCAGACATATTGAGAATGAGGATGTCAAGCCGGATATTAACCGGCTTGACATGCTGATGCTGAAAAATCGGCTTGATCAATGGAAGAAAGAAGTCAGGTTGCAAGGGTATACGCCTATAGTATATGTGAATTATAGAACGAGGTGAGTTGTTTCGTGAAGGAATAGAGAGGGGCTGTGAGAATATGCCCTTTTAAATGCGGTTGAATAAGACTTGCGTTTGGACTACTTCTGGTCTGTGTTTCTTTGACACAGCACCACGATGCGTACCCACAATCGTACCCACAACGGAGTGGTATTCCATGTGATTTGCTAAGCTGCAAATGCTGATTTTGGTTTCAGAATGTTACCATATGGTACTGATTGGAACGCAACGGGAAATGTGTTCTCCGCTTCGAATCCGCCATGCTCCACGAGCCGAAATCCTTGGAGATGCAAGGGTTTCGGCTTTTTTAGGTGCGCCCGGCGTCTCACGTTTCTAAAGGGTGAAAGACCCGAATCCGCCCGGTAGCGGGAAGGAGAAAGCCGAAGGCAAGGGTGTCCGTCGTGAGGCGGAATCTGAAGGAAGCCGGATGTGGGAACAGACTAACCATGGGCAAACCTCTGGCCTGACGAACAGAAACCGCATAGAAGGCTATATGCGAGGGTAAGGCTGCCCAACAAGTCGAAGCCCAATAGCTACACGGAATCGCATGTGGTAAATGCGGCAGGTAGATGGAGGGAAAGAAACGTGTGGTACCCGGGGAGGTCTGCGCGGAATGCGCCGAAAGGCGTAACCACAGTCGCAAGGCTGTGCTGAACGCGCAGAAGTCAGCCGAAGCCATAGTACCTTGGGGAAACTCAAGGGAAGGGCGGAACCAATACAAGCCGGAGTAATCGAGGGAAGGAGGACGGCATGAAGAAGGCAGAAAACGTCAGGAGCTGCCTGCAAAGAGACAGCACGGAATGCGAAGGGTATGCAGGAGCGCAGAGTGCCGTTCAGCCGGGGAACGAAGAAACGGCAGGCAGAAGCCAGAACCTGGTTGAAGCAATCCTGTACAGAGATAACCTGAACAGGGCTTACAAGCGGGTAAAGGCAAACAAGGGAGCGCCGGGAGTGGACGGGATGACCGTAGAAGAAGCGCTTCCATGGCTCAAGGAACACGGCAAAAAAATGGCCGAAGCAATCCGAAGCGGAAAGTACAAGCCAACGGCGGTGAGACGGAAGGAGATTCCGAAGCCGGATGGAGGAGTGCGCAAGCTGGGGGATTCCCACGGTCAAAGACCGGATTGTGCAACAGGCAATCGCTCAGCAGCTCATGCCACAGTATGAACCGAAGTTTTCGGAAGGGAGCTATGGCTACCGGCCAGGAAGAAGTGCGCAGGATGCCATCTTCAAGATTCGGGGATATGCGGATGAAGGGTATGAATGGGCAGTACAGCTCGATTTGAGCAAGTACTTTGATACGCTGAACCATGAAAAGCTGTTGAACCTTCTGCGGGAAACCATAAAAGATGAGCGGGTCATTCAGCTGATTAAGAAATTTCTGAAAAGCGGAGTGATGGAAAACGGCGTAAAGATTGCCACGACGGAAGGAAGCCCGCAGGATGGCCCGCTGTCACCTTTATTGGCGAATGTGTACCTGAACGAATTTGACTGGGAATACGAAAGGCGCGGCGTGCCGGTGATTCGGTATGCGGACGACATCGTATTACTGTGCAAAAGTCAGAGAACGGCAGAACGACTGTTGGAAAGTAGCATCCGCTATCTGGAAGGGAAGCTGAAACTGAGGGTGAACCGGGACAAAAGCCATATCGCCAGGGTGAATGCGACGAAAAACTTCAAGTTTCTGGGCTTCGCATACGGCAAAGGAAAGGATGGACTGTTCATTCGTGCTCATCCCAAAGCTCTGCTGAAAGCGAAGAACAGGCTGCGCGCAATCACGAAGCGAAACCGCGGAGTCAACGTCCGAAAGGTCATGCAGGAAATAAAGGTCTACATGACAGGATGGCTGAACTACTACGGGATAGCGTTCCTAAAGACGAAAATGCGGGAATGGGACGAATGGCTGCGGCACCGAATCCGTGCATACATCTGGAAGCAATGGAAGAAACCGAAGACCAAACTCAAGAACCTCATGAAGCTCGGTGTGCCGGAATACTACGCACATATGGCCGCCAACAGCCACAGAGGCTATTGGTTTACGGTGAATACGGGAGCCGTGACAAGAGGCATAACAAACGAAAGACTCACACGCGCGGGATTCTTTGAACTCTCCCCGGCGTATGAGTCGATTCAGACTGCTTGTATTGGACGCGCCGTGTACCGAACGGTACGCACGGTGCGGTGAGAGGACGGGGGTTAATCACCCCCTCCTACTCGATTAATTTAGGGTATCATGCCTTGGGGATGTTCAGCACATCGCCCGTATGGATGACGGTCGAGGTCATGCCGTTGGCGGTCATGATGGTCTTGTACTTGTTGCCGTTGCCAAGGAGTTTCTTAGCAATGCCCCATAGGGTGTCCTTGGCCTGAAGGACATACTTGGTGTAGCCGAGGTCAGGAACAGGAATAGGTTCGCCCTCGTAGGTGCGACCCGTAAACCACGACAGGGGATTGACACCTGTCAACCTGTTCAGGTCAATCCGATGGTCGATACCCGGCGCACCCGCGACCTTGGTGTAGCCATACGAGGTGTATTGATGCAGGGCAATCTTGTCCATGTAAGCTGCGGACTTGATCGTCTGCCCCTCGTAGACCCCGCTGTTCTTCCCCCAAGACGCAATCCACAGGGTATCGAAGATAGGTTCGAGGTCACGGTATTGAGTACGCCAACGGTAATCGCCCGTATACTGACCGATGTACTCCACGCCCCATTCCCGAAGCCGTCTCACATAAACCTTGATGAACTCTCTCTCCTGCGCATAGGTTACGCCGTCCGCAAGCTGTTCGGTGTCAAGGTAATAATAAATACGGGGCTTGCAATTCCTTCACGTCCTCGCCTTTCAGGGTGGCGTAAGCGGTCTCGGAAATGAACAGGATTCGATCTTCCGCAGGCACTTCATCCTCGTTCATCTGACGCTCGGCTTCCTCGATGAAGGTAGGCACATCGGAAGTACCTACGGTAATGTCGGCAGCATCGCCAGCGTTGATACCACTCGTACCCGTCATCTTGGCGAAGGTGTAAGCGTCCACTTCGGGGACAACCTTGGTACGAATGAACTCACCCGCCAGCGTACCAAACGCCATGTCGAGGGTTATTTCGTTGGCCATACGGTCAATCTGGAAGGAGCGGCCACGGTCTTTGGTCAGGGTCATGGTCTTCCAAGAACCCGTCATATCACTGTTGACGAAATCTTCGTTACGGGAATAGTCACCCAGACCGTCCATAGAGGTCTTAAACACCTTCACGGTGTTACCGCCCACAATGTCGATCTTGGTGGCATCGAGAATCGCCGCTTTTGCGGAAGCCTTGTATACCTCGTCCAACATGGAGAGGTATTTCTGGGCCAGAGCAATAGAGTTTTCCATAGGGCTGCTGTCAGCGCGACCCATATTCAGCACATTGACCTCCACGCCACGCTCCACAAGCTCCTGAACAGTTTTCGCGCCATCCGAAGCGGTACGGGCAAATCGGTCGAGCTTGGTCACGACAAGGGTGTCACCCTCACCAAGCAGAGCCAAGAGCTTTGAAAATTCAGGTTGCTCCATCTTCGTTCCCGTAAAGCTGTCGTGGTAGATGACCTCACAGATGGCTGGTGATGTTCAGCACGTTGATGTAGTACCACATCGAGCGCGACGTGAACGACGAGCTTTCATCCGGCACGACGCTTTCCGTCCCGAACATGTAGCGCGAATCCGCAAAGTCAACGCCCATCGGGTTGCCGCAGGTGTTCACATGGTAGAAAAGCCCCGGTCTCTCTTCCAGCGTCATCTGCTCATAGAGGTCTTTCACGCGCGCATCTACATCCTGTCGCCAGTCCTCGTAGACATCCAGCTGACCATTGCCGTTCAAGTCCTTGAACTTGAGTCCATCCACCTCCAGAATGGTGGTGACGCCATCGAGATACCCCAATTCCTTCTGGGTATCCGTCCCGGCATGACCGTGATGGTTTGATTCACCTGATCGTAATCCGTGAACCGTGCCTGTACGGATTCTTCCGCCAGCGCACTCATGCCGAAGCTGCTGCCAAAATCGCGGACAGTTTTCTTTTCATTGAAAACAGTCTCCTTTCTTTCGCGAGTTCTGCTCGCTTTTGCCTCTATCATGGTGGATTTTTCCTTTTTTCGAGCAGTTCTTATCAGCACTGATATGCGGAAAAAACGGTACTGGGAGGGGGTGAGGGGGAAAATGGAGGAGAGGACAAAAGCGGCAGATGATTACGCAACAACCTTTTTTACAAAACAGCTGATGTACCCCCGAAAGAAGCCACGACAGTGCGATAATTGCCGGAATGCAAAGCAAAGCCCCCTCCAACGCATCTCCTCGCAATCGCAGGGAGAACACGCTGAAGGGGGTACTTTCAATGATCTTCATCCGGAACCACTGCCAGCGCCGTCAGCACAAACACCTCCGGTGCGCCAGCCGCTCGAAGCGCATCCGCACATGTTTCGGTCGTCGAACCGGTAGTATACACGTCGTCAATCAGCAGAACTGGGGTCGAAATGCGCGCGGCGGTGGCAAACGCGCCGTGCAGGTTCTTCCGGCGCTGGGCGGCGTTCAGTCCCTGCTGGGTTGCGGTTTCGCGCGTGCGGATCAGCAGGGGCTGATAGGGCAAGTTGCGCCGCTGGGCAAACGCTTCCGCCAGCAGCCGACCGTGGTCAATGCCGCGCGCGTCAAGGTGCTTCTTCGTCATCGGGACGGAGGTGACAACCGTGTCCGGCGGCAGGACAAAGGGACACGCGGATGCCATGCCGTCCGCCAGTACCTGCGCGCATTCGGCGATGCCGCTGTATTTGAGCATCAGCACCAGCTGCCGCGCAATGCCGTGGTAGCTCCACACAGCGGCGGCGTTCGGCGCAAGCGCATCACTCGGCAGGCGCAAATCATCCAGCACAGCGAGGCAGACCGGACAAATCGCGTTCGGCAGGGACAGCGCGCCGCAGGTCAGGCAGAAAACGTGCTGCGGGAACAGCACATCATCCACATCGGTCAAAAGGCGGGTGAAAAACGCGCGAAGAGCGGGCAAAAGCGGCATGAAAGCACCTCACTCCTTCCCCAATTCCTCCTGATGCAAATCAATGGTGACGCTTGTCCCCTCCCCAATGCGGGAGGACAGCGACACACGGCAATGGAGCATTTCGGCGGTCTGATGGACGAGGTACAGCCCCAATCCGGTGGATTTCTGCCCGCCGCGCCCGTTGTAGCCGGTATAGCCCTTCTCGAACACGCGCGGCACATCCTCCGGCGCAATGCCGATGCCTGTGTCCGCCACGATAATCGCAGGGGCGCTGGTCACGTGGATGCTGACGCGGCCGCACTCGGTGTACTTGACGGCGTTGGACAGCAGCTGGTGGAGGATGAACAGCAGCCATTTGCTGTCCGTCAAGGCGCTTTCGGCGGTCGGCTCGTACTGCAGGCGCAGCTTCTTGCGGATGAGCAGGGGCGCAAAGTCGCGAATCGCCTGCCGAATGACCGGGTCAAGCGGCACACGCGTCAGCACAAGGTCTTTCGTCGGATTGCCCAGCCGCGCGTAGCTTAACGCCATCGTAACGTACTGCTCCATTTGGAACAGTTCAGCCAGCATGGCGCGGTTCTCCGGCGTGTCCTCGCTCTGCAATTGCAGGCGCATCACCGACAGCGGCGTTTTGATTTGGTGTACCCACGCGGTGAAGTAGTCCGTGCTGTCCTGCCGATAGGCTGCCAAATCCGACTGCGCGGCGCGGACGTCGTGCAGCAGCCGCTGCATAATCGCCTGATCATCCGCTTCAGACAGCGTGCGCGGCGATGGAAGTTCATCCAGCAGAAGATGCGGCGCATTCAGCACATGCGCGCGCGCCTGATGCGCCCGGCGATAACGCACAAAGCCCCAAATCAGCGCAATCAGCCCCATCACTGCGCACAGCGCCGATGCGTACGCGACCGGTTCAGTTGGCAGATGATACAGCGAGAGCACCAGCGCGAATGTGCCCGCGAACAGCGCCAGCAGCCCCGCCAGCGGCAAATGCTCCCGCAGATAGCGCCGAATCATACGCTGCCCTCCTGATTCACGGCATACCCGCTGCCTACCTTTGTGACGATGAAGCCCGGCAGTCCCGCCGCGCTAAGTTTCTTCCGCAGGCGGTTGACATTGACGGTCAGGGTGTTTTCCTCAACGTACTCGTCCATCTGCCACAGACGGGTCATCAGTGTTTCGCGGCTGACGATGCGCCCACGCTGCTCCATGAGTGTGCGGAGGATAATCAGTTCATTGCGTGTCAGGGGGATGCTCTGCCCATGGATGGAGAGGGCAGCACTGTCCAAATCCAGCACGGCATCTCCGCAGGCGAGGATATTGCCCGTAGCCGGCATGTCATACGCGCGGCGCAGGACGGCATTTACCTTCGCTGCCAGCACAGCTGGGTCAACGGGTTTGGCAATGAAGTCGTCGCCGCCCATGTTCATCGCCATGACGATGTTGAGGTTATCCGACGCGCTCGAAAGGTAGACAATTGGCACGCTGGTGATGCGGCGCAGCTCCTGCGTCCAGTGATGACCGTTGAAGAAGGGGAGCATCAAATCCATCAGTACGATTTGCGGCTTCCACTCGGCGAACTCCTCCGTCACATGGCGGAAATCGCGGACTTTCTGCACCTCGTGTCCCCACGCGGTCAGCACCTGCGTGATGGCATCAGCCAAGGCAGCGTCGTCTTCGACTAATAGGATGCGGTACATGCGAGTCATCTCCCTGATGATGTAGTTTGGTGTGGTGTGGGCTGTTCCCGTACCCGTCAATCGCTTTCCTCCGCACTTTCGCCCGCCAGCGCATCGAGAATTGCTTGCAGCCGCTTTTCGCCGATGCCCTTGACATTCCGCAGCTCCTCCGGATACACGAACGCGCCGTGTTCCTCCCGGTATGCCACAATCCGCTCCGACAGCACAGTACCGATACCCGGCAGGGCGTCCAATGCGGCAGCGTCGCCGGTGTTCAGAATGGAATCCGGCGGAAGTGTCGCTCTTGGCACAGCGGTTGTTTCTGCTGCTGGCACTATCAGCGGATTCGTCGATTCGTCATCCAGCGAGTCAATGATTTTCGTTTGCAGCTCTGCTCCGATGCCCTGGACGTTCCGCAAATCTTCCGGGTACACGAATGCGCCGTGTTCCTCCCGGTATGTGATAATCCGCTCCGACAGCACAGTACCGATACCCGGCAGGGCGTCCAATGCGGCAGCGTCGCCGGTGTTCAGAATAGAATCTGCCGGAAGTGTCGGCACAGGGGCAAGCGAGAATTCGTCGCCTTTTGACGGATAGCACTTCGGAGCGGAATGGACACGGACAGGGGCGGATGCGTTCCATAAGAAGCAGCCGAGGCTTGTAAGAAGGGATGCCGTATACAGCAGCAGAAGCAGCTTTCGCACGCCCTGCCGCCATTCGCGCACAGCATCCCCCTCCGTCCAGCTTGTCGTCAGGGACATTGTAGCATACTTGGAACGGATGGACAAGGGTGCGCGGCAGAAAAAAATAGGCGCAGCATGGGAAGGAAGATTCCATGCTGCGCTGGGGTGGCTGCTGTTTTCAAATGCAGTTTTCTTATTTCGCCTGCGGGTGTGCCCTGCGGTTATATCCCCAGCGAAAACCCGCCTTGTATAAGGTAGAACAGCGCCACGCCATCCACTGCGACGGCATCGTGCATTGCGTCGTAGCGGGTCAGCGCGACGGTGTGCACTGTGCCGTCAACATCTGTGAATGTCCACACGGTGTGGGGAGCGTCGGCAGCAGTCCAGTCGTCGGGGAGGCGGCCGGACATTGTGACCATCATCAGCTGATTGTAGGCAGCGGAAAAGGCAGTGTAATCCGCAGATTCGCCGTTTTTCGTCAGCGCAATATCGTAGACCTGATTCCCCTCGTCGTCCGTGACAAGCTCGTTGTTCTCGGCAACCTGCTCGGTGCGTGTGATGACCCATGTGTCCACGCCGTCCGCCGTTTCACGCGAAAGGGACGCAAGATTCCCCAGCGCCGTCAGCACCGGGTAGCGCGTGATGGTCTCCTGCCAGTCTGCGTTCATGACGCCGCGCAGCAGCAGTGTGCTGCAGCGGTAAATGCCGCCATTGTAGAGCACATAATCCACCAAATCGCTTTCCTGCTCGCCGATGACGAGGGTGATCGTGGCTTCCGGGTAATCGGTCGTAGCGTATGAGCCAGTCGTGCCGACTGCGCCGATTGTGCCGGCGGCCTGGTGCAGGCGGATGACGATGCGGGGCGTGTCCAGCCCGTAGCGGGCGATGCTCTCCGTCGTCGCGTCGGCAATGTACTCGCCAAGGCGGATGTTTGCTGCCGACTTGCGCAGGGTGGTCATGGCCGTGCCGTCCGCCGAGTAGGACACCGGGACGGTCAGCATCCAGCGGTCTTGCGCGTCCGCGTTCGTGATAGCGCCGTTCAAGCGCCATTGCTGGGTGATTTCGCCCTCCGCGTTCAGCAGCGTGATTTCATCCAGGCGGTCGGCGTGAATCGTCAGCTGCTCGATGCTGTGGAGCGAACCGCGCGTGACGTAGCATTCCTCCGCCAGACCGCGGCTGACGGACAGCAGGCGGGTATCGCCGTCCAGCTGCGCGTACTGCCAGCTGTTTTCGTACTGCGGGGTGCTGCCGATGCGCAGGGTGTGGCTGCTGCCGTCCGCAAAATCCACGGTGACAACGCTCTCCGGGTCATCCAGCCCGAACGCTGCCCACTCCTCGTCCGTGCCGTTCCAATCGTCGCTGAGTATCTCGGCGGTCACGCTCTTAAGCCCGGACAGGAGCGTTTCGGCAATGTCCGCATCCACCGTGAAGGAATTTTCGCCCTCCAGCACCAGCGCGCCAGATTCCGTCTGCACTGCCGACCATGCGTCCTGATTGCGCACGGCAATGCGGATGCGGGTGATATCCGCCGATTCCACCGACCAGAGGGTGATTTCCTCATCCTCATGCGCGGATGCTTCTGGCGTGGGGGCGGGCGTGCGGGCGAAAATCAGCAGACACGCCGCCGCCGCGACCAGCACCACGGCGAAAATCAGCAGGAGGATGCGGCTGTGCCTGCGCGCGGCATGTTTCTTTTTCGGGACATTTTGCATGGCTTACAGATTCCTCCGTGGAAGCAGGATGATGACCGCCGCCAGCAGCACCAGAATCGGCAGCCCGACCAGTACGACGCTGCCCAATGACAGCGCATTGACGGACAGCCCCGGACGCAGCGCCGTTTTGACCATGATGCTGGTGTCAATGCTGTCATCCCCGGTCAGGAAAGACACAGCGCGCACCAGAAATTCCTCGCCGTCGGTCATGGTGAAGAGCTGTTCCTCGGTCAGCAGGGCGGAACTGCCGATGATGAACGCGCGGCTGACGTCGCCCGTGTCGGTGAAGCGCTTGGCCTGCAGCGCGAGCGCGAACGGCCCAGTCTTGTCGCTGTCGGATTGGGTGATGCTCAGGCGCGATGCGGTTGTATCAACCAGATAACTCTTGGCGGATGTTGTCAGCACCGCGTCCACCAGCAGGGAATTGTCCGATTCCGGCGAAGGGTCGAAGCCGCGGCTGGCAACCATGAGCATCGCCGTCCGCCCGTTCAGCATCATCTCCAGTGTCACGTCCGTTGCCTGCATTTCCGGCAGCAGCGCCAGACGGTTGTTGTTGTAGAACGTGTCGGTTTCATCCGGCGACGCCATCACCAGCCCGCTTTCCGGCAGGAAGCCGTAGGAGCGCAGCAGAGACAGGACGTTCGGCATATTCTCAATCGGGTCGGTATAATCGCAGCTGAACAGCACTGCGCCGCCGCCCTGCACATACGCGCGGATGATGTCCATTTCCGCGTCGGTGTAGTCCTTGACGGGCGAAAGGATGCACAGCACGTCGCCGGATGCGAATGTCATGTCGCTGAGCTTCTCGAACGCGACGTCGTAGTGGTTGTTCGTCAGCAGGGTGGTAAAGGCGGACAGGGAGTCTTCGCCCAGTTCGCCGTGCCCCGTCGCGATGTGCAGCGTCGGCACGGTGTCGCGCGTGACGTAGGCGATGGCGGAGGTAATCTGCTGCTCATACGCCAAGCCGGAGACGTTGTAGCTGCCCGAATCGGTATCGACAGAGAGCGTTACAAAATCCGTTGCGGTCAGCACACGGTAGCGGTCGGTTTCCTCGCAGTAGACGATGAGGTTCTGCGCGGAGACGTTGGTGGTGCTGCTGGAAAAGCGGGTCAGCAGCAGGGGATTCAGGCTTGGCGGGGTTTGTTCCCACGTCACCATATCCGACGCGGCGCTGTAACGGTTGAGCAGCTCCAGCAGGGGCTGATCCTCCTCGCCGCGCTCGAACAGGGCGTAGATTTTCACCGGGCGCTTTAGGTCGTGCAGAATCTGCTTTGTCGTTTCGCTCTGCGTTGTGACGGCGTTGAAGGAAAAGTCGCCGCGCCAGCCGTAGCGCGTTTCGAGGTTCGTTGTCGCCAGATTGATGAGAATCAGCGCGGCAATGACCAGCGCGACAATGGCGGTAGACATGGCACCGTAGCGCAGGCGCGGGCTGATGGTGAATTTCCTGTGCGCGGATTGTTTTTTGTTTCGCATTCTTCGTCACTCCCCCCGATAGCGCCGGGCATCCAGCGTATGAATCGTCAGCAGGAGGAACGCCACGGCGAAGGTGATATCGTAGACGACGCTCGCCGCGCTGAGCTGCCCCATCAGGAACGGTTCAGCCCGCTGATAAAGGCTGAAGAAGGACAGCACGCTGGAGAAGAAGCTGCTGTTGACGGCGTTTTCCAGCAAGTCCAGCATCCAGAGGACGAAGTTCGCGCCGAACGCAAAAACCGCAGCCGTCACCTGATTTTTTGCGCAGCCGGAGATGAACAAGTCCAGCGCGAGGAATGCGCCGCCCTGCAAGATGAAGCCGAGGTACGCCACCGCCATTTCCGCCGGGTACACACGCCCATAGACCGCCACGACCGCAACGAAGCCGAGCGTCAGCACGACGGTTGCCGCCATGACGGTATATGCCGCGGCATACTTGCCCAGCACCATGCCGGACAGGGAAACCGGGCTGGTGAGCAGCAGCTGATCCGTGCGGCGCTGACGCTCTTCTGCCAGCAGCCGCATCGTCAGCACCGGCGAGAGCAGCATCCACAGGTAGCTCATCTGCCCCACGAACGTCGGCAAGTCCGACGACCGCGCCTGCATAATCTGCAAATAAAACATCACCGAGGACAGGAGCAGGAACACGCCCATGAACACATAGCCCGTCGGCGTGAGAAAATACGCCTGCAATTCTCGTTTCCAAATGGCACGCATGATAACACCTTTCTCCAAGGGGAAAATGTCCCCTTGAACCCTTTGCGCGAATCGGTTAGTTTCGCTTTTCTTGCTTTTTTCGCGTGTTGCAGAGGATTTCGCCTCTGTGGAGGCGACCAAAGGGCTTTCCGATCGCCCTTTGGAAACCTTCGGCGCCTCCTATGTTAATTGACTTTTATCGGAAGTTTTTTAGTTGGTGTACCCCTTCGTTTCCCAAGCAACAATACTAACCCAGTAACAGGAGAGGCGAAGGCGAAGGGGTCAAGGGGGCGACCGCAAAGCCCCCTTGTCGCCTCCGCAGAGGCGAAATCCCTGCGCATCGGGAAAAACTTCTGTGATAGAAGCACCCTTCTGCGATAAGAACAAAGAAGATTACGAAGGAACTTTCGTGCCTTCATCCGTCGCGCGGAGGAACACCGTTTCCAGCGAATCGTGTTCCTCCACCAGCATCCGAATCGGGGCATCCAGCCCGCAGAGCAGGCGGAATAGCTGCGTCTGCGCATCCGGCACGGCGGAGGCGTCGCATTCCAGCAATACCTCGCTGACCTCAATCGTCCGCGTCGGCAGCGCCTTCACCCGCCGCACGCACGGCAGTGACCGCAAAGCCGGAATCAGCTGCTTTTCCCGCATGGCGATGCTTGCCCGAAGCCGCAGCGTTTCGCCCGTTTCGGCTAATTCCTGCATGTCTGCTTCGTATTCCAAATGCCCGCGGTTCAGGATGAGTACCCGCTGGCAGAGCTGCTGAATCTCCGACAGGAGGTGCGAGGAAAAAATGACCGTGTGCGTTTTGCCGAGGTCGGCAATCAGCGCACGAATCTCCACCACCTGACGCGGGTCAAGCCCGACGGTCGGTTCATCCAGCACCAGCACCTTCGGATTGCCGCACAGCGACTGCGCTACGCCGACACGCTGGCGGTAGCCCTTCGACAAGTGCCCAATCAGGCGGTGCGCCACTTCGGACAGCCCGCAGGTGCGGATAATGTCCTCCACATGCGCCGCGATCGCCGATTTCTGCACTTCCTTTAGCTCGCACACGAACCGCAGGTAAGCCCGAACGGTCATTTCGTCATACAGCGGCGGTTTTTCCGGCAGATAGCCAATCAGCCGCTTGCACTCGCGCGCGTTTTGGAGGAGATCCATGCCGTCCACCAGCACCTGCCCCGACGTCGGCGGCAGATAGCCCGTGAGGATATTGAGTGTGGTGCTCTTGCCCGCGCCGTTTTGACCGAGCAGACCGACAATCTGCCCTTCCGGGGCGCGGAAAGAGACATCGTGCAGGGCTTCAACCGCACCGTAGCGCTTCGTGACATGCCTGAGTTCAATCATGGAGCATACCTCCCTTGGAATAGCATAAGTATTATAGCAGAATTCGTATGAAAAAGCATGAACGAACTGTAAAGGATAAAAGAACGAGTAGACAAAAAGCCCCGCCTGCATGGAATTTCTCCCATGCAGACGGGGAAAAACGGACTATACACTTATGGAATCACCCAAAAGTGGCGGTGCCGAAGGTTTCCGAAGGGCAATCGCAGACTTCGTCTGTTTCCATTGCCCTTTGGTCGCGCCCGCAGGCGCGAAATCCTGTTACACCCGATCGGCGATTTCCTTAGAAATCTTTGCGATGAATTCATCGAGCGTGCAGGTAACCGTCTGGTCGGTCGCACGGTCGCGGACGGAGACGGTGTTGTTCTCCACTTCCTGACCGCCGAGAATCAGCATGTACGGCACGCGGTCTACCTGACGCGCTTCGCGAATCTTGTAGCCAATCTTCTCGTTGCGGTCGTCCAGCTCGCAGCGAATCTTCTTCGCGCGCAGGGCGGCGTACACCGTCTTGGCGTAGTCCATCGACTTGTCGGACACAGGCAGCACCTTCACCTGAACCGGCGCCATCCACGTCGGGAACTTGCCCGCGAAGTGCTCGGTCAGGATGCCGATGAAGCGCTCGATGGAGCCATAGCAGACGCGGTGAATCATGATCGGGCGCTTGCGGCTGCCGTCCACATCCACATACTCCAGGTTGAAGTTCAGCGGCATCTGGAAGTCCAGCTGAATCGTGCCGCACTGCCAGGTACGGCCGAGGCAGTCGCGCAGGTGGAAGTCAATCTTCGGGCCGTAGAACGCGCCGTCGCCCTCGTTGATGATGTAGGGCATACCGAGCTTTTCCAGCGCGGTTTTGAGGCCGTTGGTTGCATCCTCCCAATCCTCGTCCGAACCCATCGAATCCGCCGGACGGGTGGACAGTTCGACGAAATAATCGAAGCCGAACTTGGAGTACACCTGATTGATGAGGTGTACGACGCCGGCGATTTCGTCCGGAATCTGTTCGCGGGTCATGAAGATATGGGCATCGTCCTGCGTGAAGCAGCGGACACGGAACAGGCCGTGCAGCGCACCCTTCAGCTCGTGGCGGTGCACCAGACCGAGTTCACCCACGCGCAGGGGCAGGTCGCGGTAGGAATGGGGCTGGCTGCGGTAGACCATCACGCCGCCGGGGCAGTTCATGGGCTTGATGCAGTAGTCCTCGTCGTCAATCTTGGTGGAGTACATGTTGTCCTTGTAGTGATCCCAGTGACCGGACGTCTCCCACAGGTGACGGCTCATAATCATGGGCGTGGACACTTCCACATAATCCGCCGCGTAGTGAATATCGCGCCAGTAGTCAATCAGCGCGTTCTTCAGCTGCATTCCCTTGGGCAGGAAGAACGGGAAACCGGGGCCTTCGTCGCAGAGCATGAACAGACCCATTTCCTTGCCGATTTTGCGGTGGTCGCGCTTTTCGGCTTCTTCCATCATCTTCAGGTACTCATTGAGTTCCTCCTGATTGCGGAAGGCGATGCCGCTGATGCGGGTGAGCATCTTGTTGTTTTTGTCGTTCTTCCAGTACGCGCCGGACAGGGCGGTCAGCTTGAATGCCTTGAGCGCCTTGGTGTAGCACAGATGCGGGCCGACGCACATGTCGATGTAGTCGCCCTGCTGGTAGAAGGTAAGCGTCGCGTCTTCGGGCAGGTCGCCGATGTGTTCGACCTTGTAGATTTCGCCGCGCTCCTGCATGAGCTTGATGGCTTCCTCGCGGCCAAGCGCGAAGGGCTTAATCGGCAGGTTCTGCTTGACGATGGCCCGCATTTCCTTCTCGATGGTCTTGAGGTCCTCGTCGGAGAGCTTCACGTCGCCCAGATCGACGTCGTAGTGGAAGCCCTTTTCAGTTGCCGGGCCATAGGCGAAATGCGCCTGCGGATACAGGTGCTTGACTGCCTGCGCGAGGATGTGCGCCGCCGTGTGGCGGATGACATGCAGCTCGTCGTCAGCGGGGCATTCGTCCACATGACCGTCATTGTAGATGATTTTCATGCTTTTTCCCTCCATGTTGAATGATTGGGACGAAAAAACGCCCGTCCCTCGCGTTGTTTCGAGGGACGAGCGGAAAAATCTGCCCGTGGTTCCACCCTGATTGGTTCTCTTTGCCGCGCTATCGTGCAGCACACGGTACGATCAGGAGGTGGTCTTCCCCTGCCGCCGAATCAGCGCTTTTCACCAAACTGCGCCTCTCTGGACATCCTTCGGCAGGATACTCTTCTCCGTCATCTCGGACGAGTTCAGTATAGCCCAATTTATTGTCTTTGTCAAGGTGGAGAAAAAGACTTTTTCACTTGCAAAGCGCAGAGGCGAAATCCCCTGTATCAGCACGCGGGCATAGCATGAAAATGCGCTCAATTCAATCGCGCGGAAGGGTCAAGGGAGGGGACTTCGTCCCGTTTCATTCTCCCTTGCGGAGTCCAGAGGCAGAGCCTCTGGTGGGGTCAAGGGGCAAAGCACCTTGGGTCATTCTTTCGCCCGCGGCTGGAAAATCAGCGCCATCAGCACCCCGAAGAACACCGCGGCGCTGATGCCCGCAGCCGTGTTCGTCAGACCGCCTGTGAATGCCCCTAAGATGCCGATTTCCTGAACTGCGCGCTTCACACCTGTCACCAGCGCGTGACCGAAGCCCGTCAGGGGAACGCTCGCGCCCGCCCCGGCGAACTGCGCAAGGGGCGCGTACACCCCGATGGCGCTCAAAAATACCCCCGCGACAATGTAGCCCACCAGAATCCGCGCCGGGGTCAGCTTCGTTTTCAGCAGCAGAATTTCGCCAATCATGCACAGCGCGCCGCCCACCAGAAACGCCTTGATGAGATTCCACACAATCGTCACGCCTCGTCCGCCTCCAGTACAATCAGATGGGCAATGCCCGGAATCGCGCCGCCCTGCTGGCTGAATGTCGGGGATAGCAGTGCCCCGGTCGCCATGAACGCCACGCGGTGAATCGCCTTCTCGCGGAAGAGGCGCATGATGTACCCGCACAGCACGCTCGCGGAACATCCGCAGCCCGAACCGCCCGCGTGGACATCCTGCTCAGGCGAGAAAATCAGCATTCCGCAGTCCACATAGCGCGCCGCATCCAGCGGAACGCCCGCGTCCATCATCAGCGTCAGCAGGAGGTCATGCCCGATTTTCCCCAAGTCGCCGGAGATGATGAGGTCGTAGTCCGCCGCCGTTCGCCCGGTGTCCATGAGGTGCCGCCGGAGCGTGTCCGCCGCGGCGGGCGCCATCGCCGCGCCCATGTTGTTCATGTCCTTAATCGCCAAATCGACAATGCGCCCCAAGGTGACGTGTGTCGCGCGGCAAATCGGGCGGCGCACCGATGTGTCCAGCAGCGCAGCGCCCGCGCCCGTGACCGTCCACTGCGACGTGGGCGGCCGCTGATTGCCGTATTCCAGCGGGAAACGGTACTGCCGTTCCGCCGAACAGAAGTGGCTGCTGGCACAGCACAGCGCGCGCCGCGCATACCCGCCGTCGCAGAGCATTGCGCCGATGCACAGCGTTTCCGCCATCGTCGAACACGCACCGTAGATGCCCAGAAACGGCGTTTGCAGCTTCTGCGCGGCGGTGGAGGCGGCCATAATCTGGTTGAGCAGGTCGCCGCCGAGCGTCACGTCCACACTTTCCGGCGTTGCGCCCGCTTTCTTCAGGCAGGTGTCCGCCGCCGTGTAGTGGAAGCGGCTTTCGGCTTTTTCCCACGTCTCTTCGCTGAACAGATCATCCTCAATCACCGCGTCAAATTCGCTGTGCAGCGGGCCTTCCCCCTCCTTTTTGCCAACGATGGCGGCGGTTTGGGCAATGCCGGGGCGGTTCGGGAGCAGAATCGTTCCCGTGCCGATGCGTTTCAGGCGTTCAGCCATGTGAATCCTCCTTTACCACGGGAATAATGCGTACACGATGCCGACCAGCACCGACGCGCTTGTGCCCCACACCAGCACCGGCCCGGCAATGGTGAACAGCTTCGCGCCCAGCCCCAGCACCATGCCTTCACGCCGGAACTCCATGGCGGGGGATACCATGGCGTTCGCAAAGCCGCTGATGGGCACGAACGCCCCCGCGCCCGCGTACTGTCCGATTTTGTCGAACACACCCAGCCCGGTCAGCAGCGCCGTCAGGAACACGAGCACCATGCTGGCGAACGTCGATGCGGTGGACGGGGGCATGTCCAGCCACGCCAGTCCCGCCTCAATGCAGCATTGCCCGATGACGCAGATGACCCCACCGACCCAGAACGCGCGAATCAGCCCCTGCCCCATTTTCGATTTGGGCGACAGGCTGTCCACCAGCCGGGCGTAGCGGTCAAGCTGCCGCTGGCGGGCAGGGGAGGGCTGCTTGTCCTTCTCAAACATGGCTTTCGTCCTCCTTATACGGACGATGGACACTCTTGTCCGGCGCAGGGCGGAAGCGGACTTCCCGCTCTGCCGGACGCGGGGTTTTCAGAAGGATGAACTGCTGGGAAGAATAGCGCTGCATAAAATGACTTCCTTTCTATTGATGATGACTGCTGATTCCTGCGCCCGCAGGCGCGATTCCCCGTGCAACGAAAAAGTTAAGCCACAGATAACCCCAAAAGTTGCGGCACCGAAGGTTTCCAAAGGGCGATCGCGGACTTCGTCCGTTTCCATTGCCCTTTGGTCACCTCCGCAGAGGCGAAATCCCCTGCTTGCGGGAAAGAGTTGCTATGTCTGAAAGACAGGCAGGTCGGTCGCGCCCATTTGGCGCGACACAGCACAGATGTTGGAAAGAGCAGCTTGGGGGCGCTTCTGAGGAAGCGCGAAGTTACTGGCAGGGACGCTTCGCTGCCTGCACCTTTTGTTGAGCGCGTTGGACATACTGGTCGCCCGTGGAACAGTTGGGGCGTTGCCCCAAACCCCACAAGGGAGCTCCGCCCCTTGACCCCGCAAGGGACATTGTCCCTTGACCCTTTTTGGGCTGCCCAGCTTGGTCGCATTACCCAGACAGGTTTTTTAACCTGCTTTTTTCTCCTTCTGACCCTCTTTGTGGGTCATCCGGATGATACCCACTACCGCCGCGAACAGCACACCCGCGACAGGCCAGACAATCCACGTCCGATCCCATGCCATCGTGATAAAGCTCCACGCCAGATACACCGCCGTCACCAGGCACCAGTAAATCGGCACAATCGGCGAACGTGCCACGCGCTTGCCTTCCCGCGTGTAGTCGCCTTCTTCCAGCAGCCGCTGGAACGACCCCTGCACCATCCCGACGCGGACAAACAGGTACACTGCCACGGCGACCATCGCCAGCAGCAGCGACACGCACGGCAGCATGATGCGCTCCGGGGCTGCGACGCTGTCCGCTGCCAGCGTGCCGAGCAGCACGGGTATCGCCGACAGAATGCACAGCACAACGCCGACGATGATGCCGCGCGTGCAGGTTTCGCGGTACGCCGCCTGCTTCTCCTTCACCATGCCCGACACGCCGTAAGCCGTCTCAATGTCCTCCTGCTCCAGATATTCGTATTCCTTGCTTTCCATGCCCTGCCGCAGGAAGATGACAACCGCTGCCACAACCAGCAGCAGCAGAATCACCACGCCGATGATGCTGCCCACGCCCGCCGCAGGTCCTTCGCCCGTGCGGGAGAGAATCATCAGCAGCGGAATCGGTGAAAGCACGCACAGACTGACCGCCAAGGCGCGTGTGGGCGCCTGCTTCCTGCAGAGGGCGAGGAAGGCGCTCGCTTCTTCCATGCTGACGCGGCGAACACTGCTTTCCGACGCGCCGTCTTCCACCGCCGCAGGGGTCGGCGCTTCGTTCTCGTCGCGCAGGAGGTAATCCGTCGTCACCGAGAAGAGGTCTGCCATCGCCAGCACGCGCCCCAAATCGGGAATCGCTTGTGCGCTTTCCCACTTGCTGACCGCCTGACGCGACACGCCGAGCTTCTCCGCCAGTTCTTCCTGACTCCATCCATTCTTCTTCCGCAGGTCGATGATTTTGTCTGCTAAAATCATGGTTGTTTCTCCTTTCCGTTCCCTCTTGGGATGGCTTTATCCTATCAATTTTCCCGGTTGCGCACCACCAAGCTGCGCTGGAAATCTGTCAACCCGCGGTTGCATTTCAGCAATTGGTCGTATTTGAACCCATTTTCGCCATTCCGTTCTCGATTTTCCTGTGCTATCATCGAGGATGAGGTGAATCCCATGACCCATGAACAAAACGAACGTTTGCTGACGCTGCTCAGCGAATATCTCTGTTTTCAGCCGGATGCCATCGCCCCGGCGGATGTTGCCGCGTTCTCTGCGGACGCGCACCTGCCGCAGGAGGACGCGTATCGGATGCTGCTGAGCGCGAAATTAGGGCTTGACCCCGACCGTGCGGAGGATTGGCTGCTCATTCGCGACACGCTGCCGAAAATCATCCGCCGCTGCGATCCCGCCGATTACGCACAGGACGAATATCTCCGCCGCATTGCCCCCATCAGCGGGCAGCACGGTCACGCGACACTGACGCAGGACGTGATTCTGCCGATGGAGCTGTTCGTCCGGGATGATTTTCTGCCGCTGGATGACGGAACGTGTCTCCCTCAATTAGGATGGTTCGACACATCTTTCCGTTTTCCTGCCGTAAAGGAAAATAACCTCGTCTGGATGACCGTCACGCCCAACGAAATCAATACCATTCAGCCCTGCGTCCGCCAGTCGCACGGCAATGTGCTCACATTCGGTTTAGGGCTGGGCTACTACGCCTTCCACTGTCTTTTGAAGCCGGATGTGCGCCGCGTGACCGTTGTCGAGCGTGACCCGGACATCATTTCGCTGTTCCGCGCGCTGCTCCTGCCGCACTTTCCGCGCCCGGATGCGCTGGAAATCATTCAGGCGGATGCGTTTGACTTCGCGTCGAAGCACCTGCCGGCGTACGACGTTGTGTTCACCGACCTCTGGCACGATGTGGCGGATGGACTGCCGCTCTATCAGCGGATGAAAGCGCTGGAAGTGCCCGGCGTGAAGTATCTGTACTGGATTGAACAGACGCTGCGCTGCTATCTGCGCTGATTATGGCTGGCTTCTTCGCCTGCGCGTCCGGCAGCGGATAGTGAGGGTCATGCCGCCGTCCTCCTGCGCCTCATCGAACCGCACAGGCAATCCAGCTTCGTTCATTTGTGCGACAACCTCCCGCAGCGCATTTAGGTATGGACGGGCATCCCGTACCGCACTGACGACTTTGCCCGAATGCTTCGCACCCGGCAGCCGCCGATTCGCCGCTTCCACAAACAGCTCCACTTCGCGAATGTCCAGCCGCTCTTTTGCCGTGCGCAGCGCAATCCGCTGGCGGCTTTCCGCGTCCGCCACGCGGGTCAGCGCTTCCGCGACGCGCTCCGGCAGCCGCTCCTGCCGCAGGATGTCCCGCGTCCTGTCATCCAGCGTGGCGATTCGCTGCAGGGACAGTACATGCGCGGCGCTGTCGCCCGTTTGCTGGGCAATGGCAGCGCGTGGCATGCCAAAATCAGCAGTCAGGCGATTCGCCGCTTCCGCCCGGTCGAGGTATCCCATCGGGCGGGCGCGCAGGGCAGCGAAGATTTCGCCCGCGCTGGTCATGTCCGATACGTCCTTGGGCTGCACCCGCGCCGGAATCTCCCGCCACCCCAGCATCCGGCACGCCATCAGCCGCCGATTGCCCTCCACGATCATATATCCCTGCGCCGCCGCGCGCACCAGAATCGGCTCGCGCAGCCCTTCGCGCGCCATTGACGCGGCAAGTGTCTCCAGCGGCATATGCGAAAGCGGCTTCTGCTGTACGCTCGGTCTGAGCGCAATCTGTTCTGTCGGGAGCAGCATGATTTCCGTCTGCGCCCACTGTGCCTGATCCATACTGGGTTTCCACCCCTTTCCCGCTGCGATGTTCGTTGATTGGTATTGTGGTTCGTGGGATGCTATTCCACATAGCAAAGTATGTTTTTCGCCTCCGCAGAGGCGAAATCCCCTGCGAAACAGCACAAAACCGTCAGAAAAACAGCATTCACTGAATACAAAAACAGTATAAAACAAAGGCCCTTTGCGAAGCAAGCAGAATCGTTCGACACGATTTTGCGCCCGCAGAGGGTCTTTTTGTCATCGGATAGATGCGCCTGTCACGCCTTGTCGGTTTGACCGAGCGGCGACTTGCCCGGCGTGCCGGCTTTTCGCGGATACTGTCGTGCGGTTTTTGTCTGCTTGGCAATCGGCAGAAGCAGATGCTGCCATTCCTGCCCCGAAATGGCGACTGGAATCGGTTCTGCCAGCTTTCCGCCCAGCAGAAACGCCGCCTTCTTCCCCGCGCCGAGTTCATCCTGCACAGCAGGGCCCTTCCAGCAGACGGCTTTCCCGCCTACCTTCACATATGGCAGAAGATATTCCGCCAGCACCGGCAGCGGCGCAACCGCCCGCGCGACCGCCACGTCGTAGCACTCGCGGTGTTCCTTCCTGCGCGCGCCGTCCTCTGCGCGGGCGTGAACGAGCGTCACATTCTGCACATCCAGCACATCCAGCACCGCTTGCAGAAAGTTCAGGCGCTTCTGCTGCGCATCCATCAGCGTCACGCGCAAATCCGCCCTTGCCAGCGCCAGCGGCAGCCCCGGAAACCCCGCGCCCGTGCCGACGTCAATCAGCGACGCGCCCTGCGGAATCAGTTCCGGAATCGTCAGCGCCATCAAGCTGTCGACATAGTGGCGGTCAATCATGTCCGCCTCTTCCGTCACAGCGGTCAAATCCATCTTTGCGTTCCATTCCAGCAGCAGTTCATGGTATTTCAGCAGCTTTCCCGGCAGGTCGGGCGAGAAGGGAATCCCGCATTCCGTCAGGCGCTGTTCCAGCATTTCTTCCGTCATTTCCTTCACTCCAGCGGCAGGTGAGTATACTTCACTGCCCAGTATTTGCACCACGCCAGCGCCTCCCGACAGTGGTTTTTAAGCCAGAAGCGCAAGCCCAGCTTCGTCGGCGCGCCGATGCCATAGGCGGTCAACCCGTTGTCCTCGGCAATCGCGATTGCGCGCGGCAGGTGATAATCACTCGTGATGATCATCACCTTGGTGACGTTGCGCCCACCGAGCAGCTGCATGGCGTTTTTGATATTTGAATGCGTACTGGCGGATGTGGTGTCCATAAGAATCATATCCTCATCCACGCCCAGCCCAATCAGCACATCGCGCATGACGACAGCTTCCGGCGCGGGTTCATTGCCGCCCTGCCCGCCGCAGACAACAACCGGCACTTTCTTCTGGCGGTACGTTTCCGCCGCCTTTTCGAGCCGCCACTGCAATTGCAGCGACGGCGTACCGTCGGGTTTGACCTGCGCGCCCAGCACGAGCATGGCTTCGTAGTCCTTGCCCGGCGCGGCGACGTGCGTTTCCTTCCAGCAGACCATCAGCACGATGCTGACGTAGGCAATTGCGCCCAGCAGAATCAGCACCAGCAGGATTTTCAGCAGTCGTTTTACTCCTCTTGGCATGTAGTTTCCTTTCCACCAGAGGCGCTGCCTCTGGACTCCGGCAGGGGCGCTGCCCCTGCACCCTGCAAGGGAGTTCCTCCCTTGACCCTTCCGCGCGATTCAGTTGTACGTTCTTCCCCTGATTTCCCCGCGTGTCGCGCTTCGGAATTGTGTTTTCACCTGCTATAACGAATCAAATTTCCTTTTTCATCCCGGAATATTGGCACAGTTCCTCAAATTGCGGCACAATCTGGTCACCCAAGCGCCGCAACTCGCCCATCACCCGGGTGCGCCCGGCTTGCGTCAAGTACCAATCGTCCTGATTCACGCCTTCCTCCCGCGCGGGGCAGACCAGAAAGCGCGTTTCCGTCATGGCCGTCTGATAATACAGCAGCGCCCGCCGCGCATGAAACGGGCGGCAGCAGAGAATCGCCGTGCGCGCGGAAATTCCCTGCGCTTTCAGCACGGCCGCGGATTTGCGCGCGTTATCCCATGTAAACGTCGCTTCGTCCTCGCGCAGAATCGCACTGTCCGGGACGCCGTGCTTAATCAGCACATCACGCAAAAACGCCCACTCCGTCGGATAATCATCCGGATACGCCGCACGGTCTTCCGGCATCACGCCGATGAACTTGTCCACCGCCGCGCCGTGCCGCCCCGACGGCAGCACATACGGCGCATAGCCCGCGCGGTACAATTCCGCCGCACGAATCGCGTTTGCCGGATGGCGCGAACCGGGAATCAGGATAACATCGACCTTCTCCGGCGCGTCCGACACGAACACGAAGTCCGTCACCGCCCGGATGAACGGGAACGCGCCCGTCTGCTTATTTTCCATACTGCTCCCACGCGGCGATTGCCTCTGCGCGCTCCGTGTCCGTCATCGGCGTGAACGCCTGCACATAAATCGCCCGAAGCTGCGCCGTTGTCAGCGCCTCCGGATGATTGCCGAGCCGCTCCGGGTTCACCGATGCCGCCAGCATGTCCAGCGTTGCGTCATCCGGCATCGGAATCTTGTCCAGTTCCAGCACCGCCAGCAGCCCTTTGAGCAGCACCGCACCATCCATCGGCTTTTCGCCGCCGAGAATGTGCGCCAATTCCGTCAGCATCGGCTGATATTCCGCCTGCGCCGCCAGATGCGCCCACAGGTGCGGCAGCGTCAGCATACACGCATGGCCATGCGCCGCGCCGAGCTTCTTCGTGATTTGGTAGCTCATCGCGTGCGCCGCCGTCGTCCGCGTCGTCAGAATCGCCACGCCGGATTCATACGCCGCGTGCAGCATCTCATCCTGCGCCTTGCGGTCGCCCTGCAAATACGCCGTCAGGTTGTCCAGCACGCCGCGAATCGCGCGCTCCGCGTGAATCCGGCTGCCCGGCGTCGCCTTCTTCGCCCACCACGATTCAATCCCCTGCGCCAGCGCATCCATCGCGCAGGACTTCCGGTGATACTCCGGCAGTGTGTCCAGCAGCGACCCGTCCAGCAGTACCCCGTCCGGCAGCAGCGCCGGATGATCCACCGACAGCTTCTGCCCGTCCTCATACAGCACCGCGACCGCCGTCGTTTCCGCGCCCGTGCCGGCCGTTCCCGGAATCGCCAGATGCGGCACTTTCCCCTCTGGCGGCAGCTGATTCGCCCGCACATGGGCAATATCGGTCATCAGCAGTGCCTTGATGCCCTTGGCGGTATCCATCGCCGACCCGCCGCCGACGGAAATCAGCCCGTCACATTCCTTTTCCTGATACAGCGCCGCCCCCGCGACGCAATCCCGCAAATCCGGATTGGGATGAAACGCATCGAACACGGGCAGACGCATTCCGGTTCGTGCGAAAAAGACGTTTTTGGTTCTTTCGCCCGCGACGAGAAGGGGCTTGGTGATGCCCATTTCGCGCAGGAGTAAGGATACGTTCGCGCCGCAGAGTGAACCGCGGCCTTCCTTCAGCCAGCTTGGCATGATTGATTCTCCACCTTTCCGCGCTCTATTGTAGCAAATTCGGACATTTTGCGCAAGGGGGGAAGGAGGAGAAAGGGCAAAGGGCAAAAAGCTAAACACGCGGAAACAGCAAGGAAAAGCGACCTACTCAATCGCGAGGAGGGGTCAAGGGGGGATCCCCCTTGCAGGGTCAAGGGACAGCGTCCCTTGTGGGGTTTGGGGCAACGCCCCAA
>OJNY01000208.1_pt1 | contig 47015 bp, 39 predicted proteins | sample 1597931 | NCBI WGS metagenome assembly OJNY01 (sample SAMN01915209, study PRJEB22387) | human gut metagenome | isolation source: stool | host: Homo sapiens | place: USA
CTCGTTAATAAGCACAGAAAAACAAATGCCACCTTCGGTGTCGCTTGTTTTTCTTTCTACTGTTTCATACTCGCAAATCCGTGCTTCGCACTCATCATCCTGCTTCGCAGGATATTTGCTCGTTAATAAGCACAGAAAAACAAATGCCACCTTCGGTGTCGCTTGTTTTTCTTAGTGCTTATTACATTATAGCATTATTCCGGGATACTGACAATTCCCTGTTTTCTTAATAAGTGCCGAGCAGGGTCTCGTCATCTGCAAAGCCTGTCAGGCGGCAGATGCATTCCTGATTCGTCATTTCTGCCGGATCGATTCCTTCCGCCGGAACTGCCACACGTACATAATTGCGTGTATGTCCGGTCAGATACTGTCTGCCATCTATTTCATGGCACTGCTCAAACAGTACTTCCTGTTCTTTTCCGATATAATATTCCCGGTATTCCTTTGAATGTCTTGCAGTCATGGCAAGCAGTACACTGCTTCGCTGCTTCTTTTCTTTTTCCGTGAGCTGTCCGGGCATATCAGCCGCCACAGTTCCTTCCCTTCTGGAATACGGGAAAACGTGCATCTCGAAAAACCGGATTTTTTCAAGATAAGAAACTGTCTGCGCAAACTCTTCCCCGGTTTCTCCCGGGAATCCCGTGATCACATCCGTCGTGATCGCAGGATGCTCGTATACCCGGCGCAGGATTTCCACGCTCCGGGCAAACTCCTCTGTCGTATATCTTCTGTTCATCCGTTTCAGCACACTGTCGCAGCCACTCTGGAGTGACAGGTGGAAATGCGGGCACACCTTTGGCAGTGCTGCAAGTGCTCCTGCAAATGCTTCCGTGATCACGCGGGGTTCTAACGATCCCAGACGGATACGGGTAATGCCGTCTACCGCATGGATCCGCCCGATCAGCCGCAAAAGCTCCTGCTCATTACCCTGTCCGCCGGCCGTATTGTATGACTCGCCATGGAAGTCCAGCCCATAGGAGCTTAAATGAATTCCTGTCAGGACGATCTCATGATAACCGGCTTCTGCAAGTCTTCTGACTTCCTCTTCCACCTGCTCCGGCTTTCTGGAACGGACACGCCCTCTTGCAAACGGGATCACACAGTAACTGCAGAACTGATTGCAGCCGTCCTGGATCTTGATATAAGCACGGGTGTGCTCTGCAGTATGTACAAGCTGCATCTCTTCATATTCTTTTTCCGCATTGATATCGATCACAGAAGTGTGACCCAGTGTCTTGTCCGGTGCCACACCGGACGTCTTCCCCGATGATGCGGCAGTCTGCTCATCCGGCGTCTGACTTTGACGCTTGTCCAGATAAGCCTCTATGATCTCCACCAACTCATTTTTCCTGTTATTTCCGATCGCCAGATCAATGCAGTCATCCTTCTCGATCTCAGCCTCATTTGTCTGCACGTAGCAGCCCACTGCCACAACGATCGCATCCGGATTCTGCTTCTTGGCACGATGCAGCATCTGTCTGCTTTTCCGGTCCGCTATGTTTGTTACCGTGCACGTATTGATAATATAAACATCTGCTTTTTGGTTAAAATTAACAATTTTATATCCTTTGTTTTGTAGATATTGCTGCATAACGTCAAGTTCGTAAGAATTGACCTTACAACCCAGGTTATGTAATGCCACACTTTTCATTGTTATCCTCACTTTTTTTGTATGGTTTTCGTATTGACTTTTTATCCCCTTTTCTTTAGTATAATAAGCGAAGGTATTAAAACAAAAGGAGGTAATTCAAATGAAAACAGTACAGATTTCATTAAACTCAATTGACAAAGTAAAATCATTCGTAAACGACATCACAAAATTTGATTATGATTTTGATTTAGTATCAGGAAGATACGTAATCGATGCAAAGTCTATCATGGGTATTTTCAGCTTGGATTTATCTAAGCCGATCGATTTAAACATCCATGCAGAAGGCGATGCTGAAGATGTTATGAAGGTTTTAAAGAACTACACAGTTTAATGCATCTGATCTCACTTTGTGAGATCCTCAAACAGAAGATTGAAACGAGCAGCCGGGCTGCTCGTTTTTCTTTTTCTATTTTTATTCAATCTCTATGATCTCTCTTGTTTCAAGCGCTGTCTTGACCAGCTCTTCCACTGTGCCTTCGAGATTCTTTTCATGCCCTCTGATCACCTTTACATTCGGCTTGGTAACAGGATGCTTTGCCACAAAAATGGTGCAGCAGTCCTCAAACGGCAGAATAGATGTCTCGTAAGTGTTGATCTTTTCGGAAATATCCACGATATCCTGCTTATCAAATGCGATCAGCGGTCTGTATACAGGCAGCTCGCATACTTCGTTTGTTGCAACAAGACTCTGCATCGTCTGGGAAGCTACCTGACCGATGCTTTCGCCAGTTACAAGCCCGAGGCAGTCTGTTTCTTTTGCGATCGTTTCTGCGATCCGCATCATGTAGCGGCGCATAATGATCGTCAGCTCATCATGTGGGCATTTCTCATAAATGGCAAGCTGTACATCCGTAAAGTTTATAACGTGCAGGCGGATCGGTCCCGCATAGGCCGCAACATATTTTGCCAGATCGACAACCTTCTGTTTTGCACGTTCTGATGTATAAGGCGGTGCATGGAAATAAGTTGCCTCCAGCTTCACGCCACGTTTGCTGATCATATAACCCGCAACAGGGGAATCGATTCCGCCGGAAAGCAGGAGCATCGCTTTACCGCCTGTTCCGACAGGCATTCCGCCCGGTCCCGGAATGATCTCGGAATAGATATAGATCTTTTCTCTGATCTCCACATTCAGTTCAAAATCCGGATGATGCACATCTACCTTCATACCCGGGCATGCATCCAGAATGACGCCGCCAAGCTCACAGTTGATCTCCATGGAGCGCATCGGATAATTCTTTCTGGCGCGTCTTGCACATACCTTGAAGGTCTTATTGCCTTCCGGATAAACTGTCTTGACATAATTCACGATCGTCCCGGAAAGCTTTTCAAATCCCTCATCCTCGACATAAACAACCGGGCAGATACCTGAAATACCAAACACCTTCTTGAGTGCTTCTACCGTTTCATCAAAATCAAATGCAGACTGTGCATCCACGTAAATACGACCCTGTGTCTTGCGGACAGCAAATTCACCATCGATCTTGCTGAGTGCAAAACGGATCTGATCGACCAGTGCATCCTCAAACAGATACCGGTTTCTGCCTTTGACACCGATCTCTGCATATTTTATCAAAAATGCTGTAAACATAATTTTCCCTTTCTTTTCTATGCTCAATACCTTGTATACTTGCGTAACATCGGCAGTATATCATATAAACACTGTAAAGTATAGTCCAATTCCTCCGCGGTTGTAAAGACGCTGAAGCTGAAACGGATCGTGGAATCCAGCAGATTCTGGCTGATGCCCATTGCCTTTAACGTAGCACTGACCGTATGCTTATTGGATGCACAGGCACTGCCTGCGGAAACATAAATGCCCTTATCCTCCAGTGCATGCAGAAGTACTTCACTTCTGACACCCGCAAAAGATGCGCTGACAATATGCGGTGCTCCCTGTTCATAAAGCGGACCGTTGATAGCAACACCACTCAGCTTCTGCAGCCCATCTTCAAAATAGCGTTTCAGTTCATATAACCGTTCCACATCACGATCAAGGTTAGCGTATGACAACTCTGTTGCTTTGCCGATGCCCGCGATCCCCGGGACATTTTCCGTTCCGGATCGCATTCCTTTCTGCTGACCGCCGCCGAAAATGATCGGTTTGATCTTCACATGTTCATCAATATACAAAATGCCGACACCCTTTGGTCCGTGGATCTTATGTCCGCTCACCGAAAGCATATCTACATGACTTTTCTTTGGATAAATACGAAGCTTGCCAAAGCCCTGCACCGCATCTACATGGAACAGCGTATGCGGATTCATGCGTTTGATCAGTGCACCGGCCTCTTCGATCGGCTGGATCGCACCCACTTCGTTATTCACATGCATAATGGATACCAGTATCGTATCCGGTCTGATCGCCTGCTCCAGTGCATCCAGACGTAAAACGCCTTTTTCATCGACCGGCAGATAAGTCACTTCATAGCCGATGCTTTCCAGATATTCCATTGTCTGCAGGATTGCAGGATGTTCTATTTTGGTTGTGATCAGATGTCTGCCCGCTCTGCTGTTTGCACTCGCTGCACCCATCAGCGCCCAGTTATCGGATTCTGTACCGCCGGAAGTAAAGAAGATCTCCTTTTCCTGTACCTTCAGTGTCTTAGCGATCCTTTCTTTTGCTTCTTTCACATAAACTTCCGCATCCACGCCCTTCTGATGCATGCTGGAGGGATTTCCGTAATCCTCAGACATGATCTTTGAAGTAAGCTGCACGACCTCATCATATACCTTCGTCGTTGCGGAGTTATCCAAATATACTTCCATTTTCGTCTTCCTTTCCGCTTTTGTCCTATCTTATCTTATGCATTTTTTACGCTTTCAGTTCCTGTCCTTCGAGTGTATACATCAAAATCGAAAGCACTGTCATACCGGCTGTTTCCGTCCGCAGGATCCGCTTGCCGAGCGTGATCGGCTGCGTGGCATGTGCCATTGCCTGCTCGATCTCCTCCGGTGCAAATCCGCCTTCCGGGCCGATAAAAATGCCGATGCTCTGCCCGGGTCTTATCTCTTCGATCAGACTGCGTGTTTTTGCCATATCTTCCGCCATTTCGTACGGGATCAGTCTGACATCGAGCATATCCGCATAGGCAAGTGCCTGTGCAAAGCTCATCACAGAATGTACCTGCGGAACAACCGCCCGTTTGCTTTGCTTTGCCGCCGCCTCACTGATCGCCTGCCAGCGCGCAAGCTTGCTCTTTTCCTTCTTGGCATCCAGCTTTACAACCGCGCGTTTTGTCGCGACCGGAATGATCTCGTAAGCACCGAGCTCCACTGCCTTCTGGATGATGAGTTCCATCTTATCCGCCTTGGGAAGTCCCTGAAAAAGATAAATTTTGGAAGGCAGTTCTACGCCGTCTTCTTTGATAAAGCGCAGTTCGCAGATCACCGCATCTTCTGTCATCTGCAAAATGCCGCATCTGTATTCTCTGCCATCGACGCCGTTACTGACCGCGATCTCCTCGCCGACCTTCATGCGCAGGACGTTTTTAATATGATTGACATCTTTTCCGGTAATGACGACCTGCTTTTCGCTGATCGCGCCCGGATCTACAAAGAACTGGTACATGCGTTTCTCCTATCATACTTCTGATTCTCAGTTTTGTAACGCGGCGGGAACCTCACCGCGTGCAAAATTGGCTACGCCAATGCGGTGAGGCTGCATACTGCATCTATTTCATAGATGCAGTACATTTCGGGAACCCCTCGCATGAAAATTGCTTCGCAATGCTCGGGGCTGCATACTGCATCTATTTCATAGATGCAGTACATTGCATCCACTCTCCTTGCCGGGTGATCTCAACGACAGTAAGACCGGCGGCTTTCATGGCATCTGCCACAAGCCCTTCTTTTCCGTTGATGATTCCGGAGGTAATGACGGTTCCGCCCGGCTTTAAGCATTTTGCCACAACCGGCATCAGAGGCACAAGCACCTCTGCCAGAATATTGGCTACTACGATATCATATTTTCCATAACCGACACGATCCTGGATCTCCTTCTCCGTAATGATATTGCCGATCATCATCTCAAATTTAGCAGGGTCTATTCCATTCATTTCCATATTTTCCCTGACCGCTTCCGTTGCACACGGATCCAGATCCGTTCCAACCGCATGCCCGGCGCCATACATCAGCGCTACGATTGCCAGAATACCACTGCCTGTTCCGACATCCAGAAGCTCTGTCTGCGGTGTGATATATTTCTTTAACTGGCGGATACAGAGCTGTGTTGTCTCGTGCATACCTGTCCCAAATGCAGTGCCAGGATCAATATGCAGGATCTTTCTGCCCTGATCCTCCGGCTTTACTTCTTCCCAGGACGGCGTTACCAGAAGGTCATCGATATAAAACTGATGGAAGAAATTTTTCCAGTTATTGACCCAGTCTTTATCTTCCGTCTCGGAAACCGTGATCGTTCCTTCCCCGATATCCATAAACATACGCAGGTCGTCAAGCTCCTGCCGCATGCGCACGATCAGCTTCGGCAGATCAACTACCTGCCCGCTGCTTACCAGAAAGTAAGAGTTGTCCGCTGCCCCGTCCAGTCCCTGTGGCAGCTGTGGTTTTTCATCGCCTTCTTCCGGGACTTCCACAAAAAAGCTCAGGTATGCCACACCGTCATCTGCTGGTCCATCCGGCAGAATATCCACGAACATCTGCTCCTTTTCCCATGCGGTAAGCGGCACTTTATCCTCAATCTGTGCACCTTCCAGCCCCAGATCGTACATCGTACTGATGATGATATCCTCTGCCTCGGAAGTTGTCTTTATCATTAATTTTGTCCACTTCATCACGCGGTTCCTTTCTCATATACATTCTACCAAACACTTTAATAGTTGATTATAGCAGATTTCAGACAGATAGACAAATATTCCATTTACGCAAAAAAGAAAAGGTACTCCTAAAAGCACCTTTTCAACTGTTTTATTTTATTTAAAAAGACCTTTTTTCTTTTTCTTATCCGGGGAGCCCTTTGGATCCTTCGGATCATCGTCTTTTTTGCCTGCTGTGTAGTTTTTGACAGCCTCCAGCGTATTACCGGTTTCCGCATCAAACTGACGGAGCAGTTCTTTCGCTTCATGGCTTAATTTATCCGGAACCTGTACAACGAGCGTTACATAATGATCGCCTCTTGTATCTTTATACCGCAGGGACGGAACTCCTTTTCCTTTGAGACGTACTTTCGTGTCAGTCTGTGTGCCCGGTTTTACCGTATATGCCACTTTACCGTCCACGGTATCGATCATGATCTCGCCGCCCAGTGCTGCAACCGCAAACGATACAGGGACTGTGGAATAAATATTGCTGTCCTGTCTCTGGAAGATCGGATGACGCTGTACCATAACCTCAACGAGCAGATCTCCTCTCGGTCCGCCATTTGTACCAGGCTCTCCCTTTTCGCGGATCCGGACGCTCTGTCCGTTATCAATACCGGCAGGAATGGATACCTGGATCTTCTTGCGGGATGAGATATATCCTGTTCCATGGCAATCCTGACATTTATCTTTAATGATCTGACCTGTTCCGCCACAATCCGGACATGTCTGTACATTACGGACTGTTCCGAAGAAGGACTGCTGTGTAAATACGACCTGACCTTTACCGCCACATTTTGGACAGGTTGTTTTGCTCGTGCCCGGTTTTGCACCTGTTCCGTGGCAGGTCGGACATGGATCCTTCAGATTCAGCTCCAGTTCTTTATCTACACCGAAAACAGCTTCTTCAAATGTGATCCTGACGCTTGTTCTGATATTTGCACCCTTCATCGGTCCATTGCTGGCACGTCTTCTGCCGCCGCCAAACATATCGCCGAAAATATCACCAAAGATATCACTGAAATCTGCACTGTTAAAATCAAATCCGCCGTAGCCACCGCCTGCACCGCCTTCAAATGCCGCATGACCAAATTGATCATACTGCTGTTTTTTCTCCGGATCACTTAAGATTGCATATGCCTCAGAAGCTTCTTTGAACTTTTTCTCAGCTTCCTTATCGCCCGGATTCATATCCGGATGGTATTTCTTCGCCAGCGTACGGTATGCTTTTTTGATCGTAGCCTCATCCGCGTTTTTATCGACACCGAGGACTTCATAGTAATCTCGTTTCTGTTCTGCCATTATGTTCTACCTTTCAAACAAGGGATAGGGTGCAGACTTTACCGCCCACACCCTGTTCCATTTTCTTTCATCTGTTCTGCGCGTCGCAGCTACTATCTTATACCTCTCTGAAGTCTCCGTCAACTACATCGTCTTCCGGTGCTGCCTGCTGCTGCGCCTGACCCATATCAGGTCCTGCCTGTGCACCTGCTGCACCCTGAGCACCTGCTGCCTGCTGTGCCTGCTCATACATCTTTGTGAAAAGTGCCTGAGCGGATGTCTGCAGTTTTTCTTTCTTTGCATTAATCTCAGATACCTGATCTGCTGTAAGCTCCTGATCCTTTGTGCTTTCCAGATAAGACTTCAGATCTGCAAGATCTGCTTCCACCGGTGATTTCTCACTGTCAGAAAGCTTATCGCCTACTTCATTTAATGCCTTTTCTGTCTGGAATACGAAGGAATCAGCTTCGTTTCTTGCATCGATGGCTTCCTTACGTGCCTTATCCTGTGCTTCATATTCAGCAGCTTCTTTGACTGCCTTATCGATCTCATCATCAGACATGTTAGAGCCTGCTGTGATCGTAATATGCTGTTCCTTACCTGTACCAAGATCCTTAGCGGATACGTTTACAATACCGTTTGCATCGATATCGAATGTAACCTCGATCTGCGGGATTCCTCGTGGAGCCGGTGCGATACCGTCCAGACGGAACTGTCCCAGAGACTTGTTGTCTCTTGCGAACTGTCTTTCACCCTGTACAACGTTGATATCAACTGCACTCTGGTTATCTGCCGCTGTAGAGAAGATCTGGCTCTTCTTTGTCGGGATCGTTGTATTTCTTTCGATCAGTCTTGTTGCAACGCCACCCATTGTCTCGATAGAAAGAGAAAGTGGAGTAACATCCAGAAGAAGGATATCACCGGCGCCTGCATCACCTGCTAATTTACCACCCTGTACGGAAGCACCGAGTGCTACACATTCATCAGGGTTCAGTGATTTATTCGGTTCGTGGCCGGTCAGCTGTTTTACCTTTTCCTGTACTGCAGGAATACGTGTAGAACCACCAACGAGTAATACCTTGCCAAGATCTGCTGCTGTAATACCTGCATCCTTCAATGCGTTCTGAACTGGAATTGCTGTTCTCTCAACCAGATCATGTGTCAGTTCATCAAATTTCGCTCTGGACAGGTTCATGTCAAAGTGAAGCGGTCCATTTGCATTCATGCTGATGAATGGCAGGTTGATATTTGTTGTTGTAGCGGAAGAAAGCTCTTTCTTAGCTTTTTCAGCTGCTTCTTTTAATCTCTGCATAGCCATCTTATCTGTAGATAAGTCAACACCGTTTGCATTCTTAAATTCTGCTACCATCCAGTCAATGATCTTCTGGTCAAAGTCATCACCACCAAGGTGTGTATCACCGTTTGTGGATAATACTTCGATAACACCGTCACCGATTTCAATGATAGATACATCGAATGTACCACCACCAAGGTCGTATACCATGATCTTCTGTTCTTTTTCATTGTCAAGACCATAAGCAAGTGCTGCGGCTGTAGGCTCGTTGATGATACGTTTTACATCAAGACCTGCGATCTTACCTGCATCTTTTGTTGCCTGACGCTGTGCATCATTGAAATAAGCAGGTACTGTAATAACAGCTTCTGTTACCTTTTCTCCCAGATAGCTTTCTGCATCGGCTTTTAATTTCTGCAGGATCATAGCTGAAATCTGCTGTGGAGAATATTTCTTGCCTTCGATTGTACGTCCTCTGTCTGTACCCATATCTCTCTTGATGGATGAGATCGTATTGTCTGCATTTGTAACAGCCTGACGTTTTGCAGGTTCACCGACAAGACGCTCTCCGTTTTTTGTAAATGCAACAACAGACGGTGTTGTTCTTGCGCCTTCTGTATTTGCGATAACGGTAGGTTTACCACCTTCCATAACAGCTACACAGCTGTTTGTTGTACCAAGGTCAATACCAATAATTTTACTCATAACTTTTTCCTCCTAAAGATATTCTTTTCAAAACCAATTTTTAAGTCATCCATTTTATTCACCGGCCTTATCTTTCGATAAAGCCATATTATATAAAGATCTCTGTTTCAGATCCCTACACCATAACCATTTCCCGCTAGGAAACAACCGCTACCATACTGTGACGGATTACCGTATCCTTATACAGATAGCCTTTCTGCAGCTCCTGTGCTACAAAACCTGTTTCATATTCTTCACTCTCCACCTGCATCACTGCATTATGGAAATTCGGATCAAACTCCTTACCGATCGCTTCGATAGGCTTGACGCCCAGATCTTCAAGCTGTTTCATCAGCTGCTTGTAGATCATCTGCATACCGTCTGCAAACGGCTGGTCTGCTTCATCCACAATCGGAGTAGCAAGACCTCTTTCAAAGTTGTCTACAACCGGAAGCATCTTTTCCAGCACATTCTTAGCGCCCATATCAAACATCTGGGTCTTTTCCTTTTCACTCCGGTTTCGGAAATTTTCAAATTCTGCAAGCTGGCGTTTTACTTTATCCTCCAGTTCGTCAATTTTTTCTTTTGTTTTATCTTTTTTCCTGTCGTTTTTGTCCTTCTTTTTTTCTTCCTTTTCGGAAGCTTTTGTTTCCTTTTTGTCAGATTCCTCAGTAGCTTCCTTTTCAGCTTCTTTTGCGGCTTCCTTTTCTTCCTTTTCCGCTGCTTTCTGCGCCTCTTTGATCGCATCCTGTATTACTTTTTCTTTATCCTCAGCCATGTTATCATCCCTTTCCGTTTTTCTTTATTATTTCAATTAGAAAAGATGTTATTTATCATCCTTTGTACCGATCTTCTTTTTATCATACAGATTATCAAGCTGATTCATCAGCCCTTTCATGGTATCCACTACCTTTTCATAATCCATCCGCTTCGGTCCGATAATACCGATCGTCCCCCGCATGCCTTCTCCCAGATCATAGGTTGCTGTTACAACACTGCAGTCACGCATGGTCGAAACAGGTGATTCATCACCGATATACACCTGAATACCGTTGTTTTCCGGATTGGTAAGCGTTTCTTCCACCAGTGAATTCAGCAGATTCTTTTCTTCAAATGTACTGATGATCTCGCTTGCTTTTTCATTATCCGTCAGCTCAGGGTATTTGAAAATATTTTTGGCTCCCGATGTATAGATCTCAAGGTCTTTGTCCTCCTTGATCGCTTCCGCTACCGCGTCGATCACATCACCGACAAGCGCTTCATGCTCGCCCGCCTGCTTTTTCAGCCCTGTGATCATCGCAAGGCTGATCTCATTAATAGAAAGACCGTTCAGCGAAGTATTCAGCAGGATATTGAGCTTTAAGATCGTCTCATCATCCAGTGCTTCCTCTGTCGTAAGCATTTTATTTTTGATCAGATTACCTTCCACCACGATCACTGCAATGAGCTGATGTTCTTCTACTCTGGAGAGCTGGATGAACTTCACCTTGCTGCCCTGACAAACCGGCGCTGAAACCATTGCCGCATAGTTGGTATCATTGGCAAGTACCTTGGCTGTCTGCTTTAAAAGAGAATCCAGCTTTTCTTCCTTTTCCAGAAGCAGTTCTTTCATTTCATTGACTTCCTGCTCCTTCTCGGCCATCATGTGGTCAACATATAAACGATAGCCCTTATCAGAAGGAATCCGCCCTGCAGAAGTATGCGGCTGCAGGATATAACCAAGCTCTTCCAGATCCGCCATTTCATTCCGAATGGTCGCGGAGCTTAAATTCAGATCTGTATATTTGGAAATCGTACGGCTTCCGACCGGTTCGCCCGTCTCTAAATAGTTCCTGACAACGGCCTGTAGAATTTTAAATTTTCTATCATCGATCTCCACCATATCACTTCCTTCTCAGATCTTTTTGTTTGTTAGCACTCAACCCTTTCGAGTGCTAACATCTTTTCTATCCATAACATAGCACTCCTTTTCCATATTGTCAACGAAAAAAATAAAAAAATTAAAATATCCCCCGCCACAAGGGCAGGGGATACCTTTTTTTGTCATTTACCAGCGGTTCAGGAAATTCTCCATATCCTGATATTCCACCTTCACTCCATTACTCATTAAACTGTATAATATGAATCCTTTCTTATAGGAAGCTGTCTGCACACGATGCAGCTTTTCATCGACCGTTACAACCTTTGTCTCATGATCCATCAGTTTCACCATGATCATTGCCGTACCTGCATCATACTTTTCCGGTTTTGTGATCGTTCCTGCGATCACATCCGTCTTTGCACATTCCTGTCCTTCTACTCTGGACTTTTCAATGTAGATCGTACCATAGCTCGGACGGGCTGTTGCGCAGATACCTGCTACAAGTCCTGCATTTTCCCGGTCTCCGAGTACTGTTACGTTTTTCAGCTTTATAGAAAAATCTCCTGACACTCTGTCACTTACCAAGGCTGTCACAACAAAAAAGAAACAGGACATATATTTTTATACATCCTGTTTCTTTACGATATTCCTTATAAATATGTAACGACTGTTTAAATCCTTCGGCTTAGATATCGAAATCGCCTGTTACATCACCGTTCATTACATAGTAAACCTTGTTTTCTTCCGGTTTTACATATAAATCAACGCTCTTTAAATCAGCTGCCTTGTTACCAAGGTCATACTGCCAAACATCTTTTGCCATCTTTTCGAAATCTTCTGCTTTGTATTCCTTACCTGCAAACTGAAGATTTACGCTGACCTTTGTTGCTGCCTTTACTGCAGCTTCTTTCTTTGCAGGTGCTGCTTTCTTAGCTGTTTCCTTCTTAGGAGCTGCTGCCTTTTTAGCAGGTGCTGCCTTCTTTTCTTCTACTGCTTTCTTAGCCTCAACCTTTTTTTCTTCCACCTTTGCTTCTGCCGGTTTTGTAGCTGCGACTGCTTTTGCTACTGGTTTTGCTGCTGCTGCAGCTTTTTTAATGTCTGCCATAATCATTATCTCCCTTCACACTGTTCATGTTATATTGACTGAAAGATTAGTTTTGTATTTACTTTTCTTTGGTTACTATAACGCAATTTCCAATTCATGTCAAACTTTTCGCCCGAAAAGCCGCTTAAATACGGCTTTTTCTCCATTTTGAACAAAAAAATCATCGAACAAGTGCAAAATATATCAATAATACCGCACCTAAAACAATTCTGTAGATACCAAATGGGATAAAATCATGCTTTTTGATATATCCCATCAGGAATTTTATTACAATTATGGATACCACAAATGATACAATACAGCCAACCGCAAGGATCGCAAGCTCCATGGATGTGAAGCTGAGTCCCATCATCAGAAATTTGACCAGTTTTAACAGACTGGCACCAAACATGACAGGAATTGCCAGATAAAATGTAAATTCCGCTGCCACAACTCTCGATACGCCAAGGAGCAGTGCACCGATGATCGTTGCACCGGATCTGGACGTTCCCGGGAATACGGCTGCGATCAGCTGAAATACACCGATCCATACTACCGTTTTATAATCCAGCTGATCGATCGAGGTGATCCGGAAGGTTGTTCCCTTTTTCTTCTTTTCCACTATGATAAATAAGATACCGAATACGATCAATGCCATTGCCACACACGGAAAGTTATATAAGTATTTGTCAAATACATCATCAAACAAAACACCGACAATTCCCGCCGGAACACAGGCAACCAGTATCTTGACCCACAAGAGCAGGATATCTTTCTTCCAGATTGGCTTGTTTTTATCCTTCAGGTTTAACGGGAAAATCTGATTCCAGAACAAAAGGACAACCGCCAGGATCGCTCCAAGCTGGATCACGACCAGAAACAGATTCCAAAATTCTTCTCTGACATTCAGTTTAACAAATTCATCCAGAATGATCATGTGACCGGTGCTGCTGATGGGCAGCCATTCCGTAATTCCTTCTACTATACCGAAAAATATTGCTTTAATAATTTCTATCATGGTGTCTCCTTCTCTAAATATGCCCGCATTGCATCATAAGAAGCTTCCGCATCGTGATAGCCCTCTTCATATAATGCGACCAGTTTCTCTTTATCCTTTTCCACTCTGCCGACAGCCGACTTCTGCTGTGGTCTGATGATAAATACGTTGCCTCTCTTTTCTTCCTTCTCCAGAAAATCGAGCGTCCTGTTATACCGCGTATGACGGATCGCCATATCGTGGATCAGATACGGATATTTATGATATCGTACCTTTACCATGCCCAGCATGGAAAACGGCTCTCTGCGATAGCCTACCTCTTTTGTCATGACAACGACATTCTTCCGGTTTCCTTCCTTTAAAGAATGCATGATCGGAATACAGTCCGAAATTCCACCATCCAGATATTTTCTGCCGTCGATCTCCACAAACCGCGAAACAAGAGGCATGGAAGCAGATGCCTGCACTGCGATGATATCTTTTCGCATATCCTGCATCTTATAATAAACCGGAGCCCCCGTTTCCACATCCGTCATAACCGCATAAGCATTGCCCGGATATTTCATTGCCGCCTCATAATCATAAGGATTCAGCTCATTCGGTATCGTATCATAACACATTTTCGCATTAAAAATATCTCCTGTTGTCGCCATGCTGTAAAAGCCGCAGTAATGCGGATCCTTCAGATAATCGACCACAACGCTGAGCCCTCTGCCCCGCTGTGCGGAAATATAGCTGCAGAGCGTGCAGGCTCCCATGGAAACACCGTAACAATTAGCAAATGTAATCTTTTTGTCCAAAAAGAAATCCAGGACACCGGCTGTATAAACACCCTTCATGCCCCCGCCTTCCAAAACCAGACCAGCCTGATACATGTTATCACTTCCTTCTATATTATGTATTCTGTCAAAAAACATGACAGCAATCTGTTATTATCTGTTCCATGAACCATTTCTAAATTCTAGCATAATCCATATGCCTGCGCCAGTTTTTCAAATGCCGCAAGTGATCTTTTTACCTTTTCTGTCGGTACGCAGTAGGAAATACGGAAAAAGCCCGGACATCCAAAGCTGTCACCCGGTACAAGCACCAGATTGTAAGCAAGTGCCTTCTGACAGAACACCTTTGCATCTTCCTCCGGAGACCTTGGAAACATATAAAAAGTGCCGCCCGGTCTGACGCAGGAAAATCCCATCTTAGTCAGTGCATCATATAAGATGTTGGCATTTTCCTCATAAACCGACAGATCTGACGTTTCTCCTAAAAGCTCTGCCACCGTAAGCTGCAGCAGCGAAGCAGGACAGTTATGTCCGATCCCTCTGGAGATCTGTGTACACATATGCACGATCAGCGCCGCATCTTTGCAGGCAGGATTGACTGCCACGTAACCGATACGCTCTCCCGGCAGAGAAAGCGATTTGCTGTAAGAATAGCACATGATCGTATTGTCATAAAATTTCGATACGCAGGGGGCATCTACGCCGGAAAACACAATTTCGCGATACGGTTCATCGGAAATGATATAAATATCATGTCCATATGCTTCCTGTGCTTTGGAAAGCACCTCTGCCAGCTTCCTGATCGTCTCTGTAGAGTATACGATTCCGGACGGATTATTTGGGGTATTGATCAGAACTGCCGCCGTTTTTTCGGTGATCATCTGTTCAAATGCCTCAAAGTTGATCTGGAAGGTTTCCGTATTTGCCGGTACAATCTTCAAAACCGCGCCTGTCGTTTCAATATACGGTCTGTATTCCGGGAAAAACGGAGCAAAGGTAATGATCTCCTCGCCCGGGCATACGACTGCACGGAAAGCATGTGCCAGCGCGCCCGCAGCACCGCTTGCCATAAAAATATCTTCATAGGTATACGGAATATCATACGTTTTTGCCAGATAAGCTGCTATCTTTTCACGCACCTGCAAAATACCGTGCCCTTCGCTATAACCGTGCAGAGAAAGCGGCTCTGTTTCCTCCAGCAGCTTTTTGATCACATCCTCCACCTTTTTCGGTGCAGGTACGCTCGGATTACCCAGGCTGTAATCAAATACATTGTCAAACCCAATCTCCTCACCCATTTTATGACCGGCCGCACTCATTTCACGGATGACCGATTTCTGTCCTAACATATCTTTGTACTTTTGTGAGATCATGCTGTTCCTCCTTTATAAACCATACAGATATTCATCTGTTTTTCCTTTGACTGCCTATTTGTTTTCGTATTTTGCCTCTCCATCCATATAAGCCTGCAGGTCTTTGATGAGCTGCTGTGTTCTTGCCTTTGTTCCCTCATCCGTCAGGTGCATATAGGTATTATAAAAATAAGAAGTGGGATATCTGTAATCGTTAAAATCCGAGATCACCGCCGCATCCAGCGCATCTGCGATCTCCTGTCCCATCTCATCATATGCCGCTCTTTCCGGAGTCCCTTCATATTCCGCGATCGGATAGCCTGCCACAACCATATCCGCTCCCTGCTTTTGCAGATCATCATATAACGTATTCAAACGTTTTGCCGTTGTTTCGTTGATATGATGGATCGCCACCGGCGAAAAATCGATGCCTTCCTCAGACTGTGGACGCGGATAATATACATCTCCGTATGCGTTAAAGGCGCTTCTGCGGTAACAGTTATTTGTCTCCTGATTTCCCGACTCATTACGCCACTGCCCAAGACATTTGCGCAGATAGGTCGGATATGCCCGGATCATGTCCCACCAGTCCTTTGGGCGGATCAGTTTATACAGTTCAAAATGATTCTCGATCGTGATCCATGCCAGCTCCGGATTTTTGATCGCATCCGTATCATCATAGTTGCTGTGGCACACCACATAAATATCCCCGGGCGTCACATTAAGCCTTGCTGCCTGTTCATTAAACACATTCCCGACACCGCCATGCAGTCCCATATTCACAACCGGCATGGAAAATGCCTCCTCCAGCATCTGACTATCCATGCCAAACGCCAGATTGGAATTGCCGATCAGAACGATCTTCGGACCTTCCACTGACCGGAGGCGGGCAGCCTTATCTACCATAGATGCCTGATAATTGCCTGTATACTGCGGCATAACAACGCCAAAGCAGAATACGAAGAGAAGCAGTGTCACTATAAACAATTTACCAAAGAAAAGTACTTTTTTCTTCATGCATGTATTCCTTCTGTAGCTTACTGCAAATATTTTTTGCAGCATTCTTATTTTTCAACCATATCGGACTCCTGATCTGCCAGAGCTGTCAGAACTGAAAATAAATAAATGCCGTCTGGGCATATTCATATCCATAGACGCCAAACAGCAGAATGAACAGCAAAAGACCGCCATATACCAGATAGCGCGCAAACCAGCCCTGTGAGAGCACAAGCATTGCAGCATTTTTTCCCCGGTAAAGCAGTCTGTCAACCTGCCACATAAGAAGCAGTGCAAGCGTGACCGCCAACAAAAGGGATGGCTCCATTCCCGCAAAAACTGCCCCAAACAGTCTGTGGAAACCCGGAACCGCCTTGATCTGTCTGAGCATACCGACCACATCATCCAGCGAAGATGCCCTGAAAAACAGCCACGAAAAATCTACCAGTGCAAAAGTCAGTATGCCGGCAAAAATCCGGTACGACAGACTTTTCTCTGCAAGCCGCACTGCCTTTTTCCGATATCCCGTCACTTCCTCGATCACCATATAAAGCCCATTGATACCGCCCCAGATCACATAGGTCCAGTCAGCACCATGCCACAGACCGCTAACCAGAAAAACGATCATGACATTCAGATATTTACGCAGCTTTCCTTTTCTGTTTCCCCCAAGCGGGATATACAGATAATCGGTAAACCAGCTTGTCAGGGAAATATGCCATCGTCTCCAGAAATCATGTACACTGACCGCAAGATAAGGAGCTTTAAAATTATCCATCAGCCGAAAGCCCAGCACCTTCGCACTTCCGATCGCAATATAGGAATAACCGCCAAAATCACAGTAAATCTGAAATGCAAACAATACAGTGGCAAAAACGATTTCCGCTCCGGTATATGCCAGATAATTATCATAAATCTCTGTAATATAGACAGACAGATTGTCCGCGATCACAATTTTCAGAAAGAGCCCCCAGAGCATCCACAAAAGCCCTTCCCGGATTCTGTTCGTATCAAACGTATGCTCCTCTTCAAACTGCGGCAGCAGATTGTCCGAGCGTTCGATCGGACCTGCCACAAGCTGCGGAAAGAACGAAACAAACAGAGCATAACGAAAGAAATTCCGACAGGCCTTGATCTTGCCCCGGTATACATCCATCGTATAGCCCAGTGCCTGAAAAATATAAAATGAAATGCCGACAGGAAGCAGAATATCAAAAGCAGAAATCTGCCTGCCATGGAACAGACTGCTGATCCTGTTCAGATTTACAATCGCAAAATTCAAATATTTAAAATAGAACAAAAGACCCAGATTCAGCAGAAAACTCGCAGCCATCGCAGCCTTTGCAAGCCTCACAGACTGCTTTTTCTCCTTTGCCCATTCCACCAGAAGACTGCACAAATATGTGATCACGGTAGCGCCAAAAAGCAACAGCCCATAGGCTGCGTTCCAGTTCATATAGAAGAAATAACTGGCGATCAGAAGCCATGCATTGCGCAGCTTTTTCGGAAAAGCAAAATACAGGATCGTCACTATGGGAAAAAACAGCAGATAGCTGACCGAATTAAAAATCACAAATTTGCCCTTCCTTTCTAATCGTAATGTCAGTTTATTATACGTCGAATACGTCCGTTTGGCAATTTTTTGTTTATTTTCGATAAAAACAGGATAAAAGTGTAGGCACTATCACTCTAGGTTTTTTCAGCAAACAATGATATGATACCTATAGATTGCAAAAGCCTGTATCACAAGCAGAAGATACAGTACTTCTGCAGTGTTATTCTTTCACCTTGCAGGCTCCCCATTGGGGAGCCTGCTCTTTATATATCAGGGAAACTTTCCCTGATATATAAAAAGCAGATCCACTGGATGCGCACTCACGCGAAAGCTCCCGGGCGATGCCCGGGAGCTTTCATTAGATATTAGGATGATATTGCTATCATTCTGCCTTATAACTTTTATTTATCCTGTTTCTTTGTTACGACATCGAAGATAACAGCTGCAAGAAGTACAAGACCTTTTACAACCTTCTGGTAGTTGGCATCAACACCCATGATCGACATACCAAGGTTGATAACACCCATCAGAACCGCACCAACGATAACACCCGGAACTGTACCGACACCGCCGTAAGCAGAAGCACCACCTACGAAGCAGGCACCGATGGCATCCATTTCGTAGTTCTGTCCGTATGTTGGCTGTGCACTTGTCATACGTGCGATTGTCAGCATACCTGCAAGAGCTGCTAAGAAGCCCATGTTTGTATAAGCAATAAAGTAAACCTTGTTTGTATTAATACCGGAAAGCTTTGTTGCTTTTTCGTTACCACCTACTGCGTAGAAGTAACGGCCTGTTGTTGTTTTGCTTGTGATGTATCCGTAGATCAGAACTACCAGTGCTACCCATACAAGAGCAGTCGGAATACCTTTGTACTGAGCCAGACGGAACATGAATACTAAAATAACTGCACAGATGATCACGGTTCTGATTACCATTGCGCTCAGAGCTTCCATTTCGTAGCCCTTCTTTGCACGGTTCATACGGTTCTTGATCTGAACCAGTACATAGATCACACAGGCGATCACACCAACTAACATACAGGTAATATTGAATCCGTTTCCACCGAAGAAATCAGGAATATAACATTCAGCACCACCGCCGAATACTTTAACGAATCCTGCATTTGTCAGGGAAACTGTTAAGCCGTTCAGTACAACGTTTGAAAGTCCACGGAATACCAACATACCGGACAGTGTTGTAATGAAAGGAGGTACATGTACATATGCGATCCAGAAAGCCTGCCATGCACCGATCAGAAGACCGATCAGAAGCATCATAATAGATGCAGCCCAAGGATTCATTCCTTTGCTTTCCATTAATGTTGCACCGACAGCACCTGCGAAGCAGACAACCGAACCAACGGAAAGGTCGATGTTACCACCGGTTAAGATACATAATAACATACCAGTTGCCAGAACAAATACGTATGCGTTCTGGGAAATTAAGTTACTTACGTTCTGTGGAAGAAGAATTTTACCACCTGTCTGCCACGTAAAGAACAACGTAACTAATACTAAAACAATAATCATTGTATATTTTTTGACACCATTCATCAATTTTGCTTTATCCATTGTTTACGCTCCTTTATTTGAAGATTTTAAAATATGTGACATAATGATTTCCTGCGATGCTTCCTCACCTTGCAGTTCTCCGACGATTCTTCCTTCATTCATGATATAAATTCTGTCACACATACCAAGTACTTCAGGAAGCTCTGAAGAAATCATGATAACAGATTTTCCTTCTGCCACCAACTGATTGATAATACAGTAAATCTCGTATTTCGCTCCAACGTCGATACCTCTTGTCGGCTCGTCGAGGATCAGTACATCCGGATCTGCGAACATCCATTTGGCCAGTAATACTTTCTGCTGGTTACCACCGGAAAGATTACCGACATTCTGCTCTACAGACGGACATTTCGTGCGTAATTTTTCTTTGTAATCTACTGCAATCGCATATTCCTCATCCTGATCGATCACACCATGTCTGCTGATCGCATCCAGATTTGCAAGCGTCGTATTGATCTTGATCGGGTTGGAAAGGATCAGTCCGTTTCCTTTTCGATCTTCTGTTACATATGCCAGCTTATGATGAATGGCATCTCTTACATTCTTCAGATGTACCTCTTCACCGTTCAGCTTTAAGGAGCCGGAGATCTTTGTACCGTAACTCTTACCGAATAAGCTCATGGCAAGCTCTGTACGTCCGGCGCCCATCAGACCTGCGATACCAACAACCTCACCTTTACGGACGTTGATGCTGACATTGTCAACAACCTTACGTTCCGTGTAAAGCGGATGGTAAACTGTCCAGTCCTTTGTCTCCAGGTTGATATCTCCGAATTTCTTATTCTCGCGTTTCGGGAAACGGTCTGTCAGCTCACGGCCAACCATACCTTTGATGATACGTGCTTCGGAAATATCGTCTTTTTCTTTATCCAATGTTTCAATCGTAGATCCGTCTCGAATAACCGTGATCTTATCTGCTACATAAGAGATCTCATTCAGCTTATGAGAGATGATGATTGAAGTCATACCTTCTTTTTTGAACTTCAGGAGTAAATCCAGAAGTGCCTGGGAATCATCCTCATTCAAGGAGGCAGTCGGCTCATCCAGGATCAGGAGCTTTGCATGCTTTGCAAGTGCTTTTGCAATTTCAACCAGCTGCTGTTTACCTGTACCGATATCTTTGATCAGTGTTCTGGAAGATTCCTTCAGACCTACTGTTCTCATATATTTCTCAGCTTCGCCGTAAGTATCGTTCCAGTTGATCGCAAATTTCTTTCCTCTCTCGTTACCGAGGAACATGTTCTCACCGATGCTCATGTAAGGGATCAATGCCAGTTCCTGATGGATAATGACAATTCCCTTTTCTTCACTATCTTTAATTTTAGAGAATTTACAAATTTCTCCGTCATATATAATATCGCCTTCATAGCTACCGTAAGGGTAGATACCACTTAAAACATTCATAAGGGTAGATTTACCGGCGCCGTTTTCTCCAACCAGAGCGTGGATCTCGCCTTCTTCTACCTGAAGATTTACATTATCAAGTGCCTTAACACCGGGGAATGTTTTGGTGATATTTTTCATTTCCAATAATACTTTCGCCAATTGTATCCCTCCTAATATCTAATATCTAATGTTTACATAATGACTGCTCCGCAATCATTATATTCCTTACCTTTTGAGATTAACAGGCGGGGTGAACCCGCCTGTTATTGTTTTTTATTTTATTATCGCGGGAACCTCCCGCATGCTATAACCTGCTTCGCAGGTTATTCAGTCGCACATTTCAGGGTCGCACATTTTAGGGTCGCACATTTTAGGGTCGCACATTTGCTTCGCAAATATGTGACAAGCTTCGCAAATATGTGACAATTACTGTAAATCTGCTTCTGTGTAGTATCCTGAATCTACTAACAGTTCTTTGTAGTTATTAGCATCTGCGAATACAGGCTCGCAAAGGAATGAAGGAATAACGCCTGTACCGTTGTCATAAGACTCTGTATCGTTAACTTCTACTTCCTGTCCTTCGATGATCTGACCAACCATCTTTACAACCTGGCTTGCAAGTGTACGTGTATCTTTGAAGATAGACATTGACTGTTTGCCGGCGATCATGTTCTTAACGTTTGCAATATCACAGTCCTGACCGGTGATGATCGGGTAATCGCCTGTGTAGTTAGCTGCAAGTGCGTTCTCAACACCAAGTGCTGTAGAGTCGTTTGAGCAAAGAACTGCATCAAGCTTTGTACCATCTGCGTAGTAAGAAGCAAGGATGTTTTCCATTCTGGACTGAGCTGTTTCTGTAGACCAGTTAGCTGTTGCTACGTCTGCGAATTCCTTCTGGCCTGATTTGATAACCAGTTTGCCTTCGTCGATGTACTTATTCAGAACATCCATTGCGCCGCCGTAGAAGAAGTTAGCATTGTTATCACCCGGGTCACCGGTGAATACTTCAAGGTTGAACGGTCCTGCTGCATTGTCAAGGTCTAAGTTGTCACGGATGTACTCGCCCTGCTTTGTACCAACCATGTAGTTATCGAATGTTGCGTAGTAAGAAACCGCATCTGAATCCATGATCAGACGGTCATATGCGATAACAGGGATGCCTGCTTCTTTTGCCTGGCTCATTACTGTACCAAGTGAGCTGCCATCGATGGAAGCGATAACTAAAACATCAACGCCTTCTGTGATCATGTTCTCGATCTGGGATACCTGTGTAGCTGTATCGTTAGATGCATACTGGATATCTACTTTGTAGCCGGCTGCTTCCAGTTCTGACTGCATGTTTGAACCATCCTGGTTCCAACGCTGCAGATCCTTTGTCGGCATTGCTACACCAACAAATCCGCCTTCGCCTGCACTCGCGCTGTCGTCTGCGGCTGCACTTTCATCTGTTGCTGCGCTGTCATCAGCAGTATCTGTTGCTGCTGCATCTGTTGCTGCGCTGTCATCTGTTGCTGCGTTGCTTCCACAACCAACTAACAGAGAAGCTACCATTGCTGTGCTGAGTAATACACTTAATAATTTCTTCTTCATATTGAAGTCCTCCCTTAATTAAAATATATTGTGTGTTACAAATCATTCCGTTTTTAGGTTTTCTTTGTTACAAGTAAAATGTACCATACCTTCAATAGCAATAGTTTGCGAATTTCTGTCATTTTTTAAGATATGACATACCATAAAAAAAGAAGTGCTAGCACAAAATTGTTCTGTGTACCAGCACTTTTTGCAATAATTTACTATTGATTTTTTATTTTTGCGTGCTCGTGCCCTCAATCGCGCACATTCAAATAAACCTCTTCTTTCAAGTGGAATCCGCTGTTTATAATGACTTCCTGCATATTGTCAGCATTCACCGCGATTGGTTCGAGCACAACTGCAGGCACATTATAAGTGCCGTCATATTCTGTACGATCCGTGCTGATGTCTTCTCCCCTTGCCAGCCGGCATGCATAAACAGCCGCAGCCTGCGCCTGCTTCTCCACCGGCTTATACACGGTCATAACCTGTGTTCCTTCCACAATACGCTGACACGCTTCCAGCTCCGCATCCTGTCCGACGATCCTGATCTTGCTTGCCAGCCGTTTTTCCGCAAGCGCACGCACAGTACTTGTAGCGATACCGTCGTTACCGCACATGATCGCATCCAGGCCGTCCAGAAGCTCCGGATGTTCATTGATATAATCATAGGCAAGCTCTGCCTTCCAGCCGTCCGCATGCATGCTTCCCACGATCTCGATGTCATTTTCATCCATCACAGCCTGAAAGCCCTTTTCCACCTGCGACACATTATTATCCGCAGTCGGTCCGGAAAGCATAAGTACTTTTTTGTTTGGCAGTCCTGCCTGTACAAGCGCCTGCCCCATCAGCGTTCCTACCTTTTCATTATCGAAGGAAATATACAGATCCACATTGGCATTTTTGATCATACGGTCATAGGCGATCACCCGTATGCCCGCGTCCTCTGCTTCCGCGATCACATCCGCCAGTCCATCCGAATCGATGCAGACAACAACAAGCACATCCACCTTTTTCTTGATCAGATACCGGATCTGTGAGATCTGCGTGTCGATATCACCGTTGGCATTCTGCACATTGACTTCCGCACCATATTCCTTCGCAGTGGAAACAAATACATCCCGGTCCTTCTGCCATCTTTCTATGACAAAGGAATCAAACACAAGTCCGATCTGCACCGGTGTATCATCCTGCTTCTCTTCCTCCTGCTCCGTTTCCTGTAATTTACCGCAACCCGTCAGCAGGAGCAGACATACAACAAACAGCATAAACCTTTTCTTCATCTGTTATTTGCCCTCCTTAAACTCCGTAGGGGTCACACCTACATTTTTCTTAAAGGTGCGGCTGAAATAATTAGGATCGGAATAGCCGACCGCCGAACAGATCTCTTTCATACTGCTGTCACCTGCCTGAAGCATTTCCTTTGCCTTTGATATCCTGACATTCGTCAGATATTCAATAAAGTTTTCACCGGTCGCTTCTTTAAATACTTTGCTGAAATAATACGGGCTGATATCTACCTCGCGCGATACATCGTCCAGCGAAATATCCTTGCTGTAATGTCCTGCAATATAATCCTTCGCCCGGTCAATAATACTGCTTGACTGTTCTTCCTTCCGGGTCATGACAGTGCGACATGCCTGTGTGATCTTGTCAATATACCATTTCCGCAGATCTTCATACTGGGTAATTGCCAGCAGCGACGGCAGATAATCCTGTCTGGAGCGGAAATGATACACCTTACCGCTGTTCTCATAAGTGACATGCTCCGCCCAAAGCACAAATTCCAGCACCTTCAGTTTGATATCCATTTCACAGTTCGGGTAATTCTCCAGCATCCAGTCAAAAAACTGATTGGCTGCTGCTACCGATCCGTTCAGATCACCTTTTTCCAGCGCATCAAATAAAAGACGCTCTGTTTCTACCGGGTAATTTTCCTCATATTCGCAGCCGATCGGCAGGTCATCTACGTGCGCAACCGTTCCTGTCGTTGTTGTCAGGGAATCCAGCGCCTCATTATAAGATTCCATCGCCTCACTTAAGGGGCGGACAGATCCAAATCCCGCGCGGAATGCCACATCCAGATGCTTTCTGAGATTTCTGACCATAACACGCGCTTTTTCGATCATTTCAATACGTTCATTATATTCCTGCTTCGGCTCTTCCCATGGAATAAAAACTGCGATCTTGTTTGCCATGACTGCGCCCACGATTCCCGGAAAATAGCTTTTGACCACTTCACGCACTTCTCTGACATGGTTCTGCACGCGGACACTGGTTCCGACCGCATTCGTCATATGATTGCCTTCCTGATCCTCGCCAAAAACAAGTGCCATCATACAGCCATAATCCATCGAAAGCCCCAGCAGATTTTTGAAATTTTCGATATCGTCCTCAAAGAATTCCTGAAACAGGATATTATAAACAAGTCCGTTTTCAATGATCGGAACAACCGTTTCCATTTTCTCGCGGATCATCAGATCCTTCGAGCGTTTTTCGCGCTCCTTGTCGATCAGATACATGGCACGCTTCACGACTGCTACGATCTCGGTTCTGTCAACCGGTTTGTTCAGATATTCCAGCACGCCAAGTCCAATGGCCTCCTTGGCATAATCAAATTTATCATAGGCAGACATCACGATAAAAATAGTATTCGTGTTTGTCTCCCGGATCTCACGCATTGCCTCGATCCCATTAATACCGGGCATCTGGATATCCATGATCGCAATATCGGGGCCAAAATGCTCCGCCAGCTCGATCACACTTCTGCCGGTCTTGGCAGATTCGATCACACATGTATCCCCAAATTCCTTTGATAAGATGAACCGGAGGGAATCAATCACGATCCCTTCGTCATCTGCCAGCATAATCTTATACATACCTTATCCACTCTCCGTAATCATTACATTTTACATTTTCAAATAAGGAATCCGGATCACTACCTCCGTTCCCCTGCCAGGTCCTTCACTCATCATGACAAACTCTTCCGCTCCGTCAAAAAACAGATGGAGGCGCTCCATTACATTGTTCAGACCGACACCGTTGGAATCTCCCGTATCTTCCTTATGGGAAATACAGTTCTGCATCACCTGCGCGATTCGTTCTTCCGTCATGCCAACACCGTTGTCTTTGATACTGATACAGACTTTTTCCTCTTCCCGGTAAACAGAAAGCACGATCCGCCCTTCCCAGTCAATATTACGGATTCCGTAATTGACACTGTTTTCCACGATCGGCTGCAGGAGCATGCTCGGAATATGCACGCCCAGAAGGGATTCATCTACTTTTTTCTCAAAATGGATCTCACCCGAAAACCGAACGTTTAATATATAAATATAATTATCCACAAGCCGGATTTCTTCTTCCAGCGTGACTTCATCATGATCCTTCTTAATATTGTAGCGGAAAAACGCAGCCATATTCTGGATATAATCATAGGTACGGTCCGCGCTTTCCATCATGGCAAGCTGTGCACCCGCATTCAATGAATTAAACAGAAAGTGCGGATTGATCTGTGCCTGCAGATATTTCAGCTGGGCATCCTTCAGATGTGTTTCCATCAGAAGCTCCTTTTCCTTCATCTGCCGCTCTTTTTCAAGGCTCTCCCGGAGACGGTTTATATAAGCCGGAATACTCTGCAGCATCCGGTTAAACGCTACCGTTACGACACCGATCTCATCCATCGAATGCACTTCCACCATATCTGCCTGATCCAGCTCTCCGTTTGCCACACGATACGCTGCATCCGAAAGCTTCCGCAACGGCTTTGTGATATTTCTCGTAAACATGACGACCATTAAAAGGGTACAAAGTGTCAGTACGATAAATATAAAGATGCTGACCATTTCCAGATATTGCAGGGAATCGGAAAGCACTTCGTAATCCCCGGTATTGGTACGGAACCGCCTGTTATTCAGACTCAGTATATACATCTGCAAATATTCATAAAGCTGCGATGCATCATCATAATATGCTTTGTATTTTTCTACATTGCGCCCTCTTTTTGCCTCTATCGTATCCGCCGTCAGCGTCAGATATGTCTCTGACATGTAATGGATATTACGCTCCATCAGAAGAAGCTCGTCCCCTGTTGCCTTTGTCCGAAGTCCCGCGATCAGATCTGCATAATTCTGCTCGTTTTTATAATATTCCTCCATGGCATCTGTCGTCTTTGTATTCAGATAGGAAGTCATACTGGACTGCAGACCGTCAAGCGCATCCGCGATCGCATTCAGCCTGACATTGTCCGCGTAGATTTCATCCAGCTGCACGGTGATCTTGTTGATATTCAGATACATGAACACATTCACAAGCAGCATGACAAGGATCGTCAGAACGAATACACAGATCAGCTTTGTCCGGATTGAGAGAGCCGCGAAGGCGTCAGTCAGTTTCTTGGACATCGTCCGTGCCTCCTTCCCCCAGCGTCTGTGCATCCAGAAGTGAGATATCTACTGCAAAATATTCATTTGCATAACCACTTTCCTGATATTCCGTAAGAGCATCCACGCAATATCTGCCCATCTGCTTTGTATCGAGCGTCACGGAAGAATAGATGATATCTTTCCGGATCGCACTTCTGATCATATCAGATTCGTAATATCCCACGATCTCAATATCCCCAACCTTGTTATAATCGACAACCGCCTGATAAACGCAGGTCGTATTTTGTTCGTTCAGGCAGATCATCACGTCCGGCAGCGTATCTCTCGTCATAAAAATATCACGGATCGCCTCTTCAGCGGCAAATGCCGATCCACTCTGTACCGGAACCGCCTCAATCTGTACCAGATCACCAAACCCTTCTCCGTCAATCACCTCCTGCATAGAGGCAAGAAGGATACTCTGACTTGTATCCGCGCGTTCCGCATCCAAAAGTACCATGACATTTTGCCTGCTGCCATATCCCTTTACCTGTTTTTCTCTTATGATATCGCAGAGCTGGTTCCCATACTCTCTGCCAAGATTATAATAGCTGATGCTCACATAACTCTGCCTGCCCGCCTGTGTGTTATCCTCCAGCACAGTCACGACAGGAATCCCGTTGTCTTCCGCTTCCCTGATAAGCTCTGTCATCATGGCACTTTCATCCGCCTCCACAATGATACCATCCACCTTGGAATCGATCGCGATCTTCATCAGATCCCGCTTGTCGTAATCCGTTTCCAGATTAAGCCCCGGCATTTCAATATAAGCATCTGCTTTCTGTGCTTCCTCCAGCGCACCTGCATAAACATTCTGCCAGAACGGCAGGCTGTCATCATTGGTGATCATCATATAATAGCTGCTGTATTCTTCTGCATCCTGTACCTTTTGCAGCACCTGACTTTCCCGCTTCCGCATATGGAAATAGAACACGCACATAATGACCATCAGTGCAGCCAGCAGATAAAAAGGAAGTATCTGCGCGATTTTCCCAGCTTTTTCTTTCCATCCGTTTCTTTTTTTCATATATAATATCTATAACTTTCTTCTCTTTTTACAGCAATTTCTTTTTCTTTAATACAACAAGTGCCACAACACAGATCACTGCTATGGCCACACAAATGATAGTGAACCCGTAAGGTGTCTTCGCAAGCGGCATCCAGGCTGCACTTACATTCATTCCGTAAATGCCGGAAATAACAGTCGGAATCGCCATAACGAGCGTAATGGAGGTCAGGAATTTCATCACATTGTTCAGTCGGTTATTTAAGATCGTGGATACGAGCTCCCGGGCACCATGGATAATATCTCTGTAAATGTTTGTCATTTCAATTGCCTGCCTGTTCTCGACTATGACGTCATCCAGCAGTTCCTTATCCTCCGGATACTGCTCGATCCGCTCATAACGGGTCAGTCGTTCGAGTACAACTCTGTTTGCACTTAATGACGTTGCGAAATAGACAAGGTTGCTTTCCAGTTCATGTAAGTGGATCAGATCTCTGTCCTCTGTATCATTTTCTTCGCTGACTCTCTGCTCGATCTCGCTGCGCCGCTTATCAATAACACGCAGAAATGCCTGATACATATTGGTTGTCCGAAGCAGGATCTGATACACAAAACGCATCTTCTTTTTTGTCGAGAATCCTCTGACGAGATTTTGTGAAAAATAAGTCAGCACCGGTGTCTCTGTACCGCATACCGTGATGATCGCATTTCTCACAAGCAGGATACCCAGAGGAATTGTCGTATAAGCATTCTGGTTATTACGCACCTCAGCCGACGGGATATCGACAAGAATCAGTGTATACCCATCTTCCAGCTGCACACGGGAGCTTTCCTCATCATCCAGTGCCGCCTTCATATCGTTAACATCAATTCCATATTGTTTGGCTGTCGAGACGATCTCATCCATATCAGGAGTTATGAGGTTTACCCATACGTCCGGCTCAAAATCTTTCAATTTTGACAAAACTCCATTGTCTGTCTTATATATACAACGCATAAAAAGCCTCCCATTTTGCATACCTTGTTATCAGTTTACATCTTTTCAACATTCGGTGCAATAAAATCCTCTAAATCCGGGCAGTAGTGTATAGGGCAGCAGAAATGCGTGCATTTTCCTCGTCGCCATGACAGAGACGAGATACGCTTCGCGAATCTCGCTCTGATCAGCGGTCGTCGAATGTCTGCCCATGCAAGCATGGCATTCATTCTCCTCGTCGCCATGACAAAAAATCTCCGGCGGACGACTGCGCATCCGCCGGAGCTTCCCTGTTTCTGTTTCTATTACAGATTGCAAGATCCCGTATTTTTATTTCTTTACTTTGATCTTCTTCACTGCAGATTCAATATTCATATCTGCTTTCAGCTCGTTTGTACCTTCAGCCACTACTTTGTAATAGTATGTTTTCTTCTTTACTGCTTTACCTGTATAGCTTAAGGACTTTTTGTTCTTGTTCTTCTTGGTTACCTTGACAGTTGCAACCTTTGTATACTTGCCGCCCTTCTTCATGGAACGATAAACTGTATACTTCTTTGCGCCCGGTACCGTGTTGAAGGTTACTGTTACTTTGCCTTTCTTGCTGTTTTTCAGTGTAACGGTGTTGATACCGTCTGCTGTTACCTTGGCAGCCTTTGCCACCTGGTTGCTGTATACCGGAGAATCAGTACCTGCTACCGGAGCTTCTCCATAAGCGACTACTGTATAGTAGTAAGTTACACCTGATGGGAAATCCGCATAATCATATGCTGTTGTACCAGTTACAGAACCATTGATTCCGTTGTATTCTTTGTAAGCAACGGTATCATTACTTCTGTAACCATCCAACTTCAGTGAAGAGGATTTTGTACTGAAATTATCATTGGCTTCTTTTACAATAAGACTTCTTCCATACGGCACATTATAAACCTTGGCATCCTTATCATAACTGCCCTCTACTGTAGAACGGTATACTTTGTAATACTTAGCACCTGCTACTGCCTTCCATGTGATCTTCACACCTTTGACAGTCTGACCTGCTGCATTCTTCTTAGAAGTTGCAACTGCCTTAATACCCTTTACAGCTGTCAGGTTCTTGATAACGCGTTCACTTGACCAGTCGCTGTATACACTTCCCTTACCAACTGCACGGACACGTACGCTGACAGATTCACCTGCTGCCAGACCGGATACCGTATAGCCGGCTTTCTTTGTTGTTGCCTTTGCAGGCTGTGAGGATTTCGGATTGCCGTTTACATCATAAACTGTGTACTCTACTTCATACTTAGATGCATATTTATCCTTTTCCCATGTAATCTTAGCCTTAGAGCCGCTGATCACACCATCTACGCGATATACAGACTTATCCAGTCCAAGATAAGCTGAGTCAGTTCCTGATACATACTCTGTCTTATTACCTGCCTTGTAGTATGCAACTACAACATAGGTATAGGATTCACCTGCTGTCAGTTTCTTGTCGGTATAGCTCTTTTTAGATTTTGATAATGTCTTAACCAGTTCAAAACGGTTGTTTGCCAGTGTCGTCTTGATACCACTTGCGCTGTATTTCTTAGAAAGTACCTTTGGATCAGCATTTGCTGAATTGCTGCGGTATACTTCATATTTTGATGCATTTGCAACCTTTGTCCAGGATACCTTGACAGCTGTCTTGGACGCCTTTACTGCCATGATATCAATATTTGCTGCGTCTGCTGTCTTAACGGACAGAACTCTGTAATCGCTGTAATATTTTTCCTTTGTGTCACGGTTGTAGTAGTAAGCACGTACCTTATAAGTATAGGTTGTATTTGCTTTCAGACCTTCATCCGTATAAACATCACTGTTTATTGCGGCGATCTTTTTAAACTTTTTACCTCTCTTACGGTAGATTTCATAACCGGTACCGGATACGCCATCCATTGTCAGTTTGACACTGTTCTTTGTAACAAATGTGCTGACAGAAGGCTTGCCTCTCATTTCTGCTTTTACAGAAACAACTGCAGAAGCAGCACTGATTGGTGTGTACGTATAATAATTGTAAGAAACCGGTGTTACTGTTTCTACACCTTTCTTTGTTATTTTCTTTGTTCCGTTATAAGTAATCGGTGTCTGGTTGTTGTTTCTGTTATTGTCATCATAGGTATAAGCCACAAAATAGTAGGTTCTGCCAGGTGTCATATTAAAGTTACTCAGATCCAGTTTTCCGTTTGTTCCTGTTGCTGTCTGATACTGTACTTTTTTCAATGCCAGCTTCTCATCAGCTGAAAGGTCATCAGTTAACAGATCATATGAATTTGTACTTGTATAGCCATCTTCATCTGTTATCGTCTCTGTTCTGCCTGGATCCTGCAGCTTTGCTGTGTAATATGCCGGGAAATTAGCTGCTTCATAGGCAAATACAGCTACCTGCTTATCTGTTTTATCCCATACAAGTGCTTTGCTGCCGTCTGCATATTTTTCTACCTTAAGATTTGTTACCTGCGGAAGGGCTGCAGATGCTTCCGGAACTACAGCAGATCCGATTGCTGCAATTGTACTAAGCGACTGGTTGTTGATAAAACGCTCTGCGTCAGCTGCACCGCCAGGTACTACTGCATAGTAATAATAGCTATAGCCTGTCTCAGGTTCATCTGTAAATGTTCCGTCTGTACTGCCTTTCTGCATAGTGGCAATATCACTGTCAGATAATCCAAGCTGCTGCAGTGTAACAGAAACTTGGTTATATACCAGTTTAAAATTAGCTGCCGATAAACTGATCGGCTTTTTAGATGCAATTCTGTAAACGTCATACTCGGTTGCCTGTGGAACAGTTGTAAAAGATCCGCGGATGATATCTTCTGTATCAGAAGAAGTTCCGTTAATCGTTGTTTCGCCCTTTACAAAAGCTGCTGACACTGCAGGAACTGCTGCTACTGCCTGTGGTGCAGTGTATGTATAGCTTGCAGGCTCTGACCATTCGCCAAAGGAATCGATCACATCCACATTTGTACCAACCGGTGTGCCATCTTCCTGCGCACCAACTTTATTTACCTCGTGATAGTAAACACCACGAACACGGACTGTTACTGTCTGGCCATTTGTCAGAGGATCTCCATAAGTAAAATCTGCCCATCCTGTAATCTGATGTGTTGTGCCTGCTGCATCATAAGCATTGAAATACTGATTGTACAGAGCACCGTTGACCTCCACTTCATAGCCCAGTTTTAACTCCTGACCGGCTGCGTTCTTTGCACCTGCAGGCATATTCAGGCTATTCCATGCGAATTTTATATAAGTTGCATCTGTCAGCATTTCACTGCTGTAATTAAAATACGGAACAACTGTATACACGTCATTGCCGGACGCATCAGTTGTCTGACTTATCTTTTCATAATTCCATGAAGAAAACCAACTAAACTTACGTCCGTTGATCTCATAGTAAGCCGGTTTGTCATTTTCATAATCCGGTGCTGTATTTCCTGTATAGACACCATATGCCTTGTTAACAGCTGCTTTTACATCACTGCTGCTTACATAGTAATAATCTGATGTAACAGTCATTGCAGACATTGGAATTACCTGGGAATTTACATTGACATACACATTGCTGCTGTCAGATGTCAGATAGGCATAATAGGCACCATTTACGACATACAGCCCGGTATTCGGATCTTTGAAGTTCTCCGGCTGTCCTGCTACTGCTGTCTTTTCGTTTCCAGTATAGAAGACAGTTGTGTTCTTTGCCGCATCATAGTTTCCACCATCATACAGCTTTCCATTGCAACTGTATAAATATGGCGCTTCTTTCTGTCGCTCTACCTTGCCCGGAACCTCAAACTTCGTTCCACTCGTATTCCGCTGTACATAACGGAGTACAGGACTTCTGTTACGATCGGTAATTGTGTTGTAGGAATATCCATTTGCTTCCACACCGATCACTTTGGAAAGACTGCCGTCCACCTTCTCCTCTGCATCGATGTCTTCCTCTTCTTCTACAGCCTCTTCAGACTGTTCTGTTTCAGGGTCTGTTACTTCCCCCTCATTTGCAGATACTGTTGCATCTGCTTCCTGCTGTGCTGTTTCTTCAGATGCCACATCCACTGCTACAGTTTCTGTCTGCTCTGCATCTACAGGTGCTGCCACTGCTACCCCTGCTTCTCCTATTGTAAGAGAAAGAGCAAGCGCGAGTGCCATGACGCGTTTTCCATTCAGTACTTTCTTTCGCATAACTTCTCCTTTCACTTTTTCAGAAATCTCCCGTTTTGCCGGAATTTTCTTGCAGAAAATCCCGACTATCTATATTATGCACTCTTTCCATGCATAATTGCAATGGTCAATTTTGCTGAATATCTTACCAGATATGTAAGCACTTCTCTGTCTTTCTTATTTCTTTACCTTGATCTTCAGCGTTGCAGATTCAATATCCATATCTGCCTTTAATGCATTGGTACCTTCTGCTACCACTTTATAATAGTATGTTTTCTTCTTTACTGCTTTACCTGTATAGCTTAAAGACTTTTTGTTCTTGTTCTTCTTGGTTACCTTGACAGTTGCAACCTTTGTATATTTACCGTTCTTCTTGGTCGCACGGTAGATCGTATACTTCTTTGCGCCCTCTACTGCATTGAAAGTTACAGTAACTTTGCCCTTCTTCGTATTTTTCACGCTGACACTAGACAAACCGCCTGCTACGATCTTGGCTGCCTTGGATGTCTGCACACTGCTTACCGGCGAATCCTTTCCTGCATTTGGAATTTCACCGTATGCCACTACTGTATAGTAGTAAGTCACACCAGCCAGAAGATCCGCATAATCTACTGCACTTGTTCCTGTAACAGAACCGCTTACTTCATTGTATTCTTCATAATAAACATTATTATCTGTTCTCTTTCCGTCAAAGCCACCAGCTGTACTCCGATCATAGAAGTTATCATTTGTTTCCTTTGCGATCAATTCTCTTCCATTCGCCAGATCATAGAGCTTAACATCCTTATCATATGCGCCTTCTACCTTAGAGCGGTATACTTTATAGTATTTGGCACCTGCTACCGGTTTCCAGATCACTTTAATGCCAGTCTGCTGTTTTCCATCCGCATTTTTCTTTGATACAACTGCCGCCTTGATTCCCTTTACCGGTGCAAGATCTCTTGCCTCCTGGACACTTGTCCAGCTGCTGTATGTATTATTTTTGCCGACTGCACGCGCTCTGAATCTTACATATTCTCCCGTTGCCAGACTGATCGTGCATGAAGTGCCTTTTCCTGTCCGTTTCTCCGGTTTTACCTGTTTTAAGGAGTCGTCTGCGTTATAAATGGTATACTCCAGCTCGTATCCTGTTGCATAAGTATCTTTATCCCATGTGATCTTGACATTGGATCCGTTGAGCACAGCCTTCAGATTCTTGATGCTGCTCAGCTCCAGCGTTACCGATTCCGCGTCTGACACATATTCAATCTTATTACCTGTCTTGTAATAAGCCATGACTACATATTTATAAGTCTCGCCTTCTGTCAGCTTTTTATCTGTGTAGCTCTTTTTCCGCTTTGAAAGCGTCTTAACAAGTTCATATCTTTCATTTCTCAGGTAAGTCTTGTAGCCTGCTGCATCATATTTTGTTGAATAGGTCTTTCTGTCTGCATTTAAAGAATTTGTGCGGTAAATCTCATATTTTGTCGCACCGCTCACTTTTGTCCATGAAAGCTTAACACTTGTTTTGGATGCTTTTACCGCCTTCATGGAAATATTGGCTGCATCTGCTGTTTTTATGGTTTCTATTGCATATTCGCTCACAGATTTCAGCTTTGTATCTGGATCATAGCTGTATGCACGTACCTTATAGGTATAGCTTGTATTTGCTTTTAGCCCTGTATCCGTATATTCGTCCGCTGTCGTTGTTGCGATCTTTTTAAATTTTTTGCCTGCCTTTCTGTAGATCTCATATCCTGTTATCTTCCAGGTTGTCGGCATTGTCAGTTTCACACTGTTTTTGGTCACATATGTGTAAACTGTTGGTTTTGTGAGCAGTTTTCGTGTGCTTACCATGTTGGATGGTGCACTGAATGGTGTATAAGTATAGTAGCTGTATGTTTCCTGTGATGCGCTTTCTACACCATATACATTCTTTGTTTTTACTTCCTTTGTGTATGTCACAGGTATCTGATTCTGATTTCTTTTATTAGGATCATACGTATAAGCCACAAAATAATAAGTCTTGCCTGCTGTCAGCCCGGAAGGAAGGGAAGCACTTTCCACATAGTTCCCATTGCTTGTGACAGTTGTGGAATATACCTCATCTGCTGCACGTTTCTCTGCGGCTGAAAGGTCATTGTATAAATGGTAATCCCGGTTTCCATCGTTTCTGACCGGATTCTGCAGAGAATAGTTATAATAAGCCGGGAACTGCGGTGCTGTATAAGCATAGATCACGACATTTTTCTTAACCGGATCCCATACAAGCTTCTGTGAACCATCTGCAGTTCTTTCAATTCTCAGATTGGTTACCTGTGGCAGATTCTCCTTCTGCGACACAGAAACCGAAGCGATCTCAGCGATCGTGCCCAAGGACTGCGTATTGATATATTCCGCACCGGTTGCTGCGCTCGGAACAACCGCAAAATAACAGTATGTATAGCCGTTGCTCAAGCTATCCTCCAAATAAGTAGATCCGGAAACAAAGGTACTGCTTGTTTTAATCCCAAGGCTGTTTTTCTTACTGCTGCTCAGATAATAATAGCTTGCAAAATTTGCTGTTGTAATATCAGGCAGTGCCTGTTTTGCATAGATTTTATATACATAGTAGTTCCCAGCCTGTGGCACCGCCTGCCATGACAGACTTGCTGTATCTCTCAGACTATGCGTATATCCTGACACATATTCCTGTTCCTGATACTCTGCCTTCAGACCTGTTACAGCCGGTATTGTTTTCAGTGGTTGCTTTGTATAGCCTGTCGGCTCTGACCACGCGCCTGTTGCATCGATCACATACACATTGGTTCCGACCTGTGTTCCGTCTTCCCATGTGCCAACCTTGTTTTCTTCATGATAATAAACGCCTCTGACACGGATCGTCACAGATTCTCCATCTGCCATACGCTTCTGGTATTCGTAAGAAGCCGCCTCCAGTATCGTATGTGCATTTCCCGCTGCATCATAAGCGTCAATATCACCGACATAGATCTGTCCGTTTACTTCCAGCTCATAGCCCACCTCCATCTGCTGTCCTGCTGCAGTTTTCTTTACAGGCTCAGCCAGTGGATTCCACTCGAACTTCACATAGGAAGTATTTGGAAAAATTTCGCTTGATACCATGCAATAGTAAATATTGCCGGCTTTTACCCGATAAGAAAAGCTTCTTCCGTTGATCTCATAATAGGTAGGTGTCATTGCATATTTATTGCCATCTGCATAATAGGCATCTGATTTTGTATAGCGACCACACTGCTGGTTAAATTCCGCTTCACTCTGGAACTGGCCAGCTACAATTGCTTCATCATAAGGGCAATAGTAGGAATGCTGTGCTCCATCCTCTGACTGATAAGTCGACATGGAAATATAATATCTGCCGCCGACCGTGTACAGACCTGTTGCTGCATCCTTATATGCATCACTGTTTCCATCCACAATGATCTGCTCATAGTTCGGATACAAAGTCGTTCTATTTGTCGCTGCATCGTAAGCAGCATATCCATAATAATGCCCTGCGTACGCGATCAGACCGCTTGCTGCATCCTGCGTCAATTTACCCGGCACAGAAATACCCGGCTGGCTGCGAAAACTTGTATAATAGCCACGCTTTGTATAATTTTCATCATAAAAATATTCTGAATCCTGTTCAGCAGTTTTTACTCCGATCACCTTGGAAAGAGAACCATCCAGCGCCTGATCTGCCTCCATATCTTCTGCTGCCTCTGCTTCTGTCTCCTCTGACTCTACAGGATCTGTTTCACCGCCATTATCCTCAGCCCCGTCATTTTCGGAAATGCTTGTCTGCGCTATGTCCATATCTACCGGACACTCTTCTTCTGACACTACTGTTTCTGCATCTGCCGGTGCAGCCACCACTGCCGATGCTTCTCCCAGCACCAGAGAAAAAGCAAGCGCAAACGCCATCACACGCTTTCCGTTTAAACTCTTCTTTCTCATGAAATCTCCCTTCCATATACAATACTTATTCTATGCCCTATTTATTTTTGCCACTAGCGCATTGAAAATATGACACTATTTTATTATCGATTATTCCCCCTGCTTTTGCAACCGAAAGACAGCTGTTTTTCGCAGACGAAATTCACAAAAATAGAGGCTTTGCTTTGTGCAAAACCTCTTTCCTGTTTTAAGTTCATTTTAAGTTCTGTCTGCAGAGCAGTTTCAGCTGCCGGATCACGCTGTCGTAATCAGCGCATGTACTGCATTTCCGCAACTGTTTCATAAGCTTATCTGTTTTGGGATTGCTTTCTCCTGCAATCTCATTAAATCCGACCTGCAGATAGCTCCACAGCTCCTTCATCTTGAACAGGACCGGCTTGTCGCCCTGCAGATAAGCCCGGTAGCCTTCGTAGATCCGGTCATGAAATATCCACAGCTTATCACTGTCCACGGCTTTTCCCGTTTCCCGGCTTTCAGATTCTGTTATTTCTCCCGGCAGATTCCCGGATTGCCCCGATAGCTTTTCCGTAAACCCAGGCCGCATCAAAAAGCCTCTGCCGATCATCACAGCAGGCAGCTTTTTGTAAGCATATGCTAACTTCTGTATCTGCTCTTTTCTTACAATATCTCCATTGTAACACAGCTGCACCGCAGACTGTTCGTGCTCCGTGCAGATCTTTCTGTAAGCCTGTGCAAACGCTTCTTCCCGGATTCTCCCCTGATAGTAATCTTCCCGCACGCGCGGATGAATGATCAGCTCTGAGACAGGAAATGACTCATACAGAGAAAGCAGGTTCTCCCATTCGGTTTCCTCTTCCATCCCGATCCTTGTCTTAATAGAAATCTTTACGTCTTTTCCCTCTGCCCAGTCATAGCATTCCGTCAGAAACGCTTTCAAAAGCTCCGGTTCTGCCAGAAGCCCTGCGCCGCGTTTCTTTGTGACAACAGTTGCTGAAGGGCAACCAAGATTCAGATTCAGCTCCCGATAGCCAAACTGCTGCAGCATCTGCGCTGTGGATATAAAATCCTCTCCCTTATTTGCAAGAAGCTGCGGGATCAGACAGATCCCTGTATTGTTTTCGGGCAAAACATCCCTTAAATCACGGGCAGCCAGCTTCTTTCGACAACTGGCTGCGATAAAGGGTGCAAAATATCGATCGATTGTTCCCGGAAAGCAGGATTCATATGCATTTCGCAAAACAAATCCTGTAATGCCTTCCAATGGTGCAAAATAGATGTTCATAGGTACCCTCTGTTTCTTATTTTAAAAATCCATTAATGATCTGCTCCTCAGCTTCTTTTTCTGTCAGTCCGAGTGTCATGAGCTTGATCAGTTGTTCTCCGGCAATTTTACCGATTGCCGCTTCGTGGATCAGATTTGCCTCAATATTGTTGGCAGTAAGCTGCGGGCTTGCAGACACCACACCGTTCTCCATAATGATACCGTCACATTCGCTGTGTCCCGCACAGGCAGCGTTTCCATTCATTACAGAGAAAAACTCCTGTTTGGAATGCCCTTTGGCAACAGAACGTGATACCAGATTGCAGCTGCAGCCATCTCCGTTCATATCCACCACAAAGTCAGTTTTTGCATACTGCCTGCCATGTGTCATGATCTTCTCACGAATCTCCAGTGTTGCATTTTCTGCCATATCCGCACGCGTGATACGCTCCGTCGAATCGATCCCCTTGATCTGGGTTGTCTCCATTTCCATGTAAGAACCTTCCTGCATATGCACGATTGTCTGCGGATTCATGATATTTTCGCCATTACCGTCACCTTCTCCGTAGTGACGCTCAATATAACGGACATGCGCACCCTTTTCCAGATAAAAAGTATGGATTCCTGCATGAAGCGATGTGTCCACGCCGCAGTTGTGGATTCCACAACCTGCCACGATCGTGACATCTGCACCTTCTCCAATATAAAAATCATTGTAAACACATTCCTGCAGACCGCTCTGCGACAGGAGCACCGGAATATGTACACTTTCATTGACCGTTCCCGGCTTTATGATAATATCGATTCCATCCTTGTCTGTCTTGGACACAATATCAATATTTGCGGTTGTGTTTCTTGCCATTTTCTGTCCGTTGGCACGGATATTATAAGCACCTTCCGGAATTTCATGCAGACCCGCAACCTGCTCGAGTAAATTTTTCTGTATTAAGTCCATGGTTCTACCTCCTACAACTTCTCTGTCAGTGTCTGACACGCCTTTGCCGTTCCGAGAAGCTCAGGCAGTACTTCCTGCTTTGTACCAATCTTTTTTAATTGTCCATCCGCAATCACAATGATCTTCTCCGCAATATCCAGAATACGTTCCTGATGGGAAATGATCAGGATCGTTCCCTGAATCTCATCCCGCATCTTTTCGAAAACGCGGATCAGGCTGTTGAAACTCCAGAGATCAATACCTGCTTCCGGCTCATCAAAGATGGAAAGCTTTGTTCCTCTTGCCGTGATCATGGCGATCTCAATACGCTTCAGTTCCCCGCCGGAAAGACTGTTATTGATCTCGCGGTCAATATATTCCCGCGCGCAAAGCCCCACTTCCGACAAAATATCGCAGATCTCATTGACACTCAGCTTTTTCCCCGCTGCGATCGTTATCAGGTCACGCACTGTCAGTCCTTTAAAATGCACCGGCTGCTGGAATGCAAAGCTGATGCCCTTATTGGCACGCTCTGTGATATTCAATCCTGTGATATCCTCACCATCCAGCAAAATCTGACCGCTTGTCGGTGTCACAATACCCGCAATGATCTTTGCAAGCGTTGACTTACCTCCACCGTTCGGTCCGGTGATCGCTACAAAATGATCCTCGATCTGCAGACTGATATCCCGGATGATCTCTTTGTTACCTTCTACTTCATAACATATATTTTTCAGTTCTAACATAAATTATTTCTTCCTTTTTGATTTCTGATTCTGCCATACGTCAGCTATTATAGTTTACCGCTCCGCGCGCATCGGATTGTGCAGAAAATCTTCATAAGCAAGTCTGATACCGTCTTCCAGCTCTGTCTTGTATTTCCAGCCAAGGCTTTCTGCCTTTGATACATCCAGAAGCTTTCTCGGTGTTCCGTTCGGCTTACTCGGATCCCATTTGATCTCGCCTGTATAGCCGATCACTTTTGCCACAAGTTCTGTCAGTTCTTTGATCGTCAGTTCCTTACCTGTTCCGGCGTTGACTGTCTCATCACCGCTGTAGTTGTTCATCAGGAACACACAAAGGTTAGCCAGATCATCTACATATAAAAACTCACGCAGCGGCGAACCGTCTCCCCAGCAGGTTACCTCCGTAAGCCCTGCCTCTTTTGCCTCATGGAATCTGCGGATCAGCGCCGGCAGTACATGGGAGTGCAGCGGGTGATAATTATCATTTGGTCCATACAGGTTGGTCGGCATAACAGAAATATAGTCTGTTCCATACTGCTTATTCAGAAATTCACAATATTTCAGGCCGGAGATCTTCGCAAGCGCATATGCTTCATTTGTCTTCTCCAGCTCTGAAGTCAGCAGGCAGCTTTCCTTCATCGGCTGTGGTGCCATACGTGGATAAATGCAGGAAGAGCCAAGAAACTCCAGCTTCTTACAGCCGTTTTTCCATGCGCTGTGGATCGCATTCATCTCCAGGATCATATTATCATACATAAAGTCAGCCAGTGCATTCTGGTTTGCCACGATTCCGCCCACCTTGGCTGCTGCCAAGAACACATATTCCGGTTTTTCCTGCGCGAAAAATTCCTCTACAGCATCCTGTCTTGTCAGATCCAGTTCCTTATGGGTTCTTGTCACAATATTGTGATAGCCCTGTCTTTCCAGTTCTCTTACGATCGCAGAACCCACCATTCCTCTGTGGCCTGCTACATATATTTTTGCGTCTTTTTCCATCATTTGCTTTACCTCTTTCTGCTATACATAACAATATTGCTGTTTCGTATCCTCTATATTATACCCATATTTTTGCCATATCCATTCATTGTATTGACATTCATTTGCACGATATTGACTTTTCTTATTCTTCTTTGTAGAATAGAATGATGTCAGGGTCAAAAGCCCTGAATTTGATGCCTACGAATTGTTTTCCAGATAAATATGCATAAGAAAACGGAGTGATCATAATGAAACAACAAGCCTTATTTCACGGAGATCTTGTCAATACAACACGAATCATATATACACCTTCCGACTTCGCCAGAAATACCCTTTTTCATGTGCAGGAAATCGGAACCTTACAGGCGCAAAAGCCACATATCAGCAAGCGCGAAAATCTGGATTCCTACCTCTTTTTTCTTGTGCGCTCCGGTTCCGGTTCCCTATATTATGAAGACAATTATTATGCATTAAGCGCAGGTGATTGTGTTTTTATCGACTGCAAAACTGCCTATTTCCATGAAACGAAAGAAGATCTGTGGAGCCTTTCCTGGATCCATTTCAACGGTCCCGAAATAGCCGGTATTTATCAGAAGTATAAGGAACGTGGGGGGCTTCCTGCCTTCTCGCCTAATCATTTTTTGTTATATGAAGATTGTTTTGACCGCCTTTACGATATCGCAGCAGGTAACTCCTTTGTCCGGGATATGAAGATCAATGAAGGGCTTTCTGCGCTTTTGACGCTTCTCATGGAAGACAGCTGGCATCCGGACAGTATTCCAGCGCACACAAAGCGTACCAACTTATGGCATATCCGCGAATATCTGGATCAGCATTACAACCAAAAAATAACGCTCGACGAACTCGCCGAACGTTACTTTATCAACAAATATTATCTTACCCGAATTTTCAAGGAGCAATTCGGGGTTACGATCAACAATTACCTTTTAAATGTCCGCATTACACACGCCAAACGCGAGCTGCGCTTTACAGACAAGTCCGCTGAAGAAATCGGTGCTGAAGTTGGCTTCCACGAGCTTTACTACTTCAGCCGTGTTTTCAAAAAAGTGGAAGGCTGCAGCATCAGCGAATACCGGAGGATGTGGGGAACGTAGTCTCTCTATTCCCACACATGCTCCCTCATGTATGCGATCCACGCATTGGTATCCGGGTTATCTGAAGCAAACTGCAGAAGCTTGTCTACATACCCCTGCTCTTTTGCGATCTGCGTACTGACCGGATATACCAGCTCAAACACCAGACAAATATGCCCTACCAGATTATCAACCGGTGTATGCTTAAGGCTGCGAAGCACCGTATGCCTTTCCACAAATCCCTTCTTTACCTCTTCCGATACTGCTGCCTTTTTCAATTCCTCTGTCGTCACATTATAAATATCTTCCAGCGGCGTATCACAGTTCACCCGCAGAATATCGATTTTATCTGCATCCCGCAGGATATTGCAGCAGGCTGTCGTCAAATCATCCATGCCTTCCGGAATCCTGAACTTGTTGTGATTTGCAATACTGATCCTGATCAGCTCCCGCTCCTTTTCCGAAAAATCTCCAAAGGAATCTAAAAGTCCCTCATCAAACAGGATACTTATCCCCAGTGCTGCGTGATCTACAGACTCACTGTCCACAAAAGTCCCGTATCGTTTCACCTGCTCAAACCGTCCGATGTCATGGAGCATCCCCATTGCCCACGCCAGGTCTATATCTATAGAAACATCAGTTACCGTTTTGGCGATTCGCTCTGCAAGTGCTGCAACGCGATACGTATGATCGATCTTGAGCTTGATCTTGGGATCAGATGCATTGTATTTACTTGTATATTCTGCAAATGTTTGCTTGATTCTTGTTCGGTTCATCAGTTATTTCAATAGCTCCTGTAGTTCTCGCCCTCTGCTCTGCCTAATTTCTCGCCCTCTGCTCTGCCTCGCTTCTCACCCTCAACATATCCCTCGCGTCTCATATCCATATCATTTACATAAGTTTTCAAATACTCCGATCTCCATTCCTCATTCAGTCTTGCACTTTTTACTTCTTTATCCAATAATTTTGTAAAATCATCATCCGCATTTTCATTCTCAACATAACTTAAAAATTCTCTGATTCCTTCCGGTACTTCCGATAAATTCGCTGTCGTATTGTAAAAGATCCAGTTCATTTTGTCCTGAAGCTGTATTTCCTCATCTTCATCACATGCCATATGAAAATGGTACACATACTTTCCTTTGCGGAACCTCAGCTCATGAAAAATCGCCTACGGCGATGAGCTGAGGCTACATCATGCATCATAGATGCATGACATTATTTCAAACGGATCACAGGTACATATAAATATGATATATGTTTCTTTCAGGAATATATAATCCGTTCCGCTGGATAGTATTTCCTGATCGATCATCCCCTGATAGTACCTGACACGGAGCGGTTAGAAAAAACAGCTAACCTATTTTTCATAGACTAACTGCTTAAAGCTCTGGTTCAATATTCAATTTTAATCTACTGAAACATCTTCCGTTTGACTTAACTGTTTATGAACATCACGTCCAACATACATAATTCGCACTACGTATACTATTTCAGTATCATCATCTATCTTATAGAATACCAGATAATTATCCACTGGAAAGAATCGAAGTCCTCTGCTGTACCACGGTTCTTCCTCATAAAGCCGGTTTCTGTTCGGCATAGTATCCAGCTTCCGAATTGCGGTCATAATCCGCTCTGTCTGTCCTGCAGCATTTTCTGGAGCTAATAGTTCCTCTGAAATATATCTGAAAACATTTCGCAGATCTTTCTTTGCTCCTGCTGTATACATCACTTTATATTTCATATACCAAATTCCCGTTTCATTTCTGCTTCAACTTCATCTGCTGAATACACTCTGCCAGCCTTAATATCTTCCATGCCTTTTTCTATTTCTGCATTGAACTGTTCCTTTGTCAGAGAGCCATATGCCACAGGCTCCTCATAAGCTGGAAGTTTCATTTCAAAAGGAATTCCTCTCTGGAGTACAATCTGTCTCAGAAACATTCCTACTGCATTGGACATCGGAATACCCAGTCTATCAAGCACCTGTTCTGCCTGTTCTTTCACTTCAGGTTCAACACGTGCAAATACATTTGCTGTTCTTGCCATAGATATCGCCTCCTCTTTTCCTTCATTGTATTTCGTTTGATTGCAAATTGCAAGCAGTTCGCAATCTTTTTATATTTTTATATACAACAAGATCATGAAGGCCCAGAGTGATGTTTACCACTACATGAACCCTTACTGCAAATCTGATTCTATATAACTTCGGTATCTTCCTGGCAAATGAAGCTGCAGAAGAAAATCGTAAGCATAATCGAAGATCTAGTAATAAATACAGGTATGATGTCGATATTTCCACTGCTCTGAAGCTTGCCAGGAAATATTTCATACAAAACGAAGCACGCTCATGCATTGACATCATAAAGCTTATGACCCGATATGTTCATGCCGTCAAAACAGAGTTCCGACAATTCAGCAGACCTCTCCATGGCATTGGGGCTGTCCATTTCGGATATCGATAACTCTTTTCAGCTGAATACTTGCTGCAGGCAGATAATACACATCTGTCTTTTTGGTATGCTCAAATGTTCATTTCAACCAGCTTATCCATCATTTTTCTAGTAACATCATACCAATATGCGCCAGCCGAACACTCATCGAACATCTAGCTTAATGGCATTGCCTTATCTCACAGACATCACTAACCATTTGGCTATTTTTTAAATTCATGGAGCAATCTCCCAGTTAGAGATTGCTCCATGATTAATTCAGTCTATATTGTACATTATGTATATTATTTAAGCATCGTTCATACTCATTTATTATTTTTTGTAAGTATTCCTGTGTTTTATTACATATTTTTTTTATTTCGTCCAATGTTATATCTTGACATGTATTATTAAATCTTGTTTCTCCATGTGCTAATTTATTTCTATTATTCTTCACTATCAAAAGCACTGGTTCCTTTATGTTCTCTGGTAAATCAACCCCCACTTTTTCACAAAGCTCTCTGATTGATCTGGAATCCAAATTTCCAGAAAACAATTTTAAATATTTTGTCATTTCACTGTATGACAACTCAAATATGGTATCACTACTATTTTCCACATTGGTACTCCCTCTATTTCTCTTATCCAAGTAAGACTGTATTGTATGCTGAAATCCATTTGGCAAACTGCTTATAGAAATATTTTCAGCATGAATATAATCGAAATATTCCATAAGTAGATTGCTCATAGTTCCTTCAACCATATTATATATCATTAACATTAGTGAAGATTTTAAAATTAACTGGGTATCAACTTTTTGATTACTTTCCAAAACATTTTCCATCATTTTAATATCTTCATATCTTCTTTCCATATCGTTTCGGACAGATAATAAGCTAATTTGCATATTTTTTTAACCCATCTTTCACATAATCAATCCTTGTACGAATTGTTTTAGCTCTATGTGTTTGATATCTTCCTGATACTGACGTTATAAATTTTTCATCTGTCAAAATGTTTCTAACATTCTCTTCTGATATAGTTAACTCTGGATTATCTTTTAAAGCTAAATATGCTCCAACGGAAAGAGCCTCAAAATAAGGTCTTGCAACTTGTTTAGCTTTTTCATTTTTAGCAAACCCATATGGATAATATTTATCAACAAATTTCATAGTCATATTAAATTTTTCGTTCATTTCCTTTTCTGTATTTTCATCGAAAATAGCATTTTTTACTTTCATGTAATCGTCCAATTGTTTTGCTATTCCTTTAGAATCACTAAATGAAGGATACCACTCTGAAAAAGCAAAAAATCTTAGCAATAACTCTTCACGTTCTTGCCTCTTTTCTAACCATTTTGCGATTGGAGTAAGTTTTACATACAGTGGATCTTTAGACAATTTATATAAATAATCATTAAATTTCCCTGTATAAATTCCTTTACGATATTCCATATCTTTAAGTAAATCGCTTCCCCTATTGATACGTTCGAAAATATCATTTTTGGTCTCATCCGTAGTTCTTTCTGATAAAACAATCATTTTTAATGATATGTTTTTAAATTTTCTTTGTCTAGATATATCCAAATTAGAGAACACTAAATCATTTAAATCTTCTATTTTCTCCAACCCTTTTATTTTTAATTCATCATTTAAAAAAGCAGCTAAAGTTCTGATTCTTTGGGATCCATCTACAATTTCATATCTTCCTTTATCAGTTTCTGCCAAAAAGATATATGGAATTGGCAACCCTATCATCAAAGATTCTATAAAACGTGATTGTCTTACATCATCCCAGACAAATTCTCTCTGATATTCTGGAACAAAAAATTCATTTTCATTCTTATCCAAATCATTTAAATATTTCTGGACAACTATCTCTATAGTATATTCTTTTGTATCAAAGGACACATTTCGTTGTTGACTTTCTATTTCATTCTCTAATCTTTCTCTAGATATCTTCGCCATATTTTTCTCCAATCTTTTTTGTTTATATAATTATTAGATAATCTTTACATCCCCCAAAAATTTCTTATTTTATACACTTCTCCTTTTGAATTAAATATTCTACTACAACTAGCTAAATCCTTCGTTCACTCTATATAACATACAAGACTTATACGCAATAATATCACCTTCGTGGAATGATTGCGGACAACATCTTTGATCGTGTGACCTCACAAATTCTTTATAGTATAAA